>OIGD01000273.1_pt1 | contig 67702 bp, 58 predicted proteins | sample 1582211 | NCBI WGS metagenome assembly OIGD01 (sample SAMN04414078, study PRJEB24778) | human gut metagenome | material: faecal | host: Homo sapiens
ATCAAAAATTTAATAATTTTTTTAACTTTATATTAAAAAATCAAGTTAAAAAAGAATTGTATGAAAAAAATTATTTTAAAAAAAGTAATTTTATTTTTAACAAAGGATTTATTTCAAATTTTCTGCGCGAAAATTACGCTAATATTGCAAAAATTAAAACTGGGACTTTGCTTTATAACCACATTGTTGAAAATTCGCTTGGAATTGAAATCAAGAATGGGTTTTTGAAAGTTAAAAAGAAATGTGAATTTGATTTCAAACTTATTATTTATGTTGATGGAGAATATAAAAGCATTTTTGTTCAAAACAAAGGCGAAAAGCAAGTTAAAATTGGCGAAACTGTTTTTCTCAGCTGCAACCAAATTAACCTTAATTTGCTTTCAAAACCCGCAACACTTTGTGTTTAATTGCTTTTGTTTTTAAGGTTTTTATGCTATAACATATTTATATGATGACAGAAGAAAAACGAATTCCTTTGGCTCAAAGAATGAGACCAAAAACATTTGATGATTTTGTTGGGCAAGAACATATTGCAAAAAAAGGTTCTTTTTTCAGGCGTGCAATTGAAGCCGGAACTCTTGGAAGCGCAATTTTCTTTGGACCTCCTGGAACGGGAAAATCAACTTTGGCAAACATAATTGCAAATCAAAATAATGGAATTTTCAAAAAATTAAACGCGGTTTCAAGCGGTGTTGCCGATGTTAAAAAAATTATTGATGAAGCAAGAAAAGACAAGAGTTTGTTTTCGCGCCAAACATATTTGCTTCTTGACGAATGCCACCGTTGGAGCAAAGCGCAAAGCGACAGCATTTTGCCAGCAGTTGAGGACGGAACAATTGTTTTCATTGGAACAACAACCGAAAGTCCATACCATTCCATGACGCCCGCAATTGTTTCAAGATGTATGATTTTCGAGTTTAAGCCACTTGAAAAGAAAGATATAATTAAAGCGCTTAAAAGAGCAATTTCATGCGAAGACGGGCTTGGAAAATTTGATGTTGAAGTTTCAAACGAAGCACTTGAACATTTCGCGTTCTATTGCGGAGGGGATTTAAGAAACGCGCTTAACGCTTTGGAACTCGCGTTTTTAACAACGCCCCCAGATAAAAAAGGAAAAGTTGTTGTTGACCTTTCCGTTGCAGAAAACTGTATTCAAAAAAAAGCTCTTTCCGTTGATGAAACAAAGTTTTATGACATATTAAGTGCGTTTTGCAAAAGCATTCGCGGAAGCGACCCCGATGCGGCTTTGTTCTATGCCTTTCGCCTTATTAAAGCGGGTTGCGATCCTTTAATTATTGCTCGCAGGCTTATTGCTCATTGCAGCGAAGATATTGGAATGGCAGATTCCAACGCGCTTTTGCTTGCTTTAAGTGCGCTTGATTCCTTAAAAAATTTAGGCGTTCCAGAAGGTCTTTTAAATCTTTCTCATGCAATAATTTATGCTTGCACGGCGGAAAAATCTAACTCAGTTTTAATTGCAATGGATAAAGCAAGCGAAATGGCAGAAAAATATGCCGATTTGGAAGTTCCTTTCCATCTTCGCAACCATCCTTCAACAAACGACACGAAAAAAATTAAATATAAGTATCCTCATAACTTTGGCGGATTTGTTGCTCAACAATATCTTCCAGATGAAATTAAAGATGAGCAATTTTATGTTCCAAAACAAAATGGACGCGAAAAAAATGTTGTTTTAAAAAAATGGGAAAATAAAAAATAAAAACGCCAAATGGCGTTTTTTTTAACTTAGTTTATAAATCCATACCAATATCTTGATAGTTGTAGTTTTGTTTTTTTGGAGTTTGCTTTCTGCAAGAACAAGGAGTGATAATTCTAAATGATGAAATTCCGTTTGTTTCCGGGTGCTTTTTTTCAAAGTTTTGAACTGTTTCATAAATCAATTCTTTGTTTTTAAAATCTTCATCAAAGGTAAAAAGGTTTGTTCCTGCAAAAATGCTTTCTGAAAAAATTCGGGCGTCGTGGTCGTGATTTTTATTATGATTTCCAACGAAAGGAAATTCGCTCTTTTGATATTCGTGTCCGTCGTGAATTTTTGTTTTAACAATTGGGGTTAAAAGGTCTTTTGTGAGTTCGTCGATAAGCATTTGTTCTTTTTCCGTGAAAGCAACGTGCTCAACGCAAAAGTTATGGAAAAATTCGTTTGGACCGTTTTTTGAAAATTTAATGCGAGTGTCAAAAATTTCGGAAAGAACAGTTGGAGTTATAACAAATCGCAATTCGCCGCGATAGGCTTGTTTAAGTTTTCTTAAAAGCGAATCAAGTTTTTCAAGTTGTTTTTTTGATTGGCCGTGTGGATATAGCAAATTTATGTTAATTTTTTGGACATCAATTTCAAATTTTTCTTGAATTTCATCAATTTTTTTAACTAAACCAAGCACCGAGCAAAGCGCATTGTTGTCGATTGCAAGGCGAACCGTTTTTTTCTTGCTTACCATATTATTATTGTATTTGAAAACTCCTTTTTTGTCAAGATTAAAAAATAACTGCAAAATTTTTGCAGCTAAATTTTTGGCTGAAATCCCTCAAAAATTATGTTGTCGCAATATTTAACAACTTTCATATATTCTTCTTGTGAGCGAACTGTCCAGGCAAGAAGGGGAAGATTTTTACATTTTCTAACATATCTGTTTGGCAAGTTTTGCGCTTGATATGCAATGAAGTCTGGGTGGGTTACGTTGTTAAGAAGCATTTTCTTTAACGCAAATTTTTTGAAAAATCCAAGTTTTTCGTTTTTAAGAAAAGACGAAAGTTGCCCGCGAATTATGCTTGGAGCATTGTCTTTAAACCATTTTAAAACAAATGGATTAAAACTCATAATTGCAAATTCGCCGTTATAGTTTCTTAAAATTTCCAAAACTTGGCTTTCAAGTTTCCCAGGCTTTTCGGTGTTCTTAATCTCAATTATAATTGGTGTTCGCCCTGCAATTAAGTTAAGAGCCTCTTCAAAAGTTGGGATTGTTTCTTTTGTTCCGTTAAGAAAACACGCAGAAAGATCTTCTTTTAAAAGATATTTAACATAGCCGTCTTGCCCAGTTAGGCGCGAAAGACTGCTGTCGTGGAAAACAACAACTGTTCCGTCGGCAATTTGTTGAACATCAAGTTCAATAACATATCCGTTTTCAATTGCTTTTTCAAAAGCAGAAAGAGAATTTTCGGCAGATTGTTCATCGTGCAAACCGCGGTGGGCAACATATTTTTCAACAAGCCATGATTTAAAAAGTTCCATAATTTCTATTTCCTTTTTCCGTATATAATAATCATAACACAAAAAATTATAACTCGAAAACTATTTTGCAAAAGATTGGAAAAAAACTTGGCGAAAAATCACGTTTATTTTATAATATAAACAATATGAACGACAGAATGAGCAAAATTCGCAACTTTTCAATTGTTGCACATATCGACCACGGGAAAAGCACCCTTGCCGACAGACTTTTGGAGGAAACAAAAACTGTTGCTAAGCGCGACATGGAAAACCAACTTCTCGACAGTATGGATTTGGAGCGCGAAAGAGGAATAACAATTAAATTAACGCCAACAAGAATGAAATATGTTAAAGACGGGGTTGAATATACTTTAAATTTAATCGACACGCCGGGGCACGTTGACTTCACATATGAAGTTTCGCGCTCTCTTGCTGCATGCGAAGGAGCAATTTTGATTGTTGATGCTGCCCAAGGAGTTGAGGCACAAACGCTTGCAAATTGCTATCTTGCGCTTGATAACAACCTCGAAATTTTGCCTGTTATTAACAAAATTGACCTTCCAAGCGCCGATGTTCCAAGAACAAGAAAAGAAATTGAAGATGTTATTGGGCTTGACGCAGAAAATGCACCTGCAATTTCCGCAAAAGAAGGAACAAACATTAAAGATGTTCTCGATATGATTGTTTCCCAAGTTCCGCCGCCAAAAGGAGACGAAAATGCGCCGCTTAAAGCGCTTATTTTCGACAGTGTTTATGACAATTTTAAAGGCGCAATTTGCATTGTTCGAATTATGGACGGAAGCGTTAAAATTGGAACAAAAATTCAAATGATGGAAACAAAAAAGGTTTTTGAAGTAACCGAAGTTGGGGTTTTCACTCCTCATATGCAGCAAACCGAAGTTTTGCAAGCAGGTGATGTTGGATATATAACCGCAAGCATTAAAAATGTTTCGGAAACAAAGGTTGGCGACACAATAACCGATTTTGAAAACCCAGCTTCCAAAGCTCTCCCAGGTTATAAATCTGTTCAACCAGTTGTTTTCAGCGGGATTTTCCTTATTGATGGTTCAAGATATGGTGATCTTAAAGACGCGCTTGAAAAACTTAAACTTAACGATGCGTCCTTAACATTCACGCCCGAAAATTCAACAGCTCTTGGTTTTGGATTTAGATGTGGGTTCCTTGGGCTTTTGCACATGGAAATTATAACAGAACGTCTTGAACGTGAGTTTAATTTAGATTTGATAACAACAGCGCCAGGTGTTGCTTATCACGTTTATAAAACAAACGGAGAAATGGTTTCGGTTTCAAATCCTTCGCTTCTTCCAAAACCAACCGACATTGAAAGAATTGAAGAACCAATGGTTAAACTCCAAATTTTCACACCGCCAGAATATGTTGGGGCAATTATGGATTTATGCCAGGATAAGCGCGGAGTTTTCCAAGATATGCAATACATCGAAAAAACACGTGTTAGAATGGAATATAAAATGCCACTTAACGAAATGATATACGACTTTTTCGACGGGCTTAAATCAAGAACACGAGGTTATGCAAGTTTGGACTATGAACTTCTTGGGTTTGAACCAAGCGACCTTGTTAAACTTGATATAATGCTTAACGGCGAAGTTTGCGATGCTCTTAGTTTAATTGTTCATAAAGATAAGGCATATTCAAGGGGCAGAGCAATTGCCGAAAAACTTAAAGAGGTAATACCTCGCCAACTTTTTGAAATTCCAATTCAAGCATCAATTGGGAACAAAGTTATTGCCCGAGAAACAGTTAAAGCAATGAGAAAAGATGTTTTGGCAAAGTGCTATGGCGGAGATATTTCTCGAAAACGCAAACTTCTTGAAAAGCAAAAAGCTGGAAAGAAAAAGATGCGTCAAATTGGCTCGGTTGAACTTCCTTCCGAAGCTTTTATGAGCATCTTGAAACTTGACGATAATAAATAATGGAAAAAGAACTTTCAATTTACGTGCATATTCCATTTTGCAATAGCAAATGTTTCTATTGCAATTTTTGCTCGTGGGAAGGAAGTTTAACAACTCAAAATCGGTTTTTTAATGCAATTGAAAAAGAAATTAAAGCAAAAAGCAAAAATTTTTCAAGTTTTGTTGTTAAAACAATCTATTTTGGCGGCGGAACTCCTTCGGTTGTTAACGAAAAGAAAATTAGCAAACTACTTTGTTTGATAAAGAAAAATTTCAAAATTTCACCATATGCCGAGATAACAATTGAAGCAAATCCAAATTCACTTTCGCTCCAAAAACTTGAAATATATAAAAAAGCGGGTTTTAACCGCCTCTCAATTGGTGTTCAAACATTCAACAAAAAGTCCTTGCTTTATGTTGGACGTCTTCAAACAAAAGAGCAGGCAAAAGAATATAGAAGGAAAGTTATTTCTTGCCTAAACGATGCAAAACGTGTTGGTTTCCAAAACATTAGCGCAGATTTTATTTTAGGGCTTCCATATCAAAAAACACGGGAAATCTCTCAATTTTTAAAGCAACTTTCGCCATACGTAACGCATTTTTCGTGTTATATGCTTCAAGTTGAAAATGGAACTAAACTATATTCAATGCTTGATGGAAAAGGAAACGAAAACTTGATTTTAGAGCAATATAAAAGAGCAGTTAAAACTCTTAAAAGACTTCATTTCCACAGATATGAAATTTCAAATTTTGCGCGCCAAAACTTTGAGAGCGAACATAACAAAGTGTATTGGCAAAGAAAAAACTATGTTGGGTTTGGCCCAAGCGCAAGTTCGTTTTCTTTTGAAGAAAGAATAACAAACACAAATAACATAAATGAATATATTAAATTTTGGGAAAATGAAAATCCAAAGTTAATGAATGAACCAATAGCGAAAGAGAAACTTTCGAAAGAACAGCAGGCAGAAGAAGTTATTTTTCTCTCTCTTCGAACAGCAAAAGGGCTTAATTTAACTGAATTTAACCAAAAATTTTATGATTTTAACAAAAAAAATGCAAAAACGCTTGAAAAATTAACAAATTTAGGTCTAATTGAATTTGAAAATGAATTTTTAAAGTTAACTGATAAAGGCGTTTTGCTTGAAAATTCAATCATTGTTAATTTAATTTAAAAAAACAGTCTAAACTTAGACTGTTTTTTATTAAACAAAATTATCCCTCAACAATTTTTCTGATATGCGATTCAAGCTCGTTAATTGGCAAACGGATTTGTTCCATGGTGTCGCGGTCGCGAACGGTAACTGTTCCGTTTTCAAGTGTGTCATAGTCGATTGTTATGCAAAGAGGAGTTCCAATTTGGTCTTGACGGCGATAGCGCTTTCCAATTGAACCTGTTTCGTCGTAGGCAACGCGGAAATGTTTTGAAAGGGTTGCATAAACTTCGTGCGCTTTTTCTGCAAGGTCTTTCTTAACGAGTGGGAGAATTGCGGCTTTGAAAGGCGCAATTTTTGGAGAAAGATGCATAATTTCGCGTTCTTCGCCGTCTGGAAGTTTTTCTGTTTCATAACTGTCGCAAATTACGGCAAGAATTGCACGGTCGAGCCCATATGAGTTCTCAATTATGTAAGGAATGAATTTTTCGTTTGTAACAGGGTCGAGATATTGCATTGTTTTTCCGCTGTATTCTTGGTGGCGTGTTAGGTCATAGTTTGTTCTGTTGTGGATTCCGTTAACCTCGTCCCAGCCAAATGGGAATTCATAATAAACGTCGCACGCTGCTTTTGCATAGAACGCAAGTTTGTCGTGGTCGTGGAATTTAAGTTTGTTTTCTGGAATTCCAAGGCTCATGAAAAATTCTTTTGAAGCGCGTTTAAATTCCTCATAATATTTTTCGTCTTGTCCTTGGTGGCAGAAAAATTGATATTCCATTTGCTCAAATTCAATTTGACGGAATGTGAAGTTTCCTGGGGTAATTTCGTTTCTAAATGCCTTTCCAATTTGTCCGATTCCAAAAGGAACTTTTGCGCGCATTGTTCTTTGAACATTAAGGAAGTTAACATATTCGCCTTGCGCTGTTTCAGGGCGAAGATAGATGTCTTGTTGGCTTTCTTTCGTTACGCCGCGGTGTGTTTGGAAAAGAAGATTGAATTCACGAATTGGTGTGAAATTGCTTTTTTTGCAAAGAGGGCATGGAACTTTGTTTTCGGCAATGTATGAGTTCATCTCTTCGCGAGTCATTTTGTCGGGGTTAACTTCTTTGTTTGAAAAATCGCTAATTAAGTTATCCGCTCTAAAACGAGCTTTACATTCTTTGCAATCAACAAGTGGGTCGGAAAAAGAAGCAACGTGTCCGCTTGCTTCCCAAACGCGTGGGTTCATTAAAATTGCAGCGTCAATTCCATATGAATTTTCGCGTCCTTGAACAAATTTTTCCCACCAAACTTTTTTGATGTTGTTTTTAAGTTCAACTCCAAGAGGGCCATAGTCCCAAGAGTTTGCCAACCCCCCATAAATTTCGCTTCCTGGGAAAATATATCCCGTGTTTTTGCAGTGTGCAACAATTTTGTCCATAGTTTTGTCTGCCATAATTTTCTCCTTATTTTCTGGGCAATTATACCATTGTTAAATTTCAATGTCAAACCAAAGATTAACATTTTTTGAAATATATAAATAAATATTTATATGAAAAATATAAGCAAAGAAAGTTTAATTTCGCCTTTGGCAAAAATTGATAAAAGGGCATCGCTTGTTGGGAACTGCATTGTTGAAGATGACGCAGTTATATTTGGCGAATGCCACCTTGAAAATGCTGTAATTCGCAAAAACGCAATCGTTAGGTCAAGTTACATTTCCAACAGCGAAATTGGGCAAGAAACAACTGTTGGGCCCTTTGCCAACATCAAAGCAAACTCAAAAATTTCAAACAATTGCAGGATTGGAAATTTTGTTGAAATCAAAAATTCAACCCTTGGAAGTTGGACAAAAGCGGCGCACCTCGTTTACATTGGCGACGCAGAAGTTGGGGAAAGAGTTAACATTGGATGCGGCGTTGTTTTTGCAAATTACGACGGAAAAAATAAACACAGATGCAAGGTTGGGAACGATGTTTTCATTGGCTGCAATTGCAATTTAATTGCGCCGCGCAAAATTGGCAACAACTGTTTTATTGCTGCTGGAACAACGCTCACGCAAGATCTTCCAAACAACTCTTTTTCAATTGGACGGCAAAAGGATAAGTTTGTTGAAAATAAGAAAAAATAAAGATAAAAACAGCAATTTTTGCTGTTTTTTCTTAAAAATTTTTGGGGTGACGCCAAAAAAAATTATAGATAGGTTTTAAGCGATTCAATGTTGTTTTCTTCAAGTTTTTGAAGTTTTGAAAGAAGATTTAAAATTTCTTCGTCGGCTGCTGCGTGGTCGCCTTGGTCTTTAATGCAAGTTAAAACGCCCATAAATGTTCCAATTAAAAGCATTTCGGCAATATGGGTTGTTGATTTATCGGAAATTGTTGACATTTTAATTGAACTCCAAAGCCTTATTTTTTCAAACATATTGTTGTCTTTAATATCGATGTCATCGCTTTTTGCAATCATTTCGCATTCTTCCGAAATGATGGAATATTCGCTTTCTTGCTTCGCAATTTCGCTTGCAAGCGCGTCGCATTTAACACTTGGCAAAATGTTATCGAACGATTGAAGAGCAGTTTGAACATTTTGATATATTGAGGTTAAAAGAAGGGCATTGTTTTCCTTTTGCTTGCACTCATTAGTTTTTTCTTTTTCTTCCATTTTTTTTGTTTTCTCCTTTGAAATTAGTATTTGCGCGCGCATAAAAAAATATTCGTTGCACACCATAAAAATATGAGAACCTCAACTAAAATTTGGCTTATTTTAACGGTTATATCAAACGTTGCTCTTTTCTATTTTTTTCGACCAATGCTCGACACAATTAAATATGGAGCAGCGGGATTATATTTCGAGTTTACATGGGAAAGTTATGTTGGGCTTGCAATGTTTGTTCTTGCAAACGTTGCCGGAACAATTGTTTTTGTTCGCTTTATTCGCGTCCAGCCGCTTAATCGTCAAATTTTCTTTTCAACAATTCCTCCAACTTCAACCTTTGTTTTTCTTATGCTTTTCTTCTTCACAATAACAATGCGCGAGCAAACCGACATCGTAACTGCCGTTCGCGTTGGACTTGGAATTGGCGACCCAACAACGCGCTATATTTGGATGATTGTTATTGTTGCTGTTTATGTTCTTTTCTTATATTTAACCTACAGCAGGCTTTCAAAGCCAGTTAGAAAAATTGAAAAAGTTGTTGAAAAACTTAGAAACGGAAAAACAAAAACACCAATTAAAGTTGGAAACAGCAAACAATTTCAAGAAATTGAATCCGACTTAAATCAAATTAACGAAAACTATAAGGAGCAGGAGAGAATCCTTCAAAAACTTATGCCAGAGCATAACGAAATTTCAATTCAAAACAAACAAGTTGTTGAAAAAATTGACGTGAGTTCTTCAAAATCTAAAAAAACACACAAAACGAAATAACATTTTGTGTGTTTTTATCTTTATTTTTCTTCGGTAATGCAAATTGCTGTTGCAATTGTTTTGGAGTGGGAAATTGAGAGGTCAATCGACTTGAATTTTTTATAAAATTGTTCAAGATATTTCCCTCTTAAAACAACCTTTGGTCTTCCTGTTTCATCGTGGGAAATTGTTATGTTATGAGGAGAAAATTGCTTCTCACAAAGCGCTTTAAAAACCGCTTCTTTTGCGCAAAAAAGCCCTGCAATTCTCTCAGTTGGGTTTTCAAATTTGCTAACATATTCAATTTCGCTTTCGTTTAAAAAACTTTTAAGAAACCTAACGTCTGTTTTAACACGGCTTGTTTCCAAAACATCAATTCCAACTTTCATCTTCTTCTCCTTCATTTAACATATCATAAATCAAATTTTTAACAACAGGGTTAATTTCTTCAAGAGAAAAACCTTTTGAAAAAAGATGAGCAGAAAGTTTTTGCGCGGTTTTTTTGTCTTTTGGTTTCCCTTTGATAAATTTTTCTGCAAGGGCAGTTAAATCGTCACGTTTAAATTGATATTCTTCCAAAACCTTGTTAATTATTTCTTGCGAAACACCTTTGCTTTTAAGTTCAAACTCTAAAAGTCGTTTTCCTTTTTTGAAAGAATATGATCTAACATATAAACTTGCGAAGGCTTCGTCGTCGATATAGTTATATTCTTCAAGCTTTTCAAGACAGTAGGCAACAGTTTTTGAAGTGTAACCCTTTCCATAAAGATAGTCTTTAATTTGTTTTTTTGTTTTTGGAACGGAAAGAAGTTTAAGACAGCGGTCGAACGCAATTAGTTTTTCATTTTCGGCTTGCGCACTTTCAATTTTTTCTTTCGAAATATGCTCGCCAACTTTAAAGTTGTTTTTAACAATTGTTTCCGCGTTAAGTTTGCAAAAAAAACTTCCGTCAAGGAAAATTGAATATGTGTCTTTCCCGTGCTTAATTAAATTTGTTATCTCGCTCATAATTTTAAGTATATCACACCTTTTTGATTGACAAAAATTTTTTTTTAATTTAATCTTTAAATTACTTAAACATAAGGAGAAATATGAGAGAAGTTAAAGTAACTCGTGAAAATTTGTTTGAGCACCTTAAAGAAAGAGGATTTGTTTATCAAACAACAAACGAGGAAGAAGTTAAAAAACTTTGCAATGGGGAGCCAATAACTGTTTATTCCGGTTATGACCCAACGGCGGACAGTTTGCATATTGGACATTTTTTCTCGCTTTTAATGCTTCGAAAATTCCAACAAGCAGGGCACAGAGTTATCGTTCTTCTTGGTGGGGCAACAGCTATGATTGGCGACCCAAGCGGAAGAAACGACATGAGAGATATGGTTTCAAAAGATTTTGTTGCCAACAACTATGAGAAAATTCGCGCAACAATTGGGAAAGCGGTTGACCTAGAGGGAGAAAACAAAGCAATTATTGTTAACAACGCAGAATGGATGCGCGGCTATGACTATGTTGATTTCATGCGTGATGTTGGAACGCACTTTAACGTTGCGCATATGCTTGCCTCGGAGTCTTGCCAAAGCAGAATGAAAGCGGGCGGGTTAACATTCTTTGAAATGGGATATATGCTCATTCAAGCATACGATTTTGTTTATCTTAATCGAAATTATGATTGCAAACTTCAAATTGGCGGAAGCGACCAATGGGGAAACATTGTTGCAGGAACAGAACTTGGAAGAAAACTTAATTTCCTTGCAGGGAATGACGACCCTCACACTTTCCAAGCTTTAACAAGCCCTCTTTTAACCGACCATAATGGCAAGAAAATGGGCAAAACATCAAAAGGCGCGCTTTGGATTTCAAAGGACAAAACTTCGCCATATGAATTCTATCAATATTTCCTTAACGTTGACGATAAAGACGTTGTTAAACTTTTAAAATTGTTCACGAACTATTATGTTGAAGACATTGAAGAACTTGCTTCAAAAGACATTCGCGCTGCAAAACAACTTATGGCATATGAAATAACAAAACTTATTCACGGCGAAAAAGATGCAAACGAAGCAGTTGAAGCCTCAAAAGCGCTTTTTGGCGGCGGGGCAGACCTTTCAAACGCACCAACAGTTGAAGTTTCCAAACAAGAACTTGAAAACGGAATTCGCGTTTTGGAAGTTGCTCTTCGCGCTTCGCTTGTTCCAAGTTTTTCGGAAGGACGCCGTCTTGTTGTGCAAGGTGCGATTGTTTTGAACGACGAAAAAATAACAAATCCAAACGAACTTCTTAAAGCCGAAAACTTTGCCCAAGGTTATGCAATTTTGAAAAAAGGCAAGAAAAATCTTGTTAAAATTGATTTGGTTTAGATAAAAATGGCACTTGTTGAAATTAAAAAATCAAAATTTATAAGTTTATGCTTCGAAGTTAAAAGCGCGGAAGATGTTTCAAACATTTTGGAAACCATTAAAAAAGAAAACAAAAAAGCAACCCATGTTTGCTTTGCCTATCGAATTGTTGGGGCGGAGTTTTTGGAAAAAGCATTCGACGACGGGGAGCCTTCCGGAACGGCTGGAAAACCAATTTTGAATGTCATTCAAAAACAAAATCTTTCAAATGTTTTGATTGTTGTTGTTCGTTATTTTGGAGGAATTAAACTTGGCGCTGGCGGGCTTTTAAGGGCATATTCGAAAGCCGCAAGCGAGGCAACAAAAGAATTTTTGGAAAAGCAAAATTAACCTTTTGCTTTTTCTTTTTTATGGTTAATTTAACTAACATAATTTTTTGAAAATGTTTCATAAAAATAAATTATTTTTTAAAAACACAATAACGATTTATATTAAAAAAATTGATTTAAGATAAAAAAATATGCAAAAAATTCATAATTTTTTTTAGATATACCATCTTTTTTGAGAAATTTGAGTTGTTTTTGCTTCTTTTCCAAGGAAATGAACAACATTTGAATTGTCGCTTGAAACTTCTTCGTTTGTTGAGAAATTTTTAATTTTTGAAATAAGGAAAAATTTGGATTCTTTGTTGCTTTGAGGAAGAGTGTAGGTAACTTTTCCGTTCTGCCCGCCAAAGGTTTTAACAAGTTTATTTTCGCCGTTTTCAATTCGATAGAGTTCGTAGGTTATATGACTTTGCGCATCGAATTCAAAAACATAATTCCCGTTTTCAATTTTTCCGTTTAAGGTTGCGGGTTCAACTTTAAGGAAGTTTGTTGATTTTTCTTTTGGAAGGTTAAATCTTGAAAAAACTTCGGTAAGTTTATAGCGCGAAGGTGTGAAATCGTTTGCGGTTTGAACAATGTTGTTTTTCTCATATTCAAGCGCGTCAATTTCAACTTCCGTGATGCTTGACGGAACTCTGAAATCTTTTGGCGTTTCGGTTTTGTAAATTGCTTTTAAATAGTTTTTAATCATGTCGGTTGGGGCTTTCCCGCCGGTTAAATAACCAATGTTATTTCCTGTTAAATCGCCAACCCAAGTTGCAACTGTGTCTTTTGTTGTTAGTGCAACCGAGAATGCATCGGAGTTTGTTGCGCCAACGCCAACCGTTCCGCTTTTTCCAGCAATTTGGAAAGGAAGGGAGGCAAGGTGTTTTGATGTTCCTTTTGTTGCCGAGGTTTCCATCATCGAAACCATAAGATAGTTTGAGTCCTCGCGAAAAACTTCGTCGGGAACAAACTTTGCTTCATAAATTGTTTTTCCATTTTCATCTTCAATTCTTTTAATAAATTTCGCGCCATAAAATTTTCCATTGTTAGCAAAAGTTGTGTATGCTGCGGCAAGAGTTTTAAGGTCTGTTCCATATGTCATTCCGCCAAGCGCAAGGGCATAGCCGTTGTCGTTTTCGTCAAACTCAATTCCAAGGCGCGTTGCATATCTTTTTGCTTTTGGAATTCCAACATATGAAAGAATTTTAACTGCGGGAATGTTGCTTGAAAGGCTTAGGGCTTCGCGGGTGCTTAAATGTCCGCGGAAAGTTTTTTCAAAGTTTTGAGGTTTGTATCCGTTGATGTTAATTTCCTCGTCCAAAATTTTTGTTGCGGGAGAAACAATGTTTTCGTTAAGCGCTGGGGCATAAACAAGAAGAGGTTTGATTGTTGAGCCCGGTTGACGTTTTGTTCTTAAAACATTATAGGCGCTTTTCCCATAGAACGCTTCAATTCCGTGGGTTAAGTTGTTAATTGAAATTCCTGCTTGGTCAAAACCAAGTTCTTCGGAGTCGATTGCGGCTTTAAGCGCATCTTGTTTTTCTTTTGAAAAGTAAGTGTGGATTTTATATTTTCCAATTGCAATTTGTTTTGCTGGCATCTTCAAAATTTCTTCGGCTTCCATAATTGCACCTTGCGAATAGGTGTTTTGCCCGCGGTCGAATGTTTCGTTGATTTTAAGAACAAGGTCGGTTTCGCGCGCTTTTTGAGCAGTTTCTTTCGAAATTTTTCCGTCTTTTTCCATTTCAAAAAGAACAAGGTTTCTTCGCTGAAGACAGCGTTCTTTATGCTGGATTGGGTCGAAAAAACCTGGAGATTTTATGATTGCAGCAAGCGTTGCGCCTTCTTCAAGAGTAAGTTCGCTTGCACTTTTTGAAAAATAGAATTGAGAAGCATTTTCAATTCCATAAATGTTGTTTCCGTAATAAATTACATTAAGATAGTTTTCAAGAATTTCATCTTTTGAAAGTTTCTTTTCCATTTCGAGCGCAAGCGAAATTTCTTTAATTTTTCTTGAATATGTTTTTTCGCTTGAAAGATGGGTGTTTTTAATAAGTTGTTGAGAAATTGTTGATGCACCTTGCGATGCTTTTCCCTTTGAAATGTTGTTTAAAATTGCTTTAACAATTCGTTTTGGGTTAATTCCGTTATGAGAATAAAATGTTTTGTCTTCAATTGAAATGAAGGCATCAATTGTTTCTTTTGGAATTTTTGAAAGAGTTATGTATTGGCTGTTAAAAAGGCTTTTGTCGGAAAGAAGATTTCCGTCATCTCCATAAACTTCAATTTTCATATTTGCGTTAATAAGTTTGTTTTGGTTGAATGTTTCACTTTTTGAAATTGAAAAGAAAATTGATGCAAAAACGCTTGCAACAATAAACAAAAGTGCCAAAATGCTTGCAACAACAATTAAACTAATTTTCTTTGCCTTCTTCACAAAAAATATTATTTGTCATTATCAAAAATATATTATGAAAGTTTGAACTTTGTTAAAGTTGAGAGAAATTAAATTTCAAAAAAAGTTTTTGTTTCTTGAAACTTTGTGATATATTGTTTTGGAATTGATATGGAAAAAACATACACGCAAAACGAAAAAGCACTAATTTTTTTAAGTTTGTTCGACATTGTTCCTCAAAAGGAGATTGAACTTCTTTCTCTTTTCGAAAGCCCAAGCGAGCTTTTGGAAACCTTTTTTGAACGAGAAAAAGAAATTAACGCGCTTTTTTCAAAAGGAATGAGAAACGGCTCAAAGGCAGCCAATGGAGAAACGCATAAAACGGTTGAGCAAATGAAAGACGCGCTTAATGAAAATTTGCTTTCGTCATACATAAAAAATTTAAATAGTAAAAATATTTTTGTTTTAACGCCATACAGCGAAAACTATCCTAAAAAACTTTTAGAGCTTGATTTTCCCCCTCAAACACTTTTCTGTCTTGGCGATGTTTCGCTTCTTGGAACAGATTGCATTGGTGTTGTTGGAACAAGAACTCCAACGCCATATGGAAAGATTGTAACCGAAAAATTTACGCGAGGGCTTTGCGAAAATAATTTCACAATTGTTAGCGGGCTTGCTGCTGGGGTTGACACAATTGCCCATAGAACTGCGCTTGACAACAGCGGAAAAACAATTGCGGTTCTTGGCGGCGGCTTTGAACATATTTTCCCTTCGTTCAACATTGAACTTGCAAAAAGAATTTCAAACGAAGGTCTTTTGATAAGTGAATATCGCCCAAGTTTTGTTCCTGCGCAATACACTTTCCCTCTTCGAAACCGCATTATTGCCGGGCTTTCGCTTGGAATTTTAATAACCGAAGCAGGGGAAAAAAGTGGCGCGCTCCACACCAAAGAGTTTGCCCTTGAACTTGGCCGCGAAGTTTTTGCCGTTCCGGGGAACATAAACAGCCTTATGAGCAAAGGAACAAATCGGCTTATTCGAAGCGCGCAAGGAGCATGTGTTTTAGACTTTGAAGATATTGTTTGCGTTTTTCGTCAAAACATTGTAAAATCTTCAACTGTTAAGCTTTCGCAACTTAGTTTTGACGATCAAAAAATTGTTTCCGTGCTTGAAAGGAGCGAAAAAACAATTGAAGAATTAACAGAAGAAACTGGCTTCCCAATTCAAAAACTTAACGCGCTTTTAACAATGCTTGAAATTAAAGGGCTTGTTAAACAGTTGCCGGGAAACACATATGTTTTAATTTAAAGATATAGGAGAATGAGAATGAAATTAGTTATCATCGAAGGACCAGGTAAAAGAGAAACATTGAAAAAATATCTAGGACAAGGCTATGAAGTTTTTGCAACAAAAGGTCATGTTCGCGACCTTCCTGCAAAAGATTTTGGCGTTGACCTTCGAACAATTGTTCCAAAATATGAAATTATGGAGGACAAGGTTGACCTTATTGCAGAACTTAAAAAGAAAGCAAAAAAGGCAGACGAAGTTTTGATTGCAACCGACCCAGATAGGGAAGGGGAAGCAATTGCTTGGCACATTGCAAACATTTTGGAAATCGACCCACAAACAAAGTGTAGAATTGAGTTTAACGAAATTTCAAAAAAGGCGGTTACCGAAGCTTTATCAAAACCAAGAGCAATAAATATGGATCTTGTTAATGCTCAGCAAACAAGAAGAATTTTGGACAGAATTGTTGGCTATAAACTTTCGCCAATAATTTGCAAAAGAATAAAACCAAAACTTAGCGCTGGACGTGTTCAATCTGTTGCTTTAAAACTTGTTTGCGACCGTGAAAAAGAAATTAACGCGTTCGTTCCAGAAGAATATTGGAACATATCTGCCGACCTTGAAAACAAGGAAAAAGCAAAGTTTAAAGCAGCTTTAAACACAATTGATGGCAAAAAAGCAAAGGTTTCAAACGAAGAAGAAGCAAACAAAATTAAACAAGACCTTTCTGGCGCATCATATGTTGTTGCAAACATTAAGAAAACTCAAACAAAATCGCACGCTCCAGCACCTTTCACAACAAGCACAATGCAACAAGACGCGCTTAACAAACTTGGAATGAACCTTAAAAAGACGTCGCTTTGCGCACAACAACTTTATGAAGGCGTTGAAATTGAAGGCGAAGGAAAGGTTGCTCTTATAACATACATAAGAACCGACAGCACGCGTGTTTCGCCAGATGCACAAGCATTAACTCTTGCCTACATTGCAAAACAATATGGCGATAAGTATGTCCCTTCAAAACCTAACATCTATAAAACGAAAGAAACAGCGCAAGATGCCCACGAGGCAATTCGCCCAATTTCAATTGAAAGAACGCCCGCAAGTGTTATGAGTTCGCTTTCGCCAGATAACTTTAAACTCTATAAACTTATTTACGAACGTTTCCTTGCAAGCCAAATGAGCGATGCGCTCTATAACAATGTTAACGTTGATATTTCCGCAAATAACTATGGATTTAAAGCAGTTGGGAAAACTGTTGAATTCTTAGGTTACACGGCAGTTTATAAAAACTATGTTGAAAAAGAAGATGACCCTTCAAAAATTCCACCTCTTTCCGTTGGCGAAACTCTTGGGCTTGTTAAATTCAACATGGAACAAAAGTTCACAAAGCCACCTGCGCGCTACACAGAAGCAAGTTTGGTTAAGGAAATGGAAGAAAAGGGAATTGGTCGACCTGCAACATATGCAATGACAATAACAACACTTGCAACTCGTTCCTACACGGCTTTGGACGGAAAATATCTCTATCCAACAGAACTTGGAAAAGTTGTTAATGAATATTTAGCAAAAAATTTCCATCAAGTTATTAACGTTAAATTCACAGCGGATATGGAAACGCGTCTTGACGAAATTGCTGAACAAGGAAAAGATTGGCAAGCGGTTGCAAGCAGTTTTTGGAACAGTTTCTCTGGTCTTTTAGCAAAAGCCGGCGCAAACTATGACAAAATTAAGGTTGCACCTGAAAAAACTGATATCGTTTGCGATAAATGCGGCGCTCCAATGGTTGTTCGCGAAGGAAGATATGGAAAATTCCTTGGGTGCAGCGCCTATCCAAAATGCAATAATATTATGAAACTTAATGCTCAAACATCGCAAAGCGAAGAAAAACCAAAATATGAACCAAAAGTTATTGGGAAATGTCCAGAATGCAAAGATGGAGATATAACAGTTCGAAGAAGTAAAGCAGGAAGAATGTATTATGCGTGCAATAAGTGTAAGTTCTATGCGTTCGCAAATCCAATGAAAAACAAAACAGAAGAAACAGCAAACTAAAAATTGCTGTTTTTTTATGTTATAAATCCAAAATTAGGAAACCATTATTTTATGGCGGAAAAAGGAAAGATTTGAAAATTTCATTTTGATAAATCAAATTTAAGATATATAATACAGTGTATGGAGGAAAAAATGGAACTTAGAGGAACAACAATATGTGCTGTTAGAAAAAACGGCAAAACTGCAATTGCAGGAGATGGACAAGTTACAATGCAAAACAGTGTTATCTTTAAAGACAATGCGGTTAAAGTTAGAAGAATTTATAACGGGAAAGTTGTTATTGGCTTTGCCGGAAGCGTTGCCGATGCGTTCAGTCTTTGCGAGCGCTTTGAAGAAATGCTTAATAAATATTCGGGGAATTTGATGAGAAGCGCGGTTGAACTTGCGCAACTTTGGCGCGGAGATAAGGTTCTTAGAAAACTTGAAGCAATGATGATTGTTGCAAACGGAGAACAAATGTTAATTCTTTCAGGAATGGGCGATGTTATTGAGCCTTCCGATGGCGTTTGTGCAATTGGCTCTGGCGGAAACTATGCTTTGGCGGCGGCAAAAGCCTTGATTGAAAACACAAAACTTAGCGCAAAAGAAATTGCAAAAAAATCACTTGAAATTGCTGGGCAAATTTGTGTTTTCACAAATGACCACTTAACAATTGAGGAAATTTAAGGAGAGAAAAATGAATTTAACACCAAAACAAGTTGTTGACGAATTAAATCAATATATAATTGGGCAAGATGAAGCAAAAAAAGCGGTTGCTGTTGCCCTTAGAAACAGATATCGTCGAAGTAAACTTTCGAAAGAAATGCGTGACGAGATAACACCAAAAAACATCATTATGAAAGGTCCAACAGGGGTTGGAAAAACTGAAATTGCAAGACGCCTTGCAAAACTTGTTAAAGCACCTTTCATCAAAATTGAGGCAACAAAATACACCGAAGTTGGCTATGTTGGACGCGACGTTGAAAGTATGGTTCGCGACCTTGTTGAAACTTCGGTTCGAATGGTTAAAGACGAAAAACAACACGAAGTTGAAAAGAAAGCAAAAGTTACTGTTGATAAAATTTTGCTTGATGCAATTTACAAATCGGAACTTGCAAAAAATCCAAATTCAAATGCCGACGAACTTAAGGAAAAACTTAAAGTTCTTTATGACGAAGGAAAACTTGATGAGCAAACCGTTGAAATTGAAGTTCAAGATGTTCCAAAACCTCTCGACTTAACAAGCGGAGTTGCCGAAATTAACCTTGGAAGTATGCTTGGCGGAATTTTCCCACAAAGAAAAAAGCGCCGCAAACTTAGCGTTTTGGAAGCACGCGAACTTTTAACAAACGAAGAATGCGACAAGATGATTGATATGGACAGTGTTAACAGCGAGGCAATTAAACGCGCGGAAGAAGAAGGAATAATTTTTATCGACGAAATTGATAAAGTTATTGGAAAAGCGGCAACCTCAAACGGCCCAGATGTTTCGCGCGAAGGTGTTCAACGCGACATTTTGCCAATTGTTGAAGGCTCAACTGTTGCAACAAAATATGGAAATGTTAAAACAGATTTCATTTTGTTTATTGCCTCAGGGGCATTCCATGTTTCAAAAATTGAGGATATGATTCCAGAACTTCAAGGGCGTTTCCCAATTAAGGTTGAGCTAAAAAACTTAACGAAAGATGATTTCTATAAGATTTTAACCGAAACAAAAACTTCTGTAACAACGCAATATGCCGAACTTTTAAAGATTGATAACATCGACCTTGATTTCACCGATGATGCGCTTAAAGAAATTGCCGAAATTGCCGAAGAAGAAAATGAAACAAACGAAAATATTGGCGCGCGCCGTCTGCATTCCATAATTGAAAAAGTTTTGGAAGACATTTCGTTTAACGCAACTGGCGAAAATCCTCTTGTTAAAGTTGTTATCGACAAAAACTATGTTCAAAATGCTTTTGGCGAAGACAGAAAAAAATATGACCTTAAAAAGTATGTTTTATAATGGAAAGATTTAAACGAACCGAAATTTTATTTGGAAAAGAAAAAATGGACAAGTTATATAATGCCCATGTTCTTGTTGTTGGCGTTGGTGGAGTTGGCGGCTATGTTTGCGAAATGCTTGCAAGAAGCGGCATTGGCGCTCTTACAATTGTTGATTTTGATGTTGTTTCGCTTTCAAACATAAATCGCCAAATCATTGCGCTTTCTTCAACAGTTGGGCTTCCAAAAGTTGAGGTTATGGAAAAGAGAATTAAAGAAATCAACCCTAAGTGCGTCGTCACCTCAAAATTGCTTAAAGTAAATAAAGAAACAATTGGCGAAGTTTTTGATTCAAAATTTAACTATGTTGTTGACGCAATCGACAACTTGGAAGGAAAAGTTGAGTTAATTAAAGCTGCAAAAGAGCGAAATATTCCAATAATTTCCGCAATGGGCGCGGGAAATAGAATCCAAATTCCTGTTTTTAGAATTTGCGATGTTTATAAAACATACAACGATGGGCTTGCAAGAAAATTTAGGAAAATGCTTCGAGATTGGGGCATTGAAAGCCTTGATGTTTGTTTTTGCGATGAGAAGTCAATTCCAAATCCAAATGAAAAAGTTATTGGTTCAACGGCATATTCGCCTTCAATGTGTGGGAGCACAATTTCTGCGTTTGTTGTTTTAAAACTTATAAATGAACGAAATTTATTTGTTAAAGAAAAGGTTTAGTGGTAAAATAAAATTGTATGAAAAAGAAAAAACAAAAACCAATTTTTGAAAATTGCATTGTTTTGGAAGCGGGAGAAAAATCTGCTTTAATTCAAGCGGGCGAAAACAAAATTGTTGCAAGAACTCCCAAAAAACTTGAAAAAGGCGGAAGAGTTTCGCTTTTTAAAGCGGCAACTTTTCCAAAAGCGCTTGAAATATTTTTATATTTAATTCCGCTATATTTCTTTGCATTATCATTTGGGTTTGGGTTCTTTTTCAAAAACAGTTTAACGCACTATTTGGTAACCCTTGGCGCAAGTTTGCTTGGAATTTTGGTTTTGCTTGTTTTGCGCTTCACAATTGGGAAAATGCCAGAAAATAAGTTTATTGCGATTAAAGAAGGAGAGAAAAATGAAAATTGTTCAAAAAGATGAATTTGAAAAAATAATTAACGAAAGCAAGCCAACAATTGTTGATTTTTTTGCAACTTGGTGCGGGCCATGTAAAATGCTTTCCCCAATTTTAGAAAAAGTTGAAGAGGATTCAAAAGGCGAGTTTAACATTGTTAAAATTGACGTTGATGAAAGTTATGATGTTGCAAAAAAATATGGAATTATGAGCGTTCCAACAATGATCATCTTCAAAGATGGAGATGAACAAGAAAAAATTGTTGGATTGCGTCAAAAAAATCAAATTGAAGATGCAGTTAGAAATTACATAGACTAAGAAATCATTTATCAAAATAAAACAAAACAAGCAAAAAATTTGCTTGTTTTTTAAATTATATAAGTATATAATAAATCGTATGATTTTTGTGATTCTTGGAATTTTTGTTGTTTTTTTGGCTGTTGCGCTTGGAATTGCAACCTATGCAAATGCGCAACTTCAAGACACATTTGAAAAATATAATCATGTTCCTTGCAACAAAAAAATAACAGGAGGGCAATTTGCTCTTCACATAACAAACACGCTTTTCGAAAGCCGAATTCAAGTTGGGCGAACGAAAGGTTATTTAAACGATGGATACAGTTCAAAATCGAAAATGGTTGTCCTTTCAGAAGCAACTTGTGATGTTGCAAGCGTTGCTGCGCTGACGGTTGTTGCTCATGAATTTGGACACGCAAGCCAAGATTTAACAAACTCGAAAAAACTAAGACTTAATAAATCGCTAACTCGAACAATCAAAGTTCTTGGCTATTTTATGTTTCCGCTTGCAGTTCTTGGAATTTTCTTTTTGCTTGTTTTCCCAGAAATTCTTGCAATTGGCTTTGCGTTCTTGGGCGCATCAATTTTAATTTTTCTTTTAGCGGTTGCGTTAAAACTTTCCTGCGTTCCGCTTGAAAAAGATGCTTCAAAACGTGGTCTTAAAATAATTGAAAAAACGCAGGCTCTCGACGATGACGAGCTTGAAATGGCAAAAGACCTTTTGCACGCGGCATTTTTAACATATGTTGGCGATTTCTTGCGCTCAATTTTATGGTGGACATTCCTAACAAGAAAAACAAAAATGTTTTAAAAATATATAAACAAAAAGAGGAAAAATATGAAAATCACAGGAAAAGAATTAAGAGAAAAATGGTTGAATTTCTATAAAAGCAAGGGGCATAAAGACATTGGCGCCGTTTCTCTTATTGGCGATGGGGAAACAGGAGTTATGTTCAATGTTGCGGGAATGCAACCTCTTATGCCTTATCTTCTTGGAAAGAAACAACATGAAAAAGGAAAGCGACTTTGCAACATTCAAGGCTGCGTTCGAACAAACGACATTGAATGCATTGGCGACGAAACCCATTTTTCGTTCTTTGAAATGATGGGGAATTGGAGCATTGGCGACTATTTCAAGAAAGAAAAAACTGCTTGGACTTTCGAACTTTTAACAAAGGAATTTGGCCTTGATAAGAACAAAATTTGCGCAACAGTTTTTGTGGGCGACCATGGTGTTCCAAAAGACTTGGAAACTGCAAAATACTTGGAAGAAGTTGGAGTTCGAAAAGAAAACATATATTTCCTTAAAGAAAATTGGTGGAACTTGGAAGGAACCGTTGGAACTCCATGCGGGCCAGATAACGAATGGTTCTATCCAAAAAACGATAATAAATGCTGCGAATCTTGCGATATTAACTGTGATTGCGGAAGATATGTTGAAATTGGGAACGATGTTTTTATGCAATATGAACAACTTGGAGAAGGGAAATATCGCGAACTTGCTCAAAAAAATGTTGACACGGGTTTTGGGTTTGAGCGCAACCTTGCCTTTTTAAACGGTGTTACAGATTGCTATTTAACCGACCTTTTCTCGCGCGCGATTGAAACAATTGAAAAGGCTTGCGGCGTTAAATATGGCGAAAACGAACAAACAACTCGTGCAATAAGAATTATTTGTGACCACGTTCGAACAACAGTTATGCTTATTGGCGACGAAAAAGGAATTGTTCCAAGCAACGTTGGGGCTGGTTATGTCCTTCGCCGCTTAATGAGAAGAGCAATTCGCTATGTTAAACAACTTGGTGGCTCTGTTTCGCTTATGGAAGATGTTGCAAAGGTTTACATCGACGAAGTTTATAACGAAGCATATCCAAACTTAAAACTTAAACGCGAATTTATTTTGCAAGAAATTGAGAAGGAATCGAACAAATTTGAAAAAACTCTTGAACAAGGAATTAAGGAGTTTGACAAACTTATTGCAAATTTAACTAAGTTTGCGCCAGATGTTAAACAAATTGCTGGGAACAAGGCTTTCCGCCTTTTCGACACCTTTGGGTTCCCTCTTGAACTCACAACGGAACTTGCAAAAGAAAATGGGTTCACAGTTGACGAAGAGGGCTTTAAAAAGGCATTTGAAGAACACCAAGAAAAAAGCCGTGCAAGCGTTGGAACATTCAAGGGCGGGCTTTCCGATTCGTCCGAACAAAACGCACGACTCCACACTGCAACACACCTTCTTTTGGCAGCGCTTAACAAGATTTTTGGCGGGGGAATTCACCAATGTGGTTCGAACATTATCCCAGAACGTTTGCGTTTTGATTTTAATTTCGACAGAAAATTAACACCAGAAGAAATTTCGGCTCTTGAAAACGAAGTTAACAGCCATATTAAAGAGGCAATTCCTGTTGTTTGCGAGGAAATGCCAATTGAAAAAGCGCGCGAAAGCGGGGCAACTGGAATATTCGAAGATAAGTATGGCGAAATTGTTAAGGTCTACACAATTGGAACTGTAAGCAAGGAAATGTGCGGAGGTCCACACGCTAAAAACACAGACGAACTTGGACATTTCAAAATTGTTAAAGAAGAGAGCAGCGGCGCTGGAATTCGAAGAATTAAGGCAGTTATTGAGCCAGAAAATAAATAACCATTATGTTTTAAATATAAAAAAGCCGCAGTTTTTTGCGGCTTTTTATAAAAAAAAGACTTATAACTAAGCCTTTTTTTGTGTTTTAATACATTTTGTGCAAGCTCTAACAGTTTTTTCTTTTCCATCAACTTCAACTGTTGTTTGTTGAAGGTTAAGATCCCAAGTTCTGTTTGATTTTCTATTGCTATGGCTAACATTTTTGCCAGTCATTTTTCCTCTTCCACAAATTTCACAAACTTTGCTCATAGGTTTCCTCCAGTTATTTTCTTAAACTAACTGCGTAAGTTTAACATAAAAAAACTGAAAATGCAAGCAAAATTTGCTTTTAAGTTAAATAATTTTCTTCTCAATATGTTTTTATGGCTTTAGAAAAAACTTTTTTGGATATATTTAGTTTATACAATTAAAGTTATATATGTAAATTTGCTTGAAAATTGTTGCATAAAATGAAATATTGGTGTATAGTAATTAACGTAAGATAGTGCGCTTACTTAAGGATTTTATTATAAATGACGGTTGACACAAAAAACTATTATGGAAGAATAACAATTTCAGACGAATGTATAGCAATCGTTGCAGGATATGCAGCGCTTGATTGCTATGGTGTTGTTGACCTTGTTGCTAACTCATTAAAAGATAGCCTAACAGAACTTTTCAAGAAACAACAATATTCAAAAGGTGTTAAAATTTCTAATGTTGATAACAGAATTTTTATCGACATATTTTGCATTCTTAAATATGGCGTTTCGGTTAGTGCTGTTGCAGAAAGTTTGAAAAGCGCTGTCAAATATAGTGTTGAAAATTTCACGGGCATGATTGTTGACACAGTTAATGTTCATGTCGTTGGTGTCCGTGTTTAGTTTATAGGTGGAAAAAATATATGCAAAAAACAATTAATGGATCGATTTTTAGAAAAATGATTATTGCAGGGGCAAGCCTGCTTGAACAAAATAAAAAACTTGTTGACGCTTTAAACGTCTTCCCAGTTCCAGATGGCGACACGGGAACTAATATGTTTTTAACAATTAAAAATGCAACAACAGAAGTTAACAATTGCATAAACAACAGTATGGATTCTCTTTGTGAAGCATATGCAAAAGGTGCGCTTCGTGGGGCAAGAGGAAACAGTGGCGTTATAACTTCGCAAATTTTAAAAGGTTTAACATCTGTTCTCTCTCAAAAGCAAGAGGCAACAACAAAGGACTTTGCAAAAGCAATTCAAGAAGGCGCAAATGTTGCTTATAAAGCCGTAACAAAGCCAAAAGAAGGAACAATTTTAACTGTTATTCGAACAATGGCAGAAGCCGCATTGGACGCTGCAAAGAAGCATCCAGATTTTGAGGAATTTTTTGAAATTGTTCTTGATAAGGGCGAAGAAATCCTTCAAAAAACCCCAGAGATGCTTCCTGTTTTGAAAAAAGCAGGCGTTGTTGATGCTGGCGGACGCGGGCTTATTGTTCTTTTCACAGGTTATTATAAAGCTCTTTGCGGCGATGAAACCCTAACATTTAACTTTGACGACGCAAAACCTGTTCAATCTGTTGACGATGTTATTGCGGATATTAACAATCTTGCAGAAATTGAATTTGGATATTGCACAGAGTTTATGATTATTCATATGCTTAAAAAAACAACCGAGGCAGACATCGATAAACTCCGCGAAAAACTTATGGAAATTGGCGATTCCGTTCTTTGTATTGGCGATTTAAGTCTTGTTAAGGTTCACGTCCACACAAACAATCCAAATCGCGCTCTTGGCTATGCTCTTGAACTTGGCGAAATTTGGAACATTAAAATTGAAAATATGCGCGAGCAAAACCGTGAACTTAAAAAGAATATGAAAAAGGTTGAAGAACTTAAGCCAATGGGAATGGTTGCTGTTGCTCCTGGCGACGGGCTTGCAAACTTATTCACAGATTTAACCGTTGACCAAATTATTGCAGGCGGGCAAACAATGAACCCAAGCGCAGCCGATATTGCAAATGCAGCAGCAAAAGTTCAAGCGGAAAATGTTTTTGTTTTCCCAAATAATAAGAACATTATTTTAGCAGCAGAACAGGCAAAAGGATTAACCGACCGCAAGCTTCACGTTGTTCCAACGCGCAATGTTCCAGAAGGAATTGCAGCATCTCTTGCTTTCAACCCAGAAGCAAGCGCGGAAGAAAACTTGGAAGCAATGACAACAGCAATTGAATGCGTTAAAGCAGGCTCTGTAACATATGCAGTTCGTGCAACACACGTTGACGGATTCGACCTTTCTGTTGGCGAAATTATTGGTCTTGACGACAAAGCAATTTTGGCAAAAGGCTCTGATGTTCAAAAAACAACCGAAGAATTGGTTGAAAAACTTTTAACCGAGGACAGTGTTAATATAACACTTTTCTATGGCGAAGATATAAACGAAGATGATGCCGAAAAATTGCGCGCATCTTTGGAAGAAAAATATCCAGAGTGCGAAGTTACGGCAATTTATGGGGGGCAACCAGTTTACTACTATATAATTTCCGTTGAATAGGAGGAGAGTATGTCTTATCCAGATTCAGTTTGGTCAATCAACGATGCTTTTTCAGCAATTGCAAATAATGATGTTGCTCGGCTTAAAAAGTCAATTAGAGAAGGTCAAATCGACATCAATCAAGAAAATGAGTTTGGCGAAACTCTTCTTGGAACTGCAATTTGGCTTAAAAACTTTGAAGCAGTTAAGTTTCTTTGTTCTCTTAAAGAAATTAACGTTAACAAAAAAACAACTTTCTATTTAGGGGAGGACGTCAGCGAGCCTTATGTTGAAGTTTCTCCGCTTGAACTTGCGGCGTGTATTTTGCCAAAAATTTGTTATAAGTCAAATGCTTTTTTAGATTTAAAAACAAAACAGATTTGTGCAGAACTTGTTAAAAGAAATGCAAAAATGCCACTTGAAAAATATAAGAGAGATAGGCGATTTTTAGGATGTTTAAGAGATTTGCGCGAAGTTGTTAATTCAGTTAAAACAACCAAAAATTTAAATAAAAATTCAACAACTTTTGAAGGTTAAAAAAGAAAAAACAGTCTTAATTTTAAGACTGGTTTTTTTGTTTATTTTAACTAAATTTTATTGATGTTCTTTATCGTCTTTCAAAAGCTCTTTAATAACTTCCTCAATCTTGTCCATTGCTTCGTCAAGCTGCTCTTTTGTGTGTGTTGCTGTGAATGAAGTTCTTAAAATGCTTTGCCCAACAGGAACAGCAGGGGAAATAACTGGGTTAACATAAACTCCTTTTTCCATAAGCATTTTGCAAGCTTTAAATGAGTTCTCATCGGTGTATGTCCAAATTGCAACAATTGGAGCATTTCCTGGGATAAATTTAACACCGCGCTTTGTTAGACCTTCGCGGAAATAGTTACCATTTTCTTCCAAGCGCTTAACTCTTTCTGGTTCGCGTTTTAAAATTTCAAGCGATTTTCTTGCGCACGCAACGCTTGCTGGGGTTATGCTTGCGCTGAAAATGAAAGGACGGGAGTTGTGACGAATATAGTTTGCAACGCGTTCGGAACATGCGCAGTAGCCGCCAAGAGATGCAAGCGATTTGCTGAATGTTCCCATAATAATGTCAACTTCATTTTCAAGGTTGTAGTAGGATGCAGTTCCGCGCCCGCCTTCGCCAATAACGCCAAGACCGTGTGCATCGTCAACCATAACTCTTGCGCCATATTTTTTTGCAAGTTTAACAATTTCTGGAAGTTTGCATATTTCGCCGCTCATTGAGAAAACGCCGTCGGTCACAATCAAAATTCCCTTGTCTTCGCCAACAGAGGCAAGTTGACGTTCAAGGTCTTCCATGTCGTTGTGTTCATATCTTAAAAGACGGGCATAGGAAAGTTTGCAGCCGTCGTAGATGCTTGCGTGATTTTCCTTATCGGAAATGATAACATCATTTCTTCCTGCAATGCAACTTATAATTCCAAGATTACTTTGGAAGCCTGTTGAGAAAGTTACGCACGCTTCTTTATGTAAAAATTCGGCAAGTTCTTTTTCAAGCATAACATGGGAATCGAGAGTTCCGTTAAGAAATCTTGAACCAGAGCAGCCGCTTCCATATTTTTCAAGAGCTTCAACGCCTGCTTTAATAACTTCTTTGTTTGATGTTAAACCAAGATAGTTGTTTGAACCAATCATAATTGTTCTTTTCCCTTCCATTTGAACAACTGTGTCTTGTCCGCTTGTAAGCTGATGGAAATATGGGTATAAATCAATTGCTTTAAGGTCTTCAATTCGAGTGTAGTCCTCACATTTTTTAAATAAATCCATTTCTTTCTCCTTTAAATAGCAATTTTCATTATACTCTCATATTTTTCATTTCGCAAACAAATAAACAAACAATTTTGTTTGTTATTTTTGAACTAAAATGATAAAATAAACCTAAGTTTAGGGGGAATTTATGAAAAGAATGCTAACAGATATCAATATGAAAGGAAAAACTGTTCTTTTAAGAGCAGATTTTAATGTTCCACTTGATGAATTTGGAAATATCACTGATGACACACGAATTTTCGAAGAACTTCCAACAATTCGTTATATCCTTAAACAAGGGGCAAAACTTATAATTTGTTCTCATCTTGGAAGGCCAAAAGGTGAGTTTGATCAAACATATTCAATGTTTCCTGTTGCACAACAGTTAATTAAATATTTGATTAACAAAGTTCATTTTGCAGTTGATGTTGTTGGTCCTGATGCAATTCAAAAAGCAAAAAACCTTAAAGAAGGCGAAGTTTTAATTCTTGAAAACTTGCGTTTCCATAAAGAAGAGGAGGCAAACGATCTTTATTTTGCCAAAAAACTTGCAAGCATGGCAGATATTTATATTGACGATGCGTTTGGAACAATTCACCGCAAACATGCGTCAATCCACCGTGTTGCAAAACTTCTTCCAAACAACGGAATGGGTTTCTTGATGGGAAAAGAAATTAACACAATTGAAAAGGCAATGCAAAATCCAGACCGTCCTTTTGTTGCAATTTTAGGAGGGGCAAAAGTTGCCGATAAGATTGGTGTTGTTAAAAACTTAATGGAAAAAGCAGATTCTGTTCTAATTGGCGGGGCAATGTCATTCACCTTTCTTAAAGCGCAAGGTGTTAATGTTGGAACATCAATTGTTGACGAAAAAAGCCTTGAACTTGCAAAGGAAATTTTAGAAAAAGCAAAAGAGGAAGGGAAAAAACTTATTCTTCCAGTTGATGTTGCCGTAAGCACGAATTACAGCCCAAATTCAAAGGCAAGATTCTGTAAAATTGAAAATATTCCAGAAAACTATATGGGGCTTGACATTGGGCCAAGAACAATCAAAATTTTTAAACAAAAAATTAAAGAAGCAAAAACAATCATTTGGAATGGACCAATGGGAGTTTTTGAATTCCCAGAGTTTGCCGCTGGAACCTATCAAGTTGCAAAAGCAATTTCAAAAAACAAAGGTTTAACAATTGTTGGCGGAGGCGACACGGTTGCAGCCGTTAAACTTTATAAACTCTCGAAAAAAATATCCCATATTTCAACCGGAGGCGGGGCAACGCTTGCTCTTCTTGAAGGAGCAGAACTTCCAGGCTACGATGCTTTAACCGATGTTTAAATAAAAGCGAGGGCGAAAAAATGAAAGACCTTATCATCTCAAATTTTAAAATGTTCAAAACAAATTTTGAAACGCTTGAATATATTTCGGCGCTTAACAAACTTTTACCAAAACAACTTCCATGTAAAATTGGTGTTTGTTTGCCATACACATCGCTTTATCTTGGCGAAAATTTTGATGAAAGAATTGTTCTTGGCGCGCAAAATATGCATGAGGACGAGTTTGGAAATTACACTGGCGAAATTTCTGTTAATATGCTTAAAGATTTTAATGTTAAGTTTGTTTTGCTTGGGCACAGCGAACGAAGAAAACTTTATGGCGAAACAAATTCAAGGATTAACAAGAAAATTAAAACTGCGCTTCGCCATGGAATGAAAGTTGTTCTTTGCGTTGGCGAAACACGAGCACAGCGCAATGCAAAAATGACGCAAAGCGTTTTAACAAAGCAAATTGAAGAAGCGCTTGTTGGAATTTATGAAAACGAACTTAGCAGCATAATTGTTGCGTATGAGCCTGTTTGGGCAGTTGGAACGGGAATTGTTGCGCCAATAACCGACATTGCAAATGCATCGAAGTTGATTAGAAAAATTATTGCAGCGCATTATTCCGCACCTGCCGCAGAAAATCAACAAATAATTTACGGCGGAAGCCTAACATCGCAAACTTCAAAACAAATTTTTAAAAATAAAGAAATTTGTGGCGCGCTTATTGGCGCAGCAAGTTTAGATCCAAAAGAGTTTATTAAAATCATAACTGGTTAAATTTATTTGCATTTTATATTATTTGTGATATAATATGCAAAGAAATTGGGCAGTTAACTCAGTTGGTAGAGTGTTTCTTTGACGTGGAAAAAGTCAGGAGTTCGAGTCTCTTACTGCCCACCATTTAAAAAAAGTCTTTCTAAAAGACTTTTTTTTATTAACAATTTTTGTTTTTAAAGCAATTTTCAATCCATAAAATTTAATTTGGAATTAAGTTCATCATTTCGTCAAGAGAATCGGAATATAAATAGGTTGATGGAATCTTCCCAATTATAATATTTTCGCAAATTAAAACCTGTGTTGAGGTTTCAACGGTTTGATTTGCAGTTGGCAAAACAACATTAATTTTGGATTTAATTGTAACATAAATCTTGTGGTTTGTTTGGTTAATTCCAGCATTCGAAAACTCGCTTTTAAATGAACTTGAAATTGATCCAATTGGAATCATTTTAATATTAACGCTTGGCCCTCGTCCAACAAGAATTGGCATACCGCTGAATGTTCCAATTGGAATGTCGATTCCTTGAACTCCAATTTGTTCAAGGTTTGAGGTTGCAAGGCGAGTTAGTTTTCGCGTTAAAAGGTTAATTTGAATTGAGTTTGCTTGAATCATTGAAACATCGCCTTCGTTGTTTTTTGAAATTGTTATAAGGTCGTTATAGATGTCTCCTTGGTTAACAATCTCATAAATTGCGCCCCCAACCGCCTTTGTTGCAAGACTTCGAACTTTCGATTCGCTCATTGAGATAATAACAGGATTAACAACATAGTTTAGATATAAAATTATTGCAATAATTAGGAGCAAAAAAACGACAACAACAATTGTTGCCTTTTGTTTGAATGACGATTTTTTCTTTGAATTTTCTCGGTTTAAATAGCTTAAACGTTTTGAAAAAATTTTCACATTTATTTATATGCGCAGCATATTTTAAAGTTTCATTATTTCAATGAATAAAAATTTGGGTATTGACAGAGCAATTTCTTTGATTTATACTATAGTCAGTTTTTGGAGGACTAATAATATGAATTTAAAAGAACTTGATGAAAAATGCGAAAAGAAATATGACGAATTTCACGAAAAATTGGATGACGAAATTGATGCGCTTAACTATGATTTTTACTACAACAAATATAAGACAAAGTATTCAAATCCAAAATATTCAACTAAATCTTTAAAAAGAAAACAAAAACAAGTTGATTTTGCAGCCGATGTTTATGATGATGTTGCCTACAGAGCAGATATAGCACTTGATAAATATTGCACATTTGGCGGAACAGTTGGAATTAAAGCTCTTCATGGCTTTTTAGCACTTGCTGGCGCAGCATTGATTACACTTGGAGCATTAACAATTGCAAACAACAACCAACTTGCCGACACATTTATTCAACCATGGCAAAATCTTTTTCCAGAAATGTCGAAACAACAAATTGGAAATGAATTTGGCGGAAACCTTGTTGCTGTTGGTGGAATTGTTGGAATTGCTTCAACATACTACACTAAGAAAGGATTGTCTGCGGTGTATACACATTATCAAATTAAAGCAGATAAAAAGACTGCAAAATCTGACGCAATATATGATGTTATTGCGGAAAGAGAAGGAAGACCTTTACTCAATTCTAACCCAACTCAAGATATGTAATTTGTAAATTAAAAAACTCTCAAATTTTTGAGAGTTTTTTATTGTGTTTTTATTTTTTTTAAACAAGATAGAATGTGCAAGATGAAAGTTTTTTTCGTTTGAGCGAAAAGGTTTTTCCGTTTTGCATAACATATTTAAATCCGTTGGTGTATGGGCATGCGCTACATTTTGCACCAAGATGCTCTTTCATTGGGCAGTGTTTAAGCGTCATAAAAGGAACTTCAACTTTTGTTGAAAGATTGTTTTCAGCGGAAAGAACGGGAATGTTAAGAAAATTTGCACTAACGCTGTTATATATGTTAAGCTCGCCGCCCGCAACAAGATTTGTTTTAAAAAGAAGCGCGTATAAATTTGTTGCAACAACTCCAACTTTTGTTTTTGAAACTATTTCTTCCAAAAGAATAATATCTTTTTCTGTTGCAAAATTTGGAAGGAATAAGAATGCATTTTTATTTTCTTCGTCGCATTTTTCCTTAAATTCATTTATTTCATTAAGTAAATATATTTCTGGCGAATAAATTATATTATTTTCAATAAATTTTTCGTAAATATTTTCAATTATTTGAAAATTATCAAATTTTTTTATATTTTTGTTTATTTTTAATTCAATTTTTTCAATTTTTTTATGAATTATTGTTGTTAAATTTTCAATTAAATTTTCGTAAACATTTCTTCTAAATTCATTGAGTTGTTTTTTTGTTAAAAAAGCATTATCTGTTTCAAAGTTAATTTGTGGAATAAAAAACTCATTTTTTGAAAAGCAAGTTTCAATTTCGCTCTTTGAGAGAGGTTGGTTTTGCGCTTTAAGGCAAACTTCACCCTCAAGTTCAAAATTTATATTTTTATAATTTACTTTTGCTTTAATTGGCGTGCCTTCAATTGCTTTAATTGAAAGAGAAACATCAAGTTTGCGAATTTTTGAAACAGTTTCCGTTTCCATGTCAAAATTGGAAATAAGCCTTACTTCAAGCCCAGTTTCAACTTTTTGGGTTGTTGTTGCGTGGTAGAGCAAAGGGGAAATTTCCTGAAGGTCGAAAAGCGAAATTGTTGAAAATTCAGTTCCATCTTTAAAGAGTTTAATAACAGATTTTTTGCTTATTTTTTCAGTTGACGAAAAAGTAAATTCATTGAAATTTTTTCCATATTTAACATTCTTAATTTTTCCAACAAAAATTCCAATATGATTATTAAATTTGGAAATTATGTTTGAGTTGCCGTTAAAGTATCCCTCGGTGGAATCTCGATTAAAAGCAAGGAGCAAACTTTTTTCATCAAAATTTTTCCCGTCAAGTGCGCTTCGATAGGCAGCAGTTGCCGCCGCAACATAAAAAGGTCTTCTTGCGCGCCCTTCAATTTTAATTGAACAAACCCCAGCGTCTTGCAAGTCTTTAAGACGTTTGAGCATATTAAAATCTTTTGCGGAAAGAAGAAAACCAGTTTTAAGTTTTTTGTTGTCTTTCATAAGCGAAAATGGAAGGCGGCAAAGTTGTTTGCATTTTCCTCTGTTCCCGCTTGCTCCAAGAAGTTTGGAACTTAAATAGCAGTTTCCAGAAAAACAAACGCAAAGCGCGCCATGAGCAAAATATTCAATTTCAATGTCTAAATTGTCTTTAATTCTTTTGATTTCGGAAAGAGGGGTTTCGCGAGCAAGAACAACCCTTTTAAAACCAATTTCCTTTGCAACTTTTGCGCCTTCAAGGTTATGAATTCCCATTTGAGTGCTCGCGTGCATTTCAATTTCCGGAAAGAATTTATGAACCAAACTTGCAAGCCCAATGTCTTGAATAATAAACGCATCAACGCCAAGATTATATGCATCAACAATTAAATTAAGCGCGCTTTGAAGTTCGTCGTCGGAAAAGAGAATGTTAACTGTTAAATGAACTTTAACGCCGTAGATATGAGCAAAATCGATTGCCTGTTTCAAACTTTCAAGGTTAAAGCCTTCAATGTTTCGTGCGTTAAAATCTTTAACGCCAAGATAAACTTCGTCGGCGCCATAATAAACTGCCATTTTCAAACTTTCAAAATCTCCCGCAGGGGAAAGTAGTTTCATTTTCATATGTTCATTCTACCACATATTTTTAAACTTTGTTTCTCTTTTTTATAAATAAAAAAACCAGCGTTGTTGCTGGCTTTTTCTAAAATAAGTTTTATTTAGTTAACTGCCGTAAGTTCAATTGTTGTTCCGTCGGTAGTTAAACTTATTTTTGAACTGCTTATTATTTCAATTTCGCCTGTAACTGTTGATTGGTCTGGGTTATTAAATACTAAACTAACAAAAAGCTTGCCGTTTTTATAGTGTTTTGTGAAACTTGAAACAGTTGCATATTGTTCCCATTCTTCGTCATTTTTTGGAGCAGTTGTTAAACCTTGAACAAAATACATTTTTGATTCTTGCTCGTCAAACTTAACCCAACATGCAGGGCTAATAGTATCTGAGTAGTAAACCTTTGTCATATCAAATTCTTTTGCGGCTTTGAAGTTTATTGTTTCGCCTTCAGTTGTCATATCAAACGAAGTTTCGCTTATTGTTTTTATTTCAGCAACAGATGTTGTGTGATTTGGGTTAACACAAGTTACAGTAATGTTAAGTTTTCCGTCTTTAAATGATTTTACATATGTTCCAATTGTTCCATATTGTTCCCATGTTGCAATATCTTCTGGAGCAGTTTCTAAACCTTGAACAAAATACATTTTTGATTCTTGCTCGTCAAACTTAATCCAACATGCAGGGCTAATAGTATTTGAGTAGTAAAATTTTGATAAGTCAAATCCTTTGTTCACGGTGTAGCCAACTGTTGTTGTTTTTCCGTTATATGTAACAATCATTGCATAAGAGCCAACTTTTTCGGTTGAGAAGTTTGAAATCATTTCCTTTGTTATTTGAATATGTGTTGTTTTTCCGTTTAAAACATATTCCAAAATGCCGCCTGTTATTTCAAGTTTTTCGCCAACAACATATTCGGTTTTAATCATGTCGCTTCTAACAACAATTTGTGCATTATCGTCGTTTCCGCTTCCGCATCCAGCAAGAACACCAGCAAAAAGTGTTAGCATAAGCGCAAAAGCAATAATAATTGAAAATTTTAATTTTTTTGTCATTTTCCCCTCCTTAAATCTATTTCCAAAATTTATTATACAAAAATTTTATATAAAAGTAAAATTTTTTTAAAAAATTTAAAAACGAATTAAAAGCTTGCCGTTTTTTATTAAAATTTTTGATATTATCCTACTTTAATCTCAATTTTAAATTAGTTTAAAATGTGTTAGTCAATTTAAATTGAAAAAATTAAATCAATATGGACAAAAACTTAAAAATTTTTGACAAGATTGAAAATTTGTTGTAACATATTTTTGTTGTTTGTATGCACCACTAGCTCAGTTGGATAGAGCACTGGTCTTCGGAACCAGGTGTCGGGGGTTCGAATCCCTCGTGGTGCACCAAGTGTGCTGTAAAAAGTTTTAATAAAAAATGAGTTAACAATTCTAAAAATTTAAACATTTATGAGAGCAAGAGTTAATATCACAAACATTTCTTTAAAGCGGAGTTGCTTGCTCGCATATTTTGAAAAATTTTAAAAACGCAAGAAGGCATTGTTTTTCTTTTGAAATGCCGTTTTGAAAAACCTTGGGAAAAGGGTTTTTTATTATAAAAAACTTGTTTTTAAGTAATAAATCAATATTGAAAAAAATTTATATTTTTCCGTTTTCCATTTCCAATTTTTATTTTAGTGTGTTATAATCAATTCAAGTTGATTATAAGGAGAAATATGAAAGACAAGATTTTAGAAATTAGAGAAAGCATTAAAGAAGAAATTAAAAACATTAAAAACTTGGAAATTCTTAATGCATTCAAAGTTAAATACAGCGGGAAAAGCGGTCTTTTAACAGAACTTATGAGAGGAATGAGAGATGTTCCAAAAGAGGAGCGTCCCGTTCTTGGCTCGCTTATTAACGAGGTTAGAGAGTTTGTTGAAACAAAAATTCAAGAAATTGAAAAAAGACTTCATGAAAACGCTTTAAACGAAAAATTGAGCAGCGAAAAAATTGACATAACAGAGCCATCAAAAAACAGCGAAACAGGGTGTTTTCATCCTCTTCAAAGAACTTTTAACAAACTTATTGATGCGTGTGTTGAAATGGGATTTGAAGTTGTTACAGGTCCAGAAGTTGAACTTGACCACTATAACTTTGAAATGTTGAATATGCCAAAAGACCACCCAGCGCGCGATATGCAAGACACATTCTATATAACAGACGACATTGTTCTTAGAACGCACACTTCGCCTGTTCAAGCGCGCGTTATGGAAAAACGCCAACCGCCAATTAAAATTATAAGCCCAGGGCGAACCTATCGTGTTGATAACGACGCAACCCATTCGCCTGTTTTCCATCAAATTGAAGGGCTTGTTGTTGATAAAAACATAAGTTTGCTCGACCTTAAACAAATGCTTACAAAACTTTTGCAACTTTTGTTTGGGAAAGACACAAAAGTTCGTTTCCGTCCGTCTTATTTCCCATTCACAGAACCAAGCGTTGAAGTTGACGTTTCTTGTCCAAACTGCGGAGGAGACGGATGCTATATGTGCAAAAAAACGGGCTGGATGGAACTTATGGGCGCTGGAATGGTTAACCCAAAAGTTTTGGAAGGTTGCGGAATAGATTCAAAAGTCTATTCAGGTTTTGCCTTTGGACAGGGCATTGACCGTTTAACAATGGTTATGGACAAAATTCCAGATATGAGAATGCTTTTTGAAAACGACATAAGATTTTTAAATCAAGTTAAGTAAGAGGAAAAAATATGAAAATTTCGATAAATTGGTTAAACGATTTCGTTAAGTTAGACGAAATTGAAAAAATTGAAAAAACAAAAACAAAATTCGAACTTGCCGAAAAAATTGCAGATAAATTAACCGGCGTTGGGTTTGAAGTTGAAGAAATTGAACAAACCGACAGATTTTTAAATCGTGTTGTTGTTGGCTTAATTGAAAAAATTGAAAAACATAAGGACGCCGAAAGACTTTTTGTTTGCCAAGTTAACATTGGCGAAAGAAATGTTCAAATCATAACTTCCGCAACAAATGTTTTTGAAGGGGCGCTTGTTCCTGTTTCTCTTGACGGGGCAGACCTTGCAAACGGAATTAAAATTAAAAACTCTAAAATTCGCGGCGAACTTTCGGAAGGAATGTTTTGCAGCGGCGAAGAGCTTGGAATAACCGATGGACTTTATGACGGGGCAAGCATAAACGGAATTTTAATTTTTAAAGATAATTTTGTTCCTGGAACTCCTGTTGCAAAGGCTCTTTGCCTCAACGACGTTGTTCTTGATGTTTCAATAACAGCAAACCGCCCAGACGCAATGAGCGTTGTTGGAATTGCAAGAGAACTTAATGCAATCTATCGTTTGGAAATGAAGGAGCAAGACCTTTCGTTCAAAACAACAAACGAAAAAGTTGAAAATTTTGTTTCTGTTGAAAACAAAGCGTTCGACCTTTGCCCAAGATATATGGCAGGCGCTGTTTCAAACGTTAAAATTGAAAGAAGCCCGCTTGAAATTCGCGCAAGACTTTTTGCAGTTGGGGTTCACCCAATTTGCAATATTGTTGATATAACAAACTATGTTCTTTTCGAATATGGCCAGCCAATGCACGCTTTCGACGCAAACAACATTGGAGGGAAGAAAATTGTTGTTCGCAGAGCAAATAACGGCGAAAAAATTGCTGTTTTAAACGGAAACACATATGACCTTTCGCAAAATAACCTTGTTATTGCCGACGAAAAAGAACCATTGGTTATTGCTGGAGTTATTGGAGGAACAGACTCTTGCATAAATGAGAACACAAAAACCGTTATTTTTGAAGCAGCAAGTTTTGAACGTTCGCAAGTTCGAAAAACGTCGCGCTCATTTGGAATTAGAACCGATTCAAGCGCGCGCTTTGAAAAGGGAATTGACCTTTTAAGCCAAGAACTTGGAATGAAAAGAGCGCTTAACTTAATTTGTAAGTTTAATTGCGGCGACATTGCAAACGGAATTATCGACGAAAAACAAGAAGAAGTTAAAAACATTGAGGTTGTTGTTTCAAAGAAAAGAATTGACGGAATTTTGGGAATTGAAGTTAAAACAGAAGATATCGTTTCAATTTTAAAAAGTCTTGGAATTTCGTGCGAAACAAATGGCGACACTCTTAAATTAAGTGTTCCACCATACCGTTTCGACATTGAAACCGACGCTGATGTTGCCGAAGAAGTTATAAGAATGTATGGCTACGATGTTTATGACGATGCCAAAAAACCTTTCTTTGAAGGTGCAAGCGTTATGGAAGGGAAGTTTGACCCAATTTTGGCTATGCAACGCGAAATTAAGCGAATTTTAATTATGCGTGGATACTATGAAATTAACAGTTATTCTCTTGTTCCAACAAATGCACACTTGAAACTTCTTTTAAACGACATGGAAAACGAAGTTATTAAAGTAAGCAATCCGCTTAGCGACGAACTTGGCGTTTTAAGAATTTCAATGGCACACAGTTTATTTTCAAATATTGCATACAACTTTAAACGTAATAACAAAGATTTTAGAATTTTCGAAAGCGGAAGAACCTACCACGCAAAAGGACAACCAATAACCGAACTCCCTGTTGAAAAAAATATGATTGCCTTTGCATCAATTGCCGAATCCGACGATTTCTTTACTCTTAAAGGTGTTGTTGAAAACATTTTGGAAAAATATGATTTCAAACTTGCTCTTGACTATTCAAAAGCACCTTTCTTACACCCTGGAATAAGCGCAGATGTTATCGACGCAGAAACCGGAAAACTTATTGCGCGCTTTGGAAAAATTAACCCAAGAGTTGCCCAAGAATATGAAATTCCAGAAAGAACTTTCTATGGCGAAGTTTATTGCGACAATTTAAACGAACTTAAAGTTAAAACTTTTGCAGTTAAACGCATCTCAAAATTCCCAATTGTTGAAAGAGATTTGGCTCTTGTTGTTGATGAAAACATAACAGTTGGTCAAATTGAAGAAATAATTAAACAATGTTGCGGGAAAAACTATAATGATGTTAAACTTTTCGATATCTATCGCAACAAAGCACAACTTGGAAACAAAAAGAGTTTAGCGTTCCGAATTAAACTTTTGTCGGATGAAAAAACCCTTTCCGAAGAAGATATTAACAAGGTTATTGATAAAATTCTTCGAAGAACAGGCGAATTATTTGGAGCAACACTTAGAGTATGATTTTTTTAGATAATGCAAGCACAACCCGTCTTTGCGATGAGGCAAAAAGTGAGATTGAAAAATCTCACGATTTGTTTTGTAATCCATCGGCAGTTTATGGGAAAAGCCTTGAAATAAGAAAAAAATTGGACGAGGCAAAACAAAACATTTGCCGCGCTCTTGGCGTTTCATACAATAACAATTTAATAATAACGGGAAGCGCAACTGAGGCGAATAACCTTGCAATTTTTGGAAGCATTAAAAAAACAGATTCCCAACTTGTTTTTGGCGCGGGGGAGCATCCTTCTGTTTATAATTGCGCCCTTGAACTTAAAGCAAGAGGATTTAATGTTGTTTTTGCTCCGCTTGCAAAAACTGGGGAAGTTGATTTGGAAATTCTTTCAAAAATTTTGGAAAAACCAACTGCTTTTGTTTCAATTATGACCGTTAGTAACGAAACTGGCGCAATAAATAACATTCAAAAAATTTCCAAACTTGTTCGAAAAACCAACCCAAATGCAATTTTCCACAGCGACGGAGTTCAAGCCTTTGGAAAAATTTCAACAAATGTTTTAAATATGGATGTTGATTTGTTTTCAATAAGCGCCCATAAAATTGGCGGACCAAAAGGCATTGGCGCGCTTTATGTTAAAAACATTAAAAAACTTAAACCAATAATCTTTGGCGGTGGGCAGGAATTTGGACTTCGAAGCGGAACCGAAAACACGATGTTCACTCTTGCTTTTGGTGCAATTGCAAAAAACCTTAAAATTAAGGAAAATTTTGATAAAACAAACGAAATAAGAAATTATGTTCGAAACTTTTTCGAGGGCAAAGACGGCGTTGAAATTAACTCGCCAAAAGATGCAAGCCCATATGTTTTAAGCCTATCCTTTTGCGGTGTTCGCGGCGAAACTCTTGTTCACGTTTTGGAAGGCGATGACGTTATAATTGGAACGGGAAGTGCGTGTTCAAGCAAAAAAGGTGCGCTTAATCGAACCCTGGAAGAAATGGGCAAAACAAAAGAAGAAAATGAAGGAGCTGTTCGAATTTCATTTTCAAAAGAAACAACTCTCGATGAAGTTAAACAAGCGTGCAACATAATTTATGATTCATACTTAAAACTCAAAGAAAAACTAAAATAAAAAGGAAATAAAATGGAAAAAGTTTTGCTTCTTAGATATGGTGAAATTCACCTTAAAGGGAAAAACCGCGGTTTTTTTGATAACCAACTTATAAAAAACATCTTGCAAACGGCAAACAAAATTGACGAAAACGCAAAAATTAAGAAAGTTGGCGGAAGATATTTGCTTTGCAATTTCAGCGAAGAAAATTTACTTGCGCTTTCAACCGAAGTTTCAAAGGTTTTTGGGCTTGTTTCGCTTTCAATTGCAACGGCTGTTTCTTCAAGCCAAGAAAAAATTGAAGCGTGCATTGAAAAACTTTTGGAAGAAGATGAATTTGGTCTTGAAAATGCGCAAACATTTAAAGTTGATGTTAAACGCGCGGATAAAAGGTTCCCAGTTCAATCTATGGAATATGAACGCCAACTTGGCGGAATTGTTTTAAACAAATTTCCACATTTAAAAGTTAACTTAACAACTCCAGAAAAAACAATTTATGTTGACATTCGTGAAAACGGCGAAACATTTATTTTTTCAAATAAAATCAAATGCGCCGGAGGAATCCCAGTTGGAACAAGCGGGAAAGGTCTTGTTATGCTTTCGGGCGGAATCGACAGCCCTGTTGCGGCATATATGATGGCTAAACGTGGTATGAGCCTTTCTGCTGTCCATTTCCATTCTTTCCCATACACAAGCCAACTTGCAAAAGAAAAAGTTATTTCTCTTGCGCAACTTCTTGTTCCATACACGGGAAATTTCAATCTTTATGTTGTTTCATTCACGAAAATTCAAGAAGAAATCCATAAAAATTGTAAAGAAGGCTATATGATAACAATTATGCGCCGAATTATGATGAGAATTTGCGAAAAACTTTCAAAGAAATTCGGATTTCAAGCCGTTATAACAGGCGAAAACTTGGGGCAAGTTGCTTCTCAAACGGTTGAAAGTATGACCTCAACAGAAAGTGTTTTAAGTCCATTTTTGCCAGTTTTTCGCCCTCTTGTTGCGTTCGATAAGATTGATATTATTGAAATTGCAAAACAAATTGGAACATATGAAACATCAATTTTGCCATATGAAGACTGCTGCACGGTTTTCTTGCCAAAAAATCCTTTAATTAAGCCAAGAATTGAAAATGTTGAAAAAGAAGAGCGACACTTGGAAATTGACAAACTTGTTGATGAAGCAATCAAGAATATGGAAATAGTTAGAATTTAGACATTGACACTTAACATTTTTAAGAGTATAATAAACCTGTATATGGAGAAAAAACATGATTAGACGCGAAGATTATAATGTTATGAACTCAAAAAAACCTGAAAAATCGCTTTCAATTGAAAAAGCATTTATCAATGAAAATAATGATTTAGTTTTAGTTAACGAGGGAAAGGGAAAATATATTCCAACTTCGTCAACAACATTTTTAAATTCACTTCAAGAACTTGATTCAAAATTTTTCACCGAGGAATTTGTTGATGGCATTCGCAATAAAGCGTGGGGAAAAGTTCTAAAAAGCGACTTAAGATACATTAAGAATTCAATAAAAAATGAAGAAGAAGCATCTAATAAAATTTATGAGATAACAAAAAAATCTGCTGAAGTTGAAGCTCTTTTGCTTGTTAAACAAAAAGAAAGAAATTTAACTTTAAATCAAAAAGCAATTTTTTCGTTTGTTAGTGCATTCAATAACACATCAAAAACGACGTCAAAACAAAATGAAAATGTTGAAAGTAAGTAGTTTAAAACGGCAAATAAGCCGTTTTTTTATTTTATCTGTCAAAATTTTTAAATAAAAATCTAAAAAGAGTTTGCAAATTTGGAAAAATAGGTTACAATTACTTTGTAAGTTTAATTAAAAGCTAATTGAATTTAGCTTAGCATATAAACATTTTTAATATAATTCGGCCAAATTTGGGCTTTTAGTTAGATTTAAAATTTATTTTTGGAGAAGAAATATGACAATAGCATTATTGAGTGTTTCTTCATTAGCCGCAAGCCTTATTGGAGTTGGTTGTGGAATTGCTGGAATTGCGATTGGCATTTTCGCGGCTTATTTCCTCCTTTCAAGAAAAATTGGAAAAACAAAAACTAAGGCAGCTAAGATAATTGAAGAAGCCTATGCAGAAGCAAAAACTGCAAAAAAAGAAGCGATCTTAGAAGCAAAAGAAGAAGTTCATAAACTTCGTGTTGATTTCGACAAAGAAGTTAAAGATCGCCGCGTTGAAATTCAACGCTCGGAAGACAGACTTTCTCAAAGAGAGGAGTTTGTTGAGAAAAAAGAGCTTTCGCTCGACAAAAAACAAGAACAAATTGAAGAGATGAAAGACAAACTTCAACAACGTGAAAGCGAAGTTGAAAAACTTAAAGAGAATGAAAGCAAAGTTCTTGAATCGATGAGAGCGGAGCTTGAAAAAGTTGCTCGAATGACAAAAGAAGAAGCAAAACAATCTTTAATTAACTCAATGGTTGACCAAGCAAAAATTGACGCCGCAAGAGAAGTTAAAGAAATTGAAGAAGAGGCAAAAGCCGACGGACAAAAGAAAGCACAAAACATAATTGCTTCGGCAATTCAACGTTGCGCAACCGATATGGTTAGTGAAATAACCGTAACTTCTGTTGCTCTTCCAAACGACGAACTTAAAGGAAGAATCATTGGTCGCGAAGGAAGAAACATTCGTGCGCTTGAAGCCGCAACTGGCGTTGACCTTATTGTTGACGACACACCAGAAACAATAACAGTTTCTTGTTTCGACCCTGTTCGCCGCGAAGTTGCAAGAGTTGCGCTTGAAAAACTTATTTTGGACGGAAGAATCCACCCAACAAGAATTGAAGAACTTGTTGCAAAAGCACAAAAAGATATTGATCAAAAAATTAAGGAAGCAGGCGAAAACGCTGCTAATGACGCAGGAATTTATAACTTACACCCAGAACTTATCAAAATTCTTGGCCGCCTTAAATATAGAACAAGTTATGGTCAAAACTGCTTGAAACACAGCCTTGAAACATCCTATATTGCAGGGCTTTTGGCAGCAGAACTTGGGGCAGATGAAAAAATTGCTCGCCGCGGAGGCTTGCTCCACGACATTGGAAAAGCGCTTGACCACGAAATGGAAGGAACACACGTTACAATTGGTGTTGACCTTGCTAAAAAATATAAGGAAAGCCCAGCAGTTGTCCACTGCATTGAAGCGCACCACTTTAACGTTGAATTCCAAAGCGTTGAGGCGGTTCTTGTTCAAGTTGCCGATGCAATTTCAAGTTCTCGTCCAGGCGCACGCCGCGAAACAATTGAAGCATATGTTAAACGTCTTGAAAAACTTGAAGAAATTGCAAATTCGTTTAAGGGCGTTGACAAATCATATGCGGTTCAAGCGGGACGCGAAGTTAGAATTATCGTTAAACCAGAAGAAATTTCCGACGATATGGCAGTTTTTATGGCGAAAGATATTGCAAAGAAAATTGAAGACGAAATGGAATATCCAGGACAAATTAAAGTTAATGTCATTCGCGAAAGCAGGTTCACAGAAACTGCAAAATAACAATTTAAAAAGAGCAAAAACTTGCTCTTTTTTTTGTTGCGATACGCGGCAAAAAATGATAAAATATATTTATGAAAAATGTCGATTTATACACTGATGGAGCATGCAGCGGGAACCCAGGCGTTGGCGGTTGGGCAGCTGTTTTAATTTACAAAGGAAAACAAAAAGAATTTTCTGGAGGCGAAAGAGAAACAACCAATAATCGAATGGAACTTACTGCGGTGATTCGCGGGCTTGAAGCGCTTAAAGAAAAGTGCAATGTAACAATCTACAGCGATTCCGCTTATGTTGTTAACGCAATTAATAACGATTGGATAACAAATTGGCAACTTAACGGCTGGAAAAACTCCGCAAAAGACGATGTTTCAAACCAAGACCTTTGGGAAAAACTTCTAGACCTTCTTACTTTCCACCCTTCTGTTTTTGTTAAAGTTAAGGGGCATTCAACAAACGAGCTTAATAATCTTTGTGATAAACTTGCAGTTGCGGAGGTTCAAAAAATTAAAGCACAGGACGAAAAATCTTCAATTAGCAACAACTAGAACAAAAATTTATAAAAATTAAAAAGAGCAGTCCGCTCTTTTTTTTGTGCTTATTTCCTTTGATATAAAAAAACATTATCAAATCCGATAATGTTTTTTAATTGCCTTTTAAAAAGAAAGTTTATTTATACTTAACAAGTCTTTTTACTTTTCTAACAACTTGTTCAATAAGCATATTGATGAATGGGAAAACAACAATATGAAGGGAAAGAACAATTGGATAGATAAGAAGAGGGAAGTATTTAAGAGTTGTGTTTGCGCGGAACCCAATAATTAAGTTGATTCCAATTATAACCAGCATTATTGCAGCGCCGGCAAGAACAAAAAGCCATGGCGAAGGGTTTTCCTTTTTCATTTGAATTATGTTTCTTGCTTTAGATTTATAATAAAGGTAGGCATAAAGCCCAACATTAACAAGCGAAAGACAAGGAATAATAATGTAAATAACTTTGCCAATTGAATCTGCTTTAACGCCGAAATAGAAGGCAAAAGCAAAAATTAAACTTAAAAGACAGAACAAACTTCCACGAATAAGGCGAGTTAAGGCTGGATTAACATATTGCGAAGCATTTTTGTCTTTCCCACGATATTGCGAAAATCCAATTCCTTTCGATCCATAATATGTTTCAAGGCTTGAATAACTGTTGAAAATTTTTGAATCGCTTTTTTCGCGAACATATGTGTTTTCAACTTTGTCAAATTCTTCGCGCTTTGGTTTTGGTTGTTGTTTTTGAGCTGGAGCAGAAGGACGAGAAGGCGTTTCAAGTTCTTTTTGTTTGCGCTTTTGCGCTTCAAATTCATCAATTTTATGTTGAATTTTCGCCATAGATTTTTCGTGGTCGAATGGTTTAACCATTAAATCTGAAATTTTTTCCTGATACATTTCTTTTTCTTTTCGGTCGGCTTTTGTTTCTTTTTCTTTAAGTTTTGAATTCAAATAGGACGTGTTGCGTTGCTCAATGTTAAGAGTTGCAGGTTCAAATTTTTCAAATTTTGGGAAAGAGTAGTCTTCCAAAGTTTCGGTTATAAATTTTCCGTCGTCTGCCGCCATATCAACTTCGCTAAACAAATCATATTGCTCTTGGCTAACATCTTTTTCCTCTTGCGCTTTATCTTCAAGAGCAGGGGCTTTTTCTTGTTCAACCTTTTCTTCCTCTTGTTTTGCAAGGTTAAAGATGTTTTCTTGCGCAGCAATTTGGATTGGTTCGTTTTCAACCTCAATTTCTTTTGTTTCTTCTGGAACAATTGAAACAGGTTTAGCGCTGTTTAAAACAATCCCGCTTTCATTTGGCGCGCGATATTCTTCTGTTTCTTTCAAATCAAATGAGTTTTCAAAAGTTTCTGGCTCTGTTTTAAATTCCTCGTGTTTTTCAACATCAAGTTTAGTTTCTTCCAATGTGTTTGATTCTTTTTGCTCTTCAATTGGGCTGGCAGGTTGATTCGAAATGCCATAGAGAGAAAAATCAACTGGGTTTTCTTCCAAAAATTTTCTTCCGTCGTTTGTTAAGCAATAGTAGTGCCTTTTCCCGCCAATTGCGCTGTCTTTCCAATATGACGAAACAAGTTTTTGAACTTCCATTCTTTTCAAACTGCTGTATAAAGAGGGTTGTTTAATTTCAATTCCTGTTTTTGCTTTAATTTCTTCAATGATTTCATAGCCATATTTGTCGCCCGAAACCAAGCAGGAAAGTATTGTTGGGTTAAGTTGCCCACGTGGGAATTCATTTATGTCCATATATATACCTCAAAAATTATATAACAAAATATAGCAAAAAAGTCAACAAAATTGCAGGTGCTATGCATTTTAACTTGTGTGATATGCATAAATAACACCACAATATATAGTGTAAATTTCGTAAAAATTAAAAATTTTTTAATATTTAAAAAATAGAACATAAAGTTCATCGTTTTAAACACAAATTTTGAAGATAAATTTAAAAAGCATATTTTTTTGTTAGAGTTAAAAGAAAAAGGATAAAAGTCTTTTTTATATTAAAAATATCATTTTTAAAATAAAATTAACAAAAGCGTTTATTTATTTTGTGAATTTGTGCAAACTAATGTATAATGTTCGAAAAAGGTGGAAAATGTCGCATTTTGTATATTATGTTGTTGCCCTTGTTTGCGCGGCCAGTTTAATTTGTGCTGGTATTCTTCTAAACAAAAAAAGCGAAAAAGCATATAAGATCTTTTTGATTGTTGCTTCTTCTCTTGTTGCGGCTGTTTTTCTTGTTCGATATATGTATGGATCGGACGCAATTGAGAATATGCTTGCGCTTGGGGGAACGCCATTTCCAACGAAAGCGGAAAACTTCTTTGCAATTTTCCTTGTTTGGTTTAGTTACAGTTCGGCGCTTTTGCTTTCACTTTATGGATTTTTCAAAGTTAAATTTTTAAATAACTTTATCAAATTTTTTGCGTTTCCAGTAAGTTTACTTAGTTTGTGTTTTATGAAATTCCACTTCACGGCAATAATTGGCGAAAACGCAATAAATGAATATAGCGTTCGTGGTTTTATTTTTGCCGCGGAAATTGGTCTTGTTTTTGGTTTTTCTCTTCTTGTTTTGATTTTGAAAACAAATTGGAAAAATGTTTGGGAAAAGCTTTGCAAGGGTTGGGCAAATTTCGTTTCTCTTTTCAAAAAGGAAACGTGGAAATTAAAGAAAGAAAAAAGAGCAAAGAAAAAGGCACAAAAAGCGCTTAAAAAAGAGGAAAAGAAGGCGCTTCGCGCAAACGCAAAAAAGAAAACTTTTGCTCAAGTTTGGGATTTAGTTTGGGAAAAAATTAAATGGTTTTTCTCGAAATATTGGTTCCCAATTTTTGCCGTTATAATTGTTCTTTTCAGCCTTATGCCAGCCTACACATTCCAAGGACTTTTTGGGTTTATCCATCAAACGGCTCTTGCAAAAAGTTTTGAGTTGCCACACAGAATTATCTTATATATTGGAATTATTCTTCCTTTCATTATTCATTTTTCGCTTAAAAAAGAAGATTTTGCTGAAAGAAAATTCTATCTTCTTTTCATTTGTCTTGGAACGCTTATAACATTCTCTCTTCACCATAAGTTCCAATCGTTTTTAGACCCAGTTAATTGGCCATTGCACCTTTGCAACACGGCAATGTATATCATGCCAATTGTTTTAATCTTCAAAATGAAGAGATTTTTCTATTTCACGTATTTTATCAACGTTGTTGGCGCATTTTTTGCGATGTTTATGCCAAACTACAGCGAATCGCTTAATATGTTTTCAACGCGAATTTTAATTTTCTACACCAATCACTATATCGCATTCTTTATGCCAATTTTGTTTGTTTCGCTTGGAATGTTTAATAAGCCAAAATTTAAACAATTTGTTTATTCAATGCTTGGATTCTTGGGCTATTTCATTCTCGTTCTTGTTTTAAACGCGATGTTCACGGGGCTTCACGAAGTTGGGCTTGCGAGCGCGGCAACCGATTTCTTCTTCATTAACAGCGATTTTATTGCCGACAAACTTGGAGAATGGTGCGTTCGGCTTATGGACATTAAGTGGGTTATTCCGGTTGGCCGAATTAAAATGACGTTCTATCCCGTCTATCAAACAATTTTCTTTATTGTTTACATTGGAATTGGCTTTGCAATGTGGTTCATCTATGAACAAGCCTATGACATTGCAAGAAATTTTGAAGATATGAGACAGCGCAAAAAAGCAATTAAACTTGAAAGATTGGCGCTTGAAGCAAAAGTTGGGGGAAGGAGTTTAAAAGAACCTATGGAAAAAGAAAATGAAAATAAATTGATTTTAAGAAATTTCTCAAAGAAATATGGAACAAGCAATGTTTATGCTGTTAAAGACGCAAATTTGGAAGTTCAGGGCGGCGAAATTTTTGGGTTCCTTGGGCCAAACGGCGCGGGAAAATCAACAATCATTAAAACTGTTGTTGGAATCCAACCAATAACAAGCGGGGAAATTGTTGTTTGCGGCTATGATGTCAAAAATCAATCGGTTGAAGCAAAAAAACAAATTGGATTTGTTCCAGACCACTATGCTTTATATGAAAAATTAACTGGAAGAGAGTATATCAACTACATTGCCGATTTATATGAAGTTTCGTTGGAAGACAGGAACAAGAGAATTGACGACTATGTTAAACGTTTCGAACTTGAAACAGCTTTCGACAATCAAATGAAAACCTATTCCCACGGAATGAAACAAAAAATTGCAATCATGTCCGCTCTTGTTCACGACCCAAAAGTTTGGATTTTGGACGAACCTTTAACTGGACTTGACCCAAACAGCATTTTCCAAGTTAAAGAATGTATGAAAGAGCATGCAAGAAAAGGAAACATTGTTTTCTTCTCAAGCCATATTATCGACGTTGTTGAAAGAATTTGCGACAGAATTGCGATAATTAAAAAAGGAACAATTTTAACCTGCAAATCGGTTAAAGAAATTGAAGAGAGCGGGGTTTCGCTTGAACAATTCTATATGGACACAATTGAACAACACGTTGATGTTCAAGTTGACGAGCCAAAGCAAGAAGAGACTTTGGAAGAAGGCGAGAACAAAAAAGAAAGAAAATTTAGAAGAAGAGATAAAAAGTCGAAAAAAAGTGAGTTAAAAGCTTAGGGAAAAGATGAAACTTAAAGAAAATAAACAAAAGGAAATAAGCCAGGTTAAGGTTAAAAAAGCACCTTCAAAAGCCCAAAGACATATCAAGTCTCTTTGGACTCTTGTTATGCTTCAACTTAAGGATAAAATTGATTTTTCTTTCCTTAAAAGCGCCAGAAAAACAATTTTTAAGGTTATATACTCAATTTTATGGTTTGTTGGCTTAACTGCGCTAATCTATTTAATGTTCTCGCTTGTTGTTAAGTTTGGGCTTTTTTCGTTCCTTCAAACTTTCAATTTCCGCGCGCTGTTAATTTTAATGACCGTTTTGTTTATTTTGTCGTTCTTTTCGTGTTTATTCAACGTAACTCGAACGCTGTATTTTTCGAAAGATAATCAAGTTTTAATGACGATGCCGGCTTCAAACGGAACAATTTTCTCATCTAAACTTATTGTTTGCTTTATCTATGAACTAATAAAGAATGTAACATATATTCTTCCTTTCTTCATTGCCTATGGGCTTGTTATGAAACTTTCGTTTTTCTTCTTCCTTTGGAGCATTCTTTCGCTTATTTTCATAACTGTTATAATTGTTGCATTAAGCGGACTTCTTTCAATTCCGGCAATGGGAATAACAATTCTTCTTAAACGAAATAAAATTCTTGAATTTATTGTTGTTGGACTTGTTGTTGGAGGAATAACAACCGCTGTTGTTTTCACAATTGGTCTTCTTCCAACCGATCTTGACCTCGTTCGAGATTGGGGAAAAATTTATTGGTCAATTCAAAATTTTCTTGCCCGTTTTGCCCAAATTTTCTTTATTTTCGATTATTTCCTTCAACTTCTAACCGGAATGGTCTATAACGGAACGGCTTTTTCGCCTTTTAACACGCAAAATGCAATAACATTTGGAATTTGCGTTGGAATTGTTCTTGTTTCAATTGGTCTTATTGTTGTCCTTTCAAAACCACTTTTCTTAAAAATGGTTAGCACACCTTTTGAATATAAGAAAAACGAAAAGAAAAAACCACGCAAAAATCGCAAATTTGCGGCTCTTCCTTCTTCAACAATTCAACATATGAAGCGCGAACTTAGAACCCCAAGCATAATTTACAGCATCGCAATTGTTGCGCTTCTTACTCCAATTGCAATTTTCCTTCAAAACAAGATTATTGCCGCAATGGACACTCGAATTCTTGGAAACTATATGGGAATTGCCTTCAACATTTTAATTATTTTGCTTATGATGCTTGCTTCAAATGTTATTTTGGCAAGTGTTTACAGTAGCGAAGGAAATTCTGCCTATCTCAACAAAATTGTTCCTGTTGCGTTTGGAATTCCGTTAACAGGAAAACTCCTAACAAATGCGTTTATTTGTATAGTTTCAATTATCGTTTCAACTGTTTTAATTGATGTTTTTGCGCATATTGGAGCCGTTGCAACAATTCTTCTTTCAATTTCGCTTATATTAGTTTATCTTGCGCATCTTTATTGGAGCGCAGAACTTGATATTATGAATCCGCAAAACAGGCTCTATCAAACAACAGGAAAGCAACAAAAAAATCCAAACGAAATTAAGAGCACAATAATTGCGTTTTTAACCTCTGCAATTTTTGCTTTCATAAGCTTCTTCCTTATGAGCGAAAATATTCAAATTGTTTTTGTTAAACTTTTGTTAATTTCTTTTGCATTCTGCGCAGCAAGAATATATTTGTTCTATACAAGAGTTAATTTATATTACAAGGAAAAATAAGAAAAATGAAAAAGTCGACAATTCTTCTAATAATCTTAATATATTTAGCTTCAATCGTTGTGATTGGATTTTTTGGTATGAAGATTAAAGTTTATGATGAAATCAAATACGTTAAAAACATTGAAATGAGCGTTGAAGCTGAAAATGAAAATATGTTTACATTTATCGACGAGGGAATTGACGCAGCAACAGGAAACAGAGCATATAAACTTATCATTAACTTTGATAACTATTTAATTGGCTCGTTCACGCGCAAAAACGGAATAACAGAAGAGAGAAAATATATCCCTTTAACTTTAATTCCTTATGTAACCTATGACACGGGCGATGTTGCAAACTCCGAAGAGGAAAGTATTAAATATAGCATTTCAAACGAGGTTTTTGTTGACAAAGAATATGTTTCGCTTTCCGAAAGGGGACAGTTTTTGTGCTTCAAAACAGGAATTGCATTCATAATTTATGTTGACCCTGCGTCGAAAGGCGGAAACGGAACGGGAGCAATCATCTCGGTTTACGTTAACTAAAATTTTGGCAAACACCAAAATTTTTTTGTTGTTAAATCGCTTTGAAAAAAAAATTATTTATGTATAATAAATAATATTGAATTTATTTCAAAAGATAAAACAAAGGAGAAATTCATATGAAAAACAAAAAAATTGTGGCATTCTTGCTTTCATTTCTTGCTTGCATTTGCGTTGGTATCTTTTGCGTTTCTTGCGGAAAACCAACTGTTAAGGAAATAAGCATCAATGCAGATTCTGTTCAAACAGAAATTTTGTATGGCACTGAATTTAACTATGACGACATTAAAGTTACTGCAAAACTTTCGGACGGAACAGAACAAGTTCTTAACCATGAGGAATGCGAATTTTCGAAAATTGACACAACTGTTTTAGGAAAACAAACTTTAACAGTAACCTATGGTCTTTACGAAGCAAAAATTGAAATAACCGTTTATGAAAAACTCGAAAGGATTAGTGTTCAATATGTTAATCCTGCCGATGCAACAACAGGTTATGTTCTTCAAGGCGAAACTCTTGATCTTTCAAAGTTCAAAGTTGTTGCTTTCTATAGCAAAAATCAAGTTACATTAAAAAACTCCGAAGTAACTTTCAACACTGTTGACACTTCAACACTTGGCGAAAAAACTTTGGAAGTTTCTTATAACGGAAAATCAACTTCTGTTAAAGTTCATGTTATTGAATCTTGGGCAGATGTTATCGGCTTGGAAATTGAATCAATTTCAATTGTTCCTTCTTCCGTTGCAACTTCTGTCTATCAAAACGAAACTTATAATGTTTCAAACTTGCAAATTGTTGTTACATACAAAAACGGCTTAACAGCAACTCTTAACTATTCCGACCATTTGGAAGGGGAGGACAAAATTTCCGTTTCAACAATTGACACAACAAAAGTTGGAAAACAAAACTTAGTTGCAACATTTAAAGAGTTTTCTTCGCCTGCAATTGAGGTTGAAGTTAAAAAAACATACACAGTTATGGGATTTAGCGACCCAGCATTCGTAACGCTTTATAACGCAAATAAAGCTAACGCAAATGAGTTTAACAAAACTGGTTCAACAGGCAAAAAAGGTTTTAGCGTTACAAACAACGAATATCTTGTTGGCGACGACAATGCGTTCATTTTCTCGCCAATTATGCAAGTTAGAACAAAAGACGGCGAATACAAAAATTTTGCTGAATATAAGGCAATCATTTCAGTTTATCTTTGCACAAACGAGATAACAGGAACCTATGAACTTTTGAAAGGCGAAAACCTTGCAAGTTATGTTGAATTTGACGAAATTAAACACACCTTTAAATTCACAGAAAAAGGTCTTACAAAACGCTTTAAAATAACTATTCTTCCATATGGTTTAACATCTTCGGAAGCTGCTGAAATTGAAGCAAAGTCCTTTGAATTTAGAGTTGTTGACGGCTGGAACGCATATTCAGCAAAGGACATCTCTCTTATTGATAACGCAAACGTTAAAAATAAATGGGGCGAACTTAAATCGGCAGAAGAAATTGAAATAAGCAAAAATATTAGAAGAATTATTCTTCACACTAACATAACAATTTCCGACAGTGATATTCCTTCTGTCCATTTCTTAACAAATCCAAGCGACATTCCTGCCGAGGTTGGTTCAGAGGATTATAACAGAGCATTTGGCTCGCTTATTGACTCAACAAAAGAGGGAATTGGATATATCTATCAAAGAAATCTTAAAAACGGGGAAGAATTCACAATTGAAGGCAACTATTTCACTCTTTCCGCTCAAAATCTTAGTTTAATTGTAACTAAAGAGGTTGATGGAGTTTTAAAGATTTTAAAAAAGGATGAAGCTTTAACTGTTCACACAACACTTTTTGCTTTCTGTGGCGACAGATCAAACCCAGAGGGCGAGAGTGCAAATTGTCATTTGAACAACATTTCTCTTTATGGAAACACAAAAAAATCTGAAGATGCAACACTTTCAGGTGGAGTTATATTTGTTAAATCTTGGGGGCTTAATTTCACAGCATATAACAACCTTTCACAATGCTGGTTCATTAGTTATTTCTTTGAAGGACCTTCCGAATATGACGACAAAATGGTAAACACATTGAACCACGTTAACGCATTCGATGCATATAACACTCTTCTTTATGTTTGGGGCACAAGAGATGTAAGAATCCAAAACTCAACATTTATTGGCGCTGGCGGCCCAGTTATGATTTGCGACCATGTTAAAAACAATCAAACAACAGGCGAAGGCGGATATATAACAAATGTTAAAACAACAAATTCAATTCTTGAATCTTATGTTGCAGGAACTGAAGGTTGGTTCAACACTTATTCAGGTTCTGGGGCAATAGTTCAAGGGATTAAAGCAATGAACGCGCTTGTAACTCCATATGGAAACACGCTTTGCGATAAATCTGGTCAAAAAATCAACCTTATTGCAGTTTATAAATCTGGTTCGGCAGAAGGCTTAACACAAAGCAAAATCCGCGGATCATTCACCGATACAGATGAAAAATATACAAATGGTTTAGACCTTTCAAATGCTGGTGTTGAAGCAACTAAAAATCAAATTATTGCTCAACTTGCAGCATCTGGTATGAACCAAGCTCAAATTGAAGCAACTCTTGCTCAAATGGCAATTTTGCAAACATACAACGGTGCAGTTGGTGTTCCAGGAACAGAAGGTTGGCTTAGCGCTCCAGATTCCGCAACTTTTGCAGCAGCAGAAGGCTATATGAATATATATTTATTCAACGGAATGGCTGCAGTTCTTGGGCTTGAAAAAGCTGCATAAACAAAATTAAATATAATAAAAAAGGCTCAATAATTTTTGGGTCTTTTTTTATTTTAAAATTTTTGGGGTATGAAAAAAAATTAAATGTTAAAAATCAACCTGAAAAACAAAAAAAGTTTTTTAAAAAATTTAAAAGGGGAATTAGAAATGAAAAAACTAATTAAAAAAGGAATCGTTTTTGCTCTTGCATTATTTATTCTTACGCCTGTTTCAATTTTGTTTGCTGCCTGCGGCGAAACAATTTCAAAAGTTTCAACCTTCGACGAACTTGTTCAAGCGCTTGGCGGAACAAGCGATATTGTTCAACTTACAAATGACATTGATGTCACAAGCGAAATTTTTGTTAATCGAAAAGTAACACTCGATTTAAACGGAAAAACTCTTTCAAATTCAAAAGACCTTTGGAACCTTAAAACAAATCAATTTTCGCTTATAGGTTCGGGCGAAAACGGCGATTTAACAATAACTGGAAACGGAAGAATTGTTGCAAAAAAAGACGACTGCTATGGCGTTGACGCTCGCGATGGGGGAAAACTTGTTATTGAAAACACGGAAATTATTGGAAACGTAACTGCGGTCTATTCCTATGAAGGCGATGTTGAAATTCGAAGCGGAACATTCTCAATCGAGCAACTTAGCGAGAATTTTGGGCATAAACTTTTAATCAATTTATACGACCAAAACCGCGACGCCGGCAAAACGACCTTAAAGGTTTATGGCGGAACTTATGTTGGATTCGACCCAGCAAACCCAATGGAAAACGGCTATAAACTTCTTCCAGAAGGTTACACTTCAACATTAGTTGACGAAGCAACAAACACTTATAAAGTTACAATGTCTTAAAAATTAAAAAATTGCACATTTCAAAGCGAAATGTGTTTTTTTAAAAAAAGTGTTGACAAATGATTTTTTTTGGCATATATTATTTTTAGACAAACAAAAGGAGAAACTATGTTTCAATTATTATTCAACAACAATAATAATTCAAACAGCGCACAAAATTGTGGGTTTCTTTTTGTTGTTGATTTAATTTAAAAAACAAATTAAATAATTAAATAAATTAACACCTTTGGAACCCCCCGAAAGGTGTTTTTTTAATTTCAAAAAAAAGGAGTAATGCAAAATGAAAAAACAAGCAAATGCCGTAGCGGGCGAGGGAAATAATATTTTGCATTTAAGGATTTAATTAAAAAATAAATTTATCCTTAAATGCGTTAAAAGTAAATAGAAAATAATTTAAAAACTAAAATAAAAAACAAATTTAAGGAGAAATTTTATGAAATTTATTAAAGAAAAATATGCTTATTTAAGCATGACAGACAAACAAAAATATATTAAAATAATTAAAGACAAATTTGAAAGAGAACTTGCAAAACAACTTGATTTAATTCGTGTTTCGGCTCCACTTCTTGTAACGCAAGAATCTGGGCTTCAAGACGATTTAAGCGGCGTTGAAAGAAAAGTTTCGTTCGACATTTTGAAAGACGGAAAAGAACTTGAAATTGTTCAATCGCTTGCAAAATGGAAGCGTTATGCACTTAAAAAATATGGAATTCCAACCCACAAAGGAATCTACACCGACATGACAGCAATTCGCCGCGACGAAAAACTTGACGAAATCCATTCTGTTTATGTTGACCAGTGGGATTGGGAAAAAGTTATTGAGCGCGAAGATCGAACAGTTCAATATCTTAAACAAACTGTTAAAAAAATTGTTAAAGCAATTATTGCAACAGAAAAATATCTTAAAAAAGACGGGCTTGAACTTGCGCATCTTTCCGATAAAGTGTATTTCATAACAAGCCAAAAACTTTTGGATTTATATCCAACTTTAACACCAAAGCAACGCGAATATGAAATTGTTAAGAAATATAAAACAGTTTTCATAATGCAAATTGGCGATGATTTATCTGATGGTTTCCCACACGACCTTCGCGCGCCAGATTATGACGATTGGAAATTAGACGGCGATTTAATGTTCTATCATGAAGTTTTGGATATAGCGCTTGAAATTTCAAGCATGGGAATTCGCGTTGACAAAGAAAGTTTGCTTTTTCAACTTAAAAAATCGAAAAAAGAAGAAAGACTTGCGCTGGACTATCACAAATCAATCCTCGACGAGTCTCTTCCTTTAACAATTGGAGGGGGAATTGGACAAAGTCGACTTTGCCAACTTCTTCTTGGGAGAGCGCACATTGGCGAAGTTCAGGCGTCCTATTGGGACAAGGAAACCCTTGAAGATTGCAAAAAGAAAGAAATTGAATTGCTTTAATCAAAAGTGTTTGACAAATTGATTCAAATTTAGTAATATAAAAACATCCATAAAGAGTGTGCGAGGGACAGCCCCGTTGACCACACAGCAACCTGCAAATTGCAAGGTGCTAATGGCTGACCGATGGGGAAAAATCAATATCAAAAATCCTGTCGGAAACGATGGGATTTTTTAATCCCTTTATGGAAATATAAAAAATAAGGGAAATAAAAAAATGAAAAAAACAAAAGAAAAAGATGCTTCAAAAGAAGCAAAACATATGCGCCAAATTATAACAAGCGAAAGCGTTAACATTGGTCATCCTGACAAAACTTGCGACTATATTGCCGATTCTTTCCTTGACTCGGCTCTTTCTCAAGACCCAAATTCGCAAATGGCAGTTGAATGTGCAATTAAAGATAACAAATTGTTTATTTATGGAGAAGCAACAACAAAAGCAAAAATCAACTACAATTCAATTGCAAAATCAATTCTTAAGGAAATTGGATATAAAAATAAATTCAAAATAATTAAGGAAATAAGCGAGCAAAGTCCAGACATAAATCAAGCAGTTGTTCGCGAAGAACTATGCGCAAACGACCAAGGCATTGTTTATGGATACGCAACAAATGAAACAAAAGAATTTATGCCTTTGCCAATTATAGTTGCTCATAAAATTATGAAAAAATATGAGGAATTTCGAAGAAAGCGAAGTGAATTTTTCTCCGACGCAAAAAGCCAAGTTTCGGTTGAATATGAAGGGAACACGCCAAGAAAAATAACAACCGTTCTTGTTTCCGTTTCCCACGCCAAATCGCTTACATTAAACGAAATTCAAACCATAATTCAAGAAAAAGTTATAAACGAAGTTATGAAGGAATATAAATCCCTTGCAAGAAAGACGAATTACATTGTTAATCCAAGCGGGAAGTTCACAATTTGGGGCGCGCAAGGTGATTCCGGATGTGTTGGGCGCAAAATTGTTGTTGACACCTATGGCGGAGTTGGGCGCGTTGGCGGGGGATGTTTTTCAAGCAAAAATGCAACAAAAGTTGATCGTTCGGGCGCATATTATGCGCGTTATGTTGCAAAAAACATTGTTGCCCACGGCTTTGCAGACAAATGTGAAATTCAAGTTGCCTATGGAATTGGACTTTCAAAACCAATTGCAATTAACATTGAAACTTTTAACACAGAGAAAAAACCGCTTAAACAAATTTATAAATATGTTGAAGAAAACTTCGATTTCAGCCCTTCAAACATAATTAGCGAGCTTGATTTACTTAAACCAATTTACAAGCAAACAGCCTGCTATGGACATTTTGGAAGGCAAGAATTCACATGGGAAAAAATTGAACCATAGCAAAATGATGCAACAAAAAAAGTCTTCAAAACGAAGACTTTTTTATTTTGGCGGAGGCTTAGAGATTCGAACTCTAGGAAGCTTTCACTTCGCCGGTTTTCAAGACCGGTGCTTTAGACCACTCAGCCAAACCTCCACATATTTAATTTTTTTTGTCAATTGTTAAACTTGCTTGCCAATCGACTTTGTTATATTAACATATTTGTTTTTCTTTTGCAACTGTTTTTTAGAAATTTTGATTTAGTATTTTTGAAAAAGTTTGTGTGTTAAAAAGATATAAAAAAATATGACAAACTTGAAAAATGTTGGAGCATTTATAAAAAAATGCTGCAATGTTTTTGTTGTTAGAGGGTCAACTGAAACAGCAGAACCAACTTGCTTGCAAGGCGAAAGAAAGGGCAGCAGAGGCAAGCGGAGGGGCGGAAAATCTTAGTGCAACTGTTTTTAATTTGAAAAACCTTTACTTGTTGAGCCAAAACCGCCTTGGCGAACTGCTGTAACTTCCTTTTCATCATCTGCTTTTAAGAAATACGTGAAAACTCCTTGACCAATTTTATCGCCACGTTTTATAACATAATCATCTTTTCCAAGGTTGATTAGGCGGAAACCTAAATTACCGTCGTTTGAAGGGTTTGAATAGTAGTCGCATTCAATAACTCCAGTTCCGTTTGCAATCATAATGTGTTTTGCACCCATCTTGCTTGTTACAAATAAAAAAAGAACTTCATTTTCGTTAAAAAAAGCCTTAACATTTGTCCAAATAAGCTCGCTTTCGCCTGGTTTAATTGTTAAATCAATTGGACTGTAAAAATCATATCCGCAAGAATTTTTTGTTGCGCGAACAGGCATTTTTGTTTCCTTTTCATCATATTTAACAAATTCATCTTTAACTTTTTCAAAGCCTCTCATAAGAATTTTCTCCTTAAGTTTACTTAATAAAGTATATCATAATAAGCAATGTTAAACAAAACTTTTAAACATTGAATTAAAAGTTTTTAATATTTTTTCTTTTATGCTAAAATTAAAAAGATTGAGGTGAAAATGACAGATATTGAAATTGCAAGAAACGTTAAAAAAGAAAATATTTTAAAAATTGCAAGAAAACTTTCGCTTTGCAAACGCGATTTGTTTTCCTATGGGAATTACATTGCAAAAATTAAGAATTTAAAAAAGGGAAAGAAGAACGCAAAGTTAATTTTAGTTACGGCAATTAACCCAACTTCGGCTGGAAATGGAAAAACAACAGTTTCAATTGGACTTGCCGATGCGCTTTCTCTAAAAGGGAAAAAAGTTTGCCTTTCGCTTAGAGAGCCGTCGCTTGGCCCTGTTTTTGGAATTAAGGGCGGGGCAACAGGAGGCGGGAAAAGCCAAATTTTGCCAATGGAAGAAATCAACCTGCATTTCACGGGCGATTTCCACGCGATAACAAGCGCAAACAACTTGCTTTCAAGTTTAATTGACAACCACATTTTCCAAGGAAACGAACTTGGAATTAAAGAAGTTGTTTTTAAGCGCTGTTTAGATCTTAACGACCGTGCACTTCGCGAAGTTACAGTTTCAAAAAGCAATAATGCAACGCCAAGAGAAGATGAATTCACAATAACCGCTGCAAGCGAAATTATGGCAATTTTAAGTCTTGCAAAAGACCTTCAAGACCTTAAAATTCGCCTTGGAAATATTCTTGTTGGATATAACAAAAAAGGTGCGCCTGTTTTTGCAAAAGACCTTAATGCCGAAAATGCAATGGCAATTTTGCTTAAAGATGCAATCTATCCAAACCTTGTTCAAACAATTGGGAAAACTCCAGCGGTTGTTCATTGCGGGCCCTTTGCGAACATTGCGCATGGTTGCAGCAGCCTTATTGCAACAAATTTTGCCTTGTCTAACAGCGATTTTGCAATAACCGAAGCGGGCTTTGGAAGTGACCTTGGCGCAGAAAAATTCTTTAACATAGTTTGCCGCGAAGGTTCTTTAAAACCATCGGTTTCTGTTTTGGTTGCAACAATTCCTGCGCTTAAACTTCACGGAGGCGCAGATAAAAAATTGCTTAAAGATGAAAATTTAAAAGCTGTTGAACTTGGTCTTGAAAATTTGCGTGCGCACATAAATAATTTAAAAAACTTTAATGTTCCACTTATTGTCACGCTTAACAAATATGTTTCCGACACAGAAAAAGAAATTGAAATTGTTAAGAATTTTGCAAAAAGTGAAATGGTTGGATTTGCAATTTGTGATGTTTGGGGCATGGGCGGAAAAGGCGCGCTTGAACTTGCAGATGAAGTTGTTAAACAATCTAAAATAAATTCAAAATTAACCTATTCCTACGACCTTTCCGACAGCGTTAAAACTAAAATTAAAAAACTTGCAAAACAAGTTTATGGAACAACGAAAGTTGTATATTCCAAAGAGGCGGAAAAATCGCTTAAAGAAATTAAAAAACTTGGCTTTGATAACCTTCCAATTTGTGTTGCTAAAACGCAATATAGCCTTTCCGACAATCAAAAGCTTCTTGGCGCGCCAAAAGATTTTGAACTTACTGTTCGCAACATTGAAATTCGAAGCGGGGCAGGTTTCCTTGTTGTTCTTCTTGGAAATATGCTTCTTATGCCAGGACTTTCAAAAAATCCAGCCGCAGTTAATATGACAATTGATGAAAGCGGAAAAATTGAGGGACTTTTCTAAAAATATTTTGCTTTTATATAATTTTACTTATCGCGCAAAAGTTAAAACAAAAATTTATTGTTTTTTTGTTCACAAAATAAAAGAGGTTCATATTTGAGCCTCTTTTTAATTTTTCAACCTTTAATTTTTAACTAGAATGTCCTCGCTGTTTGTTGAAAACAAAACAGAGTGTTTTTCGCCTTTTTCGGAAACGATGCTAACATTCCAGTAGTATTTCCCAAAGTTTGTTTGTTGTTGAGAAATTATCTTAACATAAATTTCATAGTTTTGTTTTTCGTTCTCAATTTTTTCTATGTTGGATTTAAGCGCTTTAAGCCCAATTTCTTTTGCTTTTGACGATGAAATTTGCCATGAGTTGCTTTTATTATCAAGCTTTGTTCTTGTTTCCTCTTCGCTTCCAACGCTAACGGAAAGCGACATTACAGAGTCTTCAGTTGCAAGTTTGCCAATGTCTGCCATATATTCGTTTGAATATGGACTTTTCTCAAGCGTTCCGGAGTAGGTTTCGTCGCCAATTTTAAGCGAATAGGAAACAGTTTCGTTTTCGGAAGGACGATTAGAGAAAACAACTGTTATAATTCCAAATTCAACGCCTTTGTTTGATATTCCGTCGAGCACATATGGTTTTTCTCTTATTCCATAAACAAAAGTTGCGTTATATTCCTCGCATTCTCCATCGAAAATTCCATATCTTATGTCGGAAACATTTTCTTTATTAGATTGCAAACTGCAACCGCTGAAAAGCGCAACCATGAAAGCAACAAGAGCAACACACCCAATTATGATTAAATATTTTTTCATTTTTTACCTCAAACTAATTCTATGCTTGCACTAAGGCAAATCATTTGGCATTTTTTGGGATTTTTGATAAAGTTATGTTGAAATTTGGGGGAAATATGGACACAATCTTTGTAAGCTTTGAAAAGGCACTTAAAAAACACTATGCAATTGGTGCATTTAATTTCTATAACCTTGAAACTCTTCAAGCAATTTTGGAGGCAGGCGAGGAAATGGGTATGCCAGTTATATGTTCTGTTAGCGAAGGTGCGCTTAAATATATGGGCATTGATGCAACAGTTGTTTTATTTGACGCACTTGTTCAAAAGAAAAAATATCCGGCTTTTCTTCATCTCGACCACGGCAAATCGTTCGAAATTTGTAAACGTGCAATCGACAGCGGATTTGATTCGGTTATGATTGACGGAAGCAGTCTTACTTTTGAAGAAAATGTTAATTTAACAAAAAAAGTTGTTAAATATGCAAACAAAAACGGGGTTTTTGTTGAAGGTGAGATTGGAACGCTTTCTGGAATTGAGGACACCGTTGAAGTTAGTGCAAATGGCGCAAGATATACAAATCCAATTGAAGCAAATTATTTTGTTAAGGCAACGGGAGTTAATTCTGTTGCTGTTGCAATTGGAACTTCCCACGGGGCATATAAGTTCAAAGGCGAGCCGAAACTTCGCTTCGACATTCTTGCTTTAATTGAAAAAGAAATTGGAAAGTTTCCAATTGTTCTTCATGGTGCATCAAGCATAGATGGAAAAATTATTAAACAAATAAACTCTCGAGGAGGCAAAATTAAGAACGCAAAAGGGGTTTTGCCAAACGATATAGCGAAAATTTGCAAGGAACACAACGTTTGCAAAGTTAATGTTGACACCGACATTCGCTTAACTTTCATCGCATCACTTCGAAAAACGCTTAAAGCAAGCCCAAGCGAAATTGACCCACGTGTTTTCCTTGGCGAAGCAAAAGAAGAAATTAAGGAACTTGTTAAAAATAAAATTAAACTTTTTCAAGGCGAGATATAGAAAATTGTTTTGGATTTTTAATTAAATTTGCTATCATTTTTTTGGAGGGGAAAATATGAAAATTGATATTGTTGAAAAAAATTATGATGTTGGAACAAGACTTGAAGGGTTGATTGAAAAGAAAGTTGGAAAACTTGACAAGTATTTCGACAAAAACACTTCATGCAAAGTTGTTTGCAAAAAAGAGGGGAATCTTTTCAAACTTGAAATAAGCATTGCCGCAAAAAACGCGTTCTTCCGTTCCGAAGTTGCAGGCGAAAATATGTATAACAACCTTGATGTTGCGCTTCCAAAACTTGAAAAACAAATTTTAAAATTTAAGGGGAAGAAAAAGGATTTCAAATTCCCAACTTTGCCAGAAGAACTTTTGTTCTTGGAGGAAATTCCGGAAGAAAAACCTTCGAAAATTTCAAAGAGAAAAAGCTTTTCGCTTACTCCTGTTTCCGAAGACGAGGCAGTTTTTATGCTTGAAGCAGTTGACCACGATTTCTATGTTTTCTTAAACGCAGAAACAGGGAAAATCAACATTTTATATCGCCGTCAAAATGGCGAATATGGACTTATTGAGGTTAATAAATAAGTTTTATCTTAATTATTAGATAAATCCAAAAAATTAAGGAAGTTTTTTACAAAATTTCCTTTTTTTTATCAAAAATGTTGTATTTTGTAAAAAAATACTTTATAATAAAATTTATATGGAAAATGAAAGAAAAACAATCTCAAAAGAAATGTTAAATGAGCTTGGTGTTTATGAACTTAGAGAACTTGCAAGAACTCTTGGTGTTGTTTCTCCAACAACAAAAAAAAGAGCGCAACTTTGCACGGAAATTTTGGAAATTTCTTCGGGAAAGCGCAAAGTTGAAACAAAACAAACAAACAAAGGGCGCCCTCCAAAAACAATAACAAAAATTTCCAACATTGTTAAAGAAACAATTCCAAAAGAAGTTTTATCTTTAAGAAAACCAATTGAACAAGAAAACTATTCAAACATCTTGCGTCTTGCTCAAAACACAACTCTTTTTAACCAAATCTCCGGAGAAGATGCATCAAAAGTTTATGGCTACTTAAATTCCGTTAACGGAAATTTTTATCTTAACAATCTTAGCACAACAGGGAACTTTAAATCGATGCTATTCTATGTTCCAAAAGATGTTGCAAACAAATATAACCTTCGCGAAGGCGACAAGGTTTTGGGCGTTGGCAAGCTTGCCGATGCATATTATTGCGGAATTTTAAGCGATGTTTTGGAAATTAACGAAAAAGGCGCGCAAATCTATTTGCAATCTAGAAATAATTTTGACATTTCAAATTTCGAAATCCCAAGTAAATTAACAGATATTTTTGGAAGAATTGTTAAACTTGGCGAAAGAACAATAACATTCTTCGGCGACGAAGAAAACGCAATTTTGCAAATTGTTAAAGAAATTGAAGATTTCAGTCAAAACCCACATTTCAAAGAAAAACTTGTTTTCCTTGGCCTTGAACTTTCCCCAGAAGTAATTTATTATGGAAAACAAAACAAAAATCTTGAAATGTTTGCAACAACTTACTACAACAATCTTGACGAAAGTTATGAGGCAGTTGTTAACGCAATTAACCATTGCGCGTCGCTTTTGAAAGACGGAAAAAGCGTTCGAATTTTTGTTTTTGATGTTATTGGAATTTTAACGCGTTTGGATCAATATTTTGCAAGCGAGGAAGGACAGTATATGGGGCATAAAATTTCAAGCGTCCAACTTGTTAAAAAACTTGTTGGAATTGGAAAAGCAATTTCAAGCGATCTAACAATAACTTCTCATGCAATTGCGTTTGAAAATCAAAAAGAAGACGAATTTGTTAAATCCGAACTTCTTAAAATTGCAAAAGTTATTGAACAAAAAAAATAAGGCAATAATAGTTCTTGTGAAAAGAACTATTTTTTTTAGGGTATACACAGGTTTTGCTTTTGCAATATATTTTTTTTTGTTGTTTTTAAGTATTTTTGGAAACATAATCTTCCACGAAATTTGGTTTTCAACTTTTCTTGTTTGCCTTGGAACAATTTTCTTTGTTCGATTTTTATGTTACAACATCGATTCAAATTTGTTTCTTGGAACGTGGCTGTGTTTTTCGGGCGCAGTTGGAATTTTAAATTATGTTTTTGTTTTTAATGTTATAACGTTAATTGGTCTTTATATCGCGTGCTTTGGGATTTCCTCGCTTACAATTTTTCTTAAATTTCGGCAAATTTTTCACTTTAAAGTTTTTGTTTTTGTGCTTTTATGTGTTATATTACTAGTGACGTTTGGTGAAAACCTTATAACGCTTGTTCCTTTTATTGTTTTAAGTTCAATAACGGGAACAGTAATTTTAGCCTTAACAATTGTTTCAATTAAGGCAAACACGAGGAAAGTATGAATTTTAGCAAACAAAAAAATGGGTATTGCGAAAAGGAAGTTGACGAATATATTTCGTTGGCAAATTTAAAGTTTGAGCGCGAATTAGCGCAAAAAGACAAAGAAATTTCTTCGCTTAAACAAGATGTTGAAGCAGCAAAAGCAAAAGAAAATTCTGTTGCTCTTGCGTTAACCGCTGCAATTGACAAAGCAAAAGATATTGAAGAAAGTTCGCAAAAAATTTATAAACTCAAACTTGAACAACTTAGTATGTTATATGCAAAATGGGAAATTTTGCTAAGCGAAATGATTAAAAAAGCACCAGATGTTGTTGAAGTTACAAACATTAAAGAAGATATGGAAAATTTAAAAACCTCAATTAAAAGTGCTCTTAAAGACGACTTTAACATTGAACTTATAACAAAAACGCCAACAACCGACCCTATTCGCCACCTTCTTAACAAACTTATGGGAACAAAACTTGAAGGAGCAGCAAAACATTCGCCAGTTGTTAAAACAATTCAAAGAAATAATGTTTCAAGTTCTCAAAAAACCGATCTTGAAAAACTTGACGAAAAAACAAAAATTAAACCAATTTCGTCTTTAACTTTGGAACAAGGCGAAGAATATGAAAACCTTGTTGATAAATTTTTAGACAGCGACGAAAAAGTTCCCGACACTTTTGCAAGGATTTTGAATGTTCCAGACTACGCAAAAAATCAAGGTGCATTCGACCTTAATGAAGCAATAAATCCAAAGGAAGATTTGGAAGAAATTATGAAATCATTTGATTTCTATAACGAAAACAATTAAATATCATATTAAAAGGAACCATTTTGTTTGAAGGTTCCTTTTTTGTTAACACTAGACTTTTTTTTAATGCATAATTTTAGTTTGTTTTATTTTAAAACTTATGATAAAATTAAAAAACTTAAAAGGAGAATTTATGAAACCAATTAAAAAAGCAGTTATTCTTGCAGCAGGATTTGGAACAAGATTTTTGCCATTTTCAAAATCCGTTTATAAAGGAATGCTTCCAATCATCGACACTCCAACAATTGAGCTTATTGTTAATGAACTTGTTGACAGCGGAATTGAAGAAATTCTTATGATTGTTGGATTTAATAAAGAAAATGTTATATCGCATTTTTCATCTAACAAAATTTTGGAAGAAAAATTTAAAGATAAGCCAGAATATCTTAAAGCAGTAACAAACCAACTTAAAGCAAAGGTTTCGTTTGTTGAACAAAAAGTTATCAACGGAACAGGCGGGGCAATTCTTCTTGCCGAAGATTTCACCAAAGACGAACCTTTTTTAATGTGTTTTGCAGACGATTTGATGTTTAGCGATGTTCCCGTTTCAAAGCAACTTATCGACGAATATACCAGAACAGGGAAAGCAGTTTTGGGTTGTCAAAGCATTCCAAAAGAGCAGGTTGTTCGTTGCTCGTCGGTTGAATATTCAAGCAAAAACGGAAGAAGCCATGTTGTTACACGCGTTGTTGAAAAGCCAAAATTTGAAGATATTAAATCAACGCTTTCAACCCTTGGCCGCTATATTTTCCTTCCTTCAATCTACGACTATTGCCGAAAACTTAAAATTAACCAAACTTGCAACGAACTTTGCATAACCGACACCTACGATATGATTGCAGAAAACGAAGGTTTAATTGCCTATGAATTTGAGGGAACAAGATATGACATTGGCAACAAATTTGGCTATTTAACCGCTGTTTTCGATTACGCACTTAAAAACCCAGAATACAGCGAAAAATTGAAAGAATATATTAAAGAAAGAATTTAAGATAACAAAAAATTGAAATAAAAAAAGAGTTTTGCTTTAGCAGTGAAACTCCTTTTTTATTATTTATTGTGTATAGAAATTAGTTTACTAACAGTTCAAGTAATCTTAAAATTTTTCCTGAATTTATTTGTTTTTCTTAGCCAAGCAAAGGTGTTAACGCAAGCCCAACAGTAATTGAAATAAGATAAAGAGCAAAGATAATTAAAATGTTTTGTTTAAAGTTTTTATTATTTTTGAACAGAACAATTGTTCCAACACCGCTTCCAATGCAAAGCCCGGCTATTGTTGCGGAAAGGGTTATTCCGCCTTCCATAAAAAGTTCAATAAGGAAAACCGATGCAGCGCAGTTTGGGATTAAGCCAATAAGAGCGGTCACGAGAGGTTGAAGATATTTATTTATTGAAACAAAACTAATAAAATTTTCCAAGCCAACATAGTAAATTGTTATGCCTAAAACAAGATTTATAATCAAAATAAACCCCGAGATTTTTGCGGTGTGAATTAGCGCATCAAGAAAAATGTTATCGGCGCAGCACGAGCAATCGTGGCCTGTGTGGTGGTGTTCGTGTTCGTGTTTATGATTATTTTCTTGATTGCAGGAGCAGCCAAGTTCGTGGGAATGTTCAACCTCAACATGACGAAGGTTGCCATGAAGCTCCATTGCTTCTTCTTTAAGAGATTTTGCAAAAGATTTTTTGCTTTTCGATTTCTCAATTAACGAAAGAATGAAATCAATTGCATAGCCAAAAATGATTCCAACCAAGAACTTAACACCAATAATTATTCCAAGTTGTTTATAGCAAGCTGGATTTGAAAGCAAAATTGGAACAGCCTCGTCGCTTGTTGCAAGAAAAACGGCAAAAAGAGTTCCAAGAGTTATTGCGCGTTTTGAAAATAGATCTGCCATAACAGCAGAAAATCCGCATTGAGGAACAATTCCAAGAAGTGAGCCAAAAAAAGGCCCAAACCACTTGCTTTTTTTTGTTAAAAACTTATATGGTTCTTCCTTGTGGTGGGTTAGATATGAAATTAGAAGATAGAAAAGCATAAGCGCTGGAACTATCTTTAAAGTGTCTAAAACTGCGTCTAAAATTGCACTCCACATCGCCAAGCATTTTAACACCTTTCTTTTTTGCTTGCAAGCATTATTTTTGTTTTTTATATAATATTTTATA
>OIGD01000278.1_pt1 | contig 66862 bp, 42 predicted proteins | sample 1582211 | NCBI WGS metagenome assembly OIGD01 (sample SAMN04414078, study PRJEB24778) | human gut metagenome | material: faecal | host: Homo sapiens
TAACTTCTTCGACGGCTTCCGCACCAGCCACGAGATCCAGAAGATCGAGGCGCTGAGCGAGGAAGACCTGGCTCCGCTGGTAGACCGGAAGGCCCTGGCCGAGTTCCGCGAGCGCGCGCTGAATCCCGACAAGCCTGTGGCACGCGGTATGGCCGAGAACGGCGACATCTTCTTCCAGCACCGCGAGGCAAGCAACAAATATTACGACGCCATCCCCGAGATCGTGGAGGAATACATCAAGGAGATGAACAAGCTGACAGGCCGCAACTACGGACTGTTCGACTACTATGGCGATCCCGAGGCCGAGCGCGTCATCATCGCCATGGGTTCCGTGACGCAGGCCGCTCAGGAAACCGTTGACTACCTCCGTGCCAAGGGCGAGAAGGTGGGTCTGGTAAGCGTTCACCTGTACCGTCCCTTCAGCGCCAAGCATTTCCTGGCAGCCGTGCCCGCAACGGCCAAGAAGATTGCTGTGCTGGACCGCACCAAGGAGCCCGGAGCAAACGGCGAGCCCCTTTACCTCGATGTCAAGGATGTGTTCTACGGCAAGGAGAACGCCCCTGTCATCGTCGGCGGCCGCTACGGTCTGTCGTCCAAGGACACCACGCCCGCACAGCTCGTGCAGGTTTACGAGAACCTGAAGGCAGACGCTCCCCGCAACGGCTTCACCATCGGCATCGAGGATGACGTGACCAATCTGTCGCTCCCCGTCACTGCCGAGATCAACACCGGCAACAAGGGAATGTTCCAGGCTAAGTTCTTCGGCTTGGGTGCCGACGGTACCGTAGGCGCCAACAAGAACTCGGTGAAGATTATCGGTGACAATACCAACAAGTATTGCCAGGCATACTTCGCATACGACTCGAAGAAGTCGGGCGGTTTCACCTGCTCGCACCTCCGTTTCGGCGACGAGCCCATCCGCTCCACATACCTGGTGAACACGCCTAACTTCGTGGCATGCCACGTACAGGCCTACCTGCACATGTACGACGTGACGCGCGGTCTGCAGAAGGGCGGCACGTTCCTGCTCAACACCATCTGGGAGGGCGAGGAATTGGCCAAGAACCTGCCCAACAAGGTTAAACGTTTCTTCGCGCAGAACGACATCACCGTATATTACATCAATGCCACCAAGATAGCACAGGAGATAGGTCTGGGCAACCGCACCAACACCATCCTGCAGTCGGCATTCTTCCGCATCACGGAGGTTATCCCCGTTGACCTGGCCATAGAGCAGATGAAGAAATTCATCGTGAAGTCCTACGGCAAGAAGGGCGAGAACATCGTGAACATGAACTATGCGGCCGTAGACCGCGGCGGCGAGTACAAGAAGCTGGACGTGGATCCCGCATGGGCTACGCTGGCCGATGACGCTCCCACGGCCGTTCCGGCTCCCGAGTTCATCGAGACCGTGGTCCGTCCCATGAACGCCCAGGACGGCGACCTGCTGCCCGTCAGCAAGTTTGTCGACAACCCCGACGGCACATGGGAGCAGGGCACCGCAGCCTACGAGAAGCGCGGTGTTGCGGCTTTCGTTCCCGAATGGAATCCCGACAACTGTATACAGTGTAACAAGTGTTCGTACGTATGTCCTCACGCAGCCATCCGTCCGTTCGTGCTCGATGCCGAGGAGATGAAGGCAGCGCCGTTCGGCGAGGACGCAACCATCCCGGCCATCGGCAAGACATTCACCGGAATGCGCTTCCGCCAGCAGGTTGACGTAATGGACTGCCTCGGTTGCGGCAACTGCGTCAACGTATGTCCCGGCAAGAAGGGCAACAAGGCTCTGAGCATGCAGCATTTCGAGTCGCAGGAGGCTCAGGACGTGAACTGGGAATGGCTGGTCAAGAACGTCAAGAGCAAGGCCGACCTGGTAGACGTGAAGTTGAACGCCAAGAACAGCCAGTTCGCACAGCCTCTGTTCGAGTTCTCGGGCGCTTGCTCGGGTTGCGGCGAGACTCCGTACGTCAAGCTGATCACCCAGCTGTTCGGCGCCAACGAGATCGTGGCCAACGCTACGGGTTGCTCGTCGATCTACTCCGGTTCCGCACCCTCCACGCCTTACACCACCGACCAGAACGGCCACGGTCCCGCATGGGCCAACTCGCTGTTCGAGGACTTCTGTGAGTATGGCTTAGGTATGTACATCGCATACGAGAAGCTTCGCAAGCGCGCCGAGGCCGTAGCCGCCGAGATCGCCGCCAAGGCAGACGCTCCCGAGGCTCTGAAGGCAGCCGCTCAGGACTGGCTCGACAACAAGGACGACCTTAAGCTGTCGCAGGTCAAGGGCGAGGTTCTGAAGGCTGAGGCCGCCAAGGGCGCCGCCGCAGGCTGCGACCTGTGCAAGACCCTGGACAGCATGGCCAACTACCTGACCAAGCGCAGCCAGTGGATCATCGGCGGTGACGGCGCAAGCTATGACATCGGCTTCGGCGGTCTGGACCACGTGATCGCATCGGGCAAGAACGTGAACATCCTGGTGCTCGACACCGAGGTTTACTCCAACACCGGCGGTCAGAGCTCGAAGTCCACGCCTATCGGCGCCATCGCCAAGTTTGCCGCAGCCGGCAAGCGCATCCGCAAGAAGGATCTCGGTCTGATCGCAACCACCTACGGTTACGTTTACGTGGCACAGGTGGCCATGGGCGCCGACAACGCACAGACTCTGAAGGCACTGCGCGAGGCCGAGGCTTACGACGGACCGTCGCTGGTCATCGCATACGCTCCCTGTATCAACCACGGTATCAAGAAAGGTATGGGTCTGAGCCAGGAGGAGGAAAGACTGGCCGTAGAATGCGGTTACTGGCATCTGTGGCGTTACAATCCCCAGGCTGAGGCCGAGGGACAGAACCCCTTCTCGCTCGACAGCAAGGAGCCTGACTGGGATAAGTTCGTAGACTTCCTGAAGGGCGAGGTTCGCTTCGCATCGCTGGCCAAGATGTATCCCGAGCAGGCCGAGGAGCTGTTCCAGGCTTGTAAGGACAACGCCCAGTGGCGTTACAACAACTACAAGCGTCTGGCCGCCCAGAACTGGGGCAAGGATCCCGAGCTGACTCCCGAGGAGGAGGCTCTCCGCAAGAACTGATCGCTGATAGCGACTGAATACGCTGATAGCGACTGAATAAAAAAATCCGCGCCGGGAGCCCGGCGCGGATTTTTTTTATCTTGACCTTAAGGACCTTAAGGACCTTAAGGACCTTAAGGACTTTAAGGACTCTAAGGACTTTAAAGACCCTAAGGACTCTAAGGACCCTAAGGACCTTAAAGTCCCTAAGGACCCTAAGGACTCTAAGGACCCTAAAGTCCTTAACGACTTATCAGTCCTTCAGGTAGTACTCTATGGTGGAGACTACGCGTACATTCTTGATGTAGGGGGTGTACTGGTCGCGGTCGTCGATGCTGAACTGGCCCTGGGAGGCGGACTTGATCTTGCCGAGCTTCGATTTGGAATCCTGGGCGAACTTCTGGGCGGCCTTGCGGGCGTTCTTGGTGGCGTCTGCCACCATGTCGGGCTTGATCTCGTTCAGCCCGGTAAACTCGTACAGCGTCTGGTAATTGTAATCGCCTGCCACGATGGCTATGCCCTGCGACATAAGTTCGGTCTGCTTGTTCATCAGCTTGTTCACCTTCTCTACCTGTTCCGAGGTCACTACCACTACGGTGGTGACGTTATATCGGAAAGGAGCCGGGTTGCCGCCGTAGTTGTCGGCCTGCATATCCTGCACTTTCGGAGCGTTGACATTGAACTCCTTTTCCGTAATGCCGTTGGCGCGCAAGAACTTCACGATGGCCGAGTCGGTGGACTGCACCTGCTGGTACAGGGCTGTCAGATCGTTTCCCACCGCTTTGCTCACGATGGGCCACGTCACCTTGTTGGCCATGACCTCGCGCTCACTGAGACCGCGCACCGTCACCACGCGCGAATTGTTGGATATGCTGCGGATGCCGCCGCTGATGAATATGCCTAACAGCATCAGGCCCACGCTTACCAGCAGGGCCGGGACCCAGCCGAAAAAGATTCTCTTGTTTCCTTTTTCCTGTTCCATAGTTTATGTGTTTTCGTTGATTAAGTTTGTATTTATGATGGTCGATGAGAGATATAGTTTAAAAGTAAACACACTCTAAGGCACGATGCCTAAGAATAAAACAACTTCGCGGGAAAAAGAACCGACAGTTTAAGATGATTTCCGAATTTTTTTAATAAAAATGCATATAAGTGTTGTGGAATGGGAAAAATTTATTAAATTTGCAGTGCGAACGGAATTATAAGCCCCTGATGAAGGGCTGACGTCTGCAATTACATATAAAGCGTATGCTGACGCTTGTTTCTTGACCTTTAAGAATCTCGCAAATTCACATAAGGATTAGTCAGGAATAAAGCAACTGTAGAGGGCACGCTGTATGCAAATTAATATGCACTTCCGCGAGGAAGTGCGTATGTTTGCCGTACGTATGCGTAAGATCTAACGTTGCCGCTCCGCTGATTCCGAGGGAATCGGGATTAAAGGGACGGACGGCAACGGCAGATTCCTTGCGCTTTTCTTTTTTATATAAACAATCAACGGTTATCAGCAGGAATCATGATGACGACGGAGCATGACAGGTGTCATGCCGTCCCGTCGCAGGGACGGTGTGTGAAGATATTTTTAAAGGTGATCTTTATATTATTTTGTTATTTTTAAGTGATCGTTACAATTAGCTATTACTGAGAGAGGTGCAATTATGTTGACTAAATAATTGTATTGTTATGTCTCAGGTCGTTTTGATTCCGCCGGTGACCGGTCGATAAAAAACGGCCTGAGATTTTTTATTATTATTGTCGGTTTCCAACAGTCGCGGAATAGTAGCGCGTAGTAGCGCGGGCTGTCCCTAGCCGTGATAGTAGCGCAGGCTGTCCCCAGCAGCGCATAAACTCGGACAAAATGCCTATTGATAATTTTTATAAGGACTTTGGTCATTTTTTAATGCGCGGCTGGGGACAGCCTGCGCTACTAAGGCACGACCGAAGAATAATAGAACAGACAGTCCCGGGACGCGAATTAGTAGCTTTCGCAGGCTGTCCCCAGCCGCGCACAGCAAAGGACAAAATGCCTAATGTGTATCGTAACACCGCGCACCGGATAATGGGTAGGGACATGCCTTTGGCATGTGTCGGAGCCGCCGGATAAAATCGGTAAATTCATGCATGACGTTGCTACATGCCGAAGGCATGTCCCTACCCCGCCGCATTAAGACTTCGGCCTGCATTGAAGGCTTTCGGACATTTTCTTTGCGCGGCTGGGACAGCCTGCGCTACTAACTTCGCGGTTGGGGACAGCCCGCGCTACTATGTACATAAATAACAGATAATCAGATATATAAATCGGGGGGGGTAATTTATTGTTGATAATAATGTTGTGAAATAGAAAAATAATTTGTAACTTTGTCACGTTAACCGAACGTGGAGCCTACAACCTGGGCTTTTGGGAGGGAAACAGAAATATTATTAAGGCGTTTACTTAACGCTTGTTCTTGACCTTTAAGAATCTCGCAAATTCCAAAAAGAATTAGTCAGGAATTAGCAACGGTAGATGCGCATGGGATATGTATAGTACGTATGTGTTTCCGAGAAGGAACTACGTAAATATTGATGCATGTACGAGCGTAGGCTCTACAGTTGTCGTTCTACTAATTCGGGCAATGCGAGAGCCTTTAAAGGGGAACGACGATAGTAAGGTTCCTGCGCTTTCTTTATTTAACCATAACAACTTGGAACGGTTGTCATAAGGGACCATGATAACCGAAGATCTGGAGAAAAGACACACATCAGTGTAAGACTTACAACCCGTTTTCGCAAAGAAAACAAACCCGCTCGCCCCGGAACCAAGGGGAGAGTCACAATGTCTGGCAATAACAATCAAGAGCGCTTACGTTACATCACATTACTGTCTGAACATACGTTAACAATCCATTTATAAAACAAGCAAGGCGCGTTAGCCTCAGATTCAGACGGTCCGAAACGTAAGTCCGGTTCCTGCTCTTACAATTAACATACCTCTGTCGGGGAATCAGGAGGGTTGAGACAACAATAAGGCATGCTTGACAGCATCAGAACAACAACTAACGGCAATCACAAGGGGCGCATAGTCACTCTGATTGCAGCCATAGCAATGGCTTTCACAGTCTTGCCGGCACAAGCTCAGTTTGGAATCAAGACCAACTTACTGTACGACGCCACGCTGACGGCCAACATAGGGGCTGAACTGCGTGTGGCACCCAAATGGTCGATCGACGTTTCGGGCAACCTCAATGCCTGGTCGTTAAACGACGGCAAAAGATGGAAGCACTGGCTCGTGCAGCCCGAGGCCCGCTACTGGTTTTGTGAAGCGATGGGAGGACATTTTTTAGGCTTCCATGCGCTGGGCGGCGAGTTCAACTTCGGTCATCTGGATCTGCCGATGAATATTCTCGGCACCAATTTCAAGAAGCTGAAGGACAACCGCTATCAAGGCTGGATGGCCGGCGTGGGTGTGGCATACGGTTATTCATGGCTGCTGCACAAGCACTGGAACCTCGAGGCCGAGTTAGGCGTGGGCTGGACATACAGCAAATACGACCAATATGAATGCGCGGGCTGCGGCCGCAAGACCGGCAACGGCCACCACAACTATTTCGGACTCACCAAGGCCGCGATTAACCTCGTTTACATTTTCTAAAAAAGCTATCACATGACACGAAACATATTGACGGCCTTGCTCGCCGCTACAGCCGCATTCTCTCCGGCCTACGCTGCGCAGAATTCCAACTCCATCACCATGATCGAGGGGATGGTGAACGTCAACCTCGACTTCAATATCGACGAGTTGAAAGTGAAGTCGAACGAGACGATGGTTCTTACCCCTTATCTTGTAAACGAGGGCGACACGCTGTTTCTTCCCTCCCTGGGCGTGTATGGCCGCAACAGCTGGATACAGCGCCAGCGCGGAGTGTCGCGCATTCCCGAGAAACCCGCAATGGCAATCCGGGCAAAGGATAATCCCGCATATAAGTATCACGCCGTGACACGCTACCGCGAATGGTTCGACGGCATGAAGCTATCAGTGCGCGAGAAGCGTTACGGCTGCGCTTCGTGCAACAAGGGTCTTGCCACTATCGACGACATCGACTTCTGGCAGGCGCCGCGCCTGGACTTCGCTTCCATGCTGACATTCGAGGAGGCCGAGGTTGAGGCCGTGAAGGAACGCAACATCAGCGGACGCGCCAATGTGGAGTTCCCCGTCAACAAGACCGTGCTGATCGAGGACTTCCGGGGCAACCATGCCGAACTGGCCCGCATCACCGCCGGCATCGATTCGGTGCGCGACGACAAGGACGTGACCATCGAATCAATCCTGATCAAAGGTTTCGCTTCGCCGGAAGGAGCCTACGCCAACAACCAGCGTCTGGCCAAGGGTCGTACCGAGGAACTGAAGGACTACGTGCAGGGACTCTACTCCTTCGCTCCCGGCATCATGAAGACCGACTGGGAAGCCGAGGACTGGAACGGCCTCCGCGCATGGGTGCGACAGAGCAACATCGCCAACCGCCAGGCCATCCTCGATATCATCGACGACGGGAACCTCAGTCCCGACGCACGCGACCAGAAGATAAAGAGAACATTCCCCAAGGAATACTCCATGCTTCTCAACACGGTATATCCCTCGTTGCGTCATTCGGAATATCTGATCAGATACATAGTGCGTTCCTACTCCAATCCGGAGGAGATACTGGCCGTGATGAAGACCCGTCCCGGCAATCTTAGCCTTGACGAATTCCTGATCGCCGCCAAGAGCCTCAAGCCCGGTTCGCCGGAATACAACGAGGTGTTCGAGACAGCAGTCCGCATGTACCCCGACTCGCCCGTGGCCAACTATAACGCCGCCAACACCGCCATCTCGCGCGGACTCTGGGACGAGGCTTCGGCCTACCTGAGCAAGTGCGGCGACACGCCTAAGGTGACGTTCTCGAAGGGCGTTGTGGCGGCAGGCAAGAGGGATTTCGACACAGCCCGTACGCTGCTGACCGAAGCCTCACGACAGGGCGTGGACAACGCGCAGACGCTCCTCGACCAGCTGGACCGTTATGAGGAATACATCAAGCTTCAGGACTCCATACAGCCTGAGGACGTGGAATAAAAATATTCTCTGAAAAAAACAAACAACAATAAATCAAGTATTAACAATTAAATTTTGTACAAGTGAACAAGATTAATTATCTCGGTCTCGCAGCAATAGCAGCATTCGGACTTGCCTCTTGCTCGAGCGATGAGCCCGGAAACGGCTCGAACAACGGCGCCGCCAAAGGCGAGCAGTACATGGCCGTGACAATCCGCACCGCCGGCATGAGCGGTACCCGTGCACCCGAACTCGGCAATCCCGAATTCGAGGATCCCGCCGCAGGCAGCAACGAAGGAACCGTCACAAAAGACAACATCTACTTCTACTTCTTCGATGCAGAGGGCAATCCCTTCCAGTTAGCAGCCGCCAACGTCCAGGGAACCGTAGCTACCAATGTAGTAAAGCCTAACGAAATCAGCTCGGCTAATACAAACGGTGCTGAGCCCGGAACGATTCAGGGTGTACTCGTCCTCGGTAAGGCGGTCGGAGAAGGTTATGTAGGCTCGACTCCCTCCCAGATGCTCTGTGTGGCAAATCCCGTGGCCACCAATCTGGACGCCTACGCCAACAAGCCCCTCAGCCAGGTGCTTGCGCTGTTAACACAGGCCCCAGGGCTCCCCAAGCTCGAAAACTTTGTGATGACCAGCTCGACATACGTTGACGGCGGAAAGCAGGTTGTGGCAACCGATGTCGCCGACAAAATCGCCACGACTCCCGAGGCAGCCGAGGCAAATCCGGCCACCCTTTATCTGGAGCGTCTGGCAGTAAAGGTCCGTGCGCACGGTCTCGGTGATTATGCTCCGCAATATAGGAATTCAGAAGGCCAGATAGTTGAAGACTACGTATATAAGGTTAACAATGAGGAGAAGGACCTTCAGGTGACGCTGGACGGCTGGAGACTTGTCAATATCTCGACACAGTCACTCGCGTTCAAGAACGTAGCCGCAGACGGCGACTATTTCACCGGTTGGAACAACGCCGGCCTTCACCGTTGCTATTGGGCACTGTCAAAGGTAAGCAATCCTTTGATCAACAAAATCGCAAATTGCGATATCTATGATGCAGAGCAGTGGACACGCGGTAATTTCAACGCCGCTCAGCCTACCGAAAACATTGCCTATGCTTACGAGAACACCCAGTATGCAACCGCTGCTTATACGACGTCTGTATCGGACCGTATGAGCAATGCTACCGGTATTCTTGTGAAAGCGACCGTGAAAATGAGAGCCCACGGAACCACGGATGCCTACGAGACAGTGAATCTGGTGCGTTGGGCCGGTGCATATTACACCGAGGACGAACTGAAGCAGATGATCATCGACAACTACAATGTTGCTAACTCAACCTCGCTTACAGCGGATGCAGTTTCGTTCGTTAAGGATTCGAAACCCAACAGATGGAAGGCACGGGTTACCAACAACGGAGTCGTGACAGACTGGAGCACCAACTACAACAACATCATGCGCTGGATCAACGGTGCTACTTCCTACTATCTGAACATCGAGCACCTGGACGGTCTCTATGGCGTGGTACGTAACCATATCTACGACTATGAGTTTACCGGCGTGGTAGGTCTTGGCGTTCCCGGCAACGATCCCGATAATCCGGAGCCCGAAGACGAGACATTCCTGGCAGCCAAGGTGGCTATCCTGAACTGGCATGTGATCTCCAACAAATTCGTTCTCGAATAATCGAATGCCTTAATCCAACTATTCCTGAATAGATGAAGCCGGCCCGGGCCGGTACGACCCGGGCCGACTCTATCTTCCAACATTAACCGCGAAACACCTCACTTCTCGACTAAAAACACCTAAACCACCGGTTTAAAATGCTTAAAGTTAATATTTTCAAGAAGTTGCAAATTCTGTCGCTTTGCCTCGCCGCCGCCGTGTCGTTCACGAGCTGCAGCTGGGTCAAGGACGAGTCAGACTGCGTGGATAGCTATAACCTCGTCAAGTTTGTCTACGACTATAATATGAAGTTTGCCGACGCCTTCTCACCGGAGGTGAAGAGCATCACGCTGATGGTATTCGATAGCACAACCGGCAAATTGGTGGACCGTTATCAAATGCCATCCTCGGAACTGATCGGCGGCAACGAACTGTCGCTGCGCGTGCAGCCGGGCAGCTACGACCTGCTGTCGTGGAGCGGTGACTATGCCGACTCCTGGGACATTCCCGCGGGCACAATCGGCGAATCGACGCTGACCGAGTACACGGCATACCTCAAACGCGCCGAAACAGACGGTAAGGCTACCGTTGACAAAGATGTCAAGGCGCTTTATCATGGTCTCATACACGTAGACCTACCATACGCATCCCCCTCGAAACCTAACCGCGTGACAATGCCCCTGATGAAGGACACCAACGTTGTTCGCGTAATACTCCAGCAGATTTCCGGCGAGGAAGTGGACGCCTCCCAGTATGACTGGGAAATAACAGACGGAAACGGATTCCTTAATTACGACAACAGTATCAGGAGCTTCGCTCCCATCACATATAAGCCATGGTATCTGCACACCGGATCCGTGGACATCAACACCAACCCGACGACTCCCGGAGGCTCGCCCGACAAACAGGCACCCTCTACCCGCGCTGCCCTCGGCGCCGCGCTCGCCGAGTTCACCCTCTCGCGTCTCACGATGGATACCGACCCCATCCTGCATATCACCAACAAGAAGGGCGAGACCGTCCTGAAGATCAACGTCCGCGACTACGCCCTGCTTGTAAAGGGATATTACAACCGCGCCATGTCCGATCAGGAGTATCTGGACCGTCAGGACGAATACAACATGACGTTCTTCCTCGACGACGGGGGACGCTGGTTCTCGACCGTGATCATCATCAACGACTGGCGCATCATACGCCACGAGACACCGGTATCCTGATTTAGGCATCGTTCCTAAATATTCGGTAGTAACCTCATACTTGATAAAGATCTTAAAATGTTCGATATTCGTAAACATATCAAAAACGGCAAGCAGCTTCTGTTTGCGGCGGCACTCTCGCCGGTGCTTCTTGCGGGATGCATCACCGAGGACGGTGCATGTCCCGACGGCATCGGTGGCGGCAACGGCACTTGGCTCTCGATGAGGGTCGTGAACGCCGACAGTAAGACGGGTCGTACCCGCGCGGATGCCGACGGTCATCCGGACGAGGCTGCGACCGATCCAGAAAACTATATCGACGGCAGCGACATGACCATCATGTTGCTCGACAACCGTCAGATGGTGCGGCATATATTCACGCCCGATGAAATTACGCTGAGTACATCCTCGGAAGGGAACAATGTTTTCTACGACCTGAAATTCAAGCTCAACGCAGATTATTTCAGTTATGCCGGCTCGATGACCAGCGTGGATTTCTCGCTTATGGTGGTGGCGAACCGCACCGGCCTCGGAGGCGAGACTGCGGCTTTCGGCTCGGACATGCTGAGCAAGACTCCGCTGATAATCGCGCAAGGTTATCCCTCGTTTACGATGCCCGTTCAGACCACGGGCGCCTGGATGCCGAACGGAGGCACCCAGCGTATCCCGATGTCGGGAATCATGGCCGCAAAGGGTATGAATCTGAGCGTGACCAACACAGCCGACAATCCCCTTGACGTAGGAACCGTCTATCTGCAGCGCAATCTGTGCAAGGTGCGCATATTGGGAGACCTGGACGGTCTTGACGGCGGCTCTGAATTCAAGGAAATCACCTCCGTGCGGCTCATCGGAGCCAACGGCAAGGGGGCTTTCGTTCCCGTGGTGGCCGAAGGTGACGGCTCATGGTATTCCGGTACTAAAGTACTTGAGACTCCGACCGTGAAGTCCGACTGGTGGAACGCCGGCGCGGAAGTAACGATGCTGGCCACCCCGCAGACGAGCGTGGTGTATAACAAAACTTACGACAACGCCTTCTACTGCTATGTACCTGAGGCCGAACTTACCGGTAAAGGCGCGAAGCTGGTTGTCACCGCCAATTATAAGAGCGATAATACCATTGAGCGTACGTGGGTGCTTTCTCTTGGCACGGCGGATGACGATACTAACAACGGATACATAAACACTCAATCGTTCGTGCGCAATCATATATACGAATATCTGGTGCAGGCCGTAGGATTTTCGGAATTGCAAATATCATGGACGGTATGCAATATGGATACCGGTGAAGCGAATATAGAGTTCAATTAATGTAATAGTGGAATCCCGGTTATCGGGATTAGGTTTACATGGCAACTATAATGAAACCAAAATATATCATACTGTACTTGATAACGGCTTTCACCGTATCAATACTTATGCCGTCGTGTGTTGACGACGGGTTTGATACGCCTGATTATACTGTGAGTGGCGAGGATGTCTTAATATCCGTGCCGGTCATGCTTCCCAAAATGGATAAGAAGACAAGGGCGGATCTGAGTGAGACGTCACTGAATCAAGTCAATAATTTATGGATCCGTACATACAGTTCCGTTACCGGACTTCCTACAAGCGACTGGAAAAAATTAACGGATGTCAACACCGTAGATTCCGAAGTGCCTCATCCGGTGACTTTGAATACAAAGAGTGGGTCAAGTTATATTGTAGGAGTAGCTAATGTGGAGGAAAACGAGGGGGTTCTGAAAGACAGTCCGAATGCAGAACCGCAACCCCTTAGTGAACTGCTTGACAATGCCGACACATGGGATGATTTCCTTAACATCGCAGTAGTCTCTCCTGCAACAATGGCCGGTGTACGTGCACCGAATGTGCCATTGGCCATGGCGGGATGCTTTACAAATATATCAGTAAAAGGGGAACATCCAACAAACCTGGCGGACTGGCAGAGCAATAATTTCACTCCCTATTTCATACCGGCCCAAAAAGGGACAGTTTCCATGACGAACGGTGCGATACACCTGCGGCGCCTTGTGTCACATCTTACATTCAATGTCATACCGGGACGCGTCAAGGACGATGGCCCCGATGTAGAAGTTTCCGTAAACAGTTATGAGATAGTAAACGCGCCGAAGTATTCATGGCTTTACGAACGTTCCCAGACAGTAAGAGGAGGCGATGGGGCCAACTTCGGAGATAATGCGACATCGCAGGAAAATGCGGCGCAGTATTATGCCGATGGAATTTCATTTAGTTCACAGTATGTAGCCGACAATAAGGTGACCGTAGACGGTGCTGAAAAGAATTGCAGCACTTTTGATTTCTGGCAGGCGGAAAACAAACATGAGGGCACAAGCACTACTTATTTTGAAAGGGACAAGGTGGATGCATCAAATAAGACTTTGTTCACAAGTCTCACCGGCCAGACCTGGACGCCGAACAATGAGGCGTCGTATGTGCTGATATCATGTACGGTGAATTACAAGCAACAGATATCTGTAAATGAGCAGGGCGAAATAGTGAAAAATGACGGTACGGAAGTGTATCGATCCGGCAATGCGGTATATATGATACATTTAGGGTACATAGGGGATGTGGCCGAAGATGCAAAGTCAAAGGATTTCAACTGCTACCGTAACGTCGATTATACGTATAACATTACCGTAAACGGGCTGAATGATATCCGCGTGGACGCATACGCCACCGACGAGACATATCACGGCGAAGAGGGCCTGGTGAGCGATCTTCAGAATTCCACCATTGACCTGGACGCACATTATCATGCCTTTAACATAGAGTTGAAGGAAGAGGAATTGAAACAAAAAAATTTCGGATTCATTATCACTACATACGAAAACGGTAAGGAAATTACCGTAAGTGATCTTAATGTCAAGAACGGTCAGATAGTTGATGAAGCCGGTAATGAGGTTCCCGCTAAGTATTATAATTGGATAGAATTGCGCGCCACCAAAGATGAGAAAACATTGGCGGATTATAAGCCGAGCAATTATAATAATTATCTGAGCGACGAAAAGCATACATTTCTGCTCAGTGACCTTCGGGGTGACGAATCTCGGGGAGTAGGTCCCTGGGACAATGGTATGACTAACGATATGAAGTCGGATTCGGGATGGTATACAGTATTCGTAAACGAATACACTTATGAAACGGATGCCGATGAATCGTCGGTTGACGGGTCTAAACCAAACTGGACCGGATATGTGAATCAGAATCCACGCCGGTTTTACATTCGCGTCGCCCGTAAAACATCACCGGACGGCAACAGTGTGTATGCAAGATCTAAATATGGCGTATCGCAACAATCAGTTCAGACATATTATTCATTAAGTAATCTGACCCCCGTTTCTACAGGTTTTCCGTTAGGAACAGCGATTGGCGTGGAAAGGTATAATGAAACGGAAGGACTCAATATGAGAGTCACTTTCGCGGGAGGAAACAGTACTGTAAACGGTCGCTGGAACGTTGCCCAATGGTTGGACAACAGTAATACAACCACAAATCCGAGCATCAATTCCACTGATGAAGACAGCAGACCTGCATGGAGTAATTTCGTGAGTCAGAACAGTCCGATGGAGATGCCGGGAGTGTCGGGGTTGCGCCTGCAGGGAGGTCCTGCATTGCCGGCCAGAACCATCAATGGCCATAACCCGCTTCCATTGCCGGCAGTAATTACAAGAAGCGGCACTCCTTATTCCTTTAATGATCCGCAGGCAAGTTCAAGTTACATTGAGGCGATAAATGCATGTATGAGCCGTAACCGTGACAATAACGGTAATGGGAGAATTGATCCGGATGAACTTAGATGGTATGTCCCCGCTATGGGTAAATATCTGAGACTCATCCTCGGTGGCAACTCATTGAATCAACCTATATTGAACTTTTTGAATGTCAATAAATTGCCGTACGCTAATCAAAATGGATTCTCTGAGAATAGTGCCAACAGAAGCATAACAAACGACTATTATCCGCGCTATATGTTTATTTCGAGCAATTCCGGCGTTAATGTTCTATGGGCTATGGAAGGGACCTCTACTTCCCTTTATGACAAGGTATATCAATGGTCCGGTAATAATAGCCGTCCGTGGCAGGTAAGATGTATCAGGAATCTCGGCACAGACCTTTCGTCAGTCGGAAGTGATGATAAGGTGACAATGGCTTATGTGCATGACGGCAATACACGCACCGTAAGAATGTCATATTACGATTTAGCGTCTGTAAGGCCGAATAAATATACAAGCAATAATGGAAGCGACGCCATGCCGTTACATACCATAAACTCTGATTATAACATGGTATATAAGGCGTTCGAGTATGCATCAGATGATATAAAGGTAACCAGGACTGATATTGCAAATGCCACTTCCTATGCAACATACATTAACGGTAATCCCTGTAATGTCAAAAATACGGACACCAGTACCGGCTGGCGGGTTCCGAATCAGAAGGAACTGACAATCCTTCGTAATGCGGGGGTCTTCAATGCCAATCAGTCCTATACCACATGGTTGTCCTGTACCGTAGGATATTTCAATTATTCTGATGGCCAAGGCAATTCATCGACCGCCAATAAGTATTTATTGGTCATGCAGAAGGAGCAAGGAGTGCAGCTTACTAATAATAATTTCAATTATGCGTTTGGCAGTATTGGTAGCAGTGATGGTATGTTTGTCCGTTGTGTACGCGATATAGATTATTAATTCATTCTCCCCATAAGCCTCCCCTGCGTTGATAATCCGGCAATGCAGGGGAGCCTGTTTTTTATGCCATGTTCTTTTCATTCAAGACCGGCGCTAATAGCCTAAGAATAACCGAGCAGCCCGCGCTAATATGCGCAGAGAATACAATTAATACAGAATGAAAAAAATTTGCAATATTGCAATTTATTTGTAATTTTGCATTGAGCAATAGAATACAAATTATGCGTCAGGATTCTATCATCAAGAAAATAGCCGAGTTAATGCGGAAGCTATTCCCCGAAGCGGTGACAATGCTGTTCGGGTCGCAGGCTCGCGGCACCGCCACTGAGGACTCCGATATAGATCTTCTGATTCTATTGCCCGACAGCATACAAGGCAAAGCGTTCGTCTACCGTAGATCCGAGATAGTTGGCAAACTGTACGACATCGAGATTGAACATGGCGTACGGGTCTCTCCGATTGTATTACTGAAAAGCATTTGGGAAAATCGTACCACTCCTTTCAGCATCAACGTAAACCGTGAAGGAATAGTGCTATGAGGCCACAACTTGATGACTCGAAAAGACGGGATTTAGTAAACTACCGACTTTCACGCAGTCACAACGCGCTTGAGGAAGTGGAATATCTCGTCAAGGGAGATTACTTCAGTTCAGCAATAAGTAGACTTTATTACTCATGCTACTACGCAGCAGTGGCTCTGCTTGTAGCCAATAAACTGGAAACCCAGACGCATGCCGGAATAAAATCCATGCTTTCAAAACATTTTGTCAAGACAAACAAGCTTGACAGTCAATATGCCAAGACATTCTTTGAGCTGTTTGATCTTCGACATGCAAATGATTATGACGATTTTCATGTGTGCGACAAAGAGACAATAGAAGTATTTATCCCGTTGGCTAAGGAATTTATAAGTGCCGTTGAAGGAATTATAAAGACAATCGAAGTGGCCGATTGATAATTTCAACAATCGAATTACAAACGCCCGAATAGAGACGTGCCTTTAGAACGTGTCAATGCCGTGATGTTTATACATAACGACATAAAGGACAACATATAGTAGCGCGGCTGGGACAGCCCGCGCTACTAAGGCACGACCAAAGAATGATTTTATGGGCGAATTTTGCGCGCGCATTTCGGTTTGTGGCCAAAAATGATTAAATTTGCGGTGCAAAACGATAAAGAAATGTTAGAGAGGATAGAAACGCTGCGTCAGCAGCTTGCCAACGAAACGGCCGCAACGAAGGAGGCGGTCGAGGAATTGCGTATAAAGTACCTGAGCAAGAAAGGTTTGATACCGGCCCTGATGGCTGACTTCCGGACCGTGCCGGCCGAACTGAAGCGTGAGATCGGCCAGAAAATCAACGAGCTGAAGAACGAGGCTCAGGAACGCATCAACGCACTGAAGGAAAGTTTCGAAAGCAGCGACGGCGACATAGACGTGGATCTGGACCTGACGCGCACCGGCACGCCCGTGTCGTGCGGCTCACGCCATCCGCTCACGCTGGTACGCAACGAAATCATATCCATTTTCGGCTCCATGGGCTTCACCATCGCCGAGGGTCCGGAGATAGAGGACGACTGGCATGTTTTCGAGAGCCTGAACTTCCCGCCAGATCATCCTGCCCGCGACATGCAGGACACATTCTTTATCGACAGGGACAAGGCCGACGTGCTGCTGCGCACGCACACCTCGTCGGTACAGACCCGCACCATGGAGCATACGCAGCCTCCTATCCGCATAGTATGTCCCGGACGCGTTTATCGCAACGAGGCGATTTCGGCGCGCGCCCACTGCTTCTTCCATCAGGTGGAGGGCCTGTATATCGACAGGAACGTGTCGATGGCCGACCTGGAGCAGGTGCTGTTGGGCTTCGCTCGCCGCATGTTCGGTCCCGACACGCGCATCCGTCTGCGTCCCAGTTATTTCCCCTTCACTGAGCCGAGCGCCGAGATGGACATCAGCTGCCACATCTGCGGCGGCAAGGGGTGTGCTCTCTGCAAGGGTACGGGATGGGTCGAGATTCTCGGCTGCGGTATGGTCGACCCCAACGTGCTTAAGAACTGCGGCATAGATCCGGAGGTTTACAGCGGCTACGCATTCGGCATGGGTGTGGAGCGCATCGCCAACCTGAAATACAAGGTGAAGGACCTGCGCCTGTTCTCCGAAAACGACGTCCGGTTCCTCAAGGAATTCGAATCGGCACACTAAAGTATAGTTTAGAAAGTTAAAAAAGTTTAGAAAGTTAAGATGAATGTGTAGACGTTTCAAAATCTGCACTATTATCTTAACTTTTTCAACTTTATAAACTCTTTCAACTAATTAAACGCATGACCATAAAGGATAGATACACCAAAGTGCTGGAGACATTTGCGGCCACGATTCCCGAGCCGCAGACGGAACTGCATTACGACAATCCGTATCAGCTGCTGTTAGCCGTGATATTGTCGGCGCAATGCACCGACAAGCGTATCAACATGGTCACACCGGCATTGTTCAACCGGTTCCCGACGGTTCAGGACATGGCCGCGGCTACGCCCGAGGATGTGTATCCCTTTATTCGGTCTGTGACCTATCCCAACGCCAAAAGCAAGTCGCTGGTCAAGGTAGCGCAGCGTCTGGTCGAGGAATTCGGCGGCGAGATACCCAAGGACATAGACACGCTGGTGACATTGCCGGGAGTAGGGCGCAAGACGGCCAACGTGATGCTGGCGGTGCTGTGGAACGAAGCCGCGATGCCCGTGGACACGCACGTGTTCCGCGTCAGCAACCGCATCGGACTGACCAACAATTCCAAGACACCGTTATCTACGGAGAAGACCCTGTGCAAGCACATAGCGCCCGAGCTGTTGCCCAAGGCGCATCACTGGCTGATACTGCACGGGCGTTACGTCTGCAAGGCCCGCACCCCCGACTGTTACGGCTGCCTCATCTCCGACTACTGCAAATCCTACCCCCGTTTCCTGAAGGAATTCAAAGCCAAATCCGTCGCCAAATCCAAGCCGCAAAAGGAGAAATAATAATTGCGATAACGTGCTGAAATAAAGTCTATTGGATCCATATAAAAGTGGGCTCAATAGACTTATTTTTGACCGGACTGGATTACAATCCTTTCAGCTTCTTCGGCAGTCAATACAATTGGATTGCCGTTTTGATCAACTGTAACAATAGATTGACCTAATTTCTTTTTTTGATCCAACATTTTCCTGAACGATTCTTTAAGTGCCTCGTTCAGAATGGTCCGCATATTAATCTTATCAGTCTCAGACATAACTATTCTTTATTCTATTATACAAATTTTTTTCAAATATACCAGAGTTGTCAGCAACAAGTTTGGGTTGAAGATTATTATCATATAATGCCCAATAATCAACAATAGGCATAAAAATCTTAAATAGATTATTTAAACCTGCATAATACCGCCTAAAAATTACATCTGTCGAGATATTATGACCTCCTTCCGATACTCGTTTCTCAACACGGCTGCAAGCAACTTCAGGAGATTCAAGCCAAAAAAACAATAGATGAACCGTATAACCCAGACTTTTGGCTTTTCGTACCAACGATTGATAGCTTCGTGTGGCTAAAGTGGTCTCAATAGCAAAAGATACGTGTTCTGACAACAATGTATCAATTCGTTCCAGCATAAGTTTCCCAGCCTGAATGGCAACAGTCTCAGGAGCAAATGGAGAAATACCCTTGGCGATCTCATCGGCATTTACAAACTCCCTGCAATTTAAAATCTGAGGCAATACGTTGAACGAAGCTGTTGTTTTACCAGCCCCATTACATCCTGCTATTATATAGAGATTTGGCATTTGGTCTGTTGTCTTCAGGTGCAAATATAATTATTTTTAGACATAAACCGAAATTTAAATGTATAAAATCGACTATTTACGGTTCTTTCATTTTAAAATCCAATTGGGCTTCAATATCCGGAGAGTAACTATGAAAGCACTTGAAATGTCTGAAATGAAAGGCCCGTATTGACAAAGCCATCACCACTTAGGCATCCGCCGGCATGGATTAGTAGCGCAGGCTGTCCCCAGCCGCGCATAAAACACGGACAAAATGCCTATTGAAATTTTTATTATAAGGACTTTAGTCATTTTCTGTGCGCGGCTGGGACAGCCTGCGCTACTATCTTCGCGGCTGGGGACAGCCTGCGCTACTATCTTCGCGGCTGGGACAGCCTGCGCTACTACTGGAATGACGGCGGACGTCGCTACGGGATGCTGTCAGGTTATTGGCGGCGGGAGAGGCGACGGATGGGGAGGGAGGGGCGGAGGATGTCCTTGACAGGGCGGATGGCTGCGGGGACGCGGCAGGCGGTGGTGCCTCGGATGTTGCGGCTCGACGCTCCGACCGAAAACTTATATCGACCGGGCGCGGTGACCCATGCCGAACGGGATTCGTCGAACACGGCAAGGTCTTCCGGATCAATGTCAATGGACAGCCGTTGCGATTCTCCGGGCTTCAGCTCGCGGGTCTTGGCGAATCCGACCAGTTCCTTTACGGGCACCTCGATCTCTGCGGGCTTGGATACATATACCTGCACCGCCTCCTTGCCGTTGGCGCGGCCGGTATTGGTGACTGTTACGTCTACCTTGTAACCATTACCGTCAAACGTGACGCGGGGCTTGGAATATTTGAATTCTGTGTATCCCAGTCCGTAACCGAAGGGGTAGGAGACGTCCTTGTCGAAAGAATCGAAATAACGGTAGCCTACATATATATCCTCCTCGTAGACGGTGTGGTCTATGGTGGGGTTCAGTCGTGTCAGAGGCTTTTTGTTCGCCCCGAATATGATGCCGGTGTCGGCGTCGTGCGGGAAATTGCTGTCTGAAGCCTGGTCGCGGTAATCGAGCGGGAACGTCATTGGCAGTTTGCCCGACGGATAGGACTTGCCCGACAGGACGTCGGCGATGCTGTTGCCGGCCTCCTGGCCGCACTGCCAGGTGCACAGAATGGCGTCGGGGAGGTGTTTCCACGATCCGGTGTCGATGACGCCTCCGACATTAAGAAGCACAGTCACTTTCTTGCCCCGGGCATGGAAAGCGTCGCACACGTCTTTCAGCACGATGTTCAATGTGGAGTCAAGATAGAAACTGCTTGTGGAGCGGTCGGCAAACTCGCCGGCGGCAAATCCTACCGTCACCACCGCAGCATCGTTCGACTCGGCATACCGCATGATGTCGGCGCGAGACAGGGACAATTCATCGGGCCTCATGCCGGCTGCCATGTGGAATGTCTTGTCCACCTCCTTGATGCGTTTCTTCTCGGCTGCGATATGAGCCGTATATCGGGCGTTCAGGTCCGGGTCCGACAGGTATCCGGCGTTTGCGAGTCCCTCGGGGAGCGACACGCAGTATGCCCTGTTGACGTCGCCCGAGCCGCTGCCGCCGGCTATCATGTCGTACGAACAGTTGCCGAACAGGGCTATTTTCCTGACATCGGCCGGGTAGGGGAGTGTCCGGCCATCATTCTTGAGCAGAACCATTCCTTCAGGAGTGATGTCGCGCAGCAGGGCCGCATGAGCCTTCAGGTCGGGCCTGTCGGAGTGAGACTGACCACGGAAACGGGGCGTGGAGGCTATAAGTTCCAGGACTTCCTCTATGTTACGGTCCAGTACAGACTCGTCGAGCTCTCCCGATTCCAGAGCCGCCATAATGCGGTCGTATTCTCCCGGGAATCCCGGCTGCAGCAGATTGTTGCGGGCCTTCATCTGGGCTGCCGCATCGCTCCCGCCGAACCAGTCGGAAACGACCACGCCCCTGTAGCCCCATTCGCCGCGAAGCAGCGAGTCGAGCAGCTCGACGCTTTCCGAGGTGTAATGCCCGTTCAGATAATTGTACGACGACATCACGCACCAGGGGTCGGAGCGTCTGACCACCTTTTCGAATCCCTTGAGATATATCTCGCGCAGGGCCCGCTGAGACACTATCGATTCATTGTCCTTGCGGTTGGTTTCCTGATTATTGGCCGCAAGATGCTTGACGCAGGCCCCGACGCCGCATTGCTGGATGCCGTCGACGTATGCCACGGCCATCTCGCCGCTGACCACCGGGTCCTCGGAGTAATATTCATAGTTGCGGCCGCAGAGCGCGTGACGCTGTATATTTAGCGCCGGCGCCAGCATTATGTCCACGCCGTAGTCACGAGCCTCCTCGCCGATGGCCTTGCCCGTGAGCCGGGCCACATCGCGGTTCCACGACGCGCCGATGAGAGTGGGCATCGTGAAGTGAGTGCTGAAGTATGAGGCCGTGTCATTGGCTCTGTGCGTGTCTATCCTGACGCCCGCCGGAGCGTCGGCGAACACGATGGCAGGTATTCCGAGCCTCGGCACCGGGTAGGTGGTACCGGCCGCACCGGGCACAATCAGTTTTGTAGATCCGATTACGGCCTTGTCGCCGTTGTCGATACCTTCCATGCCGGTGCCGATCACGAAGCGGGCTTTCTCCTGCCGCGTCATGGCCCCGACCACGTCCCTGACCGGCGACGTGCCGAAGCGTAGCGATTCATTGTTGTCGGCGCTTACTGTAATTACGGCGGCAAATGCCGTGGCTACTATGATAGTGACGTGTTTCATCTCGATATGACCTTAATTCTTTTGGTTCCCGTTATCCTGCCGTTTTCTTCATAGCCGTCCACCACCTCGTAATCGAGGGGAGTGGAGCGCCGGATCAGACCCAGTATCTGGTCGAGCGACGCATCTTCGAAGGTGGCGTAAAGGATGGCGTTGTCAAGCCTGGAATCGACCTCGAAGCTGACGTTGAAGATCTGGCCCAGGCGTTTGTAGACGTTTTTCAGCGTTTCGTTGCTGAATACCAGATCTCCGTCGCGCCATGAAATCATTTTGTCGGTGTTGCCCAGATACAGTGACATCTTCTTCTTGTTCGCGTTATATACGATGGACTGTCCCGGCGCAAGCGAGGATTCGGCTGAACTGTCGTTGACCCTGACGCTCCCTTCGGTAAGAGTGACGGTTGTAATGGTATCGGTGGAATAGGAACATACGTTGAACTCGGTACCCAACGCCTCGACATCGAGGCCGGAGGGGGTATGCACGCGGAAAGGGTGCTCCGCGTCCTTGGCGACGCTGAAAAAGGCCTCGCCGCTTATGTCGACCAGTCTGGGACTGCCGTGTTCCTGTCTGTATGTCAGGCGGCTTCCGCCGTTCAGCCATATCTCGGTGCTGTCCGGAAGGAACGTATGGACCATGCTTCCCGGCATGGCCTTTATTTCCTGACACAGAGCCGGCCCGGCGTTCATGCCGGCATTTCCGCCGGTGTAATATAAAAAGATGGAGAGCACCAGCAACGGCAGGGCGAGTACAGCCGCCGTCTTCATGATGACGCTCATGGTCTTGCGGCGGAATCCGTCGCCTGACCGGGAGGAGGCGTAAATCCTGTCCAACGTTCTGGACAAGGATTCAAGCGTATCTATGCTGTTTACGTCATCGGGCGATGGAGAGGCGTCCCACACGTTCTTCAGTTCAAAGAAGCGCTGAGCCGTTCCGGGGGAAGCGGCGATGGCCTCCCTCAGCTCGTCCATATCCCGGTTATCGGCATTTCCCGACAGACACCTTATGATAAGATCGTCTTCAATATCTTTATCTTCAATATCTTTCATTGATGGAATGCAATTACATTGTCCCGAAATCAACAGGGGACATTAGGGAAATGATTTTTTTATAATCTCGCGAAGCTTTTTGATCACATTTGTGACCCTGACCTCAACAGTGCGTCGCGATACGTTCATCTTTTGGGCTATATCGTCATATTTCATGCCGTCCCATCGGCTCATCCTGAACGCCTCTACCGATTTGGCGTCAAGGGAGAGCAGCGCGGTTTCGATCAGTTCCTCCAATTCGTCATAGAGGAAATAACTGTCGATGGCTGAATCGTTTAAATCGTTGGCAATTATAAAGCTCGCCGCGTACGAGTCTTCTATCTTCCTGTGCTTGATGGCATCCAGACAGTCGTGACGCACACAGCGCAACAGAAAACTTTTCAATGACCTTATATCCAATGTTTCCCGATTCTCCCACAACTTCACGAAGAGATTCATGACGATGTCCTCGCATTCCCTTCGGTCGGTTATGAACGAATTGCAGTACAGCACGAGACTGCGGTAATATTTAGAAAAGATTGCGGTGAAGGCGTATGGATCGCCTTCACGCAACCTTTTCAAGAGCAGCTCGTCGCCTGATGAATCCAATTCATTCATGGGGTAACAATCAGCAAAACAATATAATGACGATGATTAAACTTAATTGCGTTTAACAAAGAATCAGTCGAATGTCTCGACATTCCAGTCGTCGATTTCACGGAGAGTGATTTCGAATCCCGGTTCGGTTACATTTAAATCGAATTTATAAAGTTTACCGCTTTCAAAACTCATGTTACCGAGTTTTCTGCGCAAGGACGCGCCGGCCACGTTGCATCTGACTGTGAATGCGGATGATGCGGGCAGAAGCAGGCACTCGGCCCGGGTCATGTCGGCGTCCGTCCGCATCGTAACGTGTGAATCGGCTGCGGATGATGTCAGTTTACCCTCGGCCAGCGAGAACACGCCCTGTGAGGGCACCTCCTCGATGCAGGGGTTCAGAGCCTTCAGTACATCGGCCGGTATGCCGGCATCGGCGGTGATGGAGAACTGCACCATACACGTAATGTGCTTCATCTGCACCTTGACCGGAGACAGAGAGGGATATTTGTTGCGTGCGTTGTCGGAATAAAGATAATCCGAGGCCGCGGCTTTATCAAGCGTGGAGACGTCCAGGCTCAGAGTCCGGGAGGTAGCCGCTTCGGCGCTGTAAGGTGAGAAGCAGATGAAATCCACCTTGGTGGCGAGTTCGGGATAGAGCGGCATCGTTTCCGAGTCCACGGGCTGCACATCCCCCTTTTCATCAGTGCGGAGCCGGATGCATGAGGACGAGGGAAACGCGTTGTCCTCACCGCTGGCGAACATGAACATACCCAATTCCTCGCCACCGTTCCAGCTTTCGGGCAGGTCGCGGTCGTAGGGCTGTATCGTAGCCTTCAGCTGCACCGGCAGGGGAGCATGGTGCTCCTCTCCGCCCTCGTAGATGTCCTCGCAGGACACCATGACGGAGCTGAGCGCCATGACTGCCAATATATGAATTAACTTTCGCATATAGAACGTATGTCGTTGTTACTGAATCTTGACGCAACGGACATTCAGACCATTCGCGGTGCTGTAGTTATTAATCTGACCCCAGTCGGTGCCACACTGGAAGGCATTGTTCTTCAGACCGTCCATCGTGCCCGAAAAGAGCATCACATTGTCCACGTTGCCGAACGTACCGTTGAACTTGATGCGTCCTCCCTTGGGATAGACTGTGAAGGGATCGATCAGTACAGTATTGCCGTCGAGATACATGTTCCAGGGTGAGAGGCCGTTTTTGTATGCGGGCACCATCCATCCTGCGGGCGACGGATCGAACACACCCTTCTCGCCTGTAGCCTCCTCGGTCCAGAAGTTGGGACCGTATTCCAGTGTCGCGTTGGGGTCGTTGGTAATCCAGCTGTAGGGCTCGCCGGGAGCCGTAACGAACGTTCCGGGAGCAGTCAGGATACGTCTTACGGACTGTCCCTGGTTAGCACCCCAGATATCGCCGGTGGTATATTTTATGACATTGTTGTTGATGTCGTACATGGGCACGTCGGTCAGGTTCGCGCCGTCGGTGGGGAACTTGTCGGTGAATCCTGCGAAGGGTTCGTTGTTGCCTCCCTGATAATACATACCTACGGAGCGCGGGCTGGATACATCAGCCGTCATGGCGCCGAGGTTGCGGTCCATGAACACATAGTCGGTCACGCCGTCGCCGTTGTTGTCCACATTAGCCGTGTTCGTATCGGGATCGAAGTCAGTGATCCAGATATGCCATGACCAGACTTTGTCGCCGCCCATGGTGACGGACACAAGAGCGTTGCCGCCGTTGCCGGGGTTGGTCTTGACCGTAATGGTGCTCTGGTCGGGATTTTCCGCGTTCAGATTCAGTGTCAGGCCACCGTCAGCCGGTATCAGGCTCTGGGCATCCTGCCATACGAGCGCCACACCTAATTCGCCTTCATTGCGAAGATTGCCATTGTTGATGAACTTGATGGTGCGCCATACCTCGTAAGCCTTCAGGACGGGGAAAGTTACGGACTCGCCCGGCTTGACGATGTAGCAGTTGGGGAGGTCGGCCAGCGCGATCAGCGTGGACACGATATTGTACTTATAGGCGGTTCCGGTTTTGAACGCGCTGTTTGCCAACGTGCTGGGAGCCTGCGACTTTTCGCCGGAGCTGATGGTGATTTTGCCCTCGGCACCCTCCTGTGCGGGGACGTATGCGCGGAAGTGCTTGGGCGCCACCTTCTCCATATTGATGTCTGCAGCCTCGGTGGATGTGACAGTCATGACCTCGTCGGTGCCGAACTTTCCGAGATTGAAGGAAGCCGCGGGCTTGACACCGCTAAGTACGGCAGCGGATGCCGCGCCGTCGGTGACCTGAACGTCTACCAGCGACAGCTGGTGGCTGAAGGTAAGGGTCACGGTCTCGGTGGAATTGTCCACTCCTCCGGTGCGTGCCATCAGCAGGTCGCACATCGACTGCGTGGCGTCGTATGCGATGGCGGAGGGATCCACATTCTCCACATAGGGATAATAGGCGTAGAAGTCGAGAGTCTCGCCGTCGGCGGGGAACACCACCTCGCGGTCTATCTGCCATACGCCCCCGGTGTAGGTGAGCTTGCGGTTGTCGGCGTAATTGCCCGATGCGGCCAGAGTGCCGTCGGGATTAGCGGAACGTGACACTACGAACAGTCCGACCTGGTCGCCCTCGGTGAATGTCGTCTTGAAATTGTCGTCGGTAGTGGTGCGGGTGCCGGCCGTGGTCAGCTCGAACTTGAATCCCGCCTGGTCGCCGGTGCCGTCGGAAAAGAAATCGGTTTCCTGTGAGCAACCTGTCAGGACCAACAAAGAGGATAAGTAATAAAGTACCTTTTTCATCAGTCGATTTTAAGGATGTTGGTTAATTATTGAGTTTTTATGAATAGACTTTTTACAATAAGGCGACCGGATTGAGGAAAGGCACATCAAATAAAAGAAAAAATTTTAGAAAAGTCCATAAATCTTTACAAATTTTAAAAAAAGGCACTTCGGGTATGTGTGCGACGGGAATTAAGTCGCCTTATTAGCAGAATTAAGAGTGTGTATACGTAAATGTGCGTGTACGACAACGGTTCGCTTGAATACAGAACCAATCAAACGGTTCCCTTAGATCAGAACTAATCAAACAGTTTCCTTAAATAAAGAACTAATCAATGCGAAAAATTCAGAATCCCAAGCGGGACGGCACCATCAAGAAACGGATGTTGCAGATTATCGGGGCGCTACTGTCGGTGACGCTTCTGTTATGTGTTCCATTATCCGCAACGGCGCAGAAGAACGTCAGGATAACGCTGAACGCGGCCGACATTTCCATACCCAAGGCCCTGGAGTTGATCGAAAAGCAGAGCGGCTATCATTTCGTGTACAACAAGAACATAGTCAGTGCCAGCGACAAGGTAAGCGTCAAGGTGACCAACGCCACGATCACAAGCACTCTGGACAGGCTGTTCGCCAACCGTGGAATCAGCTATGAGATCGACGACAAATACATCATATTGAAGTCTGGCCCCAAGTCCGCGCCGAACAAGACCGACAAGACGGTGGTACAGAAAGTGACCGGATTCGTGAGGGACAGCAGCGGAGAGCCGCTGATCGGAGCCACGGTGGCGGTGAAAGGCAAGAAGGCGCGCGCCGTGGTCGGCGTGGACGGCGACTACAGCATCGAGGCGTCGAAAGGCGACGTGCTTGCCTTTTCCTATATAGGATTCAGCCCCAAGGAGGTGAAGGTAGGAGCCGGCGACAAGGTGGATGTAGTGCTTGATGAATCGGAAACGCTTCTGAACGAGGTGGTTGTGGTCGGTTACGGTACGATGAAGAAGAAGGACCTGACCGGCTCGGTAAGTTCTATAAACGGCGACGCGGTGACCGACAGAAAGGTGTCGATGCTGTCCAGCGCGTTGCAGGGAGCCATCGCCGGCGTGTCGGTGACACGTTCGGGAGGCGATCCGAGCGCCGGAGCCGACATCAAGATCCGAGGTATCACCACCATCGGCGACAGCAACCCGCTGATTATAGTGGACGGAGTTCCCGCCGACAACATCAACGACATCAACCCCCAGGACGTGAAGGAACTGACGGTGCTGAAAGACGCGGCATCGGCGGCCATTTACGGTTCGAGAGCCGCTTCGGGCGTGATACTGATCACCACCAAACGCGCTTCGGAAGGGAAGGTGTCGATGCAGTATCAGTATGAATACGGCTACGAGGCTCCTACGACACACCCCGACTACGTGGACGTGACCAGGTTTATGGCCATGACCAACGAGCTCCGATGGAACGACGCCGGCAACGGCCCGGACCATTTCCCCACATACATCCCGGCGATGATAAACAATTACGCCGAACTGAACGCCACGAATCCCGACGGGTATCCCGACACGGACTGGCGCGGAATGCTGCTGAAGGGACACTCCAACCGCCAGTCGCACAATTTCCGCATTTCCGGAGGCACCAAGGTGATACGCACCACGGCCTCGATAGGCTACGACATGTCGGACGGACTGTATAAGGACAAGGACTACAACCGTTTCACCGTCCGCATGAACAACGACATCACCATCAACAAATACATACAGGCCGCGATAGACCTGAACGTGAAGCGCAGCACCTCGCGCAATCCGAACTACGATCCGATGAACGCCTGCTATCTGTTCCCGGCTGTATATGCGGCCGTATGGCAGGACGGCCGTGTGGCCGACGGAAAGTCGGGCGACAACCCTTACGCCGCGCTGAATTACGGCGGAACGGCCAAGAACCATTACAATCAGGTGGGCGGAAAGGCGGCAGTGTACATCACTCCCGTCGAGGGCCTGAAGCTGTCGGCCATCGTCTCGCCTATATGGAACGACTGGGAGAACAAGTCGTTCGTGAAACGCATAGAATACGCCGGTCCCGACACGCCCGACAACGTGATAGGCGCCATCAACGGGTTCGCATCTACCAAGCTGACCGAATCGCGAGGCAAGAGCTTCAGCATCACCAAGCAGTTCCTGGCCAACTACGACAACACGTTCGGCAAGCATTCCGTCAGCGCGTTGTTGGGATATGAGGACAATTACTACAAGACCGACAATATCTGGGCCGCACGCGATAATTTCGCGTTGACCGAGTTTCCCTACCTGGACCGTGGCAACGAGGACTATCAGACCAACGGCGGCAACGCCGCCCATACGTCATACCGGTCGTTCTTCGGACGCGCCATGTATAATTTCGACGGACGCTATCTGCTTCAGGCCAATATGCGCTGCGATATGTCGTCGCGTTTCGACAAGAAACACCGCGCAGGATATTTCCCCTCGGTTTCGGCCGGCTGGGTGGTGACAAACGAACCCTGGTTCCGCAACTTCAACCTGCAGCCCTGGCTCAGCTATCTTAAAATCAGGGCGTCGTACGGTCTGTTGGGTAACGACCGCGTGGGCAATTATCCCTATCTGCCGTTGCTGAACTATGTAAACGGCTATTTCTGGGAAGGCAACAAAGGTGTGTCGCACATCACGGCCGCCCAGTGGCAATACGCCATCCGCGACATATCGTGGGAAACCACCAAGACGTTCGGCGTGGGCATTGACCTCGCGTTCTTCAACAACCGCCTGAACATCAGCGGCGACTATTATTACAAGATAACGAAGGACATGATCCTGGACATCGACATCCCGGACTATGTGGGCTATGACAATCCGCAGCAGAACACGGGCAAGATGCGCACCACCGGCTTCGAGATCGAGCTGAAATGGAGCGACCGCGTGGCTGATTTCACCTACTCGGTATCGGCCAACTTGAGCGACTTCAAGTCGAAGATGGGTTACTTGGGCGGTAATCAGTTCCTGGGCGACCAGATCAAGATGATGGGCAGCTACTTCAACGAATGGTACGGCTACCGCAGCGACGGACTGTTCCAGACACAGGAGGAGATAGACAATTATCCTGTGATGAGCAGCAGCGTGCGTCCCGGCGACATAAAGTATCTGAAGGCCGATCCGGAAGACAAGTCACCGATCTCGCCCGACAAGGACCGCGTGCTGTTGGGCAACTCGCAGCCGAGGTACCAGTACGGCCTGTCGCTTAACGGCTCGTGGCGCGGTTTCGACCTGAGCATAACGTTCCAGGGCGTGGGACGTCAGCTGAAACGCAAGACCGCGACGATGGTACAACCGCTTCGCGACAATTTCGGCAACATCCCCAAGCTGATAGACGGCCGCTACTGGAGCAACTACAACACGCCGGAGCAGAACCTGAAGGCGGAATATCCGCGCCTCACGGCCACGCAGGCGTCGTACAACTATGCCATGTCGGATTTCTGGCTGTTCAACAGCCATTATTGCCGATTGAAGAACATATCGCTCGGATATACGCTGCCGCAGAAAATAACCAAGACATTCTTCGTGCAGGCACTGCGCTTCTACGTGGCCGGCAACGACCTGTTCTGCATCTCCAATTATCCGCGAGGCTGGGATTACGAAGGCTACGGCTCCACGGGCTATCCCATCACAAAATCGTTTATCTGCGGCGTTAACATTACATTCTAAACAATCATGAACATACTTAAGACAACAATATTCGTGGCAGCTGCACTGCTGCTTGGCTCGTGCGCCGACCTTGACCTTGATCCGCTGGACACCGGCTCGAGCGACTCCTGGTATCAGAACGAGGAGGAGATAAAGGCATCGATCAGCGGTCTGTACCGAGTCGACTTTTTCCCCATCGACGGCGTGAAATGGAACGACGACCATCAGAGCCGCGACCGCCTCAACGATTTCACCGCCGCCACGCTCAACGGCGAGTCGTGGGACGTGTGCATCCGCTGGCGCAACGCCTACAAGGCGATAGCGCGCTGCAACATACTGCTTGACAAACTCACAGACCCCGCGGCCATAGGAATCTCCGAGGAGAAGGCCGAACTGTACAGAGCGCAGGTGCTGTTTGTGCGCGCCACGCAATACGGACTGCTGACAAGCTGCTTCGGCGACGTGGTGTGGGTGGACAAGGAAATCACCGTCGAGGAGGCGTTCAAGATGGGACGCACGGACAAGAGCGAGATAATGGAACACGTGTACGAGGACTATGACAAGGCCGCCGAAAGCCTTCCGCTGACCTACGGTGTGGCGCAGGAATTCGCTACCAAGTCGGCGGCACTGGCCCTCAAGGCGCGCTATGCGCTGTATAACGAAGACTGGGACATCGCCGCACAGGCAGCCAAGGACTGCATGGACCTCGGCGCCAACCAGCTCTATCCCGATTTCTCGGAACTGTTCCTGGCCACCACGCATCACGCCAGCGAGAACATACTGTCCTGGCCCTATTCTCTGGAACTGGACATGGTCACTGACTCCGAAGGCAACATCCAGGGCTTCTCGCCCCGCAACCGCGGCGGTTATGCCAGCGAATATCCGTCATGGGATCTGTTCGCGTCGTTCCTCTGCACCGACGGACTGCCCATAGACGAGTCCCCGCTGTTCGACCCGCACAATCCCTTCAAGAACCGTGACCCCCGCTGCGCCGCGACCATAGTGGAATTCGGCACCGAGCATTGCGGTGTGGTGTACGATCCCAACCCCAACACCACCGAAGTGTATAGCTCGGTGATGGGCAAGAACATAACCAACCTGGACTGCAAGTCGGGCAGCCAGTACGCTTCGTACAACGGCCTGCTGCGCAAGAAGGGTGTGGACGAGTCATGGATCAACAACGGCAGCTTCAAGGTGGCCTACGACTATGTGTTCATCCGTTACGCCGAAGTGCTGCTGACCTACGCCGAGGCCCGCATAGAGGCCGGCAAGATCGACAAGAGCGTGCTGGACGCCATCAACATGGTCCGCGCCCGCGCTTACAAGACGGATTACACCAACAGCTCGGCCTACCCGCGCGTCACCACCACCGACCGCAACGAACTGCGCCGCATCGTCAGGGTGGAACGCCGCATGGAGCTTGCGTACGAGGGACAGCGTTACATGGACCTGATACGCTGGCGTCTGGCGGAGAAGGTGCTGAACCGCCCGGACTACGGACTGCTCGACAAAGACGCCCTGGTGTCGAAGATCATCGCCAAGAACCTCTGGTTCTGGCCCGAGGTGCCGCAGATAGACGAGGACGGCGTGGCCGATTTCTCGCCCCTTTACGATAAGGGATACTGCAAGATCATCACCAAACGCCAGTTCGACGCCTCGAAGAATTATCTCTGGCCCATTCCTTCGCAGGAGGTGATAACGAATCCATATCTAGGTCAGAACGACAATTATTGATCGATACTTATTGATAAGGAAGGCGCCTGTGCGCCTTCCGGAATCGCTACACAACACTTCAAACTGAAACAACACTATATGAGACTTTCTGTAAAATCAATTATAATTGGAGCCGGCGCGTTGATGCTGCCCGCGCTCGGAGCGTGCTCCGAGAAATACCTGACATACAACCATACACCCGGAGAAAAGCCGGACGAACCTGAAGATCCGGACGATCCGATGCCCGAGACCATGCCCAAGGGTTCGTTCAAACTTCTTGCCGACAAGCCCGGCCAGGTGATAAAGGGACTGGGATTCGAGATACAGTCCGACATAAACTCGGCTCCGGACGTGAACGACGACAACGGCCCGATCGGGGTGCCGATGGACCTGGTGCCCGAGGAGCGTAAACGTCTTGCCGAGGAGATGCTGAAGGGCTTCCGCTATATGCGCGTGGGTATGGGTATATGGTTCCGCGGCCTCACACCGGACCGCAAGAACTTCACGGAACGCAAGCAGGGACAGGCCGAGACCTTGGTGCAGCTGATGAAAGACGCCGGCGTGGAGGGAATCTCGATGGAATACTGGTCGCCCGCTCCATACTGGAAATCGAACGGCAGCTTTAACGACGGAACGCTGAAAAGTTTCGAGGATGATTTTCTCGAGGAGTTCGGCGACGCGATGGTGAACGATGTGAAATACATGAAAAACCAGGGATTCAAGGTGTCGTCCTGGGGCCTGCAGAACGAAAGCCAGTACGAGAGCGTGGGTTATGCCCATTGCCATTATACCGAGGACCAGTTGGTGAAGGTGTTCGGCAAGGTCGCTCCGAAAATCAAGGCACTGGACTCGGACATAGAGATAATCTACGACACCAACAGCGGACAGGCCGGCAGTTACGGTCCGAAACTGTGGCAGGAGAATCCGCAGCTGCTCCCTTACGTGGACGCATGGGTGTTCCACCGCATCGGCGACGATTCGGACGCCGTGATGGACAATCGCGACAACTACAGGGCCAACAGCCAGGGCAAGCCGATATATCAGAACGAGTTCGAGTATTTCAACAATCAGATGTCGGAACACACCTACGAATGGTTCATGGTCAATACGGCACAGTCCATCATGAACTGGATGACCTTCGTGGAATCGCCGAAATGGTTCTGGCTCCATGCCCTGAAGGGTATAGACGACCACACGGACCGTGACGGTTTCGGACTGGGAGTGTGGCGTCCCACATACGCCAACCAGAGCCATGACTATCCCGACCTGGCGCACGGACACTGGACCTACAACTGGCAGAACTTCAACGCGCTGGCCGGCTTCCTGAAATACATGGCGTGGGATTCGCGCCGCTACAACGTGCAGGAGGACGAGGAACGCCATGACAACCGCATTATGGCATGGAAAACGCCGCAGGGCAAGCTGGTGTTCGCCCTTACCAACCGTTCGGACCAATGGTTTGAGTTTGACGTGACCATGGACGGAGCCAAGAACATGAAGGGCTTCCGATATGATAAGAAAGGCCGCGATGTGGAAGTGGGCTCCAACGGCGGTGCCGCAACGTTCAGCGCGAAACTGAAACCCTGGAGCATCGAGTTCTGGGTGGAGCAGTAATAATGCATTCTTACTAACATAGACAATATGAAATTCAAGATAGGGAACATCATCTGTGTGGCGGCGTTGCTGACCTTCACCGGAGGATGCTCTGCGGGAGCCGGAGCCAAGGGCAAGGATGAAGGCCGTCCGATGTACGGCGGCGTGTATCCTCATCTGGCTTATTACAACAACGAAGGGGAATGCGGCACAGGGGCCGTAGTGCCCTGGCAGGGAAAGCTGTGGGTGATCACATACGGCCCGCACCTCCCGTTCGGGTCGAGCGATAAGCTGTATGAGATAGACGACACCCTCGGGATAACGGTACGTCCGGAAAGCGTGGGAGGAACCCCGGCAGACAGAATGATCCACCGGGAAAGCAACCAGCTCATAATCGGTCCGTACTTCATCGACAAGGACTGCAATGTACGATCGCTGTCGTATAAGGATGCGCAGGGGCGCTATACCGGCGTGGCCCGGCACCTGACCGATCCGGCCAACAAGGTGTACATCGCCACGATGGAGGAAGGCTTCTATGAGGTGGATGTAAACACGTTGAAGCATAAGGAACTCTATCCCGACGCAAATACAGGCGTGCACAACGATACGGGTGTGAATCCCGAGAACAACCTGCTGCCCGGAGCACACGGCAAGGGCCTGTACAGCGGTCAGGGTGTGCTGGTGTTCTCCAACAACGGCGAGGCTATTCCCGAGGCGCTGGAAAAATTCAACATCCCGTCCGGCTGTCTCGCCGAATGGGACGGCAAGGACTGGAAGGTTGTACGCCGCAACCAGTTCACGGAGGTAACCGGTCCCGGCGGAATATACGGCAATCCGTCGCCGGCCACCGACCCTATATACGCGTTGGGCTGGGACTATAAGTCGGTATTGCTCGGAGTGAGGGAAAACGGAGGCTGGTGCTTCTACCGTCTGCCCAAGGCCAGCAACTCGTACGACGGCGCCCACGGATGGAACACCGAATGGCCCCGCATCCGTGAGGTGGGTACGCAGAGCGATCCATTCATGCTGATGACCATGCACGGAATGTTCTGGAAATTCCCGCAGAGATTCGGCAAGAACAATGATACGGGAATCATGCCCCTGTCGGCATATCTGAAAGTGATAGGCGACTTTACGCGATGGAACGACCGTCTGGTGTTCGGATGCGACGACTCCGCGCAAAAGGAATTCCTGAACAAACGCAGGATAAAGGGCGACATAGCCGGCCCGGGCCAGAGCAACTCCAACCTATGGTTCCTTGATCCGGGACAGGTGTCGGAACTCGGTCCGACCAATGCGACCGGCTCCGTATGGCTTAACGAGGATATAAAGAGCGGAGAGGCGAGCGATCCCTTCCTGTTCGGACCCTGGGCCAAGCGATGCGCATGGATCCGGAACGACGGCAAGGAAGCCGTGTCGTTTCAGTTCATGACCAAGGGTGCCGACGGCAAAGACAAAGTGTTGAAGACTGTCACCGTGCCCGCATCTGACTCGCGTTTCGCGGAATTCAGCGCAGCTGACAAGGGTGAATGGATCCGCGTCGTCGCTGACAAGGACACGAAGGGAAGCGTGGTGTTCAGTTTCGCATCGAAGGAGACGAGAACCGAGGAAATGTCACCGATATTCGCCGGACTGTCGAAAATAGGCGAGAAGCATGATTCCGAAGGACTGATGCTGTGCCTGAGCCAGAACCGCCGTAAACTCGGCGTGGCCGCAAACACGGCCGATGGCAGCGCGTATTATGATCTGGACGGCGACATGCTGCTGCAGAGGCGCGACAGTATGGAAAAGGCATCGTATATCCGTAAGAATCTCGCCATCCGTTCCGAAGGGATGGAAATCACCCCCGGCTCGGTGCTGATTACGGACGACAAGGGACGCCGCTGGCATCTGCCGTTGGGAACGCGGGCCTTTACCGAGCCGACACGGCAGAACCGTATGCGTGTGTGCCGCGAAGTCTCGACGGAAAGAGACCTGCTGAACCTGCACGGCACGTTCTACGAGCTGCCGGCCGAGAATGCCGACGGATTCGCCAAGGTGCGCCCCATAGCGTCCCACAATCTCGGCATAAACGATTATGCGTCATACCGTGGAATGCTGCTCATGTCGGGATGCAATGCCGACAATGCGGACAACCAGCGAATAGTGACGTCAGACGACGGCAAGCTTTCACTCTGGGCCGGCGTGATCGACGATTTATGGAAATTGGGTAAGCCGACGGGCAATGGCGGTCCCTGGGTGGACCGTCATGTCTCCGCCGGGGAATATTCCGAGCCATATCTGATCGGATTCTACGACCGGCGGACGCTGAATCTGTCGCATAAATCCGACCATAAGGTGAAATTCACCGTCGAGGCCGATCCTACGGGCGAAGGCGACTGGATGCATTACGCCGATTTCGAGGTGAATCCCGACGATTCATTCATATATAAATTCCCGGATTCGTTCCAGGCACGCTGGATACGGTTCAAGACCGACACTCCGTGTGTGGCCACCACATGGCTGGAGTATCGTTAATACCTCAATGTCTTATCAGGAGGCCGAATGTGTATTTTGCGCGTTCGGTCGCCTATATTATAGAAATTAACCCATAAATCAACATTATGAAAAAATTCTTTATTACTCTCCTCTTATGCTCGTCACTGTTCAGTGTCAGCGCCGTAGCCGATAATGCGAATATCAACGGCGATATAGAAGACTGGGGTGTCGTAGTGGACGGCAAACTGCTGGTGAAAGTGACTCTCAACGATGCCGAGGCAGTAAAGATAATTCCGGCCGGCGAATCGTCGCCCGTCACCCTTCAGAATGGAGTGAATACAGTCAAGGTACCCGAAACGGACCTTAAATTTACAGTGACTGCCAACGAAGGATATACCATAGTCTCGATAAAGGTAGGTGACAAGGACGTCACGGTGACCGACGGAGCCGCGACGGTGCAGTGTGTGGCCGGAAAGGAAGTGACGATCACTACTAAGAACGACACAAGCTCCGCAACATCCATTGTCATGGGCGACAATACGTCGGCTGCGCGTTATTTCGATCTCAGCGGTGCAGAGGTGTCCGTTCCTCAGAAGGGCAACATATATGTGATGCTCCGCGGAGGAAAGGCTGTCAAGATTCGCAAATAAGTTTCTGTAGATGTTCCGAAAGATGTCGATCCGGACGTTGCCATACGTCCTGCTGTGTTGTGTGTTGGGTGCCGACGCCGCACAAGTGAGCGTGAACACGCCGAACACGGCGCTTGTGCTGGAGGTGAACAAGGGGGAGGAACCCGAATATCTGTACTATGGCAACACCGTGACCGGAGAGGACATGCAGTCGATTAAGACTGCGGGAATCCCGTACGCCAAAATATACAGGGCGTACGGGACCTATCCGGACGAGGAGACTCCGTTGTGGATTACTCATGCGGACGGGAACATGACGAGCCGCCTTGTGGTGACCGACGTGGCCCGGGAATCAACGGACAAATCGACATTGACCACAGTAAGGACTCGGGATGACAGATATCCGGTGAACGTTGATATCCGATTCCTGAGTTATCCCGACTGTGACGTGATTGAGACATGGGCTGAGATAAGCCATCGCGAGAAAGGGGACATTACCCTGACCCGTTATGACTCGGCCTGCCTTCCGATACATATAGGCAATGTCTGGGTAAGCCACGAAGGAGGGGCGTGGGGACAGGAAGGGCGTCTTGTGGAGGAACCGTTGCACAGCGGAACCATGCGTATCCGTAACAAGGACGGCGTAAGGAACTCGCAGACCTCGCGCGCGGAACTGATGCTGTCGCTGGACGGCAAGCCCGACGAAAGGAACGGTGCCACCATCGGCGCGGCACTGTGTTACAGCGGCAATTACGTGGTCGACATCGACACATACGGCGGCCGCTATCATAGTCTGCGGATGGGTATCAATCCGGACAATGCAAGCTATCGGCTTAGCCCCGGCGAAAAGTTCGTGACTCCTCGTGTTGCATTGTCATACAGCACAGAGGGAAAAGGGGGAGTAAGCAGGAATTTTCACAAATGGGGGAGACTCCATTCGTTGTGTCATGGCGACAGACCGCGTAAGATATTGCTTAACAGCTGGGAAGGGGTTTATTTTGACATCAGCCAGTCAAAGATGGCGGCCATGATGAGGGACATAGCCTCTCTGGGCGGCGAACTGTTCGTGATGGACGACGGATGGTTCGGCGACAAGTATTGGCGTGACAACGAAAGTGTTGCATTGGGCGATTGGGTGGCCGACCGACGTAAGCTGCCGGGAGGCATTAAGGCTTTGACCGACAGCGCGCGTAAAGCCGGCGTGGGATTCGGGTTATGGCTCGAGCCGGAGATGGCCGACATATCGAGCGAGATTTATGAAAAGCATCCCGACTGGATAGTGAAGGCCGCGGGACGCGAGCCGGTGACCGGTCGCGGAGGGGCGCAGGTGGTTCTTGATTTCTCCAATCCCAGTGTGCGCGACCATGTAGTGGCCACGGTAGACAGGATATTGAAGGAAAATCCATTGATAGAATATGTGAAATGGGACTGCAACAGCGGTATATATCAGCATGGATCACAGTATCTGCCCAAAGACAGGCAAAGTCATCTGAACATAGCGTGGCACAGAGGCCTGGAGGAAGTGCTGTCAAGAATCCGTGAGAAATATCCCGACCTGACTGTCCAGGCGTGTGCTGGAGGCGGGGGACGTGTGAACTGGGGCGTGTTGAAATACTTCGACGAGTTCTGGACCAGCGACAACACGGATGCGCTGGAGCGCATATTCATCCAGTGGGGCACGTCGCATTTCTATCCCGCCATGGCCATGGCCTCGCACATCAGCGCGTCGCCCAACCATCAGACGCTGCGGAGCATGCCCATAAAATATCGCGCGGACGTGGCGATGAGCGGACGTCTCGGCGTGGAACTTCAGCCCAAGGACATGACCGAGGAGGAATATGAAGTGTGCCGCAACGCGATATCCGATTATAAGCGGATCAGGGATATAGTGCAGTTGGGGGACCTGTACCGTCTGCGGTCGCCGTACGACGAGGGAGGCGTGGCCTCGCTGATGTATGTGTCCGAAAACAAGGACCGTGCCGTGGCATTCTGGTACCGCACGGACGTGTATGTGATGCAGATTCTCCCCGTGGTGAAAATGGACGGACTCGACAGGGACGCAGTGTACAGAATCACTGAACTGAATCGGATAGACGACAGTCCGCTTCCATTCGAAGGGAAATGCTTTTCCGGGTCGTTCCTTATGAATCACGGACTCGACATTCCATACCGACACGATGTGGCCAAGGAACGGAAGAACGAGTTCTCGAGCCGTGTATTGCTAATCGAAAAAATCTGAAACCGACATGATATCAAAAATGAAGGCAATGGCCGCGCTGATGTGCGTCTGTTGCTTTCCGGCCGTGTGCGCCGGAAAAACAAGTGTCAAATCTCCGGACGGCAATATTTCGTTGACATTCAGCCTCGACCGGTCAGGAAAGCCGGAATATTCGGTGAGTTATAAGAACCGGGCAGTGGTGAAACCCTCGAGAATGGGGTTCATGCTGGCCAACGGGACGTCGCTGGCAGAGGGCTTCAAAATCAAGGAAGTGACACGACAGAAATGCGACAGCGTATGGACGCCCGTATGGGGAGAGAATGAAACCATACGGGAACACTATAACGGCATGACCGTGAGCCTGACAAAAGCAAAGACACGCGTAGATATCGAGTTCAGGGCCTTTGACGAGGGCGTGGGATTCCGTTATGTGTTTCGGGAAAGTCCGGTATCGCCGCTGGTGATTCAGGATGAGGTGACATCCTTCGCCATGAACGGCGACCACACGGCATGGTGGATAAAGGAGGATTACGATTCACAGGAATTTGAATATACGGAAAGCCGTCTGTCGGAAATAACCGCACCGGGCGTGCAGACATCGCTTATGATGAAGACCGACGATGGCCTGTATGTCAATCTGCACGAGGCGGCCCTTGTCGATTTTCCGGCCATGCACCTGAGGCTCGACAAGGCGAGCAATACATTCCGTGCGCATCTTACACCGCGTCCCGACGGATCGGCGGCCATTACGGACGTTCCCTTCAGGACGCCGTGGCGCACCGTTATGGTTAGCGACCGGGCGACCGACATACTGGCGTCGAATCTGATTCTCAATCTTAACGACCCCTGTCAGATCAAGGATACATCCTGGATACATCCCGTCAAATTCATGGGTGTGTGGTGGGAAATGATAACCGGCAAAAGCGGATGGAATTATACATCGGGAGGCGATATAGACCTCGCTACGTTCGATTATGCCTCGGCCAAACCAACCGGAAGACACGGCGCTAACAATGAAAACGTGCGTCGATACATAGATTTCGCGTCACGCCATGGGTTCGATCAGCTTCTGGTGGAGGGCTGGAACATCGGTTGGGAGGACTGGTTCGGCAAGGAGAAGGATTTCGTGTTTGATTTCGTGACGCCATATCCGGATTTCGATATTGCGGCGCTGAACGAGTACGCGCATTCCAAAGGCATTAAGCTGATGATGCATCACGAGACGTCGGGTTCCATTGCCAATTACGAGCGTCATCTGGACGCCGCCTACGACCTGATGAACCGTTACGGCTATGACATCGTAAAGAGCGGTTACGTGGGCAACATACTGCCGAAAGGGGAGTATCATTACAGCCAGGACATAGTGAGGCATTATCTCAATGCGGTCAAAAAGGGGGCGGAGAAGCATATCATGGTGAACGCGCACGAGGCCGTGCGTCCCACCGGCCTGTGCAGGACATGGCCGAACCTCATGGCCAACGAAAGCGCGTTGGGTCAGGAATACGCCGAGATGTCGCCGCGTCATGTCACGGTGCTGCCGTTCACACGTCTGCAGGGAGGGCCGATGGATTTTACACCCGGCATATTCCGCATGAATATCACCGAATTCGCACCGGGCTATCAGGGTAAGAAGAAACGCGCCACCATCTGCAATCAGCTTGCCCTGTATCTCACCATGTATTCTCCGGTGCAGATGGCGGGCGACCTCCCGGAACATTATGAGCGGCATATCGATGCGTTTCAGTTTATAAAGGATGTTCCGGTGGATTGGAGCCGTAGCGAGTATCTGGATGCCGAGCCGGGCGATTATATCGTAGTGGCCCGCAAGGACAGGAACGGGCCGGACTGGTATGTGGGCGGAGTGACCAACGAGGAGGCCCGCGACTATACCCTGCGCTTCGGTTTTCTGCCTGAAGGGAGGGAATATGAATGTACGGTATATTGCGATGCGAGTGACAGCGACGGATTCACCAATCCCGAGGCCTACACCATATATAGGAAAAGGGTGACGTCCGCATCCGAACTCCCTTTGAAAATGGCGCGCGCCGGAGGATTCGCAGTCAGACTGCAGCCGATGTTCAGCGCGTTGCAACTGAATGTGTGGCAGGAATGCACCAAGGTGCCGGGAGGATTCGAGACACTGGTATCGGAGATAGAACGCCGGCAGCCCGATTTGGTGACACTCAGCGAGGTCAGAAACTATAACGGAGTGGATTTTACGGCCCGGCTCTGCGAATCATTGAAACAAAAAGGACTGCGGTATTATTCACGCCGCAGCGATGACTCGGGAATCATAAGCAGGTATCCGATCAATGACTATTCGACGGTATATCCGCTGAAGGACGACTGCGGCAGCATCTACTGCGCGGACGTGGATATGGAGGGCATCAGACTCTCCCTGTACACGGCTCATCTTGACTGGCATCACTATTCCTGTTACAATGCCCGTGGCTACGACGGTTCGACATGGAAGGAATGCGAAAGGCCGGCCGATGCACAGACGCTGGTAAACCTGGGACTGAAGTCAAAAAGGACGGAGGCTATCATGAGGTTTGTGGAAAGCGCCCGTGAAAAGATGGGGCGGGGGCGCCATGTGATTCTGGGAGGTGATTTCAACGAACCGTCGTTCAGGGACTGGATTCCGGAAACGTCGTCGGAATTCGGGCATAACGGATTTGCAGTACAGTGGCCCGTCACGACGATGCTGGAGCGCGACGGATTCAGGGACATGTGGCGCACGGTGTATCCGGATCCGGTTCGCAATCCCGGCATCACGTATCCGTCGGATGTGCCGTCATTGCCTGCAGATAAGATATGCTGGGCGCCCAAGGCCGATGACCGCGACAGGATCGACTTCCTGTTCGGAAGCGCGGGTGTTAAGCCGGTGGAGGCGTTTCTGGTAGGGCCGCGCACCTCGATGTGCCGTTCCGTACGGGTGGTGGAAACGGATAGCGACAGCATCGCTGACGTGTCGGACAAATGGTTCAGCGACCACAAGGGGGTGATGGTGAAATTCGTGGTCTTGGGCGCTTCTCACACACAGTAAGGACGATTCATTATAATTACCCCCATAATTACCCCCGTGAATTGGCTCCGGGTCAATTCACGGGGGTAATATCAGATGATATAAGGGGATTTATCGCTATTTGACTATTTTTGTGAATTTCGTGCCTTTCTTCATGATGAAGAATCCGGATGTCGGTTCCGACTGGAGACGGATGCCGTTCATGTCGTAATATTCAGTAGTATTGTCGATACTGTCGGTAAGGAAAGAATCGATAGAGGTAGACTCGGATTGAGTCATCTTGAAATCTCTGAAATTCCCGGCATACACGCAATTGTTCAGCTCCAGAATAGTCATGACGAGATTATATTCTCCTACAGGAAGTTTTGAAAAGTTGCAGGAGTATGTGTTATAGCGTGTCCATGCTTCAGTGCCGTTTATGGTAATTTCCTTTGCTTCCTCATAGCCATTGCCGGAGAGGGAGAATTTAACCAGAGACGAGACTGCGTCGCCACCATTCAGGGAAGCGCGGAATTCCAGAGAATAAGGGCTTTCGGCTGTGTTGTCGATGACGAATTTAATCGAGGATCCACGCGCGGTGAAGTCGATTACGGGAGTAGTCAGAGTGGCGCTGCCTCCGAGATATGCGTCCTCGGGATTGAAGAACTGTCCTTCGGCGGTAGGAATCGTCACGGGATGCTTTTCGTTGGTGGCCCGTATGGCGAAATTCCTGAAATTGCCGGCGTATGAATCGGCAACGGATACGACCTTCATGGTCATTGTCAGGTTCCCGGCGGGGAGTATGCCGAGATAGTACTTATATCCCAGGTAGGAAGTCCAGCTGCCTGTGTTCAGGGGCTCGACGGTGCCTTCATACACCGTTTCATCGCCTTTCGATACGGTGAGTGAAAGCACTGCGGGTTCTCTCTTGTTCAGAGAGGCCTGGAACGAAAGCTCGTAGGGCTGCTCCGTCTCGTTGGTGAGTTCGAACGTGAAGGAGGCGTCTGCCCGTGTATTTTCAATCACTCCGGCTTTAACAGAGCAGATGTCACACTGGGCTTCGTCTACGCTGATGTATTCTCCGTCGGGTGTAGGGATCACGGCTGCCGAAGCAGTTGTCCCGGCGGCGAATGCCAGTGCCAGGAACATAGATTTGAAACAGTTCATAAAATCAGATTTTTTAGTGTTTAGGTTATTTATTTTTTTGAGGCAAGATTGGAAACCGGGACGACAATCGTGTTTATGGACCGCGGTCTGAGGTTGACTTCCATGAAGTCGCTGCCGATATTTATCTTAGTGGGACGTACCGCTTCGTCGGGATTGTATGTGACGACGACGGTGCTGCCGTCGCTGGTGCGGAAGGCGAGAGTGTTGTCCGGAACAGACACTTTCATGAGTTTGCTGCCGGGCTGAACGAACTTGGACAGATGCTTCATAAGATAGTATTCGTCGGTGTACCGAACCTCATGAGTGTTCCGGTTTACAATCACCAGGGTGTTCTGTGCCCAGTCCCACCAGCTTTTGCATGTCTCGTCCAGAACCATGTTCCAATACATATATGAGCTTACGCCGTTATTGAAGCAATGAGTCACGGCATTCCAGGTCCTTTCGAGCGCCGACCAGTCGTTTTCGGAATTGCCGCACATATTCTCTGTCTGCATGTAGGCGAAGCCGGGATATTCCTTATAGGCGTTAGGCAGAGCCCGCATACCGGTCCATTGCACGCCCACTCCCGTGATGTATTTTTTAATGTCTTTCTGTCGCATGAACGTGCGGATATAGTCGGGATTCGGATAATTCACGGTGCCCAGATATATCCGGGTGTCAAGAGAATCCTTTTCGAACTGCGGACCGAGATACTGGGTGGTGAAAATGGCCAGGTCCTCGGGACGCCACGTACACGATGGCCAGCAAGGGGTCCATGCTATTTCGTTCTGCGGCATGATCATCGAGATCTTTATCCCGTTGTCGCGGTATGCCTGTACATATTTCGAGAAATATTTCGCATAAGCCTGCAGGTTTCCCTGCGTCATCTTGAAACCGGTCAGATTGCCTATCATGTTCTTGTTGGGGTCCATACGGTTATGTCCCACCTCAGTGCCTTCGATACCGGCCGCTTTCTGCGAATAGTGTTCATTGACCTTCATCCAGGCCGGGGGAGTCCAGGGGGATGCCCACAGGGTGAGGTCGGGGCGCAGCTTCAGGGCTTCCTTGATATACGGCATGAGGATAAAACGGTCGCGGTCGATGCTGAAATTGCGCATTTCGTAATCGTCTTTAACCTCATTGTATGAATAATAGCCGAATGAATAGTCGCTGCATCCGACCGGAGTGCGGCCCAGCGAGAATTTTGTGCCGTTCTCGCCGAAAAGCGCCTCCATCACACTCTTTCGGTCGGCTTCGGGAAGTGTGAGGAGCGCATCCCAGCTTATTTCGTTGAACGTGCCCCCGAATCCGTCTACGTCCTGAAGAATGCTGTCGGTGAATACCGTTATCGAGGCCGGCGTTGCGCTTTTGCTCCTGTTCGGAACTACTTTGCTTTCGACCCATCTGTCTGCGGATGTGGTGGAATACATCACCGGCTTCTGTGCCGATGAGGATGCGGCGAAGACGAAGCCTGCCGCGATTACGGTTATTTTGATGATGTTCATAATCATGTAGAGAAAATGAATTCTATGAGTGGTGAAATACAATGATCGGGAATCAATCCTGGCCTCGGTAGTACATCAGGGTGCCTATGCCGGGGAAGTCGTTGTCAAACTCATACGGCTTTTCGCTTGTGGCCGAACGGTATTTTTCAGCAAATTTCCTGCAGTAAGGAGCATCATAGCCATGACTCCTGTAATGGTCGTACAGCGCCTCGTAGCCGGGATAAAAATGGCCGCGACCGGCTGAAGCTATGACTTCCTGCTTGCCCACACGGGTTTCCCAGAACGTGAAAGGCATCTCCACGGTCTCGTATTTGTCGACATTGTACTTGGCATAGTATTCGAAGAATGCGAGGGGAAGGCATACATCTCCATATTCCGAATGTTGCGGGTAGCGGTATTGTATGTTGCCGTTCTTGTCCTTAAACTGATCGTTGGCTTTGATTCCGAAAAGGTCCTCTCCGATATTCCGTGCCGCGATGCACAGGGGAGCGAGTGTGGCCACCGACAGACCGGCGTGATCCTGATCACGGCCCGATTCGTCGGACTGCCCGAGGCAGAAGCCTTTGCCGAGTCCGGCGGGATCCTGATGAAGCGCCACCACGAGATTGCCTATGCACCCGGACGCGCATCCGTGAACTACATAATTTACCACTTCATTGATGAGGTCCTGATCCTCGCAGATGATTCCCACGTTGAGCATGGTATTGAGACAGGGGATTTCCCATCCGCCCCAGGACTGAAAGGGAGTAGTCTTCTCGCTGATGAATCTCTTGGCAGGCCCGGCAAAACATTTGCGCAGCCATGATTTGGCGGCGTCAAGACCACCGGCCGACACCCACGGCTCGTAGTCGCAGAGCAATTCGACGGCCTGTATGAAGCGGTGACCGTCAAACCCGACGAGAAGCGCGTAATGGTCGTGGGAATCCTCCACTTTCACATATTGGCATGTCGTTACCCAATTGTCGAGGATTCTTGCCGCCTTAACGGCATATTTATCCGCGTCCTTTTCACCGAGTTTGGTCGATATGCGCCAGCACAGACCGAGATAATATGCCGCCAGACCGGGCTTGATGGCTGTCTTGAAGTTGCCTTCCCACTGCCCCTGCTGATAGGGATTGCGCTCCAGATGGTCGGGAGCGTCGTTGGTGAAACTGTCGTCCAGACGTGTGAATTCCGTCTGTTTCAGAAATTCCCAGGCGTCGGTCCACGGCTGCATCCCGGCCTTGATGTAATCGGCTACCCTGGTGAAATCCGCATCCGTATGCATCAGCGAGGGATGATTGATGGTATAGGTCTTGTAGGTGTCCTCCTCCGAGGTGAGGGGAGTGTCGGGAAGCTGATTGAATTTGTCCTTGTTGCCGTTCTGGAAATCAGCCTCGCATGCTGATAGAAGCGATACCGTCAGTATCATAAATACGGCCGTCAGTATATTGTTGATTTTCATATCTGGGTGATTATGCAATTCCCTTATGCAGGGATGCGCCATTTATGAGCATTGTTTTTTCGCATCCCTGCAAAGAGAAGTGTCAGTTATTGCTTTTCGTTTTCGATATATTCCCGGAGTTCGGCGACTGACCGGAAAGACTTGAACCAGTATACGTCATATTCACGGATAGAATTATTATATCCTATCTTGAAATAGAAACCGGTGGATTCGATGGCTCCCTTTCCTTTATACACACCGCCACCGTGTTTGGACAGGTCGAAGAAGAACACGTGGTTGCCGTCGTTGGTCAGGAAGTGGCACTCGCCGGGTTCCACGCCATTGGCACATCCGTTATTCCATACATTTGAGCTGTTGAGTGATGTGCGCAGGTCAAGACCGAAATATTCCGTTCCAAGCTGGGTTACCGTGCCGGAAATCTTACATGCCATGATGGGATATGTGTCCGCATTGAAGGCCAGTTTTCCGCCATTCAGGTTAAAGTCGCAGCGTCCGGATTCGGTCACGACATGCAGCAGGCCGTTTTCATTAATGGTAGTGGTTGTGTTCTTGTTATTAGTGGGCAATCCGAAGAATGCCTCAAGATTAGCTCCGGAGACGTCGATTTTGCCGGCCACAACTGCAATCTCGGTGGATGCCAGCATCTTTCCGTCAGGATCGCGTACAACGATGGTGGTGGTTCCGAAATTCTTTGCGGTCACCATGCCGCTGTTGTCCACCTCGGCCACAGACGGATCGCTGCTCGACCAGTCAAGAATCTGGATCGTGGCGTTGGCAGGGACAACGGTGAAGTCAAGCATGCCGGTTTCCTTATTGGCAAACTCCTGGTTTTCCTTAAATGTAAAGGATTCGACGGGGATGGAGGGGAGGACGGTCACTTTGGCGGAAGCCTCGAGGTTGGATCCGTCTTTCGACCTTACGGTGACAGTCGCGGTTCCGGCCTGGACGGCAATAATTTTCCCGTCCTGGAATTTAGCCACCTGCTCGTTGCTGGAAACGGCATCGAATACATTGTAGGCTCCGGCAGGCGTGACTGTCACATATTCCGGGAGTGACAGATCGGCGGTAGTGCCGGCGTAAAGCTCGAAGTCGTGCGCCTCGATGGCGGTGGCCGTGGGAACAACGGATACGGTAATTGACTTCATGACATCGAAAGTCAGAAGGGGAGTTATATTGATATAGGCCTGACCGAGTTCATTGGCCGTGATCGAGCCTGTGGCGTCGACGGATGCCGTTTCCGGGGCCGAGGAACTGAAAGTCAGTTCCCGGTTCATCGCATCCTCCGGTACTACGGTGTATACGGGGGTTACCGACATCCCTTTGGCCAGAATGAGTGCATCGCCCGTGCTTACATTGATTTCATTTATCAACACGGCCTCGTCCATCTTAGGCTCGGAATAGTCGTTGCCGCACGCGGTCATCCCCATGAGGATGCAGAGTGCCAGCGACTGATATAATAAATGTTTCATTCCTGTGTTCGATTTAAAGGTTATTGTTCATTATTCCCATCCCGGATTCTGCCCGAGATTCGGATGGAGCTGAAGCTGGTCGTTCGGGATGGGAAAGAGGTAGTTTTTCGGGGCCCAACGGCGACCGCTTTCAAGAATGACGCGGCCATCGGCGTCAAGAGGGTTTTTCATATTGTCGGCCTCATAGGCTGTGCCCTTGACCTTGACGCCCAGCATGTCCTGCGGCATTTCGGTCTCTGCCGTCTTCCACCGTTTCAGGTCGTCGAGACGGAAACCCTCGAGAAACAGCTCGACTGTACGCTCACGACGTATTTCCTCGAGCATGTCGAGACCGTTGGCGGCAGCAAACGCAGCCGAAAGCTTAGGCATCTCGGGGTTGGCGCGGTTGCGCACGCGATTGAGCGAGATGTCAAGGTCGGAATCGGAAATGGCACCGTCACGTTCGTATACAGCCTCGGCATAGTTGAGCAGGACCTCGGCATAACGTATTATCGGGAAGTCGTATGCTTCGCTTCGGTCAGGCACATCGCGTTCCGTCGCATATTTCTGATTGGCATAGCAGGCACTTCCGTTATATACATAACTGCCTGTAGGATTTGCATAGTCCTGCTTGTCCCACGTGACCCGGAATTTGCCGGCGGCATTCGAGAAATAACGCTGGCCGGGCATAAGCAGGGTGCAGCGCATACGGTTGTCGCGATTCTTGAACTCATCGGCTTTACCCTGGTATCCCTTGAAAACATGGGACTTTTCCTTAGGAAGTCCGTCCTGGCATAAATACATGCCGGCGAACTTGTACGTCACCCAGAACACATTGTTAAGACATCCTTTGGTGATGTTGGTGCCGATGGGCTTTATGTTCTGGTCATGCTCGCGGGCGAATATATATTCATGATTGTCCGATTTCACGGCTCCGGCGGGGTTGCTGCGGTCATTTTCAAGTATGAACATATATTTGTATGCGCTGTCGCCAAGCTCGCGGCTTTTGCCCTCGGTTCCAAACAGGGCGAACTGTCCGGAATCAATCACTTTCCTGGCCGCATCGGCGGCTATGTCCAGCAAACGCGAGGCGTTTTCGCTGTTGCCGCGATATTTCTGCCATGTGCCCTCATAAAGAGCCGCCCGCGAGAGGAAGGCATAGGCTCCCTCGCTTGAAATCCTTGCATAACCGTCCTCTATGGCCGAAAATTTTGGAAGAAGTTCCGCCGCATTCAGAAGGTCATCGACTATCAGGGAAATCACTTCCGACCGGTCGTTGCGTTTCTGATTCATCTCCGGGGAGTTCACGTCGAGAACCTCGGTGGTCACCACCACGTCGCCGAATTTCTGGAGGAGTTCATAGTAGCAGTATGCGCGGAAGAAGTACGCTTCGCCGCGATACTGGGCTATCTCGTCCGGGTTGCGGTAATTCTCGGCGTTTTTCAGCAGCATGTTGCATCTGCGTATGTTCTTGTAGTTGTTCGTGTAGTCGCCGTCGCTCGAAGGGATGGTGTTGGAACCGTGGCTGACATCGTTGTATGTCTGATAAGTGATCAGGTCGGAAGTGCGGTCCTGATGCCAGCCGTCGAGTACGGACGAGAAATCGCGTGTCCAGCCATAGAAGTTGTTGGCGAACTGTTTGTAGTCCGAGGCGTTGCGCCACATCTTGTTGCCGCCTATCTGGTCCAGGGGATCCAGATTCAGTGCGTCGTCGCATGCCGTGGAAACCATTGCCAGCAGAGTGGCCAGCAATATCGTTATTTTATTGATTTTCATCGTTCAGCTATTTAAAAAGTTAAAGAGACACCGGCAGTGAAATTGCGGTTGAAGGGATAGCGGCTCTGTTTTTTTGTCTCGCGGCCCTGTTCGGGATCCCAGCCGTCCTTGATGTTGCTGTGCTCCCAAAGGTCCTCGCCGGTGAGATAGATGCGTACGCCTGACAACACCTTGGTGCGGGCCAGCAGCTCGGAGGGGAAGGAATAGCCTATGGTCACATTTTTCAGACGCAGGTACGATCCGTCTTCGACCGACCATGTGGAGCACTGATAGTTGTAGTTGTTGATGGCACCCGTGGTGGTGTAGGATGGATAATACGCGTCGGGATTATCCTCGCTCCATGTCTTGCCCACGGCCATTGTGGTGGTGTTGAGGTAAAGCGACCTCAACGGGATGTGCCAGGGGTCTTCGCGATAGATGGTGCGGTTGCCCACGCCCTGGAAGGTGAACGATACGTCGATGCCCTTCCATTCGGCTCCGAAATTGAAGGAATACGAGAGCTTGGGGTCGTTTGAGCCAAGATATACAAGGTCTTCCTGATTGATCTTGCCGTCACCGTTCACATCCTCGAACATGTTGTCGCCCAGACGGATGTTGTCCTGAAGACCGATAGAGTTACTGTCGAGGTAATAAGCAAGATACTTCTGGCGTTCAGTTTCGTTCTGGATCTTGCCGATATAACGGTATCCGAAATAAGAGTTGAGGGGATAGCCCTGGAAGGTCTTGTGGAAACCGGCCGATTTGACCGATGTGGCCTTAAGGTCTACAAGTTTGTTGGTGGCGTATGTCAGGACGCCTCCTACATGATAGCTCACCTGTCCGACGCGGTCATGCCATTCCAGCTGGCCTTCCCAGCCTTTGGCCTCGAATTTGCCGATATTTGCGGTTGGAGCCTTGTCGCCGAGAATGCCTGAATACTGGGCGTCGATCAGCATGTTGTTGTTTTTCTTCAGGAAGAAGTCGACGGAGCCGTTGAGCCGGTTGTTGAAGAAGCCGAAGTCAAGGGCGATGTTGTAATTGTGGATACGCTCCCATGTGCGGTCGGTGGATACGATCTGTCCGTTGGTGTCTATGATAGTGACCAGCTGGCCGTTCATCAGCACGCCTCCATTGATTTTCAGGTTGTAAAGCTGCTGTCCGTCGTATCGGCCGATGCCGCTCTGGTTACCGAGCTGCCCGTATGAGAGGCGCAGCTTGAGGTTGGAGACGTATGGAATGGCGTTCTTCATGAAAGCCTCGTCGCTGATGCGCCATCCTGCCGAAACGCCCCAGAAAGCCTGCCAGCGGTTTTTGGGAAGGAATTTCGACGATCCGTCATATCGGAACGTGGCGTCAATCAGATAGCGACCGTCGAAGTCATAGTTGGCGCGGCCGAAGAAACTGGTCATGGCTTCATGCCATTTCTGGGGTGTCAGGCCCTTCTCGCCGGTGCCGTTCGGCACATCCAGGGCGTCGTTGATGTCCTTTACGGATGTCTCGGTACGCTCGTATTTCGTATGGTCGTACTGCGCTCCGGCCATGATGCTGACGTTGTGAACGTCGTTGAACGACTTGTGCCAGTTAAGGTATGCCGACGCGAGATAGAACTGAGTGTTGGCATAAGACTTGGTGTATTTGCTGTTCTCCTGGGTGGGACCCTGCCATACCAATGTGTCGCCTGCATAGTTGTACCAGTCGATGGCCTTCTCCTGAGTGTCGCGTATGGCGTTGTTGTAGTTGTAACCGAACTGCACCACCAGGTCAAGGTCCTTATATATGTTCCATTTCAGGTTCTCGCTTATATTGAGCACGGCGACGTTCAGCTTGTTGTCGCCGCCAAGTTCGGCAATCCAGTTCGGCGTGCGCCAGTTACCCCAGGCATAGGGTTTGCCGTCGATTGTGGAGGAGGGGAGTCCGGGCTGAGGCGTGGACTGGCTGAGCACGTCGTTGATGAGGCTCGGGGTGACCTGATGCTCGTAAGCGAACGACATGATGGACTCGAGGGTCACTCTGGACGAGAGCTGCGAATTGACCGACAGGCGCGTGTTGAAGCGGGACTTGGAGTTATTGCCCCAGCGAAGTGTCGAGCCGTCGTACATATATCCTAACGACAGACGGAATTTAGTTTTTTCGGAACCGCCCGATACCGCGAGCTCGTGGTTGGTGGCCGAAGCGTCACCCCACATCAGATTCTGCCAGTCGGTGTCGATGAAGCAGAAGTCAGCCACCGGGAAGGCGGGTATGGGATTGGTGCTCTTGTAGTTGTCGACATACATGTTCTTGTATGTCTTGCACATCTTTGCATAGTTCACCCATTGGCCGCCTGTGATGCCGTCGTTGCCGAGGGCTTCCAGCAGAGCGTCGCTCCATTGGTCCAGGCTCATGAGTTGAGGCTGCAGACCTATTCTCTTGTATGTGTACGATCCGTTGTAGGTCACAACGGTCTTTCCCTCCTTCGCTTTCTTGGTCTGGATCAGGATCACGCCTCCGGCTGCCTTGGAACCGTATATGGCGGCGGAAGCGTCCTTCAGGAAGTTGATGGACTCGATGTCGCCGGTGTTCATGTTGCGGAGACCGGCGATACCGTCATTGAATTCCACGCCATCCACGATAACCAGGGGATCTGTGGCATTGGCGGAGACGGCACCACGCAGATTCATCGACCAGCCTTCCTCGCCGGGAGCGCCCGACGAACGGGTGATGATCACGCCCGGAACCTGTCCCTGCAATGCCTGCATGGGAGTGGCCAAGGCGCCTTTGTTCTCGAATTTTTCCGAACCCACCACGGCTACCGATCCGGTCATGCTGGCCTTTTTCTGTGTGCCGTAGCCAATCACCACCACTTCGTCCAGAACTTCGGAGTTCTCGTCAAGCACTATGTGGCCTAACGACGGGCTGTTGGCTTTAATCTCTTTTGTCCGGTAACCGACATAGCTTATGGAAAGCGTGGAGCCGGGAGACTTTACTTTAATGGAAAACTTTCCGTCAAGATTGGTCGTGGTGCCGTTTGTGGAACCCTTCTCCATCACAGAGGCTCCGATCAAAGGCTCTCCCGACCTATCAAATACGGTTCCCTGTATGCTTGTGTCAGGCGTGGATGCCGTCACCGGTAATGGTTCGGCGGCAATCGGATGGCTTACAAGCATGAGCGAGGCAATCAGGATTGCCGACAGTAGAGTTTCATGTGTCATGAATTTAAGGAACTGCTTGTTCATACTGTTAGTTGTATATTGATGGTTAGTTTGGTTCAAATCATGTAACCGTGACGGCGGCATCATGAGAGGAATAATTTTTCATGGTCGGTAATACAGGCAATCAACCTGTAATATCTCGTCGCTATAAGGAAGCGCGGGAATTACCGGATGCAAAATTAACAAGCGGAATTGCCTTTGTCAATTAAAAACCGGACACAAACGTGCCGATAAAAATGGGAGTTGTAAAATTCTTACAACTCCCTGATATATAATTAAATATCAAAAATATTTTGAGTCCCATAAAAATGGGACCCGCATATTTCATTCATCCATCGGCAAGGAAATGCCGTTTTGGCGGCAATATTCACGAGGGGTCATGCCTGTGGTTTGCTTAAACACCCGGTAGAAGGTAGTCTTGCTTGTGAATCCACATTTTTCCGACAATGCCCTTAAGGTGTATCTGGACAGGTTGTTGGATGTCAGCATGGATTTAAATTCATTGATTCTGTAAGTGTTGACGAAATTTGTCCAGTTAATGCCGAAATTGACGTTTAGAAGCTGCGACAGTTCCGTGTCGCTGGTGTTCAGGGCGGATGCGGCTTCATGGATGGCAAGCTTTGAATTCAGATATGGTTTGGATGACTGCATCCATTCGGTGAGCAAGTCCATAAGGTTATTTTTCTCCTTTGTCAGTCCGGGATTCGGCGTCATGATTGACTTTTGGCTGTAACGGCTCAGGACTTCGCGCTCATGGTGCATGCGTTGACGCATTTTTCGGAGTCGATTCACAAACACCGTTATTATAGACAATACTATGGCGATGGCTATGGTTGTCAGCACCAATCCCGCGTATGAACGATGGACTTTGACTTCTATTGAAGTGACATTGCCGGATCCCGGTATGCGGACATTGAATTTATATTTCCCGGGTTTTACGTCCTTATAAACTATCGAATTGCTCCCGGTCAGGGTCTGCCATTTCCTGTCATGGCCCTCAAGTTTATATTCATATATGTTGGTGTGTGAAGACGAGAAGTCGAGATTTGAAAAACGCAATTCAAAACTGTCGGCGTCAGAGGGGATATCGACTACTCCGTCATGGTCCGTGTATGCCAGATCCTCAGTCCTGTCACCTACTCGGCAGGAGGTTATATACACTTTGTCATGGTGTATCCGGGGGCGTTTGTCATCGAAACGGTCTGCGAAAAACAGCCCTTCTTCGGCCGCCCACCATATTGTAGTGTCATTGTAACATAATACCTCACAGTTGAAATCTTTGTCCCCAAGGCCGTCCTGCTTGCGGAAAACAGAGCGTTTCCCGGATTTAGGCTCATATTTAGTTATGTATCTGTCTGCCGCAATCCATAAGAAGCCATCTGCATCCTCGTATATACTTACCACATTATCGGAGGGCAGTATGTCAGACTTGCCGTAATGAGCGGTTTGTTCAAGGTTTTTGTTGATGCGGTACAGCCCCGCGTCCGTGCAGGCCCAGATATCGCCCTTCCTGTCAAGCATAAGATAGCTTACGGCGTTACGATTATTGATGCCTCCGATGTTATACGCCATACGGCCCGTCTGGGTGTCAAGCAGATGCAGCCCGAATTTGGATCCTATCCATAGCCGGCCAAACGAATCAAGACGCAACATGAAAATAGCCGAAGTGGGCAGAGACGTGTTTGCCGATGAATAATGCCGTACGATTTTCCGGTTTCTGTCCATGAGGTAAACACCGTCCTGCGTGGCGACATACATCCCGCCGTCATTGTCCGGAATAAAGTGAAATATGCAACCGTACAGTGTCAGTTCCTCGCGCGACAGGTCGCTGAGTGTGGCGGTAGCGGGATCAAATACATTGAACCCTCCTCCGTATGTGCCGATCAGAACTTTGTCGCCGATACGGTCAATGTGCATGATGATGTCCGACCGCAGTCCCGACGACGAATCCTCGGAACTGAATCTTTTTACCAGGGCTTTCCGTTCGTCTATGTAATACAGTCCATTTCGTGTGCCGACCAGCTTGTTGCCGTTGTCAAACATATAAAAGCTGCGCACGCGGTGGTCGGCCGAATAGAAATTGTTGAAGCTGTAGGCCGTGAACTTATCCGCCGTGCGGGGAACATAACTTAACCCTCCGAACTGAGTGCCTACCCATGGAATTCCATCGTCATACAGGAAGCATGTGACGGTGTTGGAGGCGATTGAATTGCGTTGCTTGTCGTTATGTACCGTAATGGGAGAGTCCTCCTTGTCGAGCGAACGTACTTTCAGGCCATGTCCGTTGGTGCCGACAATAAGCCTGTTGTCCTGGACGCCAAGAGTCATTATAAGGTTATGGTCAAACCCGGGGACTTTGGAAAACGTCTTGTCCCGCAAACCGAACCTGAATACGCCTTTGTTGAAGCTGCCTAAATAAATGCCGTCCCCATACCGTGTCAGACATGTGAAAAAGTTGCTGTTGTCAAGAGTGGCCGGCATTCGGTAGAGCTTTATCTCCATTGTGCCGACGTCGATGCGCCCGAGACCTCCTGCTGTCGAAAACCAATATATGTCTTTCCCTTCATGCAGAATCCCCGTGATGTGGTTGGAGGGTGTGAATCCGGTTTCTATCTGCAGGTGGTGTGGCTTGAGGTCGTCAAGGATGTAAAGTCCGTTTTCGGTTCCGACAAGTATTCTGTGACTGTCAATCCTTTTCAGAGCCTTGATAATAGTTGCGGGGAACTCGATCCGTCCCGACGAGTTATGAACGCGGCTGAAATATTTAAGGTCGGATATGGTGCCGTAGATAAGTGTGTCGTTGCCAAATTCTTCTATGCTCCATACATCATCGAAAGCTGTTTCGGGATAGCTTTTCAGGTCCATCCCGTCAAACCGTGCCAGACCGTTTTTCGTGCCAATCCACAGGTATCCTTTGGAATCGCGTCTGATGGCTCCGACTGAATTGCTTGGCAGTCCGTCGTCAATCGATATGCTTCGGAAACCGGTGCGTGGCGTCGATCCATTGATATGTGGCGCAATCACAAAAGAAACGGACAGTATAATGGCACACAGGACCCGGTATATTGATTTCGATTTCATCATCAGTGTAAATGAAAGAGGTGTTATATGTCAGGTCAATTATTGCTGCATGAAATAAGGAACTCAAACCGAAAAGCCGTTGTGGCAACGGGAGCATTCATGATGGATTCGGAGTCATAGCGGTCATACATAGAGATAGACTGAAACATAAGTTAGACAAACCACGTATTATCGCTTGCAAAGTTAAGAATAAATCCTGATAACGGCAACTTCGGATGCTATTGAGGACATCCGAAGCCATTCGGCTATGGACCGATGCGTTACAGCCGGAGGTAGCTGCGGTAATCGAGGTCGTGGTGACCGCGAAGACGGCGTGGACTGCGCACCTGCATGGCCCGGCGTCCGGCGCGTCGCTTATAGTTGCGGAATATGGTCTTGCGTATGCATTGATCAACGCTGAAAATGCCCGGGCCGAGGATGATGTATCCTAACGCCACGAACAGTAATGCGGAGGCTATGGATATAGGGAGCGTGCCCTGCAGCACCATCGGGATAAAGTACGGGAACGCGGCCACGCTGACTATGCGTGTCATGAAGCCTAACAGGATGGATGCGGCCATTACGAAGATGGACGTGGACAAAGCTATGTTACCTTGCACGGAATCCAGCGCCGGCACCAGTACGGCGTCCGATATCGCCAGTACGGCCGGATTCATGACGGCATACGCGAACGATGCCAGCAGTCCCGAGGTGAACAGACGCAGCAGCAGGATTCGTGCGGACGCTCCCTTCATGGTCTTGGTGTCGATGCCCGTGAAGAAATTCAGGCATGCCTTGAGCCTCACAGTCGACGAGATAGTGGATACCAATTGCTTTACAACGGGATTGTAACGTTCGGCTTCCTGATGAAGCTGGCCGAGTGTCTTTTGTCCCGGATTGATGGAGATAACGTTCGGCTTGTTCATGACACATATTCTTGTTGAAACTCAACGATATAACAAAAATTTAGTTAAAGTTGTTCTCAAAGTGCAAAAAAATAGTGCCGGACCATAGTGTCCGACACTGTTTTTATTATCATCAAACGCCCCGGGGATGCTGTCGTTGAAGAATCCCCGGCAATCCGATGGCGCCAAATGTCAATGCTGGTAGAGGAAGCGCTTGATGCTGCGCTTGGGAGTCTTCTCGAACTCCTCCTCCATGATCTTGATGGTCTTGACCTTGCTGTAGGACGGCATCTCCTGATTGAGCGCCGCCAGGTTCTGAACCATGATCTTCTCCAGTTCGTCGCGGTCGATGTTCTGGGTGCGGGCCGAATCGAAATCCGGATAAACGAGCGCCTCGAGGTCGGTGCCGTTCTCCACTACCAGCGATTCGTTGACGTATGGGAGGTTGTTCAGCTTCTGCTCGATTTCTTCGGGATATATGTTCTGGCCCGAAGGACCGAGTATCATGGTCTTGCTGCGTCCGTTGATGGTGATGAATCCGTCTTCGTCGATGGTGCCCATGTCGCCGGTGTTCATCCAGCCGGATCCCTTGTCGAACACCTCGTCGGTGGCCTTGTCGTTCTTATAGTAGCCATGCATCACGTTCACGCCCTTCACCATGATGTTTCCAGGCACGTTACGCGGGTCGGGCGAGTCTATCCTGACTTCTACACGGTCTACCGCCCGGCCGACTGTATGAGGCTTGGAAATGGCCGACGAAGCGTACGCGATCAACGGGCCGCACTCGGTCATGCCATATCCCACCGTTACGGGGAAGCCGATCTTGTACAGGAATTTCTCGACATCGGCGTTCAGGGGCGCCCCGCCTATGATAAGCTCCTTGAGGTTGCCGCCGAACGCCTGCAGCAGATTTTCCTTGATCTTGGCCAGCAGACGGTCATCGAGATAGGGCACCTTGAGCAGCACCTTCATCAGCGGCTTTTCAAGCAGCGGGAACACCTTGTTGCGGATTATCTTCTCCACAATCAGTGGTACCGTAATGATTAGCGCCGGCTGCACGTCGGCGAAGGCCTTCAGTATGATCTTGGGGCTCGGGAGTTTTGTCAGGAAATAGCAGTGGCAGCCGTGGCAGAATGGATTGAGCATCTCGATGGTCATGCCGTACATGTGGGCCAGGGGCAACATGTTGACCATCTTGACTCCGGGCTGGAGCATGGTGAGGTTGTCAAGACAGAACCGCACGTTGCTCCAGAGGCTGCGGAAGGGCACCATCACGCCTTTGGACATGCCGGTGGAACCGGACGTATAGTTGATCATGGCCAGATCGTCGGGCTGGTCGACGAAATACTTCACGTTCTGTTCCTCGAAGCTGTAAGGGTATTTGGCTCCGAAACACTGGTTGATGTTGTTGCGTGTTTCCGTCAGTATCTCGCTTCGTGACAGAGGCATGCCGAACTCGCTGATGTATATGGCACCCACTAAGTTGGGAAGCAGACGCTCGTCGAGGTTCTCCCAGATGGCGGCGTCGACGAAGAACAGCTTCGCATCCGAATGATTCACCAGATGATGGATTGTGTCGGGTTTGAACTCATGCAGGATGGGCACGGCCACAACGCCCGCCGTGAGGCACGACAGGAACACTACCGTCCAGTTGGACGAGTTCTTGCCGCAGATGGCCACCTTGTCGCCGCGCTTCACCCCTGCGGCATCGAACAGGATGTGCATCTTGGCGATGAGCAGCGCCACGTCTTTATACTGCAGATTGACGCCGCCCATATCGGACAGGGCCATCAGGTTCCAGTTGCTTTTGATGGAATGCTCTATGAGAGCGTTGAGCGAATCTTTATTTTCGTTTGTCATAGAGTATCAGTGTGTTTCAGTGAGTGTCAATGAGTGTCTAAGTATTGAATTATCTGATTGAGATTGCAGCCGTTGAAGATTATCTTTCCATCCGGCCCTATCAGCAGGTGATGGGGAATGCCGGCGAATCCGTAGGCATCGTAAGCCGCCATGTCGGTGTTGTAGAGCACCGGCCATGTGATGCCTTGCTTGGCAACGCTCTTGGCGGTGTCCTCGGGGGTATCGCGCACGGCGACGCCAACTATTTCCAGACCTTTCGAACCGTAACGGTTCAGAAGTTCCTTCAGATTGGGAATCTCCTTGATGCACCAGGGGCACCAGCTGGCCCAGAAATCGACGAGAGTGTATTTGCCGGGTTTTACCATAGCGGCGAGATCCGTGGGCTGTCCCTGGGCATTCTGTCCCTTGACGTTGGCGTAAGGCATGCCGGGACGTGTGGCCACGCGGGCGGCGATGCGCTTCTCCAGCACTTTGATGTCCTCGCGGTTGCGCCACGATTCGGGCATCTCGTCCAGCACGTTCTGTGCAGTGACGGGGTCGGCGAAACGCAATGCCTGCTTGCCGAGATAGAAGCCCACGCCTGAGTCACGGTAAGTGCGGTACAGGTCTACGTTGACCTGGCCGTACAAGCTCAGGTCGTCCAGCGCGTCGACGGCATCAAGCACGTCGGCCACTTTGTTGTATAAAGCCGTGTCTTCCACTTCCTTGGGTATGCGGCGCGCCTGCGCATCAGGCGTCACGCAGCAGGCAGCAACGGTCAGAGTCAATACAATCGAGAAAAATTTCTTCATAAATTCGTGTTGTTGTGCGTTCCTGTTGTGTTTCCTTATAAAAACGTATAGAACGGATGGATGTTTTATATAAAGAGCCGCAAACGGGTAGACGGTTTATTTGTCGACCATGATCTGCAGCACTTTTCTGTCGGTTTCATCCATGGCCTCGCGGCCGATGCACGTCAGGTTGCGTATGGTCTTGTCAATATCGTTGTCTACGATACCTTCGGCACTGGATACGCACTGGTCGTTGATTGCCATAACGGCCGACATCAGGGCGGTGTACACTCCCGAAGCGATTTTCATGGCGCACGACGGCTTGGCTCCGTCGCATATCATGCCTGTCAGGTTGGCCACCATATTCTTGATGGATGCGCATACGCGGTCGTAGTCACCGTCCATCAGATAGGTTATGCCGGCCGAGGCGGCGGTGGAGGCCACCACACAGCCGCACAGGGCGGAGAGTCGGCCCAGGCTCTGCTTGATGTATATGCTGGTGAGGCTGCTGAGGGTCAGGGCGCGCACCTCCTGTTCGTGCGAGGCGTTGCAGTCGCGGGCGTAAGTCAGTACAGGCAGCGTGGCCGTGATTCCCTGGTTGCCGCTGCCGGAATTGGACATCACCGACACCTGTGCGCCACCCATGCGGGCATCGCAGGCGGCCGAAGTCATGGACACTATGTGCATCAGCGGAGTGTCGCCGAAGAATTGTTTACCCTGCCGGCTCAGCAAGGCGCCGAGGCAATGGCCGTAGTTCTGTTTCATGCCTTCCTTAGCGGCGCGGAGGTTCATCTCGCCGGCCTCGAGCATGAATTCGATTTCTTCCAACGGCGCCGTCATGGCAAACTCATAAACCTGGGCGTAGTCCAGCTTTATATGGCTTTCGGCCCCGGCATCAGATCCGGCTGATTTTTTCAGCGATACCCTGCCATCCTTATCAAGATACACGAAATTGGTGTGTGCTCCGGAGATTACGGCGCAGGCCGTATGTCCGTCAGCCTCCACATGCACTTCGATGTACAGGTTGGAAGGGGCGTTGTCCTTATGCTGGATCTTGATATGGTTTTCGTCCACATATCGCTTACCGGCCTGAAGCGCGTCGGGATTGACGTCGCGCAGGACTTCGAGGCCGTATTCCGATTTGCCGCAGATGGCTCCGAGTGCCACGGCGATGGGCAGTCCGATCATGCCGGTGCCGGGGATCCCGACGCCCATGGCGTTCTTGATGATGTTGCCGCTGAGCAGCAGGGTAATGCTGTCGGGCAGCGCGCCGAGCAGTTCCGTAGCCTTGGCCACGCACAGCGATACGGCCGCCGGCTCCGTGCATCCGCACGCGGGCACCACTTCGCTCTTTATCAGCTCGATGATCTTGTCTCTGATCGGTTTGTCCATCGTATTGAGGATTAAGGTTTATACTATTCAGTAATTAGCAATTGCTAATTGCCAAATTGTTTAGAGGGGAAGTTTACCTTTCTCGCTCTGTTCTATGCGTTTGTTGCGCCAGCATTTGCGGCACACGGCGATGTAGCGTTCGTTGCCGCCTATCTCCACCACCTCGCCTTCGGTTATGATCTCGCCGGCGCTGTTGACACGTGCGTTGACTATGGTCTTGCGGCCGCATGTGCAGGTGGATTTTATTTCATCGATGGTATCGGCAATCTCCAGGAGGCGGCGCGACCCTTCGAACAGGTTGGTGCGGAAATCGGTGCGCAGGCCGTAGCATATCACGTTGATGCCGAAATCGTCTACGGCACGAGCCAGCTGGTCGACCTGTTCGGGCGACAGGAACTGCGCCTCGTCCACCAGGATCCACCGCGGCCCGTTGCCGGTGGCCAGCATGTCATGGATGACGGTGTAGAGGTTAGTGTCGGGATAAATCCAGCTGCATTCGCGTTCTATGCCAATGCGGCTGCGTATCACGTTCTTCTGCTCGCGCGTATCCACCACGGGCTTGAAGCATTTGTACGCCATGCCGCGTTCCTCGAAATTATAAGCCGTGGTGAGCAGCAGCGCCGTCTTGGCGGAGCCCATCGTACCGTATCTGAAATATAGTTTGCCTATCTTGCTCATTCTGAAATTCAATCGGTATCAAATCCGGATTGTCTCCGTATCTGATCTGCATTATCTTGGTGTCAAATTTGCATTATCTTTGTATCAACTCGAAACCAGACTCCGGACACCGCCCCGTCGGCGACACCCGGAGTACAAAGTTAATATTTATTTCATCAATTCCAAAATAGAAACCGTCATCATTCAAATCATCATTCAAACCTTAGCATATCTGCCAGCTGAACGAAATAGTCATTTGACCATATATCAAGTTCATGAGGGTTTTTAACGAATGGAAGTACGTCATTCTTTACCTGATTCATGTTTGCGGACATCAGCTTTTCTTTCAGCCGAATAATAAACGACTCCCTGTCAAGAACTTCGTTATTGAATTGCAGGGCACGCTCGGCAAAATGCGCGAAGCCCAATGGCACATTGTGACGGACATACCATTCAAAGTCATACCAGTCACGCCCTTTTACGCGATTCTTCCAAGCCCGATAAACCAAAGCGTGCACCTTACCGGCAAACAAATCAGGCAGAGTAAAGCAGCGTGTCATAAAAGAGTGTGGCTGCAACAGAAGTCTCTGCTCAGTCCTGAAATTCAACGGAGGCTGAGTGTCGACCTCAATCTTTATCTTGATAGACTTATCTGTCTGAAATGAAACATCATATACATCCGTTGTGTCTTTAAGAAACGCTGACTCCACTTTCCCGAAATTCTTTTTGTCTTTCTTTGTTATCTCCACTTCTCGGCCGACAATGGCAAATTCATCAATGATAGGCTGGAAATATTTAGTGAAGTCAAAATTTTGGTCAGGAGTCAGAAGCGAGAAATCCATATCCTCCGAGAACCGTTGAAGGCCGTGAAAGATTCTAAGGCAAGTGCCTCCGTAAAACGATGCCACATCGAAGAATCCACCGTTGTGGAGTCCGGCAAGTATCACCTGCTGGTTGACTTCGAATGTCGCATTCCGTTTTTGCTGATCGGTTGTCATATCGTATGCGGAAAGCATATTGTCATATATCTCATCCTTCATTGCTTCAATAGTTTTAATAATGTCCGGATTGAATCCGCTTTTTTTCCGACTTTGGCGTATGCTTCCAGAATTGCGGGATTCATTTGCCTGAAATCGTTTAAATCCAGTCTGATGTCTTCTTCCAGATAAATGGCCGCATCTTTTGGATAGCGAAGATTCACGCCGGGCGAGTTGGCTACAAGATCGCACAATGCTTTTTCCGGTGTTGCAATCACAAAGGCATACCCCGCTTTTCTGATACTCGACAACCCTATGGAAAAAGAGCCTTTGGGAATATGGGTATATTCATATCGGCCAACCGGCGTATCAAAATCGCGGGAATGCTTCAATGTCATGGATTGCATCACATAGACCTGTTCGGGTATCAATCCGTAATAACGCAGTGCGGATGACATAGATACATACGACGGGGTGTAGAGATGATTCGCAATCAGTTCTGTTGACAGAGGAATGCCCGTGACCTCCGGGCTACAAACATATAAGCCCCTCTTGAGCCTGATTACCTGCTTATCACGCTCAAGCAGCCTGATCTTCTGATTGCCACCCTTGATATCTGGAAATAAAGATTCCAAGGTGGCAGCAGTGACAGGTATATTGCCTAATTGTTCCAAAGGACTTTTCACAATGCAAATATAGTAAAAAATTGAACACTAAAACATATATGATATATTTTTCTGTTCAAATTTTTACTTTTAATAATCAGCGAAAATTACCAAATAAGGCATTGGAGATTGGTGAAAACTGCAAAATAAGGCATTGTAAGTTAATGAAAATTAATGAAATATGGCGCACGAAAATGCGCCATATCAGGTTATCTCCAAAATAATGTGATGGAAGTTTAAGGTTCGATGAGTTTGTAGCGGGGGACGAGGAGCTTCATGAGGCACCAGGCGGCGAGGTAGCCGACGCCGCAGACGCAGAACACGATGAAGTAGCCGGCGGGCTTGCCCTGGAAGCCGAGAAGCTGCATGTTGGTTTCCGCAGCGTAATCGAACAGGATGCCGGAGCAGAAGTTGATCAGGAAGCAGCCGAGTCCGCCGGCCATTCCGCCGATACCGATGATGGTGGCGATGGTGCTCTTGGGGAACATGTCGCCGGCAACGGAATATATGTTGGCCGACCAGGCCTGGTGCGCGGCTCCGCAGATGCCTATGATGATGATGGGATACCAGTATGAAATGGAGCCGAGCGGCTGGGCGAATATGGCTAACAGCGGGAACAGCGCGAAGATGAACATGGCCTTCATTCGCGCGGCGTATGGATTAAGCCCTGTCTTCTCTATGATGATGGTAGGGAGCTTGCCGCCGTAAATCGAAAGCATCGTGATGGCATAAAGTACGAAAATCAGCATCTGCGACGTTCCGGTGTCGCTCGAGAAGCCGTATACATCCGAGATATATGCCGGAATCCAGAACAGGAAGAACCACCACACGCCGTCGGTCAGCAGCTTGCCGAAGAATACGGCCCATGTCTGCGGATACTTGAAACACTTGAAGAATGGAATAGTCGGGGTGTCGGAGTCTTCTTTCACGGCCTCCTGGCGCGCGGCTTCGCCCGAAATGTCACCGGCATTGTCCGATTCGATGTACTGCAGTTCTGCTGCATTCACGTATGGGGACTTGGCCGGTTTCTTATAATAGACCATCCAGAGGCCCATCCACACGAATCCGAGTGCGCCGATGGTGACGAAGGCCATTTCCCAGCCGTTGCCGATTCCGGCGTCCTTGAAGTACCTGGCCAGCGACGGAATGGTCAGCGGTGCGATCAGCGCACCGACAGTAGCGCCGGCGTTAAATAGCGACGTGGCGAAAGCGCGGTCGCGTTTGGGAAAATATTCGGCTGTCACCTTGATGGCGGCAGGGAAGTTGCCCGCTTCGCCCACACTCAGGATAATTCGCGCGGCAATGAAATAATAGACGGATACGATGGCAATGGCCGAAGCTGCGGCACCGGTAGCGCCTACCATCTGCGACACGGAGTCGATGCCCAGTGTGTGCTCGGTGGCCCAGCCGCACAGGGCGTGCAGACAGGCGCCGGCGCTCCAGATGAATATGGCCCATAGGTAGCCCTTCTTGGTGCCCATCCAGTCTATGAACTTACCGGCGAACAGGTTGGCGACGGCGTAAACGCCCGAGAATACGCCGGTAATGATGCCGTAGTTGGTATCGGTCCAGTGGAATTCCGGAGCAATGAAATCCTTCCAGGTCAGCGACAATACCTGACGGTCCATGTAGTTGACCGTGGTGGCGAGAAACAGGAGCGTGCAGATGAACCAGCGGAAGTTGCTGGACTTTTCAGTAGTCTCCGCTCCGGGGCTGAGTGCTTGCGAGTTGATCATAGTCAGAACTTGAAATATTCCTTGGCGTTGCCGTACGATACTTTCTTTACTATCTCGTTGCCGATAAAATCGAATTCCGAAGCAGGAAGCAGCCCGTTCTCGATGTCGTTGCCTAACAGGTTGCACAGCGTGCGGCGGAAATATTCGTGACGCGGATAGCTCAGGAACGAGCGGGAGTCGGTGAGCATCCCCACGAACCGGCTCAGCAAACCGAGGTTGCTAAGGGCGTTCATCTGACGTTCCATACCGTCCTTCTGGTCCATGAACCACCAGCCGGAACCGAACTGAATCTTGCCGGCGCCATATCGGCCGTCCTGGAAGTTGCCGATCATGGTGGCCACCAATTCGTTGTCGCGCGGATTCAGGTTATAGATTATGGTCTTGGGCAGTTTGTTGTCGCGGGCCAGCATGTCGAGGAACTTAGACATGGTCTCGCCCACAGTGTAGTCGCCGATGGAGTCGAATCCCGTGTCCGGACCGATGGCGAGCATCATGCGGGTGTTGTTGTTGCGCAACGCGCCGTAATGATACTGCTGCGTCCAGCCGGCATCATGGTCCATCGCCCCGAACTCGTAGAGCATGGCGGTCTTGAATACGGCTATTTCCTTCGGAGTCAGTTCCTCGTTGCGGAGAAATACCTTGCTGAATATGGCTTCGACCTCGGCATCGGTATAATCCTCGGCATAGAATGCGCCGAGGCCATGGTCGGAGAGGCGGCAACCGACGGAGGCGAAGAAGTCGTGGCGGATGCGCAGGGCCTGGATTACGTCGGCAAACGAACGGATGTTCAGCTTCGCGACTTCGCCGAGGCGTTTGATATAGTCTCGGTATTTGCCGGGATTCTCAACTGCCATAGCCATGTCGGGACGCCATGTCGGCAACATCTTTACCTTGAAGCTGTCCTCGCGCGTCTTGATGTGGTATTCCAGCGAATCGACCGGGTCGTCGGTAGTGCACACCACCTCCACGTTGTAATGCAGCATCAGGCCGCGCGCCGACATGTCGGGCCGTTGAAGCATTGCCGAGCAGCGGTCGTAGATGTCACGTGCCGTGGCGGGGTTCAGCAGATCTGTGACGCCGAAAGCAGTTTTCAGTTCAAGGTGAGTCCAATGGTATAATGGGTTGCGCATGGTGTAGGGCACGGTCTCGGCCCATTTCTCGAACTTCTCCCAGTCGGAGGCATCGCCTGTTATGAAACGTTCGTCCACGCCGTTGGTGCGAAGCGCGCGCCATTTGTAATGGTCGCCCTCCAGCCAGATCCTGGACAGATTGGGGAAGACATGATTGTCGGCCACATACTCTGGCGAGAGGTGGCAGTGATAGTCTATGATGGGCAGTCCTTCCGCATAGTCATGGTATAGGCGGCGTGCGGATTCTGTCTGCAACAGAAAATCCTCGTTGATGAATTCTTTCATGATGTCAGGTTTTTAAGCTCAGGGTCGGTCGTTTTTTATTAACCCGGGTGATTGTCACCGGGAAGCCCTGAAAACAAAAATAGCCGACAACCTGTGGGCTGACGGCTATATACGGGTGCGCACGATAGGACTCGAACCTACACGTCGCAAGACACCAGATCCTAAGTCTGGCGCGGCTACCAATTACGCCACGTGCGCCTTTTCAGACGCAAAGATACAACAAAAATCGGGATTAATCAAGAATAATCCCGATTAATCGAGATTAAACAGGATTAATCGGGATAAATCAGGATAATCTCGATAAATCCTGATTTATCCCGATTAGGGTTATATTGACTTCTCGACGTTCCAGGCGAACGCGCGGAGGCCGAGCATGGGTTTGGTCTCGTCCAGCTCGTGCAGACGCTCCATGAGGAGGTCAAGCTGCTCGTCGGGCACGAATGTCATGATGGCCGATGCAAGCGAAGGCCAGGCGTGGGTGCCGTAGTGCGGGTCGCCGGTCTTCGAGCCGCGTCCCTGCACCTCGCCGAAGGCCGTGAAGCCGCGGCATGAGGTGCGGTTCAGTACTTCAATCACATTCTCGTGATGTGCCTGATCGTATGCTATGAATACTCCTTTCATTTCGATTCAAGTTTAAGTTGTTTTAAGGCATCGTTCCTTAAAAAATATATACGCCAGGGTCGCAGATGTGCCTCAGATTTGGTCTTGCAGACTCAGGAGCATAGTGGACTATGTGACTGAGGCGAAAGACCAAAGATGAGGTGCATCTGCGAGTATGAGGTAATATTTCATTCGGACTTATTCATCATGAACGAGCCATATTATAACAATTCATTTTATTTGTGCCTTGTCCGGTGTCTTTTCGGTTAATTTATCCGTTCTCATCGGTCACAGCCGCGAGGCTGC
>OIGD01000283.1_pt1:0-65000 | contig 66287 bp, 51 predicted proteins | sample 1582211 | NCBI WGS metagenome assembly OIGD01 (sample SAMN04414078, study PRJEB24778) | human gut metagenome | material: faecal | host: Homo sapiens
TCGAGGACGATATCCGCCGCGTCGGAGCGCCCGATTGTCAGCACTGCGTTTTCGGGAATCTCAAAAAATCTCGACCGCCCGTCCGCCGATTTAACTTTAACGCGCGCTACCATGTAAACATTTTCTCTGCGCGCGACTTGTTTGAATTCTCGCGAAGCTCATCCGCATCGGGCGCAATTCCCTTCGAGACGTCCCCCTCGACCCCCGACGTTTCCGCCGACGGCTTTGAAAGCATTTCAACAGCATTGCCGGCAATCTGGGGCGACACTAAAATCAACAACTGCAACTCCTCGACATTCTCCTCCTCGTAGCCGAAAAGCGAGCTCAATACAGGAACGTGCCTGAGGAAAGCGTATCCGGAGTCGCTCTTTGTGCGCGTAATCTCGCGCTGGCCGGATATGACCGCGGTCTGCCCGAGATTGCAGACAATCTCGCTCTTGCTTCTGGTCTTGCGCTGGAGGTAGTCGTCGTCCTGCTTTATTGGCGCGAGGCTCTTTTCAACCTCCAATATCAGCCGAACTTTGTCGGCCTTTACAAGCCCGCCGCTGACTTTTATCGTAAGCCCAAAATTTATCTCTTTGAGATCGGCAACGTCCCTGCCGTGTATCTCCACATTCAAAATTCCGCCGTTTTCATACACTGCCTGCTGCACGCCCTTTGAATTGCTCGTAATAGTCACATGGCCGCCGTCCCTGAAATCGGAGACGCCGTTTTCGCCAAAAAATTGTATGGCGCCTTGAATGCCAGTATTCATGTACGCAAGCCCGCCGAATCCGGATTTCTGAGGCGCGTCGGAACCAAGCCCCGGGGGAAGCTCGCCCGCAAGATACCTAAACCAGCTCTGTAAATCTACGGAAAGCACCGTGCCGTTCGCCCCGGAATTTCCCATGCGCGCAAGCTGCGAGCGCGTGACGCCCACTATTACAACATTGACGTCAAGCTGAGTGTCGTCGACTTCCAAATTGTAAACCACCTCCGTCGGATTGGGGCCCGCGGAAAGCCATTTCTGCGACGACACTATTTTCTTAATCTCCTCAATATCGTTGTCGCACAGCATTCTTCCGTAAAATGTGAGAATGCCCGACGAAATTTTCATGCCGACAGTCCCGGCCTTTTTCGGGATGTCGTTCTCGACCTTGAATCCCGCGTCAACAAGCTGCCTTCTGAGGGAGTCGAACATCTCGGGGCCGGGCTTGTAAGCAACATAGTTGCGGTAAGAATCGCGGTATTTGTCCAAGATATTCATAAACGCAAGATAGCGCGAGTATTTCGATATCTCGCCCCTAAGAGTTATCGCATTGTGCGACATTTCCGCCGTCACCTCGGAGAAATCCGATATGTCTTTGCACAAGTCGCGGTACAGCGACGCGAGCGAATTTGTGACATGCACCTTGAATGTCTTTGACATTGAGTTTGAATTCAAAGAGATGTCCGCATAGCCGGGTTCAACCCCCTTAATTTCAAGCCTTCTTCCCTTTGATCTTAAAATCTTAACACTCTTGGAAGACGATTCGTACCCGATTATTTCAAATGGAACTTCAAGAGTCCTGACTTCGTCCTGAGAGATTGTGACGCTTTCCGTCGGCAACGCCGCCTGCGAACCTGCCTGCGATGGCGCTTCGCCACTCTGAGCCTCCGCAAAGCCCGACGTAGGCACGGCAACGATAGCCGCCGACAAGAGCAGAAGAAACGGAGAAAATGCTGATTTTAATTTATAGTATTTCATCTAACGCTTTCGGTTGGTGAAGAAGGCAATTCGGCAGATTGCAAACCCTTGCGAATGCCCTCGAAAGTTTTTTCGTTTACTACGCCAATTTCCTTCCTGTTAAGCGCGCTGGAATCGTTGCGCTTTCTAAGCACGGGGTAAAGCTCAGCCTCGCGCTGCGCTGCAATTACAATCATTGCCTGCTGCGGCGGCAGAGACACAAATATCGTGCCGCTCGAAGTGCCGGACTCCCTAAAAGAGCCGTTGTTGTTGGCAATCCCAATAACTCTCACGCACGGCAATAGCACGGAAGTCTCGCGGCTCTCCGCCTCTCTCACAGCCGGGGAAATTGCATTTTCGTTTTCCGGAACGCCCGGGATGCGCTCGACCTTCCGCGAAACGTACGTCGAAACAATTCCGATTTCATCGTTGGGCCTTAACATTTTAACAAGAGCCGGATCCGAAAAAGTTATCGGGATAGTCCACTCTCCCTCTTTCGAGCAATCGCCCAAAGATATTTTCAGCTGGATGTCGCTTATTAATATGTAGTCGCTTCTGGCGATGGAATGCTGGGCGCGCTGCCCGTAAATCATAGCGACATTTTCCCATAATAACGCGCCGTGCGGAAGAACGGATTTGGGAATGTCGCGGTATGTAAGGGCCCCCTCAACAAGTTCTTCGTCGGAGTCAATATCCCTTGCGGCGACAATTATAGAAATTGTCGCTTCGTCCTTAGTTTCCTTTCTATCGAACAGAGTCTTACTTACGACAAAAACCGCAGCGAGTCCAAGAACGACCGATACAACCAAAGGTATTATGTTTTTCATTGTATTTTTTTCTCAATAAACGATGCGGTTTTGTCAAACTTTTAATCCCATACCGCATAGGTATTAATGCAATTTTAATATCGGCGCAAAGCCTTTAAACAAAATAGCCTTCAAGTTATTTTACGGATAGAAAATTGTGATATTAAAAAAAAGGAACAACGCCGCTATAATAATTCTCAAGAGTCTGCCGCCTAAAATAAAAGTATAGACATTTCCGATAGACAGATATTTTCTGCCAATATAGGCAAAACGCGCAAAGCATATTTGCTGACATCTTACGAAAAAAATAAAATACCGAAAGGCTAGGAGAAAGCATATATGAAAAAAGAAGAAATCGCATTAAAGATGAAGCAATTTGAAACAATGATAAATACGGCTGACAAAAGTCTGGCGGACGAGTTGATTGCAAGCGACGCTTCGTTCTATACCCCCGCATCCCCCGAACCCGTATTCGGCGGAGACGGATATTTATCGGTAGTGTACTTTATGCGCAAAGGTTTTTCCGATGTACAGTGGAAATTGGAGGAATTGATAGCCGGTGACGATAAAGTTGCTGTGCGCTGGACATGTTCGGGGACAAACGACGGAGATTTTATGGGGATAAAAGCCACCGGCAAAAAATTTTCCGCATGCATGATGAATTTTTATTATTTTAATAAAGACGGAAAAATCGTAAACGATGTAGCCGCAGAAGGAATGATAGCAATTGTAAGGGCAATAGGGCTGATGAAATGAGTCCGAAAATAAGTAGCTTGCATATTGGCACTGATTATCGCGTTATATAAAATATAGAAGTTAGATTAAAAATTTAACTATATATAAATTTTTTAGCATTTCGGCAAGCGCTGAAATATATTTTAGATATTATATAAATAGGGGGGAAGAGAAACAATAAATGCGGTCGAATAAAACGGCCGCACATAGTTATTATGCGCCGTAGAAATGAGTTAGTTTTTTAAAAAGATAATTAAAGAGAATTAAAGTTATTACAAGAATATCACTCCGATAATAAAGAGATAAAACCGCCTCATATAATTTTATAAAAAATGCCAACTCGCCTCTTAGTGAAAATATTAAATTTTTGTATGTAAACATTCGGGAAGAACAAAATCAATATAGTCCATAGTAAAGTCTATGGAGAAAAAGATTGATGCGAAAAACCACTCAATAAAGGGCGCGGGAATATCGTAGAATTGCCGCTTTGCAATATCGCAACTATCCTGTAAAATCAATCCGGACTTCATGAGGAATCAAACCTCGATTTGGCGTTTAGGAACAAATAGAATATTGTTAGCTGCAAGTATGTTAGGGGATTTTTGCCCAATGGTAAGGCAATCCCTTACCAAAGCGCAATTTTGACAGGAAAGGATTTTGTATGAAGAACAGATCTCCTTCCTTCCCAAAGAAAGTTGCCGAGAAAAACCGCGAGCGCTGGGTCGTTTACTATTTCGACACAGACAAGCAAAAACGCTGGTCGCGCAGGTTTTCCACCGAAGCCGAAGCGCTCGAATTTTTCCGCGAAAAAAATGTTTACGATGAAAAATTGGGCGTTGAGGCAAACCGCATTTCGCCGACAGACAGGCGCGAGCTTGTCGAAGCTAAAATGCTTTTAGCTCCCCTTCGCACAAGTTTGACAAACGCGGTATTAACCTACGTTAAACTCACCAAAGACTTGGAGCCGCACGGCATAAGTTTGAATAGGGCAATAGAAGAATACAAGGCGCTTTCCAAGCTGAAAGAACGCTCCGTAAGGCTCGATTTTGCAATAGATAGATATTGCCTATCCCTGCAAAAGAAAGAGCTTTCCGGAGAGTATTTAACGGGCGTAGAAAGAATTTTATTTAGGTTTATGGAAAGCTTTGAGCGCGACAGGATTGTCTCGCTAATTGGCGGCAAAGAAATTTTCCACTGGCTTATAAATCTCAAGAAGCGCGAATATGCCGATAGCGACAAACTTCATGTGGACGGCCGCCCGATGAGGGTTTTTAAGGAGACAAGCCAAGACTTGGCGTATATTCAAGAAACGAGTATCGCCGAACGCTCTACTCATTTTTTAAGTTTTGCAAAATGCAGGACTGGCTCGACAACAATCCCGTTGAGAAAGTGGAAAGCTGGCGAGCAAGGGGCAGAACGCCCGGAATATTCACGCCCGAAGAAGTGCGCAGGATTCTAAACTCCACGCCGCCGCAAAGCGAAATCCGCGCATTTACAGCCATAGCCGCCTTTACAGGAATACGCAACGCCGAGCTAAAAAGGCTGACTTGGGACAAAATAAGGCTCGACGACCGAGAAATCATACTCGACAGCGAAATTACAAAAACGGCATCGCGCAGAATCGTAAAGATTCCTGAAAACTTGGCGAAATGGCTCGAACCGTACGTCTGGGATCTCGGCACAAAGAAAAAGATTCTTACAAGACGAAAAGTTCCAGTGCTAAAAAAGCTTCACGAGAGCCTCGGCAAAGGCAACTGGATAAAGAACGGCCTGCGCCATTCAGCGGCGACCTACTACCTCGCGCTGACAAATAACGCATACCTAACCGCCGAGCAAATGGGACACGCCGTAGATGTCCTAAAACAGCACTACAACGGCCTTGCCCGCGAAAAAGACGCCATAAAATACTTCGAGATTCTGCCAGAAGAATAACGGCGGGCACTCCAAATTCCGCACATGTGCGGAATATGAGAATATGTCGATTTGGGAAACGTGGATAATCGCTCCAAAACATACAACTAACATACAACTAACGTACAAGTAACATACAAGTAGCGCACAAGCTATGACAAGCTGCGAAATATTCTGGCAAGGGTTCGGTTTTCTTGCACTTTATTAAAGGCGTTGTTGATGTTTTCAGCATTCGCATTCTCCGAAGCCGACTTGCCGTTATCCCTCGATTTAAGCTCTTTTAAAAACACATTCTGGATTCTTAGCGGCGCATAGGTTATTTTTCTGATGACTGTTCTTAAATCCTCTGTGTAAGTCTTTGCAAATATTAGCTTCATTTCTTCGGAATCTTCGCCCAAGGCTACAAGGGCTTGAACGTACATAAAGGCTTTCTTGTCGGCAATTCGGGACAATTTAAGCGGGATATGCCTAAATTCTACCGGTCTTGGATATTCAAACAGATCAAACTCAAATTTTTTGTTTGGACCAGTGCTTGGAAATACAAAATCGCCGCTTTTGTCTAAGCCAAAATACGCAAAGGTATCTGCTAGCGTCGGAAAAATCTTCCAAGAGAATCTTCGCGCTATGGCATTGGCAATGGATTGATGTTTTGGCCTATATCCATAGGGAAATTCTTTTGTGCAGATTCGCTTATAATATAGAGAATGCCCAAGGGCGTCGATTTTCTTTGCCAGAGTAAGACGCCTTAACGCCGTCCTAATTGTGTTTTGGTTTGCGATGTCCGCAAAATCTGTTGACGAAAACACCCTGCCGCTTTCCAAAAAACTGATTTTTCTAAGAATTTGTTCCTCTACTGTCCGCTTTATCATGAAACGAAAAATACATAAAAAGCGTTTCAAATCAAGCGCATAATCCATTTATTTTCAATCCCATTACCATTTGATAATAGCCTATTTGAGAATTTTTATTTGGCTGTTTTTTAATAAGACAAATAAAGGCTCTGAAAAACGGAACGCATGGCAAATTTTGCGGAAAATGGAAGTTTATATCTTGGAATTCCCATTTGTATTACCAGTGAAACATTTCCCCCCGACCAAGCAATTTTTGCCAAATTTTTTTGCGCCATATAATCCAAAATCGACACACTTTTATTTTGTGTCGTTTTTCCGTCTTCTTGGGAAACCACTTTCCCAACTATTTTTTTCAGCCTTCCAATTTGATTTTTTGCGCAATTTTACGGCTATTTATTTTTGAAAAATTTGACACGCGGACATTCTGCATGAAAAAGAAAAAATCCGCAATAACTCAAACATTAACGCAGCCTGACGCAAGCGACAGGCTTTTTACACGCGCAGAGGTGGCGGAGTATCTCAATATTGGCACAACCTTCATTGAGCAGCTCCGCAGACAGGGCAAACTGCCGAGCTACCGTCTTTCGGGCAAGTGCATTCGCTACAAGAAAAGCGATTGCGACGTCCTGCTTGACCACTGCTTTATAGTCCGCCCCGCCAAAAGCGCGAAGAAAGGAGAAATCTAATGAGAATTCGCACGATAAGCCAAATTTTAGCCGAAGAAAACGAGTCGATGTTTTCATTTGACGACGTTGTTATCGATAAAAACTTTCTGCGCAAGGGTCAAACGTGGGTGATTTCGGGCGCGACAGGAATCGGCAAAAGCGTTCTTGCCATGCAGCTTTCCCTCGGGCTCGCTTTTGGAGAAAAAACGCTGGGCCTTGAAATTTTTAAGCCCGCCAAGACGCTTTTGCTCCACAATGAAAACCCGATTATCGACGAGAAGATTTATTTTCGAGGGATTGTCTCGCAGTTTGCGCTCGATGAAAAGCCGAACGCTGACAGGCTAAACGAAAACCTGCGCATCTCCTGCAAAACAGGCCGCTACTATTCGGTGGACGAATTCATATCGAAACTGGACGCCTCTTTAAGCGCGGGCAAATACGATGTGGTAATTGTGGATTCGCTGTCGTCGTTTGTGCATTGCAACTTTTCAGACCATGCGGCGGTTGCCGACCTCTTTTGCAAAATAAATGGGCTAAAATCGAAGCACAACTTCGCAATGGTTTTGATCCACCATTTCGACAAGCCGATGTTTTGGAGCAAAAGGCTTCACCCCGCAAAATGGTGTATGGGCGGGAAGGCAATAGGGATATATGCAAATATCATGTCCGCTGTTTTGGGAACGAAGAAAGAGTCCGTTTTTACATTTAGCCACTGCGAGCCATTTACAAACTCTGAAATTTCGCAGACGCATATCGCGCATTGCAAAAGCGGCAACATAGCTTGGGAGGAAGTAGAAAATGTTTAAAAAGCCCGAAAGTCCGCAATTTTTTGCAACTATGGAAACGCTGTCGGAGGCCTACAGGGAGTTTTACGAAAGCGAATGTCCCATAGACGCCTTTCCGAAAGTTATACGCGACGTGGCAAAGACCTATTCCGCCGCAAGAAATTTGCCAATGGAGCTGCTTTGCTTTTGCGCCTGCGGAATTCTAAGCGGCGCGATGGGCAGAGTATTCAAGGCAAAAAACGCAGTAAGCGGCGGATATACGCAAAATGCAAATATCTTTGTCTTAGGTGTCGGCGAAAGCTCCACCGGCAAAAGCGCGAGCATAAGGGCTCTTTTCTCGAATCTGGAAAGGCGCGTCTTGCGGGAAATCTCCCAGTACGAAAAAGAGCTGGAGATTTTCAAGAAGTCGAAAACAAAGCTCGCGCAGGACAAGCTTAACGACAAAGAAGGCTTCGGCTTTGACGACGAAACAGCGGATACCCCAAAACTTCCGCGAAATCCAGATTTTATCGTAAAAAATTCCACGTCGGAAGCTCTGATAAAGGCAATGGAGGCAAGCGGAGGCGAAATATTCTCCGTGTGCGAAGAAGCCAGAGACAGCATCTATATTGTAGCCGGCAACTATCGCAAGCAAGGCGATGACACCGAGACCCTAAACAGCGGCTGGTGCGGCGAGCCAATAAAGCACAACCGAATTGTAAACGGGATTTCAAGTGTCCCCAATCCGTGCATTTCACTGCTTTGGATGGTGCAAAACGACATAATAGACAATATCGTTGCAAAGAACAAAGGCAGTTTTATAGGCAGCGGATTTCTAGGAAGATTTCTCTATTGCAGAGGCGCTCCCAAGACCGTTCCCGCCTCAAAAGAAAATATCCCGCTTGACGAATCCGCAATTTCCAGATGGGAAACGCTTCTTGCGGAGACTTACCAAATCCGCAAGAAGGGCCTGCCAGTATGGTTTGACACCGACCAAGACGCCTTTGATTATTTCTGGGAGTTCGACGCCTTTAATACAAAACTTATGAACGGCAAACTGCGCACACAAGCGCCTTTGCTCGGCAAGGCGCGGGAAAACGCAATTAGGCTTGCGATTATTTTCGCGCATGCGGAAGGCGCGGACCGCATCACCGCCGACATCGCAAAACGCGCATGCAGGGTTGTCTCATATTCAATTTGCGTTTCGGTGGTTTTGTTTTCAAGCGGAATGCTCCCTGAAATTGAACACGACAGGGCTAAAATGGACGCCATGATTCGGCAAAACGACGGTTTCTACAAAAAAATCAGCTTCTTTGACCAATATTCAAGTCTGCGCAGCGAGCGCGTGGAATTTATCGTCCATACGTTCCCCGACCTTTACGAAATCGTCAAAAAAGGCAAAGGAAGATACGTCGTTTTGAAAGATAGACTGAACGACGCAAAACAGGTGCTTGGCATCGAAACCGACGATGACGACGATCTGTTTTAGCAAATAGGTGAAATAGGCAAATAGATAAATAGGTGTGAGGCCTGCCAGTCGGAGAGAAATAGGCAAATAGGTAAATAGACAAATAGGAAAATAGATTGCAATACACATTAAAACTTGAATTTTGTTTGACTTTCAAACCGACATCTGGTCTCATACCTTCTTTATCCCGCCCCTGTAGTTCAACGGATAGAACGGGCGTTTCCTAAACGCTAAATCGTGGTTCGATTCCACGTGGGGGCGCGGGTATGTTTTTGTTAAGCAGCATATTGCCATTTTCGCATTCGTTGCTTTTTTTGTGGGCATAATGCCGTAAGTCCCTAGTAATTGACCTAAAATCTGGCAGAAATCCTTACCAACAGCTTACCATTTTGGCTTAATGGGTATGCCCCAAATGGAAGAAAAAATTCCACAATGGGAAAATTATATCTATTTACCTATTTGTCTATTTTACCTATTTTCCCTATTTTGCCGGCAGTGGAGTTGCAGCCCGAACGCCCCGAAGGGAACAGGCGGAGGGCGAAACTTCACTTAGGCAAAATCTATTTCTAAAAACTCTTTTAAAATCCGCTAGAAAAACCTCGCGGATGTAATACTTTAGGATTGTATCTATAAGTAATATAGCGTGTATATTGAAGGATTTTCTTGACTCTCATTGTCTTCAAAATAAAATATATAACATGAAAGTGATAATTTTTGATGTTGGAGATGCTGCTTGTTCTTTGGTTGTTAGTCCTGAACCTAGATATTATGGGATGATGATCGATTGTGGTTGTGCAGCTCAAGATTCAGATAAGAAAAATCCTATAGATGTCATTGATAGATGTAAAAAATGGTTGTCGATGTCAGAATATAAAAAAGGATATCCCCTTACGCTTTTGCATATAACGCATCCTGACGATGACCATGTTAGAAATGCGGGGCGCATATCGAAAGAATTACCTCCATATCTATTAAGACATACTTATACCGAAGAATTTCCTGATTCGGCTGAAATAAATGGAGATTACAAAGAATCATTAGACCGCAAGTATAGAACTCCAAATACAGAATCAATAGATTGGGGTTTATCTATTGATAAAACTTTCTCAATCCCGATTGATAAAGTAAAAAATGATTCAAATTTAAACACAAAGATTCGAAATAATTCAAGTATTCTTAGATTTTTGAAATATAATAATACTTCTATTTTATTTGCTGGCGACTTAGAACGACCAGCGTGGGAATGGCTAAAAAATAACGATTCAGATTTTTGTACTACAATCAAAAGTGGCGTTAATATATTAATTGCTCCTCATCATGGGCATAAATCAGGATTCCCAAATGCTCTCTTCGAATTGTGTAATAAAGTAGATGTAGTAATTCATTCAAAGGATAGTGAAGCAGAAAAAACAGGTCCTAGCGATGTAGCTAGTCAATACACACAATATGCCAAAGGAATAAAATATAAATCTTTAAGTGACGAAAAAGAATATTATGGGAAGGTGTTAACGACACGAAGTAACGGATGTGTTTATATTGATATTTCAAGCACCTATGGCGTTTCATATTATACAGACAAAGCATCCCCAAATCATATTCAACGATGAATTTCAAATACTACGATATACTCTCTCAAGCTCTAATCGGATATTTAACGCTTGTCGTTTTCTCTTCGATTTTGGGATTTGCATATAATAACGATTATTCAATCCCTTATTTAGCAGGAGGTTTTGTTGTTGGCTACTTCATAAATGCCTTAGGTAGCTTATTGGAAAGCTTTTACTTCTTTACTATAGGTGGTATGCCATCTATTAAATTATTACAAGTTAATTCCCCAAAAAAATACTCGGGAATATCTAAAGTTCGTTTCTATCAAGCCCCAAAAGCTATCGATATGCTCAAAAACGATATTGGGAAAAATAACCCCCATGAACAAGAAATGTTCGCAGTAGCGATGAGAGTCTCAAATAATAAGTCTAAAACCAGAGTTCCTGAATTTAATGCTCAGTATGCTTTTTCGCGTACAATACTCACATCTGTGTTAATAATCTCAATTTTTATAATATATAATTTCTATAATAATCCCATTGCTTATTTAATTTCAATACTACTACTATTATTAAGTTGGAACCGATATAGAGAACGCGCATACTACTATGCGAGAGAGGTTTTAAACGATTATTTGCATCAAAAGGAATCTATTTAAACGCCGAGAAACGGCAGGGACGTTCGGCAGGGTTGTTTGTCGGAGCGAATGGTATTTTTGAAATGTCCCACTTTTTTCTATCTCGATAGAGCGCAAACCCAGTAAAATAGCGCATTTGATGGCTTTTTATACAATGAGACATAGTGGGAAATGTCTCATGTTTTGTTTGTATATATTTTATATCAAGCTTATAATTATCAAGTTGAAGCTTGCAAGATTTCCCGCTCCTTAGCTCGTCGGTAAAGAAAATATGATATTTTAGATAAATATAACATAAAATGCGCAAACAAAATCTGTAAAAAAGACCAATTTCTTGAATTGTTCCCATTTTCCCCATACAAGTTCAGCAGATAGGACTTGATGAATTCTGATTTTTTGCCTATTTTAAGACTGGATTGTAAAAATAATATGGACGACATAAACACAGCTAATGTAGGTTTTGAAAAGGAAATCTGGAGCGCGGCAGACAAGCTTCGCGGTAATATGGACGCTTCGGAATACAAAAATATTGTTTTGGGGCTGATTTTTCTAAAATACATTTCGGACAAATTTGAAGAATGGTATAAAAAATTGCTAAAAGATGGCGAAGGCTTTGAAGAAGATAGAGATGCCTACGATGCCGAAGGAATCTTCTTTGTTCCTCAGCAGGCGCGTTGGGAAGCTATTTCGTATGCCGCGCATACCTCCGAAATTGGGAAAGTTATAGATAAGGCAATGGAGCTAATTGAAAAGGAAAATCCGCGCCTTAAAAACATTCTTCCCAAAGGGTTTGCCCGCCCAGAACTTGATAAACGCAGGCTTGGCGAAGTTGTAGACCTCTTTACCAATGTTAAAATGAGTGTCCATGGTGATTCCCGCGATATTTTGGGGCGTGCCTACGAATATTGTTTGGCTCAGTTTGCCGAAAACGAGGGGAAAAAGGCGGGGGAATTCTATACACCTCCGTGCGTGGTGAAAACGATTGTCGAAATCTTAAAACCGCTAAGCAGCGCAAGGCGCGGAACTCGCGGTATTAGGGTCTACGACCCTGCTTGTGGCTCTGGCGGAATGTTTGTTCAGTCTGCAAAATTTGTTAAAGATCACAAAGGTGATCTTAAAAATGTCTCAGTTTTCGGGCAAGAATCGAACCCGACTACTTGGAAGATGGCGCAGATGAATTTGGCAATTCGCGGCATAGAGGCAAACCTCGGCGATTATAACGCCGACACCTTCATGAACGACCGTTTCCCGACCGAAAAATTCGACTACATTATGGCAAATCCGCCATTTAATATGTCGGATTGGGGCGGAGATAAGTTGAAAAACGACAAACGCTGGTGTTTTGGCATTCCGCCAGAAGGCAACGCAAACTTTGCATGGCTACAGCATATGATTTTTCATATGGAGCCGTCTTTCGGGAAAATCGGAATGGTTCTTGCAAACGGTTCGCTTTCTTCCCAAACAAGCGGTGAAGGCGAAATCAGAAAGAATATAATAGAGGCAGACCTTGTTTCTTGCATAATTGCAATGCCACCACAGCTGTTCTATACAACGCAAATTCCCGTTTCGCTGTGGTTTTTGAGCAAGAATAAGAAGCAAAAGGGAAAGACGCTTTTTATAGACGCAAGGGAAATGGGCACAATGAAGTCGCGCAAGTTGCGCGAACTTAGCGATGATGATATCAAAAAATTGGGCGATACCTACGACAAATACGAAGCGGGAACTCTGGAGAACGAAAAGGGCTTTTGCGCCGTTGTCGATACCGCAGAAATTGCAAAGCACGACTACATTTTAACACCTGGGCGCTACGTTGGCATAAAGGAGCAGGAGGAGGACAAAGAACCCTTTGACGAAAAGATGAAGCGCCTGACGGGCGAACTTTCCGGACTATTCGAAGAGTCCCACAAGCTCGAAGCCGAAATCCGCAAGCAACTAAAAAGTATTGGATATGAAATCTGAAAACGATCAAATATCATCATGCCCATGCTTAAGAGGCTTACTTTGGCTTGCAGTAAGTTGCATATTTGTGTGCGCTTTGTTATTCATAGCCTTAAACTATGACAATAATGCACGCTGGATAGAGTGGATTCAACTGCTTCTTGGTATCCTTGGAGCCATTGTAAATCTTTTCGTCATATACTGGTTAAGTTCTTACAGAACTGAAAAGTTAAAAGAAAAAAAACTACAGATAGAAACTTTAAACTGTATTTATGGTGATTTATTTGGAATTTCTAACTTAATAGTTGACCTTGCTGAGTTCATAACTTCAAATATAAGAATAGCGAGTAATGCATTAATTTATATAAAATTATCAAAAGATAAATTTAATTTTAATATATACAACAAATTATACTCTTTTGAATTAGGAAAGTTTCCCGTCGCAGAGTTTTCCTTAAAATATTCAGAGTTAAATATAAATTTTATCTCTCGTAATAGTCCAGACCTATATGGCTATTTATTTCAACTAGATAAGTGCATGAAGCACATGCAAAAGTCCATAGAAGTATTTCGCCAAAATTTAGTGAATAATTCAATACAAAAAGAAAATCTTTCTAATTCTATTCAACTAACAGAAGAAGAAAAGAGCATAATCAAAGTTCCATGTAACTTAGATATTTTATTAGAAAGAAAGAAACTCTCCATAGAACAGAATTTTCTTATTGGATATATAGAATCAATGAAAGATTCCTTAAATACAGTAAATGGAATAATTGAAAATATAAAAAAGATCATTTATGCATTAGATAGATTCTGCGATGAGAAATATCCAAATCAAATCTCTTTACATTCGGAAAAAGAAAAAAGGTATTTTGGTAAAATATTAAATTACAAAAATGAATCAGAACTTATTATTGAAGCCATAGAAAATTTATATTCAGATTCACGAAATACCGGCAAAACAAAAGAAATTACAAAAACTTTATGTAAAAAATTCATACATAAACCCCTTTTTGATATTATATATTCCATGGCTGAAATACTCGACGGAAATCTAACAAAAGCTAGAGAAACATTATTTAAATACGCTGGTAAAAAGCATATCGATGTCATTACTCCAGAAACTATCCAGATGCTTGAAAAAGTAATGCCGGATATAGAAAACAAAATCGATGAGATAAAGTCAGAACAAGAGAAAGATGAATTTTGTACAATTTTACGCGCTGCAATAGATAGTATGAGATAATACAAGGGCAAATGAAAAGCAATTGGAAAAAAGTTAAATTAAGTGATATTTGTGACGTGAGAGATGGAACTCATGATTCGCCGAAAAGAACTGCTGAAGGAAGGTTCTTAATTACATCAAAGCATATAAAAGGTGGTAAAATTGATTTATCGTCAGCTTATAAAATTTCACTTAAAGATTTTGATATGGTAAATCAAAGAAGTAAAGTTGATCAGTGGGATATTTTGCTTTCGATGATAGGTACAATTGGTGAAGTATGTATAGTAAAAGAAGAGCCTGATTTTGCGATTAAAAATGTTGGGCTAATAAAGACTAATGATGAAATTTTATCATTGTATTTATACTATTATTTAAAAACTCCCACAGCTCAATCTGATATTCTAGCTAGACTGAAAGGTACAACCCAACAATACCTATCATTAGGTGAAATTAGATCTTTCCCTATCTCAATACCTCAAGATGATCGGGTTATGCGAAAGATCACAAAGATTTTATCTTCAATAGACGACAAGATAGAGCTGAACAATAAAATAAATCAAAATTTAGATTGGGAAGATTATTTCAGAATTTGTCGCAGAATTTATGAATTAGAAAAAGAAAATCAAAATTTAGAAGCCCAAGCGCAGGCTATATTATATAAATGTAAATCTAATCTATCTAAAAGCGAAATTGGGGATTATCTATATTTTATAAATGGGTTCGCATTTAAAAGTTCTTCCTATGTTTCGAATGGTACGTTCAAGATAGTTACTATAAAAAATGTAAAAGATGGGAAAATAGATTCTATTGGTTCGGATTCAATAAATGAAATACCATATGGAATGCCACCAGATTGTTTTTTGGATATAGGAGATGGCTTAATGTCACTTACTGGTAATGTCGGACGAATAGGTATTGTTTGCGAAAAAAAACTATTATTAAACCAAAGGGTCGCTAAGATTGTTCCAAGAGAAACAGCATGGAAAGGATTGGCGTATTTTATTATGAGATTCCCGGAAACAAAATCTGCATTAAAATCTATTGCACACGGAACAGCTCAAGCGAATTTGAGTACAAACGATTCTTTAAAAGTAAAACTTTCTTTTCCCGTGGATATCACAAGTAATTTTGCAAAAATACTCAACTCTTACTATATTAAAATTCAAAAAAATAACATGGGATCAATATTGCTTGCGCAGCTACGCGACGCATTGTTGCCGAAGCTGATGTCTGGTGAGATTGATGTTTCGGACGTGGCGGTGTAAATTACAATTTGTATGAGCATTCCGTTTTTGGCATAGTTTTGTTTTTTCAAAAACTTAAAAAACGGAAGGCAATATGAAAGAACAATTAATGAAAGAAATTCAACAGAGAATGAGCAATGCCTTAAACGATAGGCAAAAAGAACAGTTAAAAGCCGTTCTTTGCCAATGTTTGCGCGGATATTCCGTCTCTGCTGTTCATGATACACAAAAAGAAGATTCTTTGGAAAATGGCAGGCTTTTGGACTTGTTTTTGGCTGCAAAACGCGTTGAAGGGTGTTCAGAAAAAACGCTCCACTACTACGGCGAAACAATACGCCGTATGTTTGGCGTCGTAAAGCTGAATGTCAGAGACATTTTTACGGAAAACTTGCGCATATATCTTGGGAAATACCAAGAAGAAAACAAAGTAAGCCGCGTTACCATAGACAATGTAAGGCGTATACTTTCAAGTTTTTTTGCTTGGCTTGAAGATGAAGATTACATCGTAAAAAGTCCTGTAAGAAGAATTCATAAAGTAAAGACCGCAAAAATCATAAAAGAAGCTTTTACCGACGAAACTATCGAAATTTTGCGCGACACCTGCAATGAAGTAAGGAATCTCGCCATCGTTGAATTACTTGATTCTTCGGGCATGAGAGTTGGCGAGCTTGTAAAATTAAACAGAAACGACATTAACTTCAATGAACGTTCTTGTATTGTATTTGGCAAGGGAAGTAGCGAACGAGAGGTGTATTTTGACGCTCGAACAAAAATTCATCTTTTGCAATATTTAAATAATCGAAGTGACGATAATCCCGCCCTATTTGTTTCTCTGCGCGCTCCGTATGAGCGAATGACAATTAGCGGAATTGAACTTCTTTTACGAAAGCTCGGACGGGCTGCTGCTATTGAAAATGTCCACCCACACCGTTTCCGCCGAACGCTTGCAACAAGAGCAATAGATAAAGGCATGCCCATAGAACAAGTTCAAAAACTTTTAGGACATGTAAAAATAGATACAACAATGCACTACGCATTAGTAAATCAAAGCAACGTGAAAATGTCACACAGGAGATTTGTAGCATGAAGAAAGTAAAATATTTGCCATTAAAAAATTTCATATCATATATTTCAAGGGGCATTACGCCAAAATATACAGAAAGCGATGGAATATGTGTGCTTAATCAAAAATGTATAAGAAACAATAGAATATCGATTGTTCAAGCACGGAAGCATAACATAAAAGCAAAGAATATTTCAAATGACAAATTGTTGCGAAAATGGGACATTTTGGTGAATTCGACTGGAACTGGAACGCTAGGAAGAGTTGCTCAAATAAAACAAGATGTCATAGCAACGGCAGATTCCCATATAACCATTGTACGTCCAAATCAAGACGTTAACGCTGCATTTTTGGGATATGCATTAAAATATAACCAACAATCAATAGAAGCTCTTGCTGAAGGCTCTACGGGGCAAACTGAATTGTCTAAGGAAAAATTGAAAGAGAGAATTTTAATTCCATGTTTTGAGTATAAAGAGCAGGCAAAAATTTCGGAAATATTGTTGTATTTGGATGAACGCCTTGAGCTTAATGAGAAGATAAATCAAAATTTAGAAGCCCAAGCTCAGGCTATTTTTAAATCTTGGTTTGTTGACTTTGAACCATTCGACGGCAAAATGCCTGCGGACTGGAAATCTGGAACTTTTTCTGAATTAATTGCAAATACAGTTGGTGGAGATTGGGGGAAAGATGAACTTCAAGATAATTATACAGAGGAGGTATACTGTATCCGAGGTGCCGATATTCCCGATGTAAAAATTGGGAACAGAGGGAAAATGCCCAAAAGGTACATTTTACAGAAAAATTATTCATTAAAAAAATTAAACGACGGAGATTTAGTTGTAGAAATATCAGGTGGAAGTCCTACTCAATCAACAGGAAGAATAGCAGCTATTTCAGATTATTTATTAAATAGATACAAAAACAAAATAATCTGTACTAATTTCTGTAAATCGTTGAAACCTAAAAAAAATTATAGTGAATATGTATACCATTATTGGCAATATTTATATGATAAAAATATTTTCTTCGGGTACGAAAATGGCACAACTGGAATTAAAAATCTTGATATATCGGCTTTTTTAGAAACAGAACCAGTAATCATTCCCAGCCAAAATATATTGGTTGCTTTTGCTGAAGTGTGTAAGAAAACGTTTGCGCAGATATATCATAATGGTTATGAAAACGAAACCTTGGCTCAGCTTCGCGATACGCTGCTTCCGAAGCTGATGTCTGGTGAGATTGATGTTTCGGACGTGGCGGTGTAAATTACAATTTGTATGAGTATGAATGACTATTCTGAATACGAGGATAGTGGAGAATTTTCACTATTAAGTTTCATCAAAATTGTTCTTAGAAACAAAAGCACGCTTATTGAAAATGAAGACAAACGTATTCTTTTGTATAGAGGTCATTCAAATCAAGGGTATGGGTTAATACCATCTGTCTTTCGAGATAATTATATAAAGCGTGAGCATGAATTGGTAAAGGAGCTACACCGTTATTGCCCCGAAGAATTCAACACATTGCCATCTACGCTTGATAAATTGATAAAAATGCAGCATTATGGGCTACCGACTAGGTTATTGGATGTTACTTTAAATCCTCTTGTAGCTTTATTTTTCGCCTGCCAAGAAAATGATGGAGATTCGACGGACGGAGAAGTAATAGCCATACCATCATACGTTAAAACTACAGAAGATTTTAAAGTTTCGTTATATGCTGAATTAGCTACAATTGATGATAGCAATTTAAAGCGTGTTATATCTGCTAAGTTTAAACAAGATGATAAAAATATACGCGAGCTTCAAGATGATCTAAAAAATGAATTTGAAGAAAGATCCATCCCAATAATAGTTGCGCAAAATAATAATAGGATAAAACGTCAACAAGGTGCGTTTCTCCTATTCGGCTTAGACCCCAATAGCGAAATGTTTTTGAGCAAGAAAACTATTTTTGATGAAAAACCTTTATTGCAAGGTAAGGCAGAAGAGGGAATTGAATCTTTCATAAAAATTCCAAAAGAAGAAAAAGCCAAAATCTTGAAAGAACTTGATGCGATAGGGATAAATCATTCATTTTTGTTCCCAGAACTTGAACATCAGGCAACGTATTTAAAGAACAAATTTGCGGAGTAAAACTATGTCATACAAAGAAGAAAATTACGAAAATGCAATTATACAACTTTTTGAAAAATTGGGATATGAACATGTATATGGTCCGGATATTGATAGAGATTATACCGACCCTTTGTATGGCGAAGAGCTTAGAACTTGTCTTAGCTCCATCAATCCGGATTTGCCGACAGAGGCCATAGACGAAGCCATTTATAAAATTCGCAATATAGACAATCAAGAGTTGATTTTGAAAAACTCTATTTTCACCGACTATCTACAAAACGGAATTGACGTTGCCTACATACTTAATGGCGAACAAAAATACGACAAAGTAAATCTTGTTGATTACGCAAACATAGACAGGAACAGTTTTATTGTAGCCAATCAATGGACAATAGTTGAACGTTCCGAAAAAAGAGCGGACATTATTGTTTTTGTAAACGGCATACCTCTTGTTGTGGTAGAATTGAAATCGCCATCAAGGGAAGAAACGGACGCTTCGGCGGCGTTTAGGCAGTTGCGAAACTACATGCGGGAAATTCCATCGCTGTTTGTATACAACGCCTTTTGCGTGATGAGCGATATGGCGCAAACAAAAGCAGGCACAATAACGGCCGGCGAAGATCGCTTCATGGAATGGAAGACTACGGACGGCTCTTACGAAACCACAAAATTTGCCGACTATAACACCTTTTTCATGGGGATATTCGAAAAGCGCAGATTTTTGGATATTATAAAAAATTTTATTTGCTGCTGTTTTAATGAAAAGCAAGAAAAGATAAAAATATTTGCGGCGTATCACCAATATTTCGCGGTAAACAAGGCAATAGAATCTACAATAAAGGCGACAAATTCTGACGGTAAGGCGGGCGTATTTTGGCATACGCAAGGTAGCGGCAAATCGTTCTCGATGGTTTTTTATGCCAACTTGCTACAACAAACTTTAAAAAATTCAACCATTGTTGTAATAACCGACAGAAACGACTTAGACAACCAGTTGTTTGGGCAGTTTTCGAGATGTGCTGATTTCCTAAGGCAAATTCCTATTCAAGCGGAAAGCCGAGAAAACCTAATTGATTTGTTGGCTGGGCGCGAAGCAAACGGTATCATTTTTACCACAATGCAAAAGTTCACGGAAACGGCTGAGCCGCTATCGCTACGCAAAAATATCATTGTTATGGCAGACGAAGCCCACCGCGGGCACTATGAAATAGAACGCATAGACCCCAAAACAGGAACGGTAAAAATAAGCACAGAAATTTTAATACGCAAAAGTCTTCCCCATGCAACATATATAGGATTTACAGGAACTCCTATTTCATCAAAAGACAAGAACACGCGCGAAGTTTTTGGCGATTATATAGATATTTACGACATGACGCAGGCCGTCGAAGACGGCGCAACGCGCCCGGTATATTACGAAAGCCGAGTTGTGCACTTAAAGCTCGACAAGTCCGTAATGGACAAAATCGACCAAGAATACGACAAAATGGCGGAAATTGCCGAAGCCTATTCCATCGAGAAAAGCAAAAAAGAGCTTAGCAAGATGGAAAGTATTTTGGGCGCGGAACAGACCATAGACGCCTTATGCAACGACATTGTTTCGCACTACGAAGAAAACCGCGAAAAGCTGCTTACGGGTAAGGCTATGATTGTTGCCTATTCAAGAGAAATTGCGATGAAGATATATCGCAAAATTCTCTCGATACGACCGAACTGGACTGAAAAGCTGGTCGTTGTTATGACATCGGCAAACAACGACCCAGAAGACTGGAAACCTATTGTCGGGAACAAAGCGTATAAAGACGAACTCGGCAGAAAGTTTAAAGACAACAATTCGCCTTTAAAAATTGCGATTGTTGTTGATATGTGGCTTACGGGGTTTGATGTGCCGTCGCTTGCGACAATGTATGTGTATAAGCCCATGGCTGGACACAATCTTATGCAGGCCATCGCCCGCGTAAATCGCGTATTCAAAGACAAAGAAGGCGGTTTGATTGTGGACTATGTCGGTATTGCTTCGGCTTTAAAACAGGCAATGAATGATTATACAAACCGCGACAAACAAAAATATGGCGATATGGATATAGGCAGTGCAGCCCTGCCACGTTTCATTGAAAAATTAACGGTTTGTAGGGAATTGTTCCACGGCTTTGATTACAGCAATTTCAAAACGGCATCTGACTACGACCGAGCACAGTTAATAATGGATGGCGTAAATTTTCTTTCGGATCCGCAAGAACCTGAAAGGAAGGAGCACTATTTAAAAGAAGCAATGTTGCTAAGGCAGGCGTTGTCGCTTTGTCGAAGCATTGTAAAACCAGAAGACCGTTTAGAGGCAGCCTTTTTTGAAGCGGTGAGAACATTGTTGACCCGCATTTCATCGAAACCGCATTACATTTCTTTAAAAGAAATCAACAAACGCATAAATGAACTATTGCGCCAAAGCATAAAAAGCGAAGGTGTTGTAAATTTGTTCTCAGATGTAAAAGAAGAGTTTTCGATTTTCGATCCTAAATTTTTAGCTGAGGTTGCAAAATTAAAGCAAAAAAACATTGCCGTAGAATTGTTGAAAAAATTGATAGCAGAACAAGTTTCGGTTTATCAAAGAACGAATGTTGTTAAGTCTCAAAAATTTTCCGAACTGTTGCAACGAACAATGAATGCCTATCTTAACGGATTACTTTCAAACGAGGAAGTAATCGAGGAACTATTAAAGATGGCAAAGGAAATTGTAAGCGCAAAAGAAAACGGGAATGCCTTGGGGCTATCAACTGAAGAAGTCGCTTTTTACGATGCCTTAGCTAAGCCGCAAGCCGTAAAAGATGTTTATTCTAACGAAGAACTTGTTGCTATCACAAAGGAATTAACAGACGCTTTGCGGAAAAATAAAACTATAGATTGGCAAAGAAGACAAAACGCAAGAGCCCGTATGCGACTTCTTGTAAAACGCCTTTTGAAAAAATATAAATACCCGCCCGAAGGGCAGGAAGAAGCCCTAAATACCGTTATAGCCCAATGCGAAATGTGGACAGACAATAGCGATATGGAAGAGCAGGAAAGCGCATAAAATTAGAACAATAAAAACGGATTAAATATGACAGAGGCGAAAATTGGGTATGTGTACATTTTGACCAATCCGAGTTTTAAGGAGGATTGGGTGAAAATCGGGAAGTCTGCGCGTCCTGTCGATGTGCGCTCGAAGGAACTTGACAACACTGCCGTTCCACTTCCGTTCGAAATTTATGCCGCTATAAAAACTTCAAAATTCAACGAGGTTGAAAAACTTGTCCACAAAACGATAGACCGTTTGACGGATTTGCGAATACGCCAAAATCGTGAATTTTTCAACGTTCCGCCGCAAGTTGCATTCGACATTTTCAAGGACATTTCTTTGGCGATAGAAGATGCCGAGCTTATAGAATACAAAAAAGGAAGTTCCGAGTTGGCGGACGGCAATTCAGACGAATGCCCGCATGCAAGGCGCGGGAGATTCAAATTCAGTATGGTCGGCATAAAAATCGGTGAGAAAATCACGTTCATTCCGACGGGAATTGTTGTTACGGTTGCAAGCGACGACACTGTTGAATACGATGGGCGCATTTACAAGCTTTCGCCGTTTGTTGGGACTTATATGCCTGCTAATAAGCGCAACACTTCTAACGCATATCAGGGAAGCAAATTCTTTTCATATAAAGGAAAAATATTGGATGATTTGAGAAAAGAAGCCGAAAATAGAAAATAAATGAATTATCGAGCATTCTATACTCGAAAAATATCTTGACATTTTATTGATAATATATTGTTATTTGTAGCGCAATAGGCAAATGAGTAATAGTATATTGTCAGTTGTTCGGAATAAAAACGCATCGACTTCGGAGATTATGAAGGTCGTGGCGGGGAATGTTCGCGCCATGCGTTTGGGGTGGAATATTTCGCAGAAAGATTTTGCATTGCGTGTCGGGATTGCGTTGCCGACATACAGGCGATTTGAAACTACGGGCGAGATTTCCATGCGCAAATTGGTGGAAATTGCCAAGTTTTTTGACCTTACGGGGGACATAAAAAATCTTTTTACGAAGCGCGAATATTCTTCGATTGAAGATGTAATAAAAGAAAAACCTAACAGGAAAAGAGCGTCTAAAAATGGATAAGAATTTTGTGGAGGTATGGCTTTCAAATTCGCTTGTTGGGCGTATTGCTCTGACATCCGAAGGCCTTTGCGCGTTTGAGTATGACGCCGATTTCCTTGAAAACGGATTTTCAATTTCGCCGTATGTTCTGCCTCTTGAAAAGAAAGTCTTTATAGCCGATCGCGATCCGTTTGATGGCAATTTCGGCGTATTTGACGACTCTCTTCCCGACGGCTGGGGCACATTGCTGCTCGATAGGTTTCTGAAAGAGCAAGGCAAGGATTTATCGAAGCTTTCCATTTTAGACAGGCTTTCGCTAATTGGCTCAAACGGGCGTGGAGCGTTGGGATATCGTCCAGACAACAGCTTTGCGGCAAACGCTCATTTTAAGGATTTCGACAAGATTTCATCGGCGTGCCAAAAGATTCTCGAAGAGAAGAAAATTGACAACGGCTCGCTTGAAGAAATTTACAAAAATGGCGGCTCGTCAGGCGGAGCGCGTCCGAAAGTGTTTGCTAAAATTGATGGCAGAGAATGGCTGGTAAAATTCAAGTCGAGCTTCGACCCGAAAGACATCGGGGAAATTGAATACAAGTATTCTCTGCTTGCAAAAAAATGCCAAATAGAAATGCCCGAAACGCGTTTGATAAACGGCAAATATTTTGCGGTTGAGCGGTTCGACAGAACGCCGAACGGCCGCGTCCACACAATTTCGGCGTCGGGGCTTTTGAACGCATACTACCGCTTGCCGAACCTTGACTACACCGACTTACTTACCGTCTGCAAAGACCTAACAAAAGACCAAGCACAGGTCGTGCAGCTCTTCCGCAGAATGGTCTTCAATGTTCTGATTGGCAACAAAGACGACCACTCGAAAAATTTCGCGTTCCAATATAAAAACGGGGAATGGAAATTGTCGCCCGCCTACGATATGCTACCAAGTGCAGGGTTCAACGACATGCACACAACGTCCGTCAACGGGAAGGGAAATCCGAGCATGGACGACATTGTTGAAGTCGCAAAACAGGTTTCGATTTCGGAAAAGCTCGCAAAGAATATTTACAGCGAGATAAAGTCAATATTATCTAAAAATAACAAATAAAAATGTTGCGTATTTTTGTCTGGTGTGGTAGTATAGATACCGTAGGGACAAAGGTATGATGATAAGTAAGACAAAGATATCAACGGACGGGTTTGAGAAGTTTAAGATTACTCCTGAAATGGCGGAGATTTTCGAACTACCGATGAAGGCGGTCGGGATTTGGGTTATCGTTCAGAGAAACGATTTTTACTATCGCTTGCGGAAGGTTCGTCTGGACGGATATTTTGCCTCCGACAAGTACAACAACCATCAGAAGATTTCCTGCAAAATTTGGGCTCAGATGTTTGGCGGCGAGCGTTCCGCCAAGTTTGAATTTTTCAAGCTTTCTGTCCGCAAGCGCAAGTGGGTAATGTCGCTTATTGACGAGCTCTACAAGGTTCGGGAATTATCCAAGGTGCTTGAAGAATTAGGGCATGACGAAGTCATACTGCGTATTCTTGACGACACTTCCGCGGATCGCGCAGGCGGCAAATTATACAGCTCCATTGAAAGCGCGATAGCTTATTGGAGGCGCAATTACGGGAGGATTGGTGAATGAAAAATCTCCTAAAATACCGTCAAAATAAATGGTCAGAAATTGGTAAGGATATTTTTGTAAAAATGCGCAAAAATACGTATATTTTGATAGCTCTTAATGCCTATAAAATGCGTAAAAATACGCAAAATTTTTCAAACATTGGATTTCGTAAAACACTCAAAATAAACAAAATGCAAAACCAAGAAAAAAATAAAAATGAATAAAATATATCAAGGCTTAGGAAACGCTCGTTCTATCTGTTGAAATACATAGGCTAGTTTAAGCTTTCATGTGACCAAATCTTGGATTTAAAGTCTATATTATTTTAGTTATCATAATTCTTTCTCTCGCCTTAGCTATTTCATTTCAATAATAGTTGCCCCATTCCGCCACATATTAAAATCCATATAATATAATTCACAATTTTTATTATAGCATTGTTTATCTTCTTTTTCTTCTCTTTCCAAATTACACTATCTTTTATTTTGAAAAATTCTCTACACCTAGTTTTGTATAAGAAAATATATACCAATTCAGAATAATGCTTTTCTAAGGATTTCTTATCCGCTCTCTTTTAAGTATTCTTTCCGGTATTTACTGTTTGGTATATTATTCAATAAAAAATTCTTTCATAATTAAAGAATACTTTCTTCATTTCTTCAATAAATTCTATAAAATATAAATATTTGAATTTGGTATTGAACAATATTAAGGCATATAAACTTCTTATATACTTTATTTACTATGAAAAATACTGCCCTTGTTTATATTTGATGTACCAGTCTGTTGCGCAATCGCAAAAATCGGCTATAAAAAATTTATGCCCCTTCCCAGTAATTGCACGTCCTAGATTTATTGAATTTAGCCTAATTGAAATGTCAATAACCAAACTATTACAAAAGACCTGGAAACAGTGTAAAATATAGATTGTTTGATACAATCTTTTGCAAATACTTATATTTCTTCTAAGCCTACTATACCCCAATCGGGCTCGACGGAAAAGTAAGCCTGCCCTGTAATTTCTGGAAGTATAGCAGTGCGCGTCTTCACGCTCAGAGATTTTCGTGGATAAAAAATATGGCAAATATGCAACCATATCAATTTATCAAAACCCTAAAATTTTTATATACTATAATCAAAAATTTTCGACAAATTGCTAATAATCTACCCTACAAGAAAATAGAAATCAGCAAGGTTCAGCAGGAAACAGTCAATAGAAACCACAATGAAACTCGCTCACGTTTGAACCTATATTCAATTCTAAATTTATACAAAATTTGCAAATGCCTTTTGATTTTCTCTTTTACATTTTCCCCATAAATGTCTTTTCAAAAAGCTGTACAACTATAATAGCTTATCACAATCGCATATAAAAAAATTGCCGCAAGTTTTTGCGGCAATCTTTATTTAAATTCCCTACCTCAATCCTCTATTGATTGGGTCTCAGCAGTATCTGATACTCTCCTGACGGCATTTTATCCACTGTCAACGTGCCGTCGGAGTTCCTTACAAAATCCTTCTCCGGAACTTTGTAACCGTTTACGCGCACACTCGCGGAATTGCTCGTCGGGAATACCACCGTTCCCGTCGAATTCGGCGGGATTACTATCCGCCACTCCATCACTCCGTCTGAAACGCGCCATGACGATGAAGCCAATCCGTACGGAGTCTCGTGCGTTCCGCTCGCAAAGGTTATTCCACCGCCAAGCTTGGGATTGAATATTATATTTTTATACCCGGGGTTTGCCTCGTCGCGCCATATGCCTGCCACGCTTTTATACAGCCACTCTCCTATCGCTCCGTACGCATAATGGTTGAAGGAATTCATTCCGGCATCGCCAAACCCGGTCTTGTGCGAATAACTGTTCCATCTTTCCCACATGGTCGTCGCACCTTGCGTTATCGGATACAGCCACGACGGGAATCCCTCGTTCAGCAGAAGCCTGTATGCCAAATCCGTGCGCCCGTACCGAGTCAGCACTTCTGTCAGCAACGGCGTCCCTAAAAATCCGGTCCTCAAATATACGCCAGAATCCTCCAATACCTTTACGAATCTTTCAAACGACTTCTCCCTTATTTCATCAGGCAATAAATCAAATCCCAACGCCACCAAGTAAGCCGTCTGTGTCTCGTTATCGACAGTGCCGTCTTCAAATACATATTTTTTAGTAAATCCCTTCTTCGCTTTTTCGGAAATTGCCGCGTATTTTTTGGCGTCGCCTTCCTTGCCCAGCACTTTCGCAACCTTTGACAGCAGCCCAGCGTTCCGCGCAAAGTACGCCGTTGTTATAAGCTCCGTATTCGTACCTTTTCTATGCGTGCTGCGAACCTTTTCAAACTCCCCTGCCTTCCTGTATTTCTCAGAAGCTTTTGGATCCGCAGACTTCTCTATTTTGCGCTTCGCAACGTCTCCGTCAAGACTGTCCATGGAAAGCCAATCGCCGTAGCTCCATGCCGTGCATATGCCGTCTTTTGAATTCTTGTCCAGAAATTCCACAAACGCGCACATCGCGCCATAGTTTTCTTCCAATATCTTCTTGTCGCCGTACTGCAAATATATCTCCCACGGGCATACTATCATTGCCGCGCCCCAGGTCGCTCCGCCCCCGCAATCGCCTGTAAATATATTCGGGGCTACTTTCGATATTGCGCCGTCTTTTAGCTGTGCGTCGCGCAAATCGCGCGTCCATTTTGAGAAAAATGAGCATACGTCCATATTATACGCAGCAGTCGGAATAAATACGTGCGCATCGCCTGTCCACCCGAGCCGCTCGTCGCGCTGCGGACAATCTGTCGGTGTGGAAAAGAAATTTCCCCTCTGTCCCCATTGTATGCAGCTTTGCAGCATATTTACTTTCGGCACGGAGCATACGAAAGATCCTATTTGCCTCATATCGTTGTGCAAAACTACACCCTTCACCCAGTCCGCGTTCGGCTTCGCATTCTCGGGAAATCCCGACAACTCCACATATCTAAATCCATGATAGGTAAACAACGGATTCCACTCCTCTACGCCAAACCCCTTGCATATATAGGAATCTTGCGAGCGCGCAGAACGGTAATTTTTCGTATACAATGTTCCGTCTTTTTCCAACATCTCCGCAACGCGCACCGTTATCTTCCTGCCGGGCGCAGACGGTATTTTTATCCGCGGCCAGCCAACCATATTCTGACCGAGGTCGAATATATATGTCCCGGGCTTTACCTCACGCACGGACACGGGAGTCAATTCCATTTCCGCCTTTATCGCAGGGCTCCTGCGCGGCTCTATCAACGGTTTTTCGCCTATATCGGCGGCCGCAACTGGCTTGAAATCTGTCTCTTCGTAATCGCTCTCCGTCCAATCGCCAAGCTCGCGGCGGGCATCGTACTCCTCTCCGTGGTATATGTCGGAATACGTTATCGGCCCGTACGACCATTTCCAGCTCCCGTCCGTCACAAAGCTCGCCTTGCGCCCGTCTTTATAGACCACTTCGAGCTGCGCGGCTATTTCAGGCTTTTTGCCGTATAGCGCCCTGTTGTTCCCCCATACAAGGCTGCCGGCATACCAACCGTCGGCAATTATCCCGGCAAGCGCATTGTCGCCTTCGTAAAGCATCTTGCTTACGTCGTATGTTGTTGCCTGGATACGTTTGTTGTAGTCAGTCCAGCCTGGGCTCCAATAGTCGTCGCCCACTTTTTTGCCGTTTATATAAAATTGGTATATGCCGCGCGCCGCTATATACAACCGCGCGCTCTCTACATCGTCGTCAAGGCTTATTTCCTTGCGCACGTACGTTGGCGGAAATGATTTCAGAATTTTTTTGTCTTTGCCATCGCGGCCTTTTATCGTCTCAAACTCCTGCTCTGCCGTATTTGATATCCACTTCGCGGACCAATCTGAATTTTTTGTAAGCCCAGCTTCAAAATACGCAGGCTCGGACCATTCAGACGCTCTGCCGGCCTCGTCCCATACGCGGACTTTCCAAAAATATCTCTCCTTAGACTTCGGCTCGGGTATTCCGGCTCCAACCCATATTGACTCGGAAGAGTCGACCTTCCCGCTATCCCAAAGCGGATTGCCAGAAAGCTCGTCTATGCTCCGCGCAACCACAAGTTGATATGCCGTTTGGCGCAATCCTTGCCCGTTGGCCGGCAACTGCCAGGAAAACTTCAGATTTTCCAACGACATTCCAATGGGATTCTCATAAAATTCCCCGACCGTTAGCTTTAAAGGTTTAAATTTTCCCTCTCCGGCAAAAGTGCACACTCCCGCCACAAATATCGCGGCAAACGCCGCAAAAATTCGCCTCTTCATACACTGCATTTTTTTAAAAATTCTACAATGCGTCAACTTAAATCGGAATCTCCACTCTCATATATTCGCAATTAACCTGCCAAATAATAAAAAATCCGAACTGCGCAAAAACGCATCCGGATTTTTAGAACGCCCGCTATTCCCGGGTGCGCCTATTTACACAACCCTTCGCTTTTTTTGTAGGCTCGGACTTTTTGCCCTTCCCAACCTTCGGCTCCTTCGCTTTGTCCTTTCCTACTTTCCCGCCCTTCGCTAACGGGCACTTTGACACATCGGGACAATTCCCGGCCGCCGGGCAGTCGGCAGCTTTCGGGGAGGCGCTTTGAACCGGCAAACTATCAGCGCCAGAACCTTGCGCGCACAATGAAATCGCGGATATTAAAAACACCGCCAACATTCCTGCAAACTTCATATCTTTTTCCCTTTCCGTTTGTGTTTTTTATATATCGGAACTTTTTTCTATCTCGACACCCAAAAAAACCTTTGTTCAAAAAAACTTCCGCATAAAAAATAATAGTTTACAAAGGATTCCTTTATGCGAAAATCCCAATCATGACTCCCCAAGAATTCAAATTATCTTTCGAAGAAAAAAGGCAGGCTGTAGAAGCCGCAATCAAAAAATACCTTCCGCCGGCAGATACGCGTCCGGCAATAGTGCATGAGGCTATGCACTATTCTATGGAGGCCGGCGGCAAAAGAATCCGCCCAATGCTTCTGCTTGCCGCACACGAAATGTTCCCGTCGGAAATCGATCCCCTGCCGGCATGCGTCGCAATAGAATGCCTCCACACTTATTCCCTCATACACGACGACCTCCCGTGCATGGATAATTCCGACCTGCGCCGCGGTAAACCTACCTGCCATAAAAAATTTGATGAAACTATGGCGCTACTCGCGGGCGATGCACTACTCACATATTCTTTCAAACTTCTCGCAGACGCATATATGAATTACCCGAAGGTCGCTACGGGACTCGTATTCGACCTCGCAGACGCAGGTGGAAGCACAAAAATGATTGGCGGGCAAGTTGAGGATGTGCTCGGCGAAAGAGACGGGAAAATGACACCCGACAAGCTGAACTTTATCCACCACAACAAAACCGCCGCACTAATTACGGCCGCCGTCACCATGGGCATTAGGCTCGCAGACGACTACGACGAACTTAAACTCCAAGCCGCCCGCGAAATCGGCAAAAATATAGGGCTCGCCTTCCAAGTCATCGACGATATTCTCGACGTCACAAGCGACGAAGCAACTCTCGGCAAAACCACGGGGCTCGACGCCGCAAACGAAAAAATGACTTACGTCTCCCTATACGGCATTGAAAAATCGAGGGAAATTGCCGCCCAACTTACACAAAAAGCAATTTCCGACTGCGAAAAGCTCAGCCCAAACTGCGCCTTCCTAAAAGCGCTCATCTCTTACATGCAAAACAGAATCAATTAGCCTATATAATATTTTAAGAAAGGACTCTCCAATGATTGTCGAACCAAAAGTAAAAGGCTTCCTTTGCATAACCGCCCATCCCGAAGGCTGCGCGGAAAACGTGCGCGAACAAATCGCCTACGTCAAATCGAAAGGAAAAATCAAGGACGGCTGCAAGTCCGCTCTCATTATCGGCGCCTCCACAGGCTACGGCCTCGCAAGCAGAATAACGGCGGCTTTCGGCTGCGGCGCCGCAACCGTTGGCGTATTTTTCGAGCGCCCTGGCGACTCCGCGCGCCAGCGCCCTGCAAGCGCAGGCTGGTACAATACTGCCGAATTCACTAAACAGGCAAACGCCGCAGGCCTATATTGCGCAAATATCAACGCCGACGCATTCAGCGACGAATGTAAAAAACAGGCAATAGACGCCATCAAAAAAAGCCCCCTCGGGAAAGTCGATTTAATTGTCTACTCTCTCGCCTCACCGCGCCGCACGGATCCAAAGACGGGCGAAGTGTACAAGAGCGTACTAAAAACTGTCGGCGAACCGCGCAAAGACAAGTCTCTCGACACCGACAAAGCGCAAGTCATAGAAGTCACTGTGCCCGCCGCTACCGAACGGGAAGTTTTTGAAACCGTAAAGACAATGGGCGGCGAAGATTGGGAACTTTGGATAAACGCACTCGACGAAGCGGGTGTCATCGCAGAAGGCTGCACAAGCCTTGCCTACTCTTACATCGGGCCGGAACTGACTTACCCCATATACCGCAGCGGCACTATCGGGCTCGCAAAAAAAGATCTCGAAGCCGCCGCGAACAGAATAGACGCCACGCTAAAACTTAAACGCGGCAAGGCGTTCATATCTGTAAACAAAGCACTCGTCACTCAGGCGAGCAGCGCAATCCCGGTTGTTCCGCTCTACATATCAATCCTGTATAAGGTCATGAAAGAAAAAGGCGTTCATGAAGGGTGCATCGAGCAAATACAAAGGCTTTTCTCTACGCAGCTTTACAACGATAACTGCCTTGACTTCGACGATGACGGGCGCGTGAGAATCGACAACCTTGAATTGCGCGACGATGTCCAAAAAGCCGTTTTTGAAATTTGGCCAAAAGTGACAACCGAAAACTTGAACGAGCTCACAGATTTCGCCGGATATAAGAAGGAGTTTTTAAAGCTCTTTGGTTTTGGGCTTCCAAACGTCGACTACAAAAAAGACGTTGAAATATAAATTCCCGCGCGGATATTTCCGCTTTATTCCAATCAAAGAAAGGCGCTGATTTCCAACCAGCGCCTTTTTATTTTCCCCCAAAAATCAGCCGCTATCCTACAAACAATATTTGCCAGGACATATCGAAAAAAATCCGCATTTTTTATCACTGCCCAGAAATATATTCTCGCCGCGCAGAAATTTTTTTTGAAATACTCCGTTTACTTTTAGGCTTATAAATTTTACACAAAAAAATTTGCCGTCGAAAATTCTTAATACTTACAATTTGCTGCCTTACTGTTCTACGTGGAACATTTTTCAGTCCGCCTAAATGCGGGATAATCCGGCAGCAAATTTTCCACTTTCTCGAGAATAAAAAAGCGCGCATATCCGCGCGCTTGCACAGTCTTTTTTTTGATTAAAAGAACACCGAATGCGTCGGGCTCATATCTGTTCACCCGCGTTTAAAATTGTCGCCTGCGCTTGCGAAATCGCACACCTTTGTCTCAATTATCTTCCCGTCGTCTGCCGTTATTTTAGCCTTCCACTGTCCCCATGTATGGCTCGGTTTTTCGGGAATGAGCTCGCACTTTGCCCCTGCATTGTTTACGCTCGGAGACGAAAACATTTCCGCGCTTGTATTGCCGATATACTTGCTGCGCGCAAGCAACAGCGGCCCTTTCTTTATCGTCGCAGCCGCCGAATGGCGCATTATCGGCAAGAAGTCTTTGCGGCATGCTTCGTCGTACCCGAGCCAGCGCATAACTCGCATATCTCCGCCGGCATAATACTCGGAAGATAAATCCGAATTTATTACCCGTGGAGTCATATCAAATTCTATTTTTATAGAAGTTTCGCCTTTGCCGATATTCAGCTTGTGCCAGCCGGCATTCGCCACCTTGCCGTTTATCAGAGTTTTCTTGCTCCACGAAGGCACCCTAAAATTTACGGCGACCTCCTCCGGAGATTTTATCTTTACCTCGGCAGTGTCCGACACCGGGTAATTCCCCAAAACCTCGACTTCAACATTGCCTACCTTCCCTTTGTATGGAGAATAAAAATTCACAAACAATTCGCCGCCCGACTTTGCAAGAGAGGTTCTCGCAAAATCGAGAAACGCCCTCGGCATATTGTCAACACAGCAATGGTTGTAATTTAGCTTGCACTGCGGCTTTGCTATGTAGTGGCTGCCGTGCGAGCGAACGCATCGCGCGCCCCATTTACCGTCGCGCGCGACTCCCGCCAAAAATGCGTTATAAAAAGTGTCTTCTATTTCGTCGAGGTATTTTGTATCGGAGGTAAGCAAATAAAGCTCGCGGTTTATGCGCATCCAGTGTATCGCGTCGCACGGCTCGGTAATGCCGTTAATCTGACGCGCCCCGCCTACAAACATATCGTTATATCCAACGCTCGACAGGATATTTTTTTCGTCTTTAAGGAGCTTTTCGCGAATTTTAACAACGGCGTCCAACGCCTTTTTGTCGCCAGTCACACGGTGGTATTCCGCCAGCCCCTCCAAGCACGACATCATCTCATAGGCTTTTTCCCAATTTTTTAGCTGCGGATACCAGAGCCTCACTGGCTCCGCGGAAAATGCGTTTCTCAGCAAATTTGGCGGCGGATTTCCGTCTCTATCCCAATACGATACCAACTCCTTCGCGAAATCGAGATACTTTGCGTCTCCAGTCTCACGATAGAGAATTAGCATCGGTTTAAGTATCGACATGCTCGGCATTCCAACAAACGTTCCAGTGTCGCATATCTTGACGTTTTCCGACTTTAACATGGAAATGTATTGGTCGGTTGCGCGCTTGGCCGTTTCCAACACTGCGGGATCTTTATTGAGTTTGTATATTTCAAGGAGCCCCCACAGAGTGTATTTTCTGCACCACAAATTCCAGCACCAGTTGCAATCCCAGCCGACTGCCTCGCGCGCTTTGTCGAGGTCGTTTACCCTCAAAAAGTTTTTCTGTTTGTACGAACCTAAATACCCGTCCGTATCTTGCAATGAAGCCAATACTGCCGCCTTTTTGGAAAGAAAATTCTTAAGGTTTTTATCTCCCGTATATTCGCATACGCCGCTTGCTGATATTGCGAGCTTCCCCCAAAATTCTCCGCGCCAATAGCCGACATATACGGATTCGTCGTCAATCCTTTCGCTAAACGCCTTTTCCGCCTCTTCAAATATTTTGTTTTTTGCTTCGTCGGAAAGAACGCGATTTTTGAAAAAAGCGTCCATTTTTTCTCCGACATAGCCTCCCATTTTTATATCGGAAAGCTTTGCGCACTCAACTTTGTCATTTACGGCGGGTTTTACTTCCGCCGCATTTTTATCTGCGCTGCCTGCCGCATTTTCATTCGTAGCGCAGGCTGTACACAGCGCGGCCACAATTATACCATACAAAAATAATTTATTCATTCCCCTTATCTTTAAATTTATAAAAAGAATAAATCCCAAGTATTTCAACGTCAATCAAAATTCAAGATATTGCCGCATTGCGGCCCTTATTCGCGCGAATTTTTGATTTTGACCAATTTTTATAATAAAGAAAAAGCCAAAATTCCGCGCTATAAAATACTGCAATCTCCGCGCACCAAAGTTTTTTTAGAGTGCGCACAAAAAATGCCAGGCCACATATCGTCACAGACTATACGCTCTTATTTTGAGGGAAAGGGCGAAGATTTAACGCATTGCCCGAATCGACACTCTCGATACGCAGCCTTTACCAAGCCCCAGACATTCTACATCGGTTATAGTTCCGTCGTCCGACGGGTATGTTTCCCCCATCGCATAGGAAAATTTATAGCTTCCATCGGGCTGTTTTACATATAGCGACGCCAATTTAGCGCGCGCGGGCACGCACTCCAAAAATTCGGAATTTTCTGAAAAATCCGCCGGATAATTCATATTGCGGATTTCCCCGTCGGCGAAATTTTTTTCCGCCAAAGCCTCGGATATATATTTTGCCGCATGCTCTGAAGCCGCCCTCAAATGCGGCAAAACCTCTTGCGGCACGCCTTCATGGCGGATTCTGCAAATCTCATAATATTTATGAAGCAGCCTCATCGAACACGCAAACGAAGGCAAGCCCCAGCCTGCCCCTTCCACGGCAGCAGCGAATGTCCCGCTGCTCCAAAGAAGCGGCAACGCAACATTCTGCCCAATATTCAGCCCCGACACCACTGCGTCTGGGGGATTGTCCGCGTAGAGATGCCCAAGCGCTATATTCACGCAATCAGACGGCGTGCCCGACACTGTCCGGCACTTGAATCCGCAAAATTCCCTCTCCTCCACCACTATGTCGCAATGGCGGTTGTAGGCCCTGCCAATCCAGCTTTGTTCGCGCGCGGGCACGACAATTTCAACTTCGCCAATTCGCGAAAGCTCCTCGGCAAATATTGGCAGAAACGGGGAATCTGCCCCGTCGTCGTTAGACAGTAGTAGGCGCATCTTTTAGCGGCTCGCCGCGCAAATACCTGTTTATGCTCCGGGCGGCAATCTTCGCCTGGCCCATTGCGCTGATTACGGTTGCCGCGCCACTTACGACGTCTCCGCCGGCAAATACTTGCGGTATCGATGTCTGCAAGGTTTCAGGGTCGCATTCTATCGTCCCCTTCCTCGTCGTCTTCAAATCCGGGCTCGTCATCGGTATTAGCGGGTTCGGGCGGTTGCCTATCGCCACAACCACTACATCGCACGGTATTTGAAATTCGCTTCCCTTTATTTCTATCGGCGAGCGGCGGCCTGAGGCGTCGGGCTCGCCAAGCTCCATTCTTACGCATTCGAGCGCTATTACTTTGCCGTTGTCGTCGAGCACAACCCTCTTTGGGTTTGTGAGCATCTGAAATACAACACCTTCGTCTTTCGCGTGGTGTATCTCCTCTTTGCGGGCGGGCATCTGTTCGAGCGCGCGGCGGTAAACTATCGTAGATTTCGCACCTATGCGCAGAGCCGTTCTGGACGAGTCCATCGCGACATTTCCGCCGCCAACGGTTATTATGTGCTTCGCCCTGATTGGAGTCGTTCCGTGCTCGGGAAAATCGTAGGCCTTCATCAGGTTAAAGCGCGTCAGAAATTCGTTCGCTGAGAACACCCCAACTCCGTTCTCGCCGTGTATGCCAAGGAACATCGGCAGCCCCGCTCCGGAACCCAAAAATACCGCGTCAAACCCCTCATCGAGCAGGCTTTCGAGCGACCTTAATTTTCCTACAACATAGTTTAGATGTATCTTAACGCCAAGCTTTTTGAGCCCTTCGACTTCGTGAGTGACAATCTCCTTTGGGAGCCTAAATTGCGGAATGCCGTACATCAAAACTCCGCCGGGCAAATGCAAAGCCTCAAATACCTCTACTTCATGCCCGGCTATCGCCAAGTCCGCCGCAGCCGTTATTCCGGCGGGGCCGCAGCCGATTACCGCAACCCTCTTCCCTGTCGGTGCCGCCTTCTCGGGCGTCTTTTCAAGATTGTGTTGGCGCACATAGTCCGCCGCGAACCTTTCAAGCGCGCCTATCGCAACTGGCTCTCCGCGGATTCCAAGCACGCAGCTTCCCTCGCACTGGTTTTCTTGCGGGCAGACGCGGCCGCACACTGCCGGCAGCGCCGTTTGCGTCTTGAGCTTTTCGGCGGCCGCCTGCGGATTACCCTGCGATATCTCTGCTATAAATTGCGGTATGTTTATGTTCACGGGGCACGCCGTCTTGCAGCGGGGCTTCGGGCATTGCAGGCAACGGCTTGCTTCGTCCATCGCCATTTCAAGAGTTATACCGTAGGGAACTTCCTCAAAATTGGAAGCTCGGCGCGACGGATCCTGCTCGGGCATCTTCATGCGCGGCAGCCCGGACGCCTTTATTTTCCTTGCTTTCTCTTCTGACATTTCAACTCTCCGGAAAATTTTTTATTTGGATTGATAGCATTTGCTATTCAGATGGCGGGGCATTGCCTCCACCTCCAGAAGCCTGTACGCCGAACGCCTCTTTGACAGCTCGTCGAAATCGACCTTATCGAGCCGGAAGAACGGGCCTTCGACGCATGCGAACTTTGTCTCTCCGCCAACTGTCACTCGGCACGCTCCGCACATTCCGGTTCCGTCCACCATTATCGGGTTCAACGAACAGAACATGTCTATGCTATCTGAAACGGGCGCCTTTGAGGCGCACTGCTTCATCATAAATACGCACCCGACAGCTATAATCTCGTCGAATTCTCCGCCGCGCTCCTGCATAGCGTTTATGCAGCCGCCCTTGCGGCCCTCGCTGCCGTCGCGCGTGAACACCATGAGCTCGTCGCTTACTTCAGAAAGCTTGTCTTTATAGTAAAGCATGTATGACGACGACGCCTCGATAGCGCTGACTACCTTCACCCCGCGCTTTTTCAATTCGCGGGCTATCGAGTATATTGCGGCTATGCCGTAGCAGCCGCCAAGAAGCAGAGCCTTAGAGCCCGGCTTGAATTGCTCCATGTCAAGCGGCGTCCCGAGCGGCCCGCTCAACACAGCGAGCCTGTCGCCCTTTTGCAAAGACGCTATTTCAGCGCTCGAGCGGCCGACTTCCTCTATTATAAATTTCACCCAACCTTCGTCAGCATTCCAGTCTATGAGCGTAAACGGCGACCTCTCGCTGTTGGAGTTTGCCATAAGTATAGCAAACTGCCCGGGCTTGGCAAATTTTGCGGCCTCCGGCGCCTTTACCGTAAGCTCGTGGAAGTTCGGGACCAACATTTTGTTTTCGAGTATCTCAAAGCCGTCCGAATTTTTGGCGGCGTCCGCCGCGAGCCTCTCATCGGATTTTTTAAGCCCAAGCATCTGCAAGTCGGGCGCGTAATCGGCAAAGAAATGCCCAAGAAAGCGGTTTGGCAGAGCCGACTTGTCTTCCGTGGGAGATTTAAAATCGGCAGGCAGCGGTTCGAGCTCGAAATCGTATTTCTTGACGTCCGCCGCAGTCTTCTTGCACACATCGCACATATAGCCGTTGAGCGGGCGCTGCTCGCCGGCGGAAGCCACCGCCGCGGTCACAGCTATCTTTTTGCCGTCCGCGTCGCCTATCGTTCCGGACGTCTCGGCAAACAGACTTATCGGCATTACCACCTCCGCCAATTTCTGCACGGGCGTTTTCAACACGTCGCACACAGCCAAATGCGGTATCTTCTTTGCAATTTGCGGCGTAATGTAGTTGCCGTACACCAAAACTGCGGCGTATTTGCCATTTTCCAAATCGGCCAATACGTCGGCAGGAAGGTCGGCCGCCGAGGAGTCCATAGGCATTTCTATCTCCTTGCCTCCAAATTCTCCGGCGATTGCGCGCATTGCCTTTCGGCTCTCGTAGGTCGCGCCCTTGTTGGATATCACAAGCAACGACCCCTTATTCTCGGAAAGAATTTTAAAAAGCTTTTCGACGGCGTCCTCGGGGCTCGCGGGAACCTGCTCCTTGCCGCGCCTCACCGCCGCCCTGCGCAGCCTCGTAGGCGCGTTTATTATCTGGGGAAGCGCAAACCTTCCAAGCGGGCATATCGCGCTTTCCTTGTTAAGCGCAACCATTCCTGCAGATATGATTTTTCCGCCCTTTATGCGCAGGTTTATTTTGCAATGTTTCGGGCACATTGCGCACCTGCTCTCGACAACCTTGTCGGGCTCGCCAAACCATTTGCCCCACCTGTCCGTCAGGCAGCCTGTCGGGCAGGCGTCTATGCACGCTCCGCAAAACAGGCATTCCTCCGAGCTCCAAGACCTTCCGAAAGCCGCGGATATGCGCGCCTTCTTGCCGCGGTTGGCTATGCTTATCGCGGGCTTTGAGTGTATTTTTTCGCACACCCTAAAGCACCTTCCGCACAATACGCATAAATTGTGGTCTTTGTCGATAAAAGGATCGTCGCGCTCTACTTTCGACGGGTCGTATATCATCGGAAGCCCTATGTCGCGCACGTATGTGCCAAGCGCCATTTTGCGAAGCTCGCAACCGGGGCGGTTTGAGCACGACCCGCACCGCGTGGCGGACGTCGCGCGCGTGGGTGTCTTTTTCTCGCTCTCGCACTCCTCGCGCGATTCGCACACCAAGCACGGCGACGGATGGGAGCTCATCATCAGCTCTATCGTGCGCCTGCGCTGCGTCTCGAGCTGCTCGGACGTCGTGCGCACAACCATTCCGTCGGCAACGGGCGTCGTGCAAGACGTCGGCGTTCCCCTCATTCCGTCTATCTCGACAACGCACAAACGGCATGCTCCGTACGGCTCAAGCTCATCGTGCGCGCAAAGTGAAGGTATGAATATTCCGGCTTTCTTCGCCGCCTGCAATACCGTCATTCCGGGTTCTGCCTCTACTTGGCGGCCGTCTATTGTAATCTTAAAATTGCTCATGCTCTTATCTCCTCGATATTGCCCCGAATCTGCATGTCTGATAGCAGGCTCCGCAGGATATGCACTTGTCGGCGTCTATTGTGTGCGGCTTTTTCACTCCGCCGGATATCGCGCCGGTCGGACAGACCCTCTCGCATGCAGTGCAACCCGTGCACTTCTCGGCATCGACCGAAAAATGAACAAGCTGCGGACAGACCAACGCCGGACAGCGCTTTTCTTTTATGTGCGCCACATATTCGTCCTCAAAATACCTGAGAGTCGTCAGCACGGGGTTAGGCGCAGTCTGCCCAAGCCCGCATAGCGACGACTGCTTCATCGTAAACGCTATTTTTTTCAGGCGCTCCAAATCCTCCATTTCGCCCTTCCCGGACGTTATTTTCTCGAGAATTGTATGCATGTGCTGCGTGCCCATTCGGCAGGGTATGCACTTTCCGCAAGACTCGTTTTCCGTGAAGTTGACGAAAAATTTTGCGACTTCCACCATGCAGGAGTCTTCGTTCATAACCACGAGACCCCCCGACCCTATTATCGAGCCGACAGCCGCAAGGTTCTCGTAATCCACCGGTACAGATAAATGCTCAGGCGTAAGGCACCCTCCTGATGGACCACCCGTCTGCACGGCCTTGAATTTTTTGCCGTCCGCGCAGCCTCCGCCTATCTTATTTATAATGTCGTCAAGCTTCATTCCAAGCTCGACTTCTATCAGCCCTGTGCGCATTATCTTGCCCGCAAGCGAAAACGTCTTGGTTCCCTTGCTCTTTTCAGAACCGAGGGCGGAATACATTCCGGCACCTTCGCGCATAATTGAACTCACCGCAGCAAGAGTCTCCACATTATTTATATTAGTGGGTTTGCCAAAAAGCCCCTTCGCCGCCGGGAAAGGCGGTTTCGGGCGCGGCATTGCCCTGACGCCCTCTATGCTCGCCATTAGGGAAGTTTCTTCGCCACAGACAAATGCTCCGGAACCTTTCTTAATTTTTATCTCAAACTTAAATCCGTTCGGAAGCTCCTTCTTTAAAAGCCCGGCTTCCTCGGCCTGATTTATAGCCTTCTTTAAACGCTGTATCGCAAGCGGATATTCGGAACGCACGTATATGTATGCGCATTCGGCGCCTATCGCATAGCCCGCTATCATCAATCCCTCAAGGACACTGTGGGGGTCGCCTTCAAGGACGGATCTATCCATAAATGCGCCCGGATCGCCCTCGTCGGCATTGCAGATTATATATTTTATCGGCGAAGTCTTTGAAGCGCGCGCGAATCCCCATTTTACTCCCGTCGGGAATCCGGCGCCTCCCCTGCCGCGCAATCCGCTTGCCTTCACTTCCTCGATTACCTCTTCCGGCGTCATCGAAAAAGCCCTTTCCAAGCCTTCATATCCGCCGCGGGCGAGATAATGCCCAAAATTCTCGGGATCTATAACGCCGCAGTTGCGCAGCACAACCCTCTTTTGAAGCTCCACCATCGGATGTTTGCAAAACGGCTTTATTCCGCGAAATTCACTTTCGCACATTGCCGCCTCCGCTTTTTCAGAAACGGGATTTCCGTTTAGCAGATGTTCTTCGACTAATTTTATAACGTCTTTTGGCTTTACGTTTGAATATAAAACAGAAGGTTCGCCCTCGCGTTTTATCTCGACGAGCGGCTCGGCATAGCAAAGTCCGATACAGGCGGTTTCCACCACATCTACCTTTTCCTCCAAGCCTTTTTCTTTCAGAACCTTTTTAAATTCGTCCATTACCGCGCCGGCCCCAGCCGCGCGTCCGCAAGTTGCGGCTCCGACCATCACGCGCGCGCTATTCTGGAACTTTTCCCATTCCTTTTTGGCGGCTGCCCTTAAATTTTCGAGAATCTTCATGGCTATTTCAGGGATTTTAGGATTTTTTCTATTTCCGCAAGCGTCACGCGCGCATGAACTTTTTCGTCAACTACCATTGCGGGAGCGAGCGCGCAGGCTCCGAGGCATGCGACTCTTTCCAAGCTCACAAGCCCGTCGGGCGTAGTCTCGCCCTCCTTTATCCCGAGCCTTTCTTCGAGCGCCGCCAATAGGGAGCCCGATCCCCTTACGTGGCATGCCGTTCCCTTGCATACTTTTATAGTGTGCTTGCCGGGCTTTTTGAATTTAAATTGGGCGTAAAAACTCGCGACCGAATAAACATCAGCCTCGGAAACCGAAAAATATTCGGCGCACTCTTTTACCGCCTCCGGACTTATAAATCCGTCCTTTTCCTGAATATCCTGCAATACGCTCACGAGATTTTCCCGCTTTGGCGGATATGCCTCGAGAACGCTCTTAAACCTGCATTCTGTCATAATCTAAACAAAAGCTTTTATTTTTTGGTTAATATGCGTCTTTTATTATTCAAAAAGCGGCGCTCTTTGAAATTTGGAAATGATTTCTGATTATCAGAGTCTATTCAGGTTTTTTGCAATATTTTTCCGCGCTTTTTTTCTATTTTTAAAAAAAACTACATTTTTGGACATTTTTTTTATTCAATCTATTTTTTCATTCAGACTGTTTACTTAATCGTTTGAGCTCATATCTCTATTTTTTATCTCTTACAATTTTGTACTTTTTTATACGCTTCTAAAATTGTATAAAACTATGTTGATAACCGGTAAATTTTAGCCCAATAAATTGTAAACTTGTAAATAAATTGACGTTCTCCACATTATACACACTTCAATTCCAAATATTTTAATTTCATAAGTATTTTAAAGACAATCTTAAAAAAAGTTATTACACTTGTTCGCAATTTATAATAATAAAGTTAGATTTAAATTAAAATTCTTATCATTATAAAATATTCCTCTCAAAAAGAAAAGAACCTGACCCGTCCTTAAAATCATTAGGCAAAGAAGTCCCGCCGCAAACCAGTTTAAATTCCGGAAAGTTCCTTAAAAACCAATTAGCGTTTTCTTCGTTCTCTTCGGGTTCAATTGAGCAAGTAGAATAAACGAACCTTCCGCCTGTCCTTACAAATTCACTGGCTTTAGAAATCAATTTCTTTTGAAAGTCGGCGGACTTGCTTATATCGCCTTCGGAAAGTCTGTATCGGGCATCCGGACGCCTCCTTAAAACTCCCGTGTTGGAACATGGAGCGTCGAGTAAAACACAGTCAAACTTCAAAGGCAAGCCGCTGGATTCGAGCTTTTTTGCGAGTTCTTCCGAATTTAAGTCTGCTTCCAATACGTAGGTTTTTAGAAAATTAATCTTTGAAATGTTTTCTCTAAGATTGCCTATACGCGGACCGGGAATGTCAACGCTTACAAGAGTGCTCGATAGGCATTTTTCTTCGTCAAAATTAGCCGACTCTCTAATTAAATCTGCGCAAAGTCGCGATTTTCCCCCAGGGGAAGCGCATAAATCCAATACGCATTCGCCAAATTTTGGATTTAAAAGCGACGGCGCAAAGGAAGTTGAAGGGTCTTGAATGTAAAATTCCCCGGATTCGAGCAACTCCTTTGCGCTTTCCCATTCGCCGCTTTTTAAAATCTTAAAATTTTTAAAAGGCGCGTCGGATAAAGCGTTTTTATGTTCACTTTCAAGCATCTTGGCTTTTTTGGAACCTGAGGATCTCAAAAATACGCATGATGGATTTTGATCGTTTTTTAAAATTTCAAGCGTCTTATCCAAACCAAAAGAATCTATCCACTTTTTAACCAGCCATTCGGGGTGGCTATATGCCAAAGAAATGCTCCCTAATGAGCGCGAATTTTTAGAATCTTCCAAAATTTTTTCAAATTCGGCGGGAAATTTTCTCAATACTGCGTTTAGAAAACCCGATTCCCCCTTTGAAAAATCGGTCTTTACAAATTCCACCCAGGAATCGACAGACTGAAACGCCTTTTTTCGGCTTAAAATATCGGCACATGCGCAATACAAAGCACTTTTTAATGCACTGCGCGGAGGCTTCTTGCAGAGCTTTGAAACTATGTTTTCAATACTTAACAAATTTCTAAGCAGAGTCTTAAAAACAGAGTTAGTATCCCCGCTTTTTAATTTGCATCCGTCCGCGTAAAAACTCTTTTCAAATATAGAGTCGGCCTTGAAGCCCGACGTTAAATATCTCTCAACCGCTTTTATAAGCGCACGCTTCTCCTCAAAATCAAAAGTCTTCCCGACGCACTCTTTCATTTTTCTAATGCAACGCATTCAAAATCTTATCCCAAAACAAAGAAATCCTGCAATTTTTTTCCGAAAAAATGTACAAACCACAAAAGACGTCAAAGATAAAATTGACAAATCCTCTGAATGGTCCATTTTAAGGATAATCATAGATTGCGTAAACACGTCCACATAACATTGCAATAAGGACAACTTTTACGCTTTTTTTGACATACTGCAAAAATCCCTAAGCGCAAATAATCAACTAAAATACGTTCGGGATATTTTTGCAAAGTGCAGTCATGGCACATAACGCAAGACTATAAAAAAATGAATCCGGAATCAATAGATCGCCTTATAGCTAAAAATCCCAAACTGCGCAACAAGCGCCAAAAACTTGAACAAATGCACGACGGCGCATATTGCATGCACGGCAGCTGGGGTTTCGGCCGCATCGTATCTTACGACGAAGCTTCTAAAAAGCTCATTATCGATTTTGAAGGAAAACCGGGCCATAAAATGGATCCGGTCTTCTGCGTTGATAAACTCGAAGTGCTCGACGACGACAACCTCCTCGTCCGCTACCGCACCGACCGCGAAAACCTCGAAAAAGAAATGAAGGATAGCGGCGAATTTGTGGTTTCTTACCTCGAGAAAAAACCGGATATGTCGGCAAGCCCTATCGAGCTCGAAACTGTATTCAAACAGCTCTTCGGGTATGTCGCTGAAAACCCGTCCATTTCTGAAAAAGAACTTGCGGAAAAAAACAAGGCCGCCGAAAAAGCATACAGGTCTTGGTGGAATAAGGCAAAAGAAGCCCTGTTTAGAAATCCGCGCGTGGCTTGCCCGAAAGTCAAAGGAGAATCTTATTGCCTGCGCGCTAAAGAGGAAGAAATGAAGCCGGAACAGGAAGTCTTGCGCGAATACTTCCTCAACAGAGAACCCAAGAAAAAAATACTACTTGCGGAAAAACTTTATAAGACGGCTACCGACGACAGCGTCGAAGAAATTAAAGCCGACCTCCCCAAAATTAAAGAAGAATTGACCGAGGCCATTAAAAAAGCGCGTTCCCTAAACGACGCCGACAGGCTCCACGGGATATGGGTAAGAAACAATCTCGTCCGCTATCTCTATCCGGGCGAAGAAGAAAAAGTCGAAGAAATTGCCCCGCGAAGCAAAGATATAATCCTTGCGGCAGTTGAACGCGACCCCAAAGACGGACTCAACAACCTTGCCAAAAATCTCCCGTCTTCCTACCTCGAGCGCTTCCTCGACCTTCTAACCCGCATATTTGTGGAAGATTGGCGCGACCGCATTATAGACCTCCTCAAATACAGCGAAGGCCGCTTTACAAAAGAGTGCGTAGATTTCCTCCTAAGCTGGGACGTATCTAAAAATTCGCACTTCGTAAAAGGCGCGGAAATCCCCGACGACGGCAAGGGCGTCACTTCGCGCCAACTTATAAAAGACTGCCTCAAAAGGTGGCTCGAAGAACAGACCTTGCGCGGGCCGGTAATTTTGTGGATTGTTAAAAACCGCAATGCCGCCGCTTATAAAGACATACTCTCGCCGCTAATCGGCGAAGACTTGCTTAGCGCGCTGCTCGCCGCGGTTGACGACGAAGCTTTGCAGAGGGAAACCGTTGTGACAACGGCGCGAATAGCCCTCGCCGACGCCCTCAGCGACGACAAAGACTTGATAAAAGATATGCTCGAAAATTCGACCGCCGATACGGCGCGCGACTTGGCGCAGACCCTTTTGTTGAACCAGGGCTTTGAAGACCTTACGAAGAAGTCGATTCTCGCAAGAATAATAAAAGTTTTCCCGAGCGTGCAAACGCTCGTCGCGACAAAATCTTCCGATTCAAAGGAAAAACGTCTGCTCGTTTCCTCTTGGAGTTTGCAGGCGCGCCGCGAAGAACTCGAAGATATCGTCAAGAATCAACTACCTGCGAGCAAACTTGCAATCGAAGCCGCACGCGAGCTCGGCGACTTGCGCGAAAACTCGGAATACAAAATGGCACGCGAGCACGACGAAGTTCTTTCCGCACGCCGCGGCCAACTCGAACGCGACATCGCAGGCGCGGAAGTATTCGACTTCAATTCGACTCCCACCGACAAAGTCGGCATCGGTTCAATCGTCAGCCTTGTCACAAACAAGGGCGAAGAGCTTACCTGCACTATTCTCGGCGCGTGGGACAGCGACACTGCAAAGAATATATTCTCCTACCAGACACCCTTGGCGCAGGCGCTGCTTGAACACAAGGTTGGGGACACGGTCGAGACTAACATCAATGGGCATGCGACACTCTGGACAATCAAGAGCATTTCGCGCTATATTGACACTGTAAAATAGTTCGTAGTTCTGCGAAAATTTTGAGGGCGGCTTCGTTAAAAAACGAAGCCGTTTTTTTGGTTTAAAAAAGAATATTAAAACAAACGCGATTTTAATTGTTCCATATGGAACAATTTTTTGGATAAATTTTTTGCATTTATTATTTTGAAAAGTATGAGATTCCAACACGACAAATATCTTTGCCACGAAATTTGCGGAACAAATTTTTCAATGAAAAAGCCGCTTCTTTTTTAAGAGGCGGCTTGTAATATTTTGCGAAAATTTAAATTTCCACTTTTATATATTTATAGAGTTTTGTCCGCTTTTGAGTTTTGTCTCCTTGCCGTTGTGGATAAATACTCCGTCAAGCTTTTCGGGAAGGACTACTTTGCCCTCAAGCTTGCCGCCGCTATTCTTCAAAGATACTTCTATAATTCCATTCGGATGGGGAATCTTTCCATCGACAAATTCGAACTTGCCGAGATTCGGCTCTATCCGCACAGACTTGAAACCGTATTCGCCGGGATTCACACCGCATACGAGCGAAAGCAAATGATAGTTGGGGCTTGAACTCCACGCATGGCAGTCGGAACGCGTGGGCTCCGGAGTCTCCGCAAAAGTTGTAAGCCCGATGCGTAACATATCGCGCCATGGATCGAGTGAGTCGGCATACTTATCGGCGGCTCCCACTTTGCGCATAGCCTCGGTCAGGTAAAACCTGTAATAAAACGTGCATTGGTCGAGCGATTTGTCGCTGATAATTTTATCGAAAAGCCCGCGCTGTTTCTCGGCGGGTATGGCGTCAGCGAGAATTGCCATTATATTGGCGTGCTGGCTCGATTTTTCCGCGCCGGCGTAATTCATAAAAAGCCCTTTTGATTCGTCGTAGCAGTTTCTTCTTACAGCGTCGGCGATTTCACGGCTCTTTTGGGCGTATTCGTCGGCTTCGCGCCCGCATCCCATATAGCGCATTAAGTTTGCGGCGCTTTTTAGAGCGTATGCAAAGTGCAAAGAATTTATCGCCGAAGCGGCGTTTTCCGATTCCGGCGCGTAGCCGTGCTTCCATGTAGTCACCCAATCTACAAAATTCCAATGGTTTAGCATCGGGCGGAGCATGCCGCTTTTGGGGTCGATTTGTTTGAAGAACCAGCCGAATACCGCCCGAACTCCGTCTAAATGTTCTTTGACAAATTGCGGGTCGTCGCGGTGCTTTGCAAAATCGTCGAGCATTGAAACCCAATAGAGCGCAAACGGAGGTATGTATTGTTTGACTCTCGTTGGATAGCGCGACTTCACGAGGCCGTCGGAACCCCTCGAATAGTCGAAGTTTGATATCGCCTGCCTTGCAAGCCTGTCGTCGCCCGAGACGTACAATGAGATTAGCGCTTGTATTCGCGTATCGCCCACATATTGCAGCTGCTCGTAATAGGGGCAGTCGAAATACGTCTCGACGGCGCAGAGCCTCGCCGTTCTCCACCCCACATTCCATATGTCCGATACGGACTTGTCGGAAGTTTCAAAGGAGCCTTTCTCCTTAAACGGGTAGCCGGTAAAAACTCCGTAAAAGTCTTCTATATCGAGCGGCTCATCGGCGGTCTTTATATCGACCGACACATAACGGTAAGTTCGGAACCACAGGGTTGAAAAGTCGCGCTTTGTTCCGCCGTCCGGCATAAAGACATCGAAAGGCGCGGATTTACTAAAATCGCGGCCTTCTATGGAGTTTCTATTTCCCTTTTTCCCATTCTTGTCAAAGAGGGCTTCGGCGTATGTCACCTTTACGATAGAACCTTTGCCGCGGCTTGATACAAAATGCACATATGCGTTTGTAAGGAAGTTGTTGTCCAGTATAAAACTGCATTCCGAGTTTGCCGGAATGGTTAATTTTTCGCCTTTTATAAAGTTAGAAGGTTTTTCTACGCCCGTATATTTACGTATTTCTGAAAGACGCATTAATTTTTCTTCCAGTTGTGGAATTTCACGCTTTACGAGCATCCAGTTCTGGTTTTCTCCATAGGGTCCGGTGGCGCTCATTCCTACGGCGATTTTTTTTGCGTCAGCCCACGATGAGTCGTCGAAGTCTTCGGAAGTCCAACCCCAGTCGTACTTTGAACCGTCAATAGCGTCGGTCGTGCCGGTAAAGCTGAAATTGTTTACTCCTTTAAATCCGCGCTGTTCAGGCCTTGAATAGGCGGAGGAAACTTTTACTTTCCAATCAACAGGGGTTGCTATAAATTCTTCGGCCTTTGTTGCGCCGTCTAAAATGAATCCAGTCCTGTTGGTCACTTGCGCGGCAGGCGCAAATTCGGCGTAATTCCACACGAGGGCGGCGATTGTGTTTTTGCCCTTTTTTAAGTATGGGGATATGTCTATTGTGTCGTACCTCCAATGTTCAATATCGCCGCGCGCGGGGCCGGTTGCTATGGATTTCCCGTTTACATAAAGCCGAAAGCGGTTGTCGGCGGATACGTTTATCTCGAATTTTTCGGGTTTTTCGGGCAATTCAAAAGTCCGGCGAAAGTGCAATATTTCGTATCTTTTGCCGTCCGATTCCGGAGTGGAGCACCATGATGCATTCCACGTTTTGTTTCCCGTTGAAAATGGATATTTATATTGGGCTGCAGAAAGGGTTACGTTCGCCCCAAAAATAAATGCCGCCAAAGTTAAGCAGAATGCAAATTTTTTCATGAAAACAAAAATATCATCAAAAAACCAAATGTTTCAATAGTAATTTAAATAAAAAAGCCCCGCCGATAAAAGCGGGACTCTTACACATCAAACAGCGAATATAATAATATAAAACCGACTATTTGTCGAAAGTTTCAATAACCTCAATGAGCTCTTGTGGAGTCTTGGTCTGCAAACCTTCCAGAATTTTAACCTTATCCGTCTTTGGGTTTATTATAACGATTGTCGGGAAGTAGCGCAGTCTGTATTTTTCCGCAAGTTCGAGCATTTTCTTTGCGTTTTTCTTGTCGGCAGGTTCTCCGCCGCGTTTAAAATCCGCGAGCACTACATGCAATTTCTCATTTGCGTATTTTGCAAATTCGTCTGTCCCCACCACAAATTTATGCAACATCTTGCACGGCGGGCACCAATCGAGCCCCGCAAATTCAAGCATTAACTTTTTCCCTTCCTTCTTGGCTGCCTCATACGCCTTGTCGAAGTCGGTTTCCGACTTCAATACCGCTGCTTTTACTTCGGATTTTGCGGGTTTGGGCGCTTCCTGCGCATGCAATATGCCGGCCGTTACAAATACAAAAAACGACAATAGCGCCGCCAAAAGATATGAATTCTTGCTGATTTTTTTCATGTCTGCCTTTATTTAGAGAATGTTTATTTAGACTCTTTCTGATAAAATATGTTCTGTAGATTCGGCAATTACTTTTAACTTCGTCAGTATTTAGAAAAAATAAAGCTATTTTTCAAAAAGGCTCATTTGCGCGCCGCGCAGCAACCCGTAATTTTTCAGAATCCTCAACATCTGCATTAAATCGCTCTTTACGTAATTTGTATTTGGCTCAACCGAATCTATTAGCCATCTCAACATTTGCGGAAATGTCACCGCTCCGTCTATTCCGCGCGAGCGCATTGCAGCTATGCTCTTTTGCTTTTCTGCGCGAGATTTTGGCAAGTCGGCAACAGCAACTATTTTCATAATTCCGTCTTTATCGCCAAAAAAGTCTTCAGCTTTCTTAACGGCTGACTTCTGGACAAAATCGAAGATGCCGCCTTTTGATGCATTTATCATATTTTCGGTGAAGTTTGCCGTGTGCCATGCCTTTACCGCGACTATTGCGCGGCGGCATTTTCTGAGTTCAGCAGGCGTCATTAAAAAGGCGGGCTCGCCCTCGGAGGGGTTTGGATTTTCCACAAAGAAATCTATATTTTCGTCGGCCCTCTTTTTGCGGGATTGGACTTGGTATTTATTTGCCTGGCAAACGAGAAACCCATTCGCTTCAAAATACTCCCTAACTATATTTTCATCAATGCCTGCCATATTTTATAGCCTATTTTATCTGCGCTTTTGGTTCAAGCAAAAATAAAAGAGACGCTATTTGCAATTTTTAACTGTTTGATTAATTTTACTCAAAAATTTATTGATTCGATTGGTACTTTTAATAAAAAAATTCTATTCTTTACCTATGAAAACTAAAACATTATCATCTAAAAAGATATCATCTTCCATTCCGTTAATTAAAAATGCTCTAACCGGAATGCTTCTGAGCGGTGCAATGTTTGTATCCTCTTTTTCAACTTTCGCACAAGAATCAACTGATTATTATTGGCGCGGCGAAGGTTGGGGCTTCGATTTTAATTCGGAAACCCCCTCTTTGTGGAAAACCGACGCATCGGGCACAGTTTCCCATCAGACGGTTCCTTCTGAAACATCGAACATCTTTTTCGATGTCAATAACCCAAGTATGAAGCACGTCAGAATGGACCAAACAATAAGTGGCCTAAAAGTAAATTCAGTCACTGCGACAGTTGCCACTGAGATTAACATGACAAAACCGATGTCTGTTATTTCGGATTGGTCAAGCTATGTAAATGCAGATGCAAAATATGTTCCCACTTATGCTGCAGATTATGCTTCGTCAAAATCAGTTAGAATTGTAGCTGATAATGTGGATTTTCTATCGGTAGGCGGGAATATGACCCTCACGACAGACAAGTATTTTAATTCACGTTTCCGTCTTGGCTATTTGCAAGCTACTTCCGCTTATACTTTAACTGTTGGAGGTGCGCTCAACTTTGTTAAAAACGGCGCAGACACTGTCGGGTACCACGCCTTTGACATGATTGCTTCCGACAGCAATACAGGAACTTTGTTTGACCTTGATATTGGAGGATTGAATTCGAGCGGCAAAGCCGTTTACATGACGACCGCTAAAAACGGGACTGTCGGAATAAACTTTAACAATAATTCCTCCGGCGTATTTGCAGGCGGCTCTTTTGAGGGCGTCTTCGCAACGGAAAACGGCGTAAGTTCCCAGCTAAATATAAACATGAATGGCAGCGGCACGCAATCCATTACCATATACAAGGCAGCCAACGGCAGCCAACATGGTTTTGAAAACGATTTGGACGGGAAAAAAGATATGAGCATTGGCATTGTCACTGTATACAGCGGCAAGTTTATAATGAATACGGAAGTTTCCGTTGAGAACCTCTATTTATATGGCGGGACGCTTCAATTCTCGTCTCCGGAAAAAGTCGGCGGGCTGATGATAGACAGTGGAGACAGTGTGACGTTGCTGTTTGATGGCACTATAAAAACCGGAGACTTGTTTATTGGAGCGAATCCGATAGATATAGTATTTTCGGCGGAAGATCTTACCTCGCAGAAAATAACTGTTTTTGAGTTTGATTACTTGGCAGAAAACATTGATGTTGAAAGCGTCTTTACGGCGTATGATGAATCCGGAAAGATTCTTGGAGGCGAATTTGAATTGGTAGTTGAAGGCGATGCGGGAAGCCTCATTTACACTGTTCCGGAACCGGAAGCAATCGCGGCGCTGTTTGGAATTGCGGCTCTTGTTTTCGCGCTGCGCCGCAGAAAATAAAATTCCTTTCTCCTTCCAACGGCGAATCCTATCCGGATTCGCCTTTTTTATTGGCGCATGCGGATATTCTTATCAACAAAGAGGGCCAGGTTTATCTTTTTGTGTAGATGCAATCCCGAATGCTTTTTTTCCCATTCCGATTTCTCCGCTTGACGCTTTCCGCTCGGAAGCTGAAATAAAGTCGGCATATATTTGAAGCTCGGCGCACTTTTTAATTCGTTTTAAAAATTATATAATTAACTTTTTTTACGGTGGTGCACTTTGGCATAGCGAGACGAGATAATATGCCAGTTAATTTAAATAGTATGTACGCAAAAAAAAGCGCGCAAAATGCGCGCTCTATAAATTTTTTCTATATGTGTTGGTATTAGCTTTTTACCTATTTGATAGTAAGGATAACGTTTTTGTCAGACTTGGAATGGCGGCCGACTTCTCCCTCGGTTATCGTTGCCTTTAAGTTGCCTACATTTACCGTTTGCCCAAGAGAATACGGATTACCGTTTACCGTAAAGTGTGTAAGCTTTCCAAGTTGGCTCTGCTTATTGGCAAATTCTATCAAAACATAAGTTCCCTTTTTTATCTTAGGTGTTATTTTAAGCTCAAAATCGCATCCGGTAAAATCGGTGTCGGATCCAAATTTTAGCGCGGGAACTTTTCCGTCTTCCTCTATCATCTGAATCTTAAATGCCCATTGCTCGGGCTTTTCAGCAAATATTGTGTCCAAAACAGTTCCTTCCCCAAAGGTAGCAACCGTCTTGCCTTCCAATATGAGAGTGAATCCGCCGCGTGTGCTCGAATTTACCAACGGGTGGACTGGTATTATGCAACCCATTGCCCCCGCCATATTAAATTGCGTATTCTTAAGCCTCATTATGCCGTTGCCTATGCCGCGGTGCCCATCCCAATAGCCTATTGAAAGATTGCCGCCAAATTCCATATTGCAATCTTCAAATGAAACTGTCGTGGTTCCGCCGCCGGGTATGCTTGTCCCAAGCCCGCGCTTGACTTTTATCGTCCTTCCCTTCGCGGTAATTGTAGATCCGTCGCCGTTTGATATCGCGCCAACATTCACGTTTGCGTCTATGTCCAACTTATACGATCCATATCTCGTCGCAAGAGTATCGTTTGTGCCGGGCTTCGACGGCAACGGCGGCGTTTCAAAATCTCCGCTGCTCCCCCACGTGCATGTGGAGTACTTCATCGTCTTTTCCTCTTCTGTCTCGGGATTCCTCTTGCCCGCATAGTAGGTCAAAGCAAATGCGTTCGCGCAAGATGCCAATAATATGGCGCAAAGTTTTATTGCATTTATTGTTTTCATTGATGGAGCGTATAAATAAATTTCCCATTAGACGAAGCGCTTCGCGCAACCACGCCTTTTTCTCTATTTCATTTTTATGTTTTTTTTACTCGTGTCAAGAAGCTTATTGTATCCTATCCCCCACTTAAAGCGGGCAAATCGCGCTTTGCTTCAAGTCACTTTTATATGGCACAAATTACGCGACAATTTAGGCGCACTTTGCCGCGCTAATTTATGACCTCTTGCGGCGGCTCTTTGCAAGCAGCCCGGCTATCGCCACGCGCGCGCGCGATTCCAATCTCTCTATCTCGTCGGGATCGACATTCGCGCTCTTTGCCTCCTCCAACGCCTTCTCAGCCGCTTCGCGCGCCTTCTGCATTTCATCTTCGTCGAATCTCTGCACGTCTATCGCCGACTCCGTAAGAACAGAAACCGTGTCCGCTATACAGCGCGCGTATCCGGTGTCCACAGCTATGCTTTCTTCGCTTCCGCCGCTTATCGCAAGCACTGCCCCTGCGTCAAGTATCGTAATTAACGGTATGTGCCCAGGCAATATCTGTATCTCGCCGTCGCTCGCCGGCAGCGTCACGGCGTCCAATTCGCCCTTGCGATACACCACTCCGACGGGCGTCACTATTTCAAGCGTAAGCGACATTATTTACCCTTGTTCTTTTCGTACGATTCCAACACTTCCTCTATCGTGCCCTTATACGAAAAATCGTTTTCGTTCACGTAGTCGAGCTTGCCGTCGAGTATCATGGCAAATCCCTTTATTGTTTCGGATACGGGTACATACGTTCCGGGTATTCCGGAAAATACCTCCGATACGTGCATCGGGTGCGACAAATATTTTTGCACTTTTCTCGCCCTCGATACTGTAAGTTTATCTTCGTCGGACAATTCGTCTATGCCCAATATCGCTATTATATCCTGCAAATCCTTGTACTTTTGCAGAAGTTCCTGCACTCCGCGCGCTACCCTAAAATGCTCCGCACCGACTATGTCGGGCGAAAGCGCATTTGATGTCGAAGCGAGCGGATCTATCGCAGGATATATACCCAACGCCGCTATCGAACGGTCCAGCACTATCGTGGAGTCCAAGTGCGCAAATGTATTGGCGGGCGCAGGGTCGGTCAAGTCGTCGGCAGGCACGTACACCGCCTGAAATGACGTTATAGACCCCTTCTTTGTGGAGGTTATCCGCTCTTGCAACTCGCCCATCTCCTGCGCAAGTGTCGGCTGATATCCCACCGCAGACGGCGAACGCCCCAACAGCGCGCTGACCTCGCTGCCTGCTTGTGAAAATCTAAATATGTTGTCTATAAACAACAAGACGTCCTGCCCTTGCATGTCCCTAAAATATTCGGCCATCGTAAGCGCAGTTAGCGCAACTCTCATGCGCGCTCCCGGAGGCTCGTTCATCTGGCCGTACACAAGCGCAACTTTCGACTTCTCAGGATTCTTCTGGTCTATGACTCCCGACTCGCTCATTTCGCGGTACAAATCGTTGCCTTCTCTCGAACGCTCTCCAACACCCGCAAATACTGAAAATCCTCCGTGCGCCTTTGCGATATTGTGTATAAGCTCCATTATAACGACAGTCTTACCGACGCCCGCGCCGCCAAATGCCCCGACTTTCCCGCCTTTCAAAAACGGACATATCAAGTCTATCGGCTTTATGCCTGTCTCGAGAATTTCCGTGCGCGTGCTCTGTTCCAACAATCCCGGAGCCGCCCTGTGTATCGGGAGCCTCTCGTCGGTCGCAACGGGCCCCTTCTGGTCTATCGGGTCGCCCGTCACATTAAATATGCGCCCAAGGGTCGCCCCGCCAACCGGCACTTTTATCGGCGATTGCGTATCGACAACTTTGTCGCCCCTCCTCAACCCCTCGGTCGAGGTCATTGCAACAGTTCTAACGACTCCCTCTCCAAGCTGTTGCTGCACTTCCAATACTATTTTACCGTCCGCCCCGGTCGTCAGCGCGTTGTATATCGCAGGTATCGAGTCACTCGGAAATTGGACGTCCACTACCGCTCCTATCACTTGTTTTATTGTCCCTGAACTCATCTCTTCGTCTTCCTTAAATTGTGTCGTTGTTTGTCTCGGCGGCGGCAGATGAAAGCTCCAATATCTCTGTCGTTATCGCGGATTGCCGCGCCTTGTTGTACTCCAAGTTCAATTCGGCCATCAGAGTGTCGGCATTGTCGCTGGCGCTCTTCATCGCAACCATTCTCGCAGAATGCTCCGACGCCTTCGCATCCAACGCTATGTGGTGCAAGCTCTGCTTTATGTAGAACTGCGGCAGCCTCGACAAAACCTCGTCCGCTGAAGGCTCAAACTTTATGTTGCGGTCTTCCTCCACACGGGGCATGTCGTCCATTTTATACGTCTTCCTGAGCCTGTCTATGAACGTATGCAAGTCGTCAACAGGCGCGAGCTTCACCAACGCAGTCTCCTGCTTAAGCGTATTTACAAATATCGGATAGAGCGCTTCTATACTCCCGTATTCGCCGCTCTCCTTCGCCAATTTTATCGCAAAGTTTGCTATCTTGCTCGTCTGCGCAAATGTCACTGTGTCGCCCACCTTGAATTGCCCCTTCAAGGTTCGCCCACTCTTGGCTATAAATCTCCCTGCGCGCGTCCCAACCGCTATGTAGTCCGCGTCTGCGCGCCCTATCTCGGATATCGACTTGAATATATTCGTATTCAAGCTGCCGCACAAACCCTTGTCTGTCGAAAACACGATTATCAGGCGCTTCTTGCCGGGCGCTACGCCGCCAGCCTGCACAAGCGACTTCCCAAGGCGCTCCAATACCGTCTCCGTCAAATCCATCAACAGTATCGCATACGCCCTGCCCGCTTCCGCACTGTTCTGCGCCTTCTTCATCTTCGACGCCGCAACAAGCTCCATCGCATGGGTTATCTGCCCGGTGCTCGCAACCGCCTTCATGCGGTTTCTTATATCGCGCATCCCTTTCATAGGCTATTACGCAAACGTTTTCCTCCATTCGGCGCATACGGCCTTCATTTCGGCATCAAGCTCGTCGTCAAACGCCTTGCGCTCGACTATTTTCTTTAATACTTCAGCCCCGCGCGCCCTCAAATAGCTTTCGAGCGAAACTTTTGCATCGGAAACCCTCGATACCTCCACGTCCGCAAAAAATCCGTTTTTGAGCGCCCACAACAGAGCAATTTCTATTTCAACGCTCATCGGATTGTTGTTCGTCTGCTTCATTATTTCGGCAAGCCTGTCGCCCTTGTCTATTATAGACTTCGTACGGGCGTCCAAATCCGACCCAAATTGCGCAAATGCCGCGAGCTCTTTGTACTGCGCGTATTCGCCCTTCAGCGTTGCAGCAACCTGCTTAAACGCCTTTATCTGAGCCGACGACCCTACTCTCGATACCGATATCCCAACGGATATCGCTGGCCTTACGCCTTTGTTGAACAAGTCCGTCTCCAAAAATATCTGACCGTCCGTTATCGATATGACGTTCGTCGGAATATATGCGCTTACGTCTCCCTGTTGCGTCTCAATTATGGGCAGCGCTGTAAGCGATCCGTTCCCGTTCTCCTCGTTCATTCGCGCAGCCCTCTCCAACAGGCGGGAGTGCAGATAGAATACGTCGCCGGGATACGCCTCGCGCCCGGAGGGGCGTTTCAGCAAAAGCGAAACTTGGCGGTACGCAGCCGCGTGCTTCGAAAGATCGTCGTACACGATTAGCGCGTCCATTCCGTTTTGCATAAAATATTCGCCCATCGCGCAACCGGAATACGGGGCTATGTACAAGTTCGCGGCATTCTCCGCCGCAGAGGCCGCAACAATTATCGTGTACTTCATCGCGCCCTGCTTTTCAAGAAGCTGTATGGTTCGGGCGATGTTTGAATTCTTCTGGCCTATTGCTACGTATATTGAATATACTGGGCGGTATTCCGCGTCGCCGGCGTGTGCGTCGTTTATTCGGGCCTGGTTTATGATTGCGTCCAAGGCTATCGACGTCTTGCCGGTGCAGCGGTCGCCGATAATCAGCTCTCTCTGACCTCTGCCTATCGGCAACATTGCGTCAACCTCAAGGATTCCGGTCTGCAACGGCTGGTTTACGGATTTTCGCGGAAGTATGCCGGGGGCTATCTTTTCAACTGGATAATAGTCGGACGCAGATATCTCGCCCTTGCCGTCAAGCGGCCTGCCAAGCGCGTCGACTACCCTTCCCAACAGACCTTTCCCAACGGGAACGCTCAAAAGCTTTCCGGTAGTGTGGGCCTCGCCGCCTTCCTTTACTCCGGACGTGTCGCCAAGCAGTATGCACCCGACTTCGTCGGCGCCGAGGTTCAATGCTATGCCTATCACCCCGCCGCCAAAATCGACCATCTCGTTGTACATCACTTCGCTAAGCCCGTTCAGCCTCGCAACGCCGTCTGCAAGCGATATTATCGTCCCGACATTCGCTCGGCGGCTCTGCTTCTCAACGGCTTCTATCCTCGCCGATATCTCCTTAATAATCTCGTTCATTGCTCAAATCCTACATAATGCTTTCAAGCTCGGATTTTGCGGAGCGCTCCCATATGACGTCCCCGCATATTATCCGCACCCCGCTTATCAACGAAGCGTCCACGCGGCGCTCAAATACCAAGTCCGCCCTTCCAGTTCGCTTCGCCACAAATTCCTTCAACTTTCCGTACGCCTCATCGGAAAGTTCCCCAGCGCTCTCTATCGTCACTGTCGCAGCCTTTAACCTGCTCTTGGCCAACTTTAAGTATTTTCTCAAGACTGCGAGCTTGCGAAGGTCTGAACCCTCGCGGCAGGCAATGTCGCACGCGGCGCTAACCCTTTCTGCCACTATACGGCCGTCGCTGTCCAGAGAACATTCCAATAGCAGTTTTGCCTCGTCGCCGGCGTTCATTTCCCCTCCGAAAGCTCCTTCGCTGCAAGCTCGTCCAACTCCTTGCGTTGCTCGGCCGTTAAGACTTTTCCAACCGCCTCCTCGGCCGCTTTTGCCACAAGAACGCACAATTCAGACTTTAACTCGCGCTTCATGCGCTCCCGGTCGAGCGTCAGCTGCTTCTCGGAGTCGCGCCTTATCTGCGCAACCTGCTCGCCGGCTTCAACAGTGGCCTTCTCTATCGCGCTCTTGGCGTCGGCGCGCGCAGATTCAAGTATGCGCGTTGCTTCTTTCGCAGCCTCGGCAGTCTGCTTCTCCGCCTCCATTCGGGCGTTCGCAAGCTTGGCCGCAGCCTCCTCGGCATCTTTTAGCCCCTGCTCTATCTTCTCGCGGCGCTTGTCGGCAGCCGCCATCACGGGCTTAAACGCCAAATAGTACAGGGCGCACGCCACTATCGCAAACGACACCCCCTGGCTGACTAATAGCCGCCATTCTATGCCAAATTGCGAAAGAAATTCCAGCGGATTCCCACCCGCCGCAATTAAAGTGCCCATCGCTTGCCCGTCTTATTTGCCAAGAAACAGCGAATAAAATGCGACCGCTTCCGCAAGCGCCATTCCAAGTATTCCAAGCACCATTATCTTGCCGAATGCCCCTGGATTGCGCCCGACTGCGTCAACCGCCTTCGCTCCGACGAATCCTACGCCGAGAGCGGCACCAAGGCAGCCCAATGCCCCTTGTATGCTGCCGCTCATGTTTCCCATTTGATTGACTGCTTCTGCTATTATTTCCGTCATTTCTTTTCCTTAGTGTTAAAATTTTAATTTTTCGTGCTAAATTTTACGCCACCATTACTCCGTTACTCCTCCTCATGGTTTGTTAGCAGTCCAATGTACACTGCCGTGAGCAATGTAAATAAGAATGCCTGTATCAACCCAATAAGTATCTCCAATAAATAAAACGGCAGCGGAATTATCCAGGATACCCACGACGGCAAATTCGCCGCCAGATGGTGCATATTCTCCAACAATACTTCGCCTCCAAAAACATTCCCAAACAGTCGGAATGATAGAGACAACAACCTCATTATTATTGATATTATATCTATGCACCCAACTGCAAAAAACACGACAAATAGCGATAGGTATATCGGCCAAGCCACATCTTTCGGATCCGCCTTGTTGCCAAATGTGTCGTGCAGAAACACTTTTAAGCCCGCATACTTTAGAACAAAATATATCCACGCTCCAAATGAAATTATCGCCAACGCAAGCGTCGTATTCAAATCGGAGTTCGCAGCCCTAAAAAACGGCACAAATTTGACAAATTCGGTCGTAGCCGCCCCTGTCGCGGGATTAACCGCCTCGCGCTCGAAGAAGCCCTCCGGCGCGCTCCCGCTGCCAGTATATATTATTTCTTCCCCGATTGAGCCAACTCCGGGAAGCAGGCCGCTCCAATTCATTATTAAAATGAACCAGAAAAATCCTAACAACAACGGGAATGCCGCCCGAAACGCCTTCGTTCCCATCAGCGGCTCAAATATTCCGGAAAGAGACGATATCACAGCCTCGACCGCCATTTGCCCACGCCCGGGAACTAGTTTTGCACCCCTGCCCAATAATAGCCGGACGCCGACTATTATAACCGCAGCGAATATCCATGTCGTAAACATGGAATTTGTGACGGGGAAACCGAATACGTCAAACAACTGCTCCCCCTTGATTTCCGCACAAAATCCCTCAGTCGCAAATACTGTTTGTATTGCGCCCGCGATTGTACATGTCTTTAAAAATTTTAAAATTCCGCTATAAGACATTCCTCGTTTTAAGGTTCTTCTTTTAAAAATTTTGTCAATAAAAAGATAAAAATGTTCAAATTTTAAATATTCCCCATCTCCTTATAAATTATGCCCCCGGGGTAAATTTAATCTTCATTTCAATCTATCTAACGGTCGGCCAAAGAAGTTGATATTTGCTCTTCCGAGTTCCCGTTGGCCTCGTACGGAATGTCTTTTACGTCGCTGCCTATTTGCCATAAATGCCTTAACATTGGCAATATGGCAATCTTCATGTTATTGTGGTTTTTCAGAGGTTTGCATCCTCCATTCCAAGCGGCGTTGCCTGCCGTATTAAAAAATGTAAAAAAGTTTTTTGTGCCGTATAAGTGGTGCCATGTAGTTTCAAGCATTCCAAGCAGATTTTCTTCTTTCGCAGTTTTCGCCAATGATAAGATGCCAATTTCATTCTCCCACGGGCATACTATAACTTCGTTGCCAGCGTTCTTAAAATGCGCAGGTGTAGAAAAACTACCTTTTTTGCTATCCGGCTTACCGTATTGCCAATCGGCTATTATAATATTCTTGGGGAGCTTTTCGAGAGCTTTGGCAATTTCGGCGTTGCCTGATGCAACATGATACCCCCATCGCGGATCAGACCTGTCCAAAAGCATGTCGTGCCATATTATGGCCCTTGCGCCCAAAGTGTTTACATAATTATTAAACTTCGTCAAATGCTCCGCCAATAAGTCCGATATTTTGTGGCTTCTACAAGAATAACAAGTTCCCATGTCATAGGCTTCGTCGCAGCCTAAATGAATGAAGGGCGGCTTGCCATAAAATTCGTAAATCTCTGCAATCAAGTCCTTGAGAATTTTTTCCGCGCGGGCGCTTGTCATACAATAGCTCCATCCATAAGGCTCAAAAATATTCTCCAATTCGGGATTATTCGCCAAAACTGCATGCTTTGTTGTCAGTATGCGGCTCTGTGTGGCATGCCCGAGAATACTTACTTGGGGTATCGGCGTAATGCCAAGCTCGTAACATAGGTTTATTAGTTTCTTGAACTTCACCGGATCAAGTTTCTTGTCTGCGTAGGCAAATTCCATGTGTGATTTATATGGAAAAACTCCCCACGGCTCTATCACGACATAGTTGAATTTGTAATAGCTCGCAAGCCTTACATATTTCTCGAGCTGCTCTATTGTAGTTTCCGGAAATATGCAAAGATGTATCCCCCTAAAGCCCAATGACGCAAAATCTTTTATGCGAGCCTTCTGAAATACAAAACCGCTCCCGTCCCGTTCTGCCTCTCCATATTGGCGCAGCGTTTTTAATGACTGCCGCGCGGCGGAGGCGTCCAGTGCATCTATTCTAATAGATTCTTCGACAGTTATGATATACCCTTCCCTCCCTAAATCTCCATTCATCTTGCCTGTTGCGAATTTAATCTTCGGGCAAACCCTCCAATATTCCTTAAAGAGGGACTCTAAGGTGGCTTTCTCGGCTTTAGAGAGCTCCTTTGGGGTAAATATTTCTACGGTTGATTTAGAATTTAGCAGATACAGTCCCTCAAAAAATTCAGCTTCCTTTGGCTGCGGGCAAAGACAGTTGAGAATTGATTCCCTCCCCGCAGAATTAACCGGAGTTTCGGCGGTTTCTCCGCTGAGCGAAGTAAGTCCTATATTATATGCTAATAGCAGAGCACAAATTAATCTTTTCATAAGATTAGCATATCAATCGAGCTCCATTCCTAACAAGTATTTTTTTGACAATAAGTTTATTCATATCCTCCTCTCTCTCCTATCCCACACTATCCCGCCCAAGATGAAGCCGCCAATGTGTCGGCAAGTATTTTTTGCTAAGTAAAGCATTGATTATAATAAAGGCGAAGGAAAAAATCCTTGCGCGGAGCGGCAAAAGGTGGAAAATGCCGCGAATGCTTAATTTAAGTAAAGAATCGCCTTACGGGGTAATAGTCTGCGGCGCAGGTCATGCAGGTTGCGAAGCGGCTCTTGCCTCTGCCCGAATGGGAGTCCGCACCCTGCTCTTAACCGGAAGTCTCGACACTATCGCGCAAATGAGCTGCAATCCGGCAATCGGCGGGCTCGCAAAAGGCCATATCGTAAGGGAAATTGACGCGCTCGGAGGCGAAATGGCAGTCAACGCTGACGCCACCGGAATCCAATTCCGCGTTCTAAACGCCTCAAAAGGCCCGGCTGTTCAGGCGCCAAGAGCCCAGTGCGATAAAAAAGCCTACCAGTTTAGAATGAAGCGCATTATTGAATCGACGCCCAATCTCGAAGTATTCCAAGCTGTAGTTACGGGAATTATCGTAGATAATGGTTCGATAAAAGGCGTAAATACGAATTTAGGCGCCGACTTTTACGCGCAATGCGTAATCCTTACAACCGGAACTTTTCTGCGCGGCTTGATGCATGTTGGCTCTTCGAAGACGGAGGGCGGCAGAATGGGAGATTTTTCGGCCAGAAGCCTTTCGGGAAGCCTTGAATCGGCCGGAATAGAGCTTGCGCGCCTAAAAACGGGAACTCCCGCAAGAATACTCGCAAAAAGCATTGATTTCTCAAAATGCGAGAAACAGTCTGGCGACGAGCCTCCCCAGCTGTTCGCTTTCTACGACACCCGTACCGATGCCTATGAGGCAGCCGCCTTCCGCGAAGGGTGGTCTTCCGACGCTCCGGCTTGCGCGCTTTCCGGAAAGTGCAATATTCCCCCTTCCTTGCCCGTATCCGAGGCTGAGTCTGAAAACGCAAATGCGGATTTCAGAAAAAAAATGTTCCACGTGGAACAATCTTTGGCGTTCGGAGATTTTGTCGGATTTGGACGCGAGCAGCTGGCATGTTACGAAACATATACAAACTCTAAAACCGCAGAAATCATAAAAGCCAACCTCCACCGCTCGGCAATGTATGGCGGAGAAATAAAAGGAGTCGGCCCGCGCTATTGCCCGAGTATTGAAGATAAGATTGTTAGGTTCCCTTCAAAGGATGGGCACAGGCTATTTCTTGAGCCGGAGGGACGATTTACTGATGAGTGGTATATAAATGGGCTTTCTACTTCAATGCCCTTAGATGTCCAGCTGGAAATAATAAGAAGCGTTCCGGGTTTGGAGCACGCCGAAGTTGCGCGGCCGGCGTACGCCGTAGAATACGATTATGCGCCGCCAACGCAATTAAATGCGACTCTTGAATCAAAAATTATCTCTGGGCTATTCTGTGCCGGACAGATAAACGGGACAAGCGGCTATGAGGAAGCGGCTGGGCAGGGGCTTATTGCTGGGGCAAACGCCGCCGCAAAGATTCTGGGAATGGATCCTATTGTTCTCGGTAGGCATGAAAGCTACATAGGAGTTCTTATCGACGATTTGGTGACAAAGGGGACGTTTGAGCCTTATAGAATGTTTACAAGCCGCGCAGAATACAGGTTGCTACTGAATCATTCAAGCGCAGAAATGCGCCTTTTCCCGTATTCTAAATGGCTTGGACTTCTCCCGCGGGAAAGGGCAAGGTCTATTGAGCTCAAAATTGAATTGATAAACTTGTGGGTTAATCGTTTTGAGACAGGTAGGATAGGGGAGGCGTTGAGGCGAAACGATGCCGAATGTAAACTTCCTTCGGCCTTTTGTGCGCTACCGCCTGACGCAAAAGCGGAAATTTTATACAGGGTAATATATAAAGGCTATCTGGAACGGGATCTTCGCCAAATCGAGAAAATGCGCGATTGGGAAAACATAAGGATACCTGAAGGTATAGATTACTCGCATGCAAGTGGGTTGCGCTTGGAGGCCCGCCAAAAACTCGAAAAATTTAAGCCCCAGACTGTGGGACAAGCAAGCCGTATTTCCGGGGTTTCACCCGCTGACATCGGTGTCTTGCTTGTTTATGTAAAATCTTTCGGCGGGTGATGTGTTTGCATGGCATGGTAAAAATCTTGTGGAACTGGATTCTTTTTTTGGAAAAATAACAATTTTTTCTCAAAAGTTCAAAAAAACGGCCTTTAAAATGGCCCCATTTTGGGGCTTTTCTGTCTTGGGTGGTATTGTTGTATGCAAAATGGGGTGAAATCGAAAAGAAGGCCGTTTTTGTGCGTTTTAGGCGTAATTTGAAAAAAACGAATTTTAAGCATCCGTGATTTTAAAGCTATCGCCAATAGAGGGTGGGTATAGGCGGGAAGCGGTCCGCATGTATTAGCTATTTTTAATCTGAGGAATATTGAGCACCTCTATTTGCCGATTTCATGACAAAGCTCGAGTATATGCGATAAGGGTATGGCTTTGGCTTTATTGTCTCATTTGCGCACTTTAATGTCCAATCCAACCGCAAAGTGGGTATAAATGCGTCGGGTGGCGTCCGGGGGCGCCTGAGAGTTGGAGCAGGCGTCGCCCGAATAGAGTATAATCGCATTGCCTGCGGATTTTCCGCAGTCAATTTCATATGCAAGGACAAATTTTTCGAGGCGCTTGTTGTGTCTGCAGCACTTTGTCTTTATTGAGATTTCCCCAAAATGTGAAAGTCCGACCTCCTAGGGAGTGATGCAAAGGTGTCAACAAAGTTGCTTGTGATGGGATGCCGTTGCTCTTTAGGATTTCTAAAGAGGTTGAGAATAGTGGTCACTGCGGTTGTGCTGATTAAAAGGAAGTTCAATTTATCGGCAAACTTCGACGCGCGCGGGTGGAATATGTCAATGCCAAAAGTAGTGGATGGGGTTTCTACGTCATATCCTATCTTGTAAAGCAAGAACAGCTGTGTTTTGCCGCGTCTGGGGTGCACGTTTTTAATGCTTCTTAGCATGTAAGGAGAATCTACTCTGAAATAGTTTAATATTGAAGACTTAATGCGCTTTTCTCTGCCAACTTCTCTTCCCGTCGTGCAATATGAATCAAAATCTTTTGCTCTGCGGGCGTCTGTCGCGTCTTGAATGTGTCTTAATTCGGGAAGGGGGTTTTTGAGTGGCTATACTTTTTCCACTAATTCGTTAAGGGGGAAGGGTAGGTGGGGCTTCCCCCGCCGTGCAAGGCAGTAGTCGCTGTGTATTTAGAAGGAGAACAAGATTCGGAATGAAATAAAAAATGTTTTTCGGTCTATACGTAACGTTTTTTTAGGAGGGGAATCTCCTAAAAAATGTTCCACGTGGAACATTTTTAGCCTATATTTTTCTCGCAAGGGCAAATGCATCGACATTTTTAAAGCCGCGACGCTTTAAAACTTTTGCGCACTCAGACATTGTCGCGCAACTTGTCATTACGTCGTCAACAATAACAATATGGTTTTGCTTGTCTATTTTAGCCAATTTTCTGCTTATTACATCAAAAGCGCCTTTGATGTTTTCTGCTCTTTCTTCCTTTGTGAGTCGGGTTTGAGTTCCGGTTCTCCTTGTGCGTTTTAATGCGTTTAGGAGTCTAATGTTTGCGCATGGAAACGCTTTTATTATCGACTTTGCAATCAGTTCGCTCTGGTTGTATCCTCTTCTTATTCGCCGCATATAATGTAATGGGACTGGAACGAGTATAGAATCTCGAAGAAAGTCTTCGGCGCCCGGCGTCTGCCTAAGTATTTTAATAATGTCAGCTACAAGGAATGGCGAATTTTTATATTTTAGGCCGTGGACAATTTCTCTTACTGGGCCGTTAAATATGCAGCAAGACATGCTCCAATTAAATGCAGGCGTGTCATCAACGCATTTTGAACAAAAAAGAGCGTTTGGCGCATTGTTTGGCCCTATTATTTCAGAACAGCGCAGGCATCTTCCGCCCTTTATAATGTAGATTTCCTTTTCGCAATCTTTGCAAATAAAGTCGTATTCCCCAGTGAAATTAGCCCTGCTGCAATAAACGCATCTGCGCGGGAAAAATAAATCCAGCAGTGCGTTTTTTATTTTTAGAAGATGTTTGGAAAATTGATTCATTGGAATGGGGGTGTTCCGATAAAAATATCGTCTAAGATAATATTTTTGTCAAAATCGTAATGTAATTTTGGCGCAAGTAAAGAAAAATGGGAATATGATAGTTTTGTAATTTATTGATTGTTAAGTTGTAATCAACTATGTTAGAATTTTTCTTAAAAAAATGTTAATTTTCCGATAAAAATGTGTTGACAGAAAACTGATATATGTCGATAACGGAAAGCCTTCTTTAAATGAAGTAGCGGGCAATCCGATATGAGTTTAATGAGGTTTTTTCAATTTTTTTTAAAAAAAAGAGAAAAAAGTTGGGAAAAAGGCTTGACAGGAGGTTGAAGATAGTTCTTTATGGGCGGCCTTCGACTTTAAAAAGAGGTCGAGTGAAAAAAGAGGTTAACCCTTAAGATG
>OIGD01000290.1_pt1 | contig 65127 bp, 46 predicted proteins | sample 1582211 | NCBI WGS metagenome assembly OIGD01 (sample SAMN04414078, study PRJEB24778) | human gut metagenome | material: faecal | host: Homo sapiens
GCGGTCGTTGCGTCCCCGGCCGCGGGAGCGTCTGCCGGTTTCTTCTTCGGTGCTGTTTTCGTTGCCGCTGCCGTTTTCGGTATCAGCGGGCGTGCAGGCGTTGTCTTCGTTTTCGTCATCGTCTGCAGCGTTATTGTCATCCTCGGCATAACCTGCGGCGGCATACGCGGTGGCCGCGGCAACGGCTTCCGGTTTCGCTTTCGGCTGGCGGCTCTTTTCAATCTTGTAATCGCAGATGTTTTTAATTGAGCCGTCGGCGGAGATGATGATTTCCAGACCGTATTTTTCTTCCATATCGGCTAAAATGCGGCGCTTGTGGTTTAGGATATAAATCGCGGTATCCTGCGGGAGGCGGACTTCCAGGCGGTTGTATGCGCCTTTGATGCCTTCTTCCTCAATCGCGCGCAGAACCAGCATGGCTCCGGACTCGGTCGAGCGCAGGACGCCCTGGCCGCGGCAATACGGACAGGTTACATAGTTGCTTTCGACAAACGACGAGTGCATCCGCTGACGCGAGATTTCCAACAGCCCGAAGATGCTCATTTTGGCAATCTGCACCCGGGCGCGGTCAGGTTTCATCGCTTCTTTCATCCGCTTTTCGACCGCATGGTTGTTGGCCGGCTCTTCCATGTCGATAAAGTCAACGACGACCAGCCCGGCGAGGTTGCGCATCCGCAGCTGCTTGGCGATTTCGTCGGCAGCTTCCAGATTGGTTTTCAGCGCGGTTTCCTCGATGTCCATTTCGCGGGTGGCGCGGCCGGAGTTGACGTCTATGGACACCAGCGCTTCGGTCGGGTTAATCACAAGATAGCCGCCGGATGCGAGCTGAACTACCGGATTGTGCAGCTTGTCCAGCTCCTTTTCGACCTGATAATGCTGGAAGACGGGGATTTCGCCCGGTTTGCGGCATTTTATCTTGCGCCCCATGTTCGGCGAGAGAATCTTGCTGAATTCCTTGGCGGTCTTATAGGCATTGTCGCCGTCGATGACAACTTCGCCGATATCTTTGGTGTACATATCGCGCAGGGCACGCTTAATCAGGTTGCCCTCTTCATAAATCAGTGCCGGCGCCTGGGTGCTCAACGCCGAGTGGCGGATGTGGTTCCAGGTGCGGATAAGATAATTGTAGTCGCGGACGATGTCGCTCTTCTGTTTGTCTTCGCCGGCAGTGCGGATAATCAGCGACATATCGTCGTTCAGTGGCAATTCGCGCATAATGTCTTTAAGGCGTTTGCGGTCGTTGGCCGAGGTGATTTTGCGGGAAACGCCGCCGGATTTGATGCGGTTGGGCATTAAGACGCAGTAGCGGCCGGCGAGCGACAGGTAGGTCGTGCAGGCGGCGCCTTTGTTGCCGCGTTCTTCCTTGACAATCTGAATAAGCAGGGTCTGCCCTTCGCGGATAACGTCCTGAATCGCAGAGCGGTGATACAGCTTACGTGCGAAAATCAGCTTGCGTTGGATTTCGAGATAGTGTTCGGAATCGGCGTCGTCATCGTCGTTGTCGAATTCTTTGCTGCTGCCGGTGCCGAAATCGTCATCGTCGTCATCAGCACGCGAAGCCGCTGCGGCGTTGACATCGTCGTCATCGGCGGATTGAACCGGAGCGGCGCAGGCTTCATCCATATCGGTTTCGTCTTCTTCGCCGATTTCTTCGGCAACGCTTTCACTGCGTTCAATGCCGGCGGTTTCGGCCGAGACTTTGTAGCCGTCTTTGGTTTCGGCTTTGGCGGCGGATTTGCCGGACGAGCGGCGGCCTAAAAAGCGCGTGCCGCGGCGGCGGGTACGACGGGCCGGTTTGTCTTCCGTTTCGGCTGAGGCTTCACCGGATGCTGCCGCGCTGTCGGATGTGTTGCCGGCGGCAGATGCTGCCTCTTTCCGGCAGGCGCTGCAATGGCATTCTTCATCGCAGGTGCAGACGCCGTTTTCTTCGCAATGGCAATGTCCGTCTTCAGCACGGCAGGCACAATTTGCCGAACAGCCGCAGCCGTCGGCGGCGGTTTCGTCTTCGGCATTTTCCGTTTCTGCGCCGGGGGCAGTTTCGGCTGGAGCCGGGGTTTCCGTTCCGGCAGTGGAAGCGTTTTCGGCTGAAGCCGGGGTTTCCGTTTCGGCGGTGGAAGCGTTTTCGGCTGGAGCCGGGGTTTCCGTTCCGGCAGTGGAAGCGTTTTCGGTTGAAGCCGGGGTTTCCGATGTCATTTCGGCCGTGTCAGAGGCGGCGTTTGCAGCGGCCGCAGCTTCAGCTTCCGCTTCGGCCAGTTTCTTTGCCTCGTATTCGGCGCGTTTCTGCTCGCGTTCAAGGCGGCGGCGCTCCTGTTCGGCCTTGCGTTCGGCCTGAAACTGGCGCTTCTTTTCGATAATCTCGTCGACTTCCTTTTCCACTTCCGCCTTTATCTCATCGGAAACGTTGTAGTAGTCGGGGTGGATTTCGCCAAAGGCCAGAAAGCCGTGGCGGTTGCCGCCGTAATCAACAAAAGCCGCCTGCAGCGACGGTTCAATCCGCACGACTTTGGCGGTGAAGATATTTCCTTTTATCTGTTTACGGAGACTCGATTCAAATTCTACATCCTCAACCTTGTTGCCGTCAACGATTACGACGCGGGTTTCTTCAGGTTGAGTGTCATCAATCAACATTCTTTTCATATATTCTGTTTCCTAACTAATAATTATCGCGCCGCTTATGTCCGGGCGATACGATTGGGTCATTTCCGGGCGGCAGAGTGTGCCGCAATCCGCTGCTGCGGCGGCAAAGACGGCTTGTCCGCGGGGGTTTTTGTTGTTGATTAGGTGCCGCGGGGGAGGCCTTGCCGGCCGGATGCCTTTAACACCGCAGGCGGGCTGAATGCCGCCGACAGGCTGCCGGTTATGCTAAACGGCGCCTTTCCGCAAGGCAGGGCGGTAAAACTCTAAGCTATCATTTAAGCCGCCGATGCTTGGGAAATCCGGATTAAAAACATCAGGCGTATTTATAATGCGTTTTTTCGGCATTGGCAAGAAAAATTTTTGATTCCGGGGGATTTTTTGCGAAAGATACGGGGGATGTACGGGCGGGAGGGAATTTTGCGGAGCGGGCAGAATGCGGCACGGAAGATGTTTTTTGCCGGAGGGGCGGAAAAATGCTTGACTTTGTGTCATGGCTCTGCTTAAATAACATCACAATGGACAAATGGGCGCCGGCAGTTGCGGGCGCTTTTTTTGTATATTGCCGCATTGGGCGGGCATCGGCGCTTTAGGGCGCTTTTTTATTTGCATATACCGGGCTTTCGTTTGGGGGCGCCGGTTTTTTTGTGTCAATTTCGGGCCGGAGCCGCGAGGCGTCCGGCTGTTTTTTTACGGAGGAAATTTTATGTATGATTTGAGTAAATGGTGCGACCGGCTAATCGCGCATGAGGGAATGAAACTGATGCCATACCGCTGCACGGCGGGGAAACTGACTATCGGCGTCGGGCGCAATCTGGAAGATAATCCGCCGACGCCGGAGGAGGCGCGGGCGCTGGGCGACTATATGCACGGCATTACCGAAAACGCGGCGAAGATGCTGCTTCGGAACGATATCGCGCGCTGCTTTGAGGCGTTGAAACGGATAGTCGAAGGGTTTGAAGAGCTGGACGAAGAGCGGCAGTATGCACTTTTGGATATGTGTTTCCAAATGGGAGTGAGGGGGTTCAGACGCTTTAAGCGCCTGTTGAAAGCCGTAGAGCAGCGGAACTTTGAACTGGCGGCGTTTGAGTGTCTGACTTCCAAATACGCGCAGCAGACGCCGAAACGGGCGAAACGGATTGCGCAGCTGCTCAAGACCGGCGTGTGGAAGTAGAAGCCGGGAAAGAGCATGCGGGGAGAAGGCGGGAAAGAGGGCATGCGGGGGAAGGGCCGGCGAGCGGAGAGGTGCCGCCTTATATCTTAAAGAACATAACGACGGCGCAGTTGGTTCTGTATTCCCCCTTTTCCCCGAGACACAAGGCGCATTGCTTCTCTATTTCCTCCACGGAAATCCGCGACAGGCATTTTAAATTTCCGTTGTTGCAGTAATTCGTGCCGTAAAAATGCTGCACATAGTCGTTGCCCCAGTAGTTTGCGGCCATATAGATTTCAGAGGCGAGCGGGCGGAGCACGTTGTTAAACAGAATGCGGCAGAGCCCTTTCTGATTGTATGTCATCCCCTGTTTTCTGCCCATTTCAAAATTTATCTGAAGTTTACGGCTGCCGTTGTCCTGCAGAAAAAGCACCTGTCCCATATCGTTTTGCAGATAGCCCGCTTTGTATTTCCAGCCGGCCGGCATCAACGGCGATTTGGCTATGTCGCTGCTGATGTTGCGCTGGTCTTTGGGGAGGCGCAGCGCGTTAAAATCTGCCACGACATTTTGCACCAGCCAGGCGTATTCTTCGGCTATCCGTATTTGCCGGTGCTCGGTTAAAATCCGTCCCAAATGGTATATGCCGCCGACGGACAGGATGCCGACGATTGACAATACGCCGAGCATTTCAATCATGCTGCGCCCTGCCGCGGAGCATTTGCCGGCCGGTACTGCCGCAGCGGGGCGGTTTGGGCGCTGATGTTGTGTGCGGGCAGCCGGATTGTCGTTTTTCATATTGTTGTTTCCCTAAAAAATAAACCACCCTAAAAGAGAGGTGGTCAGGGAGTTGAACAATCATATATGCTTAGATGACTCTTCCAGCCTTTGGGATATTATTTCAGAGACAGAAATATCCTTGGACATACGCTGAAAGCTCCCCGGCCGTTGTCGGGGATATATTTGTTGACGGTGCTATATCAACACCGAAGCATATAAAGAGCCGTTCAAAGCTCCGCACCTCTTTTTCAGGCACTGCGGATACCCGTGTATCCAGTAAGCAACAGTTTAGGGATAAAATGTTAATATACGGTTAAGAAAGAGCGGACGGAGCGAAAAGTTTGTGCGGCCGACGGGGGAGGCAGAGGGCGGGGAGAGCGTGCAGAGCGGGAAGGCAGCGGGAGAGAGGACGGCGGCGGAGGCCGATGCGGAAGAGAGGGGGAGACAGCGGGGGCGGCGCATAGGCGACAGGCAAGAAAGGAGAGCGGGCGGCGCGGGAAGACGGCGGGGCGATACATACTTTTTTGTTAAAGATTTTGCGGTTTGGTATTTATTTTTTAATAACTTATGTTTATATTCAGTCCCGTAGATTTATTCGGGAGGCATATATGAGATTGAGAGCGGCGGGAGAGAGGACGGCGGCAGGCGGTATGAGCGCGATGGCTGGCGGTGTGAGCTTGATGGTTGGCGGTGTGAGCTCGATGGCGGGCGGTGTGAGCGCGCTGGTTGGCATGATGAATGCTGCGGCCGGCGAAAGGGCGGCGGTTCGGCTGACGGGTTCTGCGGGAGGGGCGCGATGATTTTCGGCGTTCCGGCGGCGGTGATTGCCAGCGTTATCCTGATTTTGAGCTACGCGGTTCTGTTTTCAGAAAAGCTGAACCGGGCGGTAGCGGTTATGCTTGGCGCGGCGGCGATGGTGCTGCTCGGCGTTTTGAGCTACGATCAGGCGCTGAAAGGCATTGATTTTAACACCATTGCGCTGCTTATCGGCATGATGATTATGGTCGGGATTATGGAAAAATCCGGCGCGTTCCAGTATGCGGCGGTCAAGTCGGCGAAGCTGGTGAAGGCGAATCCGCGCGGCATTCTTGCTGTGCTCGGCGTGGTAACTGCGGTGCTATCGGCGTTTCTGGACAACGTAACGACGGTGCTGCTGATTGTGCCGGTAACGATAGAAATCACCCGTAAGCTGAAATTAAACCCGTATCCGTTTCTTTTAATGGAGATTTTCTCCTCAAACATAGGCGGTACGGCGACGCTTATCGGCGACCCGCCGAATATTCTTATCGGCGGCGCCATAGGGCTGTCATTTACGGATTTTCTCAAAGAGCTGTCGCTGCTGGTGGCGATTAACCTGGCGCTGCTGGTGGCGGCGTTTGACTTCTTTTTCGGGCGGAAGATGACGGCGACGGCGGCGGCGCGCAACGAGGTTATGAGCATTAACGAGCGCGATACGATTACCGATGCGGGGCTTCTGATAAAATCGGCGGCGGTGCTGGGGTTGGTTATTCTCGGCTTTATTGCCGGCGAGCACCTGCATATCGCCAACGGCACAATCGCGCTGTTCGGAGCAGCGCTTTTAATGATGCTGTATACACTGGGGCTGCCGCATCAGGAGCGCGACAAACGGGTGGAAGACGCGTTTTCGCTTGTGGACTGGACGACGATTTTCTTTTTTACGGGGCTGTTTGCGCTGGTGTACGGGCTGGAAGTTACCGGCGTGCTGGAAATGCTCGGGCACAAGGCGCTGCTCCTGGTGGACGGAAGCATTCAGAAAGCGACGTTTCTGATTTTGTGGTCGTCGGCGGTGCTGTCGGCGGCGATTGACAACATTCCGTTCGTGGCGACGATGATTCCGCTTCTGAAAACGATGGAAGAGGCGCTGGGCGGGCGCGAGGCGATGATGCCGGTATGGTGGGCGCTGTCCGTCGGGTCGTGTTTCGGCGGCAACGGATCGCTGATTGCGGCTTCGGCAAACGTTATCGTCGCGGGAATTGCGGCGCGCGAGGGGCATGCGCTGAACTTTCTTAAATTTCTGCTGTGGTCGCTGCCGGTAATGCTTATTTCCATTGCCATATCGAGCGCTTACCTTTATATTGTGCATTTTATGTAGAGGGAGAAGAATGTAGAGGGAGAAGAGATGGTACGCTTTATACGGCAGGGGGAGAAAAGGCGCGGGGAGCGGCGGAAGTTCCGGACGAAGGAGCAATTATGCGGAGAGCAGCGGTGGTGCGAATATGTACCGGGGCGGTAAAGACGGACAGAAGAGTAATGGCGAAGAGAACGGATGGTGAGAGGATGAGGAGACAGGACGGATATGAGCTTTAAGGGATTTGACGGATGCAGACGACGGACTTGATTTTCGGCTTTACCCACCAGACAGTCGCGCTGGCGGCGATGGGGCTGTGCTACTTTCTTTTGTTTACGGAAAAGCTGAACCGGGCAGTGGTTACGCTGCTGGTCGGGGCGGGGCTGGTGCTGTGCGGCGCGGTATCGCAGGAGGCGGCAATCGCGGCGATTGACTTTAACACGATTTCGCTTTTGACGGGAATGATGATTATCATCAATATCGCGGAGAGAACCGGCATGTTTCAGTACGTTGCGGTGTGGGGGGCGAAAAAAGTGCGCGCGCACCCGCTGGGCATTTTGATTGTCATGGGCTTTGTGACGGCGGTGTTTTCGGCATTTCTGGACAACGTAACGACGGTGCTGCTGGTTGTGCCGGTAACGATGCAGATTGCCAACAAGCTTGAGGTCAACCCGTATCCGTACCTGCTTATCAATATTTTCGCATCCAATATCGGCGGTACGGCAACACTTATCGGCGACCCGCCGAACATCCTCATCGGGTCGGCGCTGGAGCTTTCGTTTACGGATTTTCTGTTCCATCTGACGCCGGTGGTGCTGACGATTATGGCGGCAGTGGTCGGCATGTTTGTCTATTTTTGGAAAGACAGCCTGACGACATCGCTCAAAAACCGCGCGCTGGTGATGAACATTAACGAAAAAGACGCAATTACCGACTTTAAGCTTTTGAAAAAGGCACTGTGGGTGCTGGGCATGGTGATGGCGGCGTTTGTGGTCGCGCACGACATCGGGTTTGAAAACGGGTTTATCGCGCTGGCCGGGGCGGCGGTGATGCTGCTTCTGTATACGATGGGGCTGCCGCATACGCAGAGCGACGAAAAGGTGGAGGACGTGCTGCGGCGCGTGGACTGGACGACGGTGTTCTTTTTTGTGGGGCTGTTCGTCATTGTCGGGGCGCTGGACGAAAGCGGATTTCTGAAAAAAATGGGCGACTATTTCGTCGGGGTAACCGGCGGAAGCATCAAAAAGAGCGTGTATGTCATTCTCGGCGTATCGGCGGCGGCATCGGCAGTGGTGGACAACATCCCGTTTGTGGCGACGATGATTCCGACGCTGAAAGCGATGGAAGAAGCGCTGGGCGGGCGAGAGGCGATGATGCCGGTGTGGTGGGCGCTGTCGCTCGGGGCGTGCCTGGGCGGCAACGGGACGCTTATCGGCGCGTCGGCGAACGTTATCGTTGCGGGGATTGCAGCACGCGAGGGGCATCCGATAAGCTTTCTCCGGTTCCTCATCTGGTCGGTGCCGGTGATGCTTTTGAGCGTGGCTATGGCCGGGGTGTTTCTGTATCTGGAATATTTTATCTGAGGCGGACGACTGGCGGCGAACCGTGCGTCCGAACAGGCGGCGGGCAGAGCGGACGACAGGTGGTTGGCAGAGTGAGCGAACGGGGGCAAACAGAGCGGACGGCAGGCGGCAGCCGGGGATTGCCGCGGTGCAGAAATGGCCGGGAGAACGGCAAAATCCGGTTGAAAGGCAGTTTAAAGGGCTTGACAACCGTTTGCGGGCGAATATTCTGCCATCAGGTAAATACCGGTAAGGTATTGGCAAATACCATAAATTGGAATATGAGGGAGATATGATGAAACGGAATCTTATTTTCGGCATTGCAGTGGCTGCGTGTCTGGCTGCGGCGGGATATTACGCCTATAACCGCGCGCAGGGGAGAAAAGCTTTAATCGAGGCGGAAGAAGAAGTTACCGCGCCGGGGGAATTTTCGTTTAAGAAACTGCGGCAGAAAGCGCAGGCGATGGCGGCAACCCCGTACCAAAAGCCGGCAGAACTGCCGTCGGGAAAATTCCGCGGGCTCGACTATGACGAATACCGCGACATCCGCTTCAAACCCGCGGACGGGCCGTGGGCAAAGAACAAGCTGAAGTTTGACCTGCAGCTGTTCCATGTCGGCGGGATGTTTACGGCGCCGGTGGCGGTTAACGAGATTATCGACCGCAAGGCGGTGCCGCTGACATATCATCCGGAATTTTTCGACTACGGCAAGAACGAGATTTCGCCCAAGGATTTTGAGGAAGTCCGGGGCGGCGGCTATGCCGGGTTCCGCCTGCATTATCCGCTGAACAGCCTGACGTATCTTGACGAAGTGGTTTCTTTTCTGGGCGCGAGCTATTTCCGCGCGCTGGGGCAGGGGCACAAGTACGGGCTTTCCGCCCGCGGGCTGGCGATTGACACGGCGTCGATGAAAGGCGAGGAGTTTCCGGCGTTTACGGAGTTCTATATCCAGAAGCCGCGCCGCAATGCCCGCGAGATAAAGATTTTTGCGGTGCTGGACAGCCCGAGCGCGGCGGGGGCGTACCGTTTTACGCTCAAACCGGGCAAGGATACGGTAATGGACGTCGATGCGGCGCTTTATTTCCGCAAGCCGGTGGAGAAGCTCGGCATCGCGCCGCTGACCTCGATGTACCTGTTCGGCGAAAATACCAAGAACCGCTTTGACGACTATCGTCCCGAAGTGCACGACAGCGACGGGCTTTTGATGCACAACGGCGCCGGCGAGTGGCTGTGGCGGCCGCTGGACAATGCGAAGTTTCTGCGCGTCAGTTCGTTTGAGGACAACAATCCGTCCGGTTTCGGGCTGATGCAGCGCGACAGGTCGCTGGAGCATTATCTGGATTTTGAGGCCAACTATCACGAGCGGCCGAGCGTCTGGGTCGAGCCGGCGGGCGACTGGGGCAAAGGGACGGTGCAGCTGGTGGAAATCCCGTCGCAGCAGGAAATCCACGACAATGTGGTCGCATACTGGATTCCGGCGGAAAAAGTCGAAACCGGCAGAGAATACCGCTTTAAGTACCGTCTGCACTGGACGGACGACGTGGACGGCGAAGACGTTGAGGCGCGCGTGGCGGCGACTTATACCGGCGTCGGCGGCGTGATGGGCGTTCTGGGCAATACGGGGCGCAAGTTTGCAGTTGAATTTACCGGCAGCAGGCTGCGGCGTTATTTCGGCAACGGCGAGCTGGAAATCGAGGCGAGCGCGTCGGAAGGCGAAATCAAGCGCGCGCATCTGGAATACAGCACCGTGTCCAAAGGCGTTATCGCATATGTTGACTTTGAGCCGGACGGCAAGACTTCCGAGCTGAGAATTGCGCTCAAACGCGAAGGGGAGATTATTTCCGAAGTCTGGACGTATCAGTGGCTGCCGCAATAGGAGGGGAAATGACCGCATCGGAAGACATTGACAACCTGGTTATCGTGCCGCCGGAAAAACCGCTGAAAATGCGGGCGCAGCCGATTATGCCGCCGCGGGTCAAGCGTATGTGGCAAAAACTGTGGCTGAAGCCGCGGGAAGAGCGGCGCGAGGCAGACAGGGGGCGGAACGGTGCCGGCGCGAGGGATCATGCGGGCAGCGGCGCGGGCGACGGCAGGAACCGCCCGGCGCTGCGGCCGTGGTACGGCGCGGAATATGCGATGCTGGTGCACAGGCGCCGGCGGCTGCTTTCGACACTGGTCATCGTTACGGTGGCGCTGGGACTGCTTAAGTGGGCGGCGGCGATGCCTTCGGACATTACGGTTTGGACGCGGGCGGCGGTAATTGTGCTGTTTGTGCTGACGTTCGGGTGGATTGCGCTTTATTTTTGGTCGAGCATTCTGGGATTTTCGCAGCTGTTGAAAAGGGCAAGGATGCCGGGGATAACGTATCCTGCCGACGTTGAAGCGGCGTTGGATGCTGAGGCAGGCATTGCGGCGGACGACCTGCGGGCGCGGCAGAACCCGGCGGCGCCGAAAGTGCGGGAGATGGCTTCCTTTATTAAGGCGAAGACAGCGGTGCTGATGCCGATTTACAACGAAGAGCCGGCGCAGGTGATGGCGCGGCTGCTGGCTATCGGCGAAGATTTGCAACAGGCGGGCGCAGGCGGCAGGTTTGATATTTTTGTTCTGAGCGATACGACGAATCCGAAAATCTGGGTCAAGGAAGAGAAAATCTGGCTGGAGGCAAAGCGGATTTTGGAAAGCGGCAGTTTCGGAGCGGAGAGCGGGGAGCTGCGGGAGAGTGTGGCTGGAGCGGTCGAACACAGCGTTCGGGCAAGCGGAGCGGAGAGCCGTTCGGATACGGAAGCAGCCGGGAGGAGCGGCGGAACTGCCGGTGGCGCGGGGCTGCATATCTATTACCGGCGGCGGGCGCAGAATACGGCGCGCAAGTCCGGCAACATCGAGGATTTCTGCAACCGCTGGGGGGCGGAATACGACTTTATGCTGGTGTTGGACGCCGACAGCCTGATGACGGCGGAAACGATTGTCAAAATGGCGCGGCTGATGGAAGCAAACCCGCACGCGGGAATTATTCAGGCGTCGCCGCAGATGGTCAATTCCACGAGCATGTTTGCGCGGATGCAGCAGTTTGCGGGCAAAGTTGCGGGGCCGGTGGTCGGTGCCGGGCTGGCATACTGGCAGGCGGGCAACAGCAACTACTGGGGGCATAACGCGATTATCCGCACGCGGGCGTTTATCGACTGCTGCGGGCTGCCGAAACTCAAAGGCAAAGGGCCGTTCGGCGGCTTTATCCTGAGCCACGACTTTGTCGAGGCGGCGCTGATTGCGCGCGGCGGCTGGTCGGCGTGGCTGCTGCCGGAATTGAAAGGCAGCTATGAGGAATGCCCGCCGTCGATGATTGATTTTGCGGCGCGCGACCGGCGCTGGTGCCAGGGCAATTTGCAGCATATCAAGGTGCTGATTTCGCGCGGGCTGCATCCGGTGAGCCGCGTGCATTTCCTGACCGGGATTATGTCGTATCTGTCATCGCCGCTGTGGCTGCTGTTTCTGCTGGCGGGGCTGTCGATGGTGTTGTTCCGCGAGTTTATTCCGCCGCAGTATTTCGGGCAGACGTATTCGCTGTTTCCGAACTGGCCGGTGTTTGACAAATATGGCACTATCGGGCTGTTCGTACTGTCGATGGCGATGCTGCTGGTGCCGAAATTTCTGGGGCTGGCGGCGTATCTTAAAGGTAATGCCGGGAAAAATGGCAGAACGGACGGCGTTTGCGGATATGTGCGGTCAGCATGGAACGCGGGCAAAAGCCTGGGGCTGGAAATCGTGGTGTCGACTTTAATGGCACCGGTGATGATGCTGTTTCAGAGCAAATTCGTGTTTGACATCCTGCGCGGCAAGTCGGTGGGGTGGAACGCGCAAAACCGCGGCGACGAGGGAACGAGCTGGCAGACGGCCTGGCAAATCCACAAATGGCATACGGTGCTCGGCGCGGTAACGGCGCTGGTGGTCTGGAAATATGCGCATGTCCTGTTCTGGTGGCTGCTGCCGATTACGCTGGGACTGGTTTTGGCGGTACCGCTATCGGTCATCAGTTCGCGGGTCAGTGCCGGACGGTGGCTGAGGGAACGCGGGTGGTTTGTCATTCCTGAAGAAATCTGCGAACCGAAAGTGCTGGCGCGGGCGAAATACTGGGCTGGTATTCTGGCGCCTTTTGAAGCGGGGAACGGCGGGCTGGCGATGCTGCAAAACGACCGGACGCTGCGGATGCTGCACTGCCGGATGCTGCCGGTAAACGGGCCGGCGCCGGAGTTTGCGCCCGAGGTGGCGGAAACGGCTGATGCCAAACTGGCGGACGGCAGGCTTGACGACCTGACGCGGGATGAGGAGATGTGGGCGCTGTATGAGCGCGCGTGTTAAATGAGAGCTGCAGCCAGCCGAAACCTGCGAAAAAGTGCGGCCGGTGAGGGCGGAGAAGGCAGCGGCTGATAATGGCCGCAGCCGGCAGGGCGGCAGGCGGCCAGCGAGTGGATGCGTGTTGAACGAAAACCGCGGTCGGTGAGGGCGTATTGAGCGTGAGAAGAGAGCGCGGCGGCAGAAATTCTTTTCGGCAGGCGTCTGGCTGAACGGCCGGCAGGGCGGGTGCAGGTACCTGCGCGGGAGCAGGAAGTTTGTTTTACCGTACTTTCAGATATTCGGGGTCGACCCTTACGAACGTAAAACGGGCGGCACCGTAAAAATAGGCTTTGGCGCGGCTTATTTTCAGTCCCGGGGGCATTTCAAGCAGTTCCATTTTGGCGGTTTCAACGATGATTATGGCATCGTCCGTGAGCCAGCCCTTTTCAAAAAGTTTGGAGAGGGTAAGAACCGACAGTTCCATATTGTACGGCGCGTCCATAAAAACAAGGTTAAACTGTCTGGCGGCGGGCGGCAGGCGGCGGACGTCTTTCTGTATATAGGAAAGTTTCGGCAGGCGACAGGCGGCGGCATTCTTTTTGACCAGTTCCAAATCTATGTCGATGAATGTTACCGAGCGGGCGCCGCGAGATGCCGCTTCCAGGCCGATGGCTCCGGTTCCGGCAAAAACGTCAAGAAAATCATATTCGGAAAGCGGCGCGGGAAGCATGGATTCCAGAATGTTGAAGAGTGCTTCGCGCGCGCGGTCGGAAGTGGGGCGGATGCGGTCGTTTTTCGGGGCGAAAAGCTTTTTGCCGCGGCGGGTGCCGGAAATTATGCGCATGGGGTTGTGCCTCCGGTACCGGTACGGTTGCGGGAACGGGGAGACGCGGCCGTATCGGCCTCGGGCCACAGGCTGCCGAGCTGTTCGCGCAGCGTTTTCTGCGGAACCTCGCGGACTTCTCCGGGTTTTAGCGAACCAAGCTGAAACGGGCCGTAGGACAGGCGTATCAAACGGGCGACTTCCAGGCCGACGGAGGCCATAAGTTTGCGGATTTCACGGTTTTTGCCTTCGGTTAGCGAAACGGTGAGCCAGGCGTTGGTGGCGGTACGGGAGGCCGGGGCGGTTTCCGGCACTGCCGCGGCAGTGCCATTGCGAACCGGCGCAGCGGCGGGTTTGGGGCGGCTGTCTATGGTGATTTTGCAGGGACCGTAAGCGATACCGTCGACGGTGGCGCCTTTTTCGAGCTTTTTCAGGCGGCGTTCGTCCAAAAAGCCATGAACTTTGACTTTGTAGCGGCGGCTCCAGCCGTTGGATGGGAGTTCCAGCGCGCGGGAAAGCCCTCCGTCGTTGGTCAGCAGGAGCAGCCCTTCGGAATTGAGGTCGAGCCTTCCGACGGAGATGACGCGCGGCAGGCCGGCGGGAAGGTGCGCAAAAACGGTGTCGCGCCCTTTTTCGTCTTTGTGGGAGGTAACGAGCCCGGCAGGCTTGTGGTAGAGCCAAAGGCGGGTTTTGTCTTTCGATTTGATTCTTTCACCGTCGAAGAGCACGGTTTCGGAACCGTCGACCAGAAAGGCCGGCGCGGCTACGGTTTCGCCGTTGACGGTGATGCGCCCCTGTTTTATCAGTTCTTCGGCTTCGCGGCGGGAGCAGACGCCGGAGCGGGCCAGAAATTTTGCTATGCGTTCGGGCATTTAAGGTTCCTTATTTGTTAATCCGGGAGTGCCGGAGGTGTTTGGTGCCGGGTGAGCCGGTGGGTTAATCCGGGAGTGCCGGAGATGTTTGGTGCCGGGTGAGCCGGAGGGTTAATCCGGAGTGCCGGAGGTGTTTGGTGCCGGGTGAGCCGGAGGGTTAATCCGGAGTGCCGGAGAAAGGATGCCGTACGGAACAGGCGGCGCGTGCGTCAGGTCCAATGTTCCTGTTCCAAGAGAATGCAGGCTTTCTGCGATACCGCCAGATATTCGTTGACGACGGCATTAATTTCCTTGACGCGTTCGGGTTCGATGTGCATTGCCGCGGCGATGTCAAGAATATAGTCGATTTCGCTGTCTTCAAGGCTGCTGTCGATATTGGCAACCATACACATATCCTTTATCAGCATCAGCGCCTTGGCGCGGTCGGTTATCATCCTCGCCTGCATCATCAGGGCGGTGCGGTCGGAAGACTTTATCATATTGGCGAGGCTTTCGCCGCTGACTTCATATTTCAGCGCCGCCTCTTTCAGATAAAGCAGCTCTTCGCGGCTGACCTGGCGGTTGGCGGCGACCGTGCCGCAAATGATTTTCAGAAAAATAAAACGCTCGCCGTTGGAAAGCGTGTTAATAAAATTCTTATCCGGGTAAAACATTGCAGACCTCCGTTGTCTGACAGGCATTGTAGGCATTTTTTTGCACGATGTAAAGAGTTTTTTTACTGTCGGCGGTTAGACTGGAAACAAATACGGCGGAGAAAACGGCCGGGAAGAGTTGCGGAGAGGGGCGCAAAGCGCCTGGCCCGGCTTTGGGACGAAGAATGCAGCCGGGAGCAAAGCCGGGTGCGGTAACGGAAACAGTAACAGATTTATCAACGGGAGCGGAACGTTATGGAAGGAATGAGAGGTTCGGTATTTAAGGCGGTGTTTTTGAACCCGCTGGTATGGATAGGGCTGGTGCTGACCGGTTTTACGCTGCATTACGAGGGGTATGAGGGGGCTTTTAACGTTTTTTTTGAACTTGAAACCTATCGCAATCTGGCGCTCGGAGCGGCGGTTTACGTTGCCCTGTTTGACCGGCGCTATAAGCCGGGCGGGGGCAGGCTTGACATTTCGGAAACGCTGGCGGCAGTTTTGGAAGCGATGTATGTTATTGTTCTGACATGGGGAATTACGCTGTTTGCAATCGTTAACTACCATCTGGGCGGCATGAGCTACAGCGCGGGGCTGCGCGAGCGTTACCGCGCCAACGGCTGGATTAAAAACGACAATGCGGCCGAAGACGCCGCGGCAGTGCGCGAGATGACATCCGGGGTTTTGGAAGACGGCGGCGTGGAGCTGGAAAAGGGAAAACGCTATAGGATTATGCCGCAGGAAGACGGCAGCATGGTGATTGAAGTTATTGAGGAGTGAACGGAGAGAGGCAGCAGCCGGAGCAACCATAAAAAAAGCCTCCGAAAATCGGGAGGCTTTGGGGTTAGCAAGGCGTGTTTCAAAGCGGTCGGACAGCTCCGAAATCGCCGGGAAACATTGTGTTTGTTAAAACTTGAACCACGGTTCCATTTCTTCGGCTTTTGTCCAAACCGAGGCAATGAAATCCCGAAGTTCGGGCGACGGAGCGCTTAAAGGCTTGGCGTCGCGGCGTTTGATTTCTTCCATAAGCGTTTCCGGAACAGCGGCGATGTTTTCAAGCATCGGACCGGAGAAAGCTTTGCAGCCGTCATAAAACTTTCCGTGAACGGAAATATTGCCGTTTGCGGGATTCATTGTTATAAACGCTTTGGCATTGTTTTGTGCTTTTCTTGCAATGTAAATTGTTTCCATAATAAATATTTTAGTTTGTTTGACATAATTTTACTGATTTCGGTTATGTTTATAGCATATTTTAGAGAGGGTGTCAACAAATTTTTGTTTATTTTGTCATTTTTTTGTTTAGAGTGTAGCGGGGCGGACGAGCGGCAGCTTACAAACATCGACACCCCCTCGGAAATTTTTAAAAAAGCGTCTGACGGCGAAAAAAACGGGGTTTATGGGGATAAATCGAAAATCAAGCTTTTTATTTTGGGGCGTTGTGGTAGTCTGGGGGCAATAAATCGCACCGATACGGCGTCCGGGCGGGAAGTTCGCGCGGCGGTTTCGGAGCGGCAGATTGTGTTTGACGAGAGGTTTGCCCACGATTTCGGGGCGGCAGATTATGTTTTAACGAGAGGTTTTTTATAAAATGGCTGATGAGAATGACGAGATGAACGGCAGCAACGGTACGGACGGGGCGATGAACGGCGGCAACGGGGATAACGGCGCGGCAAGTGCGGGCGCGCAGAATGGTGCGGGCGCGGACAAGGCAACAGGAACCGGCGCAACGGCGGCGGCGATGGTGAATCTGCCGAAGGAAAACATTGCGCCGACGATGATTGTCGAGGAAATGCGCCGTTCGTATCTGGACTATGCGATGAGCGTTATCGTTTCCCGCGCGCTGCCGGACGTGCGCGACGGCTTAAAGCCGGTGCACCGCCGCATTATCTACGCCGCGTATGAAAACGGCTATGACTACAACAAACCGTTTAAGAAATCGGCGCGTATCGTCGGTGAGGTTATGGGTAAATACCACCCGCACGGCGACAGTTCGGTTTACGAGGCAATGGTGCGCATGGCGCAGCCGTTTTCGATGCGCCTGCCGTTGATCGACGGGCAGGGCAACTTTGGTTCGATGGACGGCGACTCGGCGGCGGCAATGCGTTATACCGAGGCGAGGCTGGCCAAGGTGGCGCACGCGCTGATTGAAGACATCGAGTGCGATACGGTCGATTTTATGCCGAACTATGACGAATCGTTACAGGAGCCGACGGTGCTGCCGGCGCGGTTTCCGAACCTTTTGGTCAACGGCACGAACGGCATTGCGGTCGGTATGGCGACCAACATTGCGCCGCACAATCTGGGCGAAGTTCTGGACGCGTGCACGGCGTATGTGGACAATCCGGACATTACGATTGAAGACCTTATCCGCATCGTGCCGGGGCCGGACTTCCCGACCGGCGGGCTGATTTTGGGCTACGGCGGGGCGAAAAATGCGTATCTGACCGGGCGCGGCTCGATTATGATGCGGGCGAAGTGCACGATTGAGGAAATCCGCAAGGACCGCGAGGCGATTGTGGTGCACGAAATTCCGTACCAGGTCAACAAGGCGATGCTGGTGCAGAAAATCGCCGAACTGGTGAAAGAAAAGAAAATCGAAGGCATTTCGGACATCCGCGACGAATCCGACCGCCAGGGCGTGCGCGTGGTTATAGAAGTCAAGAAGGAATTTCAGGCCGATGTGGTACTGAACCAGCTCTATAAATATACGCAGCTGCAAACCAGTTTCGGCATGAATATGCTGGCGATTAACAACGGGCGGCCGATGATGATGAACCTCAAGGACATTATTGCGGCGTTCGTCAAATTCCGCGAAGAGGTTATCCGCCGGCGCACGGTGTTCAAACTCAACAAGGCGCGCGACAGGGCGCACGTGTTGGTCGGTTTGGCGATTGCGGTCGAAAACCTCGACCCGGTCATTGAGCTTATCCGCACCGCGGCAAACCCGACGGAAGCAAAAGATGCGCTGCTGGCGAAAGCATGGCCGGCGGGCGATGTCGAAGCGCTGGTTAAGCTGATTGCCGAGCCGGGACGCGAGGTTGTTAACGGAACGTATCGTTTGAGCGAGGCGCAGGCCAAGGCGATTTTGGACTTGAAACTGCAGCGCTTAACCGGTCTGGAACGCGACAAGATTCACGACGAGTTGCGCGCCATCGGGCACGAAATCGAAGAGTACCTGTCGATTTTGGCAAGCCGCGAAAAACTGATGGGGATTATGAAAGACGAGTTTGCGGCGATTAAGGCCGAATATGCGAACCCGCGGCGCACGGTGATTGAGGACATTGAGGTCGATACCGACATCGAATCTTTAATCCAGCGCGAGGAAATGGTGGTTACGGTTACCGAGGCGGGCTACATCAAACGCGTGCCGCTTAATGCCTACAAGGCGCAGAAACGCGGCGGCAAAGGCAAGTCCGGCATGACGACCAAAGAGGAAGATTTCGTTACGCGGCTGTTTGTGGCGAGTACGCATACGCCGGTGCTGTTCTTCTCGTCCAAGGGCATTGTGTACAAGATGAAAGTTTACAAACTGCCGCTGGGGTCGCCGACATCGAAGGGCAAGCCGTTCGTCAACCTGCTGCCGCTGGTTGAAGGCGAAAACATCACGGCGATTATGAAACTGCCGGAGAACGAGGACGAGTGCAAGGATCTGTCGATTATGTTCGCGACGGCAAGCGGAAATATCCGCCGCAACTCGCTGATGGATTTCGTCAACGTACAGGCGAACGGCAAAATCGCGATGAAACTCGACGAGGGCGACAAGCTCGTCAACGTGGCGCTGTGCGACGATGCGTGCGATGTTATGCTGGCGGCGAAGTCGGGCAAGTGCAACCGCTTCCCGGTTGCGGACTGCCGCGTGTTCGTCGGGCGCAATTCGTGCGGCGTGCGCGGAATTAAGCTTATGGACGGCGACGAGGTTATCTCGATGTCCATCCTGAAGCATACGGACGCAACGACCGAGCAGCGCGACGAATATCTGCGCCTGTCTTCGGCATTGAAGAGAATTGAGGTTCCGGAGAATGGCGACTTTGACGAAGAGGCCGCGTTTAACGGGCTGGAGCCGCAGATGAGCTTTGAAGAGTTTAAGGCTATGCGCGAGAACGAGCAGTTTATCCTGACGGTTACGTCCACCGGCTACGGCAAGCGCACTTCGGCCTACGAGTACCGGATTACGGCGCGCGGCGGCCAGGGCGTGGCGAATATGGAAATGTCCGAGCGCAACAAAGCGGTGGTCAGCTCGTTCCCGATTGAGGACGACAACCAGATTATGATGGTTACCGACGGCGGCAAGCTTATCCGCATGCCGGTCGAGGATATCCGCATCGCCGGACGTAAGACGCAGGGCGTTATCCTGTTCCGCACCGCCGAAGACGAGAGCGTGGTTTCGGTAACGTGGCTGGACGCGGACGATGACGACGAAGACGCAGAGCTGTCTGAGGAAGTCAACGAGTTTGACGGCGTGGCTGCGGCGGACGAAAGCGAAGAGTAGCGCGGGCTGCGGACGGCAGAACAGGGAAAGCGGCGGCAGAGTCGACGGCCGGGCTGCGGCGAGCGGTTCGGCCGGTGTTGTAATCGGGTACAGCCGGTGCGAAGGGATATGAAACGGGCGGATTAGCTGCGCGGCGCTTGGCGGCGGCGGAATGTGCCAGGCAGAGGAGCTGATTGACGACGGTGAGTTTTTATGTAACGAGGTATGCCGATGAAAATTTTAATTTTAGGTCCGCTGGGGGCAGGCAAGTCATCGCTGGCTTATGCTGTCAATAAAAAGTTTAGCCTGCCGCGGCTGAATTTGGACGAGGCCTGCCGCTGTCCTGTTGACGGGAGTTATTACCCGCAGGAAAAACAGTTTGCCACGCTGGAAGTTTTTCTTAACAGCCACTCCGAATGGGTGGCTGAAGGTAGCCAGCGGCATCTTTATGAAAAAATGCGCCCTGATGTTATTATTGATATGCGGATAAACCGTTGGGTTGCAATATGGCGTTTTACTCTGCGTTTTTTCAAAGCCAAAAAGCTGGTTGGCAAACAGATAGATAAAGATTTGCCGGTCCAGGCTTATCATTATCGCAAAATAACGTTGCGCAAAATTCGCGATTATGACATAACCGGGCAGGAGATTAATGCCGAACTGGCCGATTTTCTGGTTTCTGTACGGGTTCCGGTTCTCAAGTGCCGCGGCTATAAGGATTATGAGAAAATTTTTGCTTATATCAGACAGCAGAGACAGTGCGATGAAGCGTGAGGTACGTTTGGTGCTGCGGGATGCCCTGTGCTCTGTGACGAATGGGACGCGGCGCAGCGGAGCGGGCGAGAGAGCCGGCGGATTGACGGTGGAATGTGAGAGAGAGGAAAAAGGCTGCAGATGACAAATTATGCAATCGACATAACGGAGCTTTGGCCGCCGCTGAAAAGTTTTAACGCGGTTCGCGGAGCACGGGTGCTGACGCCCGAAGCGGCGCGGGATATCCTGACCCACAGCAATCATCTGCGGGTGATGGACGAACTGGCGGCAAAAACCGGGCAGGCGCTTGCCGGAGGCGCGGATTACGGCTTGTGGCGGGAAGTTGTGCTCGGGATTGTTGCCGGAAGGGCAGGGCGCGATACGACGCGGGAAAAAATGCGGGCGCTGGCGGAAGCGAACGGCGACGGCGAAGCGTTTGCCGTGGCGGCGGGTCAGAAAGTTTTTATCGGTTTGGGCGGTATGCGCAGAGACGTGTATGATGCGCGCGGCCGGGGTAAAAACGCCGAGCTGAACAATATGGAACTGGCGGACTATGCCGACATCGTGTTTGCGGCAGACGTTGAGCGGATAAGCATTCAGAAAAGCAACGACGTTCCGGCGGCAGTGCTGGATTTCCGGCCTTATCCGAAACTGGAAGTGCTGGCGTTGGGGCTGTCGGCATTGTCCGAAGAGGCCGAATTAAAACTGCCGCAGGGCATCCGCTGGCTGGACGTTCGCGGCAATGTGCGGCTTTTGGGCGATTTGAGCGGGTTTGCAAAGCTGGAAACCCTGTATGCGGGGCTTTTTGACCGTACCGATTTCGACGGGCGAGGTTTTGCGCTGCCGCCGCATTTGCGGGAGCTGTCGCTGCCGGGGGCGACATTTCCGCGGGACGTGCTGGCGCAGCTTAAGGGCTGCCGCGATTTGAAAAGGCTGATGCTTTCAGGCAATAAGACGACGGCGGGAGAAAAGGCGGTTTATTTTGAGCTGCCGGAAGGGATTGAGGAACTGGAACTGTCGTCGGTTCGCGGGCTGCACGGGGATATGTTTAAGCTGGAAAAGTACCGACACTTGAAGAAAGTCGATTTGTCTCATACCAATCTGGAATTCAGGGAACTGCGCCTGCCGGAAGGGATTGAGGAGCTGACCCTCAACTATACCGGCGGTTTGGCGCGGGACGTGCTGGATTTGAGCCGGTACGGACAGCTGAAAAAAATCGGGCTGCGTACGTGCAGACCGTCGTTTAAAGAGGTTTTGGTGCCGGCGGGCTGCGCGGTCGACCGGGGAATTGAGTCCGGGCTGGAGAAACCGGACGTCAAAGTGCGGAAAACCGGAGGGCTGAACGCGGAAAAGATTTTCGGCAGGCTTTTCGGGCGCGGCGGAAACGGCGGTTAAGAGGTGCGGGCGTGTTGTGACAGGCGCGGCGGAAACGGCGGCTGCGTGAGGGAAATGCAAGTGTGCGGATTATGGCAGCAGATAGTGCAAGTGCGGCAGAAGATGAAGCGAATGGGGAGAAACAGCAGCAAATGAATTTGACAGTCGTTTGGAGACAACCGGGAATGTAATGAGCATACAGTCATAAATGTATGTTTTAAAATTTTGTTTTCTAAATGTTTTTTTATATGGCATTGACAGGGACGGAGAAATGTGGTATCCTTTTTAAAAGGCTTTGCTTTCATTGCAGTTGTGCGGGCAGTGCGCCGGGAGGCGGCCGATAACGGAGGAGGATACAATTATGACTGATAAACGGGATTATATCATAGAAATTACGGCAAGGAAATATCCTCTGACTTGTTTTAAAATGATTGAGGAACAGGACGGTAAAGGGTTTTCTCCGGCGTTTGGCGAGAAAATGCTGACCCATACCAATAATCCAAAGATTATATCCATGCTGGCGGAATGCACTGCGGCGGCTTTGGCGCAGGGGGGAGATTTTGCCGCGTACGAAGCGCTGGTTTTCGGCATTGTCGCGGGGCGGGAAATTAATGACGATACGCGCGGAAAATTGCAAGAAGCGGTTGCAGCCCACGGGAGAAAGGCGGATTTTGACTATATTGACGGTTTGCCGAAGTTTATTGATCGCGACGGACGGCGCAGTAATCTTTTTGACGCATGGCATATGGGAGAACACGCCGATTTGGCCGGACGGGATTTTACCGGTTATACGGGGATCGGGTTTGCTCCGGAAGTGCGGGAAATTAATCTCTCCCAGGCGAAGAATCTTCCGTCGGCAGCGTTTGATTTCAGCGGCTGCAGGAACTTGCGCTCCTTATCGCTCCGCGGTGCCGACGCGCGGCGGGCGGACAAGGTAAAACTTCCGGAAGGGCTGGAAGAGCTGGATTTGTGCCGCAATATGCGTCTTGCCGGCGATTTGAGCGGACAGAAAAAGCTGAAAAAACTGGTACTGGAGGGAGAAAACCTGATTGAAAACAAATTAAAGCTGCCGGAGAATCTTGAAGAATTGCATTGCAGCGAGACAAAGGGAATTTTGGCGATTACCGGCAATTTGGCGGACTGTACAAAATTGAAAAAGCTTTCGCTTATCGGGTGTGATCTGAAGGGATGCGGCCTGTCCCGCCTGTCGGAAAGCGTAGAGGAGCTGGATTTATCGTTTTCCTACAATATGAGCCGGTTTATGACAGATCTTACGGCATATAAGAATTTGAAAAAAGTTACGTTTAACGGTACGGATTTTGCCGTTGGGGATTTGAAGCTGCCGGAAGGCTGTGCAGCGGTGATTAACGGAAGGGCGGCAGTAGGCGCAATGTCCGGCATAGAGACGGCAGAGGCTGTGCGGATGGATAAAGTTGTGAAGGCCGGCAGGTCAGAGAAGGCGGCGCCGGAGCGGAGCAAAGTCTTGCACGGGATGATTGCAGGAAAGCGGGCAATGATGTCGCGTAATCGGGCGTGAGCGCTGCAGCGCAGCCTGACCGGACAGGCGCAGCGGCGTGTCCGGCAGGTATTTTATGTTGTTGAAAAGCGGAGTGAAGCGAAGAGAGGCGCGGCGGAAACAGCGGTTAAGAGGCGCGGGCGTGTTGTGACAGGCGCGGTGGAAACGGCGGTTAAGAGGCGCGGGTGTATTGTGACAGGCGCGGCGGAAACGGCGGTTAAGAGGCGCGGGGCGGAGCCGGTATGGCCGGCGAGAGAACGATGCGATTCGGACGCCTTGCATTTAAAAGGTTAAATTCAAGTTAAAATCTGCATAAAACCAAAAAATATGTTGAAAAATTATTTTAACGGCGCTATACTCCGCACGACTTTAAAAAGATAAGAATTTGTAATTACAAAATTATTCTACATCATACCGGAGCTGACTAGCCAACCCTTTGAAAATAAACAGTTTCAAAGGCGCTTGCGGACTCTGGGAACATATTTTAAACTTAAGTTTTTCGTATAACCTTCTGCGGTCGGGGTTGAAAATGGCCCGAGATGTTTCCGATTTGGGCGCGAATCGTGCCAAACGGCGGGAGTCCGGGTGCATATCATAAGTATTGTCGCAGAATCTAACCAGTAAGGATTAAAAAAGATGAAAGAATCTTATACGAGCAAGAAACGTGTAAGAAAAAATTTCGGGCGGATTGATGCCGTTATCGACATGCCCAGCCTGATTGAGGTTCAGACCGGTTCGTACAACAGCTTTATCAACAACGTTGACATGTACGGCAACCATTGCGAGTTCGGTTTGGAAGAAGTATTTAAATCCATTTTCCCCATCCGCGACTTTTCCGGCAACGGCGTGCTGGAGTTCGTCAAGTACGAACTGTCGCAGCCGAAGTACGACGTCGAAGAGTGCATGAAGCGCGATTTGACATACGCGGCGCCGGTAAAAGCGACGCTGCGCCTGGTCGTATTTGACGTGGACGAAGCCACGGGCGCGAAATCCGTGCACGACATCAAGGAACAGGACGTGTTTATGGGCGATATCCCGCTGATGACGGACAAAGGCACGTTTATCGTCAACGGCACCGAGCGCGTGGTCGTTTCGCAGATGCACAGAAGCCCGGGCGTGTTCTTTGACGACGACAAGGGCAAGACCGTCGCTTCGGGTAAAAAATTGTTTGCGGCGCGCATTATTCCGTACCGCGGTTCCTGGTTAGATTTTGAATTCGACGCCAAAGATTTGGTTTACGCGCGTATTGACCGCCGCAGAAAGCTGCCGGTTACGACGATTTTCTATTCCCTGTATTCAAAGGAAACCGAAGAAAAAATCGCCGAGCTGAAAAAGCAGGGCAAGCGCATTGACCCGTCGGAAATTACGGGCATGAGCAAAGAGGAAATCCTTTCCTACTTCTATGACATCGACCATGTCGAAAAGCTCAAAAAAGGCTGGAAAGTCGCGTTTGAACCGGCACGGGTCAAGGGCGTCAAATTCCCGTTTGATTTGGTTGACGCCGACACCAATAAGGTTGTCTGGGAAAAAGACAAGAAGCTGACGGTGCGTTCGGCACAGAAGCTGGTTGACAAAGGGCTGAAGAGCTTTTTGGTTGACGACAACTACCTGTACGGCAAATTCCTGGCGAAGGCTCTGGTTATCGCCAAGACCGGCGAAGTTATCGCCGACGCGGGCGCCGAGCTGAACGAAGAGCTGCTGACTGCAATTAACGAAGCAAAAATCAAAGAACTGGATTTGCTCTATATCGACAACGTCAATGTCGGACCGTATATCCGCAATACCCTGGAAGCTGACCGCAATACCAACCGCGAAGAAGCTCTGGGCGACATCTTTAAGGTTATGCGCCCGGGCGAACCGGTTACGCTGGAAGCGTCGGAAGCGATTTTCAAGATGCTGTTCTTTGATGAAGAAAGATACGACCTGTCTTCGGTCGGCCGCGTGAAGATGAATTCGGCGCTGGATATTCCGTTTGCGGAAGCTCCGGATACCTGCCACATTCTGCGCAAGGACGATATTCTGCGCGTGGTTAAGCACATGGTTGAGCTGCGCGACGGCAAGGGCGAAGTTGACGATATTGACCACTTGGGCAACCGCCGCGTGCGTTCCGTCGGCGAGCTGATGGAAAACCAGTACCGCATGGGCCTTTTGAGAATGGAAAGAGCCATCCGCGAAAAGATGAGCTCGGAAGTTTTGAACAACGTCAAGCCGCAGGATCTGGTCAATGCAAAACCGATTGCCGCGGTTATCCGCGAGTTCTTCGGTTCGTCGCAGCTGTCGCAGTTTATGGATCAGAACAACCCGCTGTCGGAAGTTACGCACAAGCGCCGTCTGTCGGCATTGGGCCCCGGCGGTTTGAGCCGCGACCGCGCCGGCTTTGAAGTCCGCGACGTACACCCGACGCACTACGGGCGTATCTGCCCGATTGAAACGCCGGAAGGTCCGAACATCGGTTTGATTAACGCTCTGTCCACATACGCGCGCATTAACAAGTACGGCTTTATCGAATGCCCGTACCGCAAGGTGGTTGACGGCGTGGTTACCGATGACGTGGTTTATCTGTCGGCGGACGAAGAGTCCAAGTACATCATGGCGGAAGCAAACGCAAAAGTCAAAGAAGACGGACACTTTGAAAACGATTTGATTACCTGCCGCAAAGCGGGCGAAGTCATTTTTGCAAAACCGGAAGAAATCAACTTCATCGACGTTTCGCCGAAACAGCTGGTTTCGGTCGCTGCGGCATTGATTCCGTTCTTGGAAAACGACGACGCGAACCGTGCGCTGATGGGTTCGAACATGCAGCGCCAAGGCGTGCCGCTGCTGCGTTCCGAGGCGCCGCTGGTCGGCACCGGCATTGAAGCGACGGTGGCAAAAGATTCCGGAGCGACGCTGGTTGCCAAATACGACGGCGAAGTTGTGGCGGTTGACGCGAACCGTATCGTTATCCGCAGCCACAACAACGACAACGTGGCCGATATGGGCGTGGAAATTTACAGACTGTCCAAGTTCCGCCGCTCCAATCAGGATACCTGCATCAACCAGGTGCCGCTGGTTAAAGTCGGCGACCAGATTCACGCCGGCGACATCATTGCCGACGGCCCGTGTACCGATATGGGCGAGCTGGCGCTGGGCAAGAACGTTCTGGTAGCGTTTATGCCGTGGAACGGTTTGAACTACGAAGACGCGATTTTGCTGTCGGAACGCATTTCCCGCGATGACGTGCTGACCTCGCTGCACATTGAAGAGTTTGAAGTTATGGCACGCGATACGAAGCTCGGGCAGGAAGAAATCACCCGCGATATTCCGAACGTCGGCGAAGACGCGCTCAGAAACCTGGACGAATCCGGCATTATCTACATCGGTGCCGAGGTTAAGGCCGGCGATATTCTGGTCGGCAAGGTAACGCCGAAAGGCGAGAGCGTGGTTACGCCGGAAGAAAAACTGCTGCGCGCCATCTTCGGCGAAAAGGCAAGCGACGTCCGCGATACGTCTTTGCGTGCCCAGCCGGGCATTGAAGGCGTCGTTGTTGACGTTCAGGTGTTCAACCGCCGCGGCGTCGAAAAAGACGAACGCGCGCTGGCGATTGAGCAGGGCGAAATTTCCAAGCTTGCCAAAGACCGCGACGACGAAATGAACATCGTCCGCAAGAGCTACAACCAGCGCCTGAAAGAAATGCTTTTGGGGCAGACGGTGGTTGACGCGCCGAAGGGCATTGCGAAGAAACTGGTACTGACTGAGGAAGTCCTGAAGAATATTCCGGAATATCAGCTCGGCAAAATCGTCATCAAAGACGAAGACCTGATGAGCAAAATCGAAGAATTCACCAATGCGTTTAACGCGCGTCTGGACAGAGTACAGAAGCACTTTGAACAGAAGGTTGAAGAAGTTCAGCGCGGCGACGACCTGCTGCCGGGCGTTTTGAAACAGGTCAAAGTCTTTATCGCAACCAAGCGTAAGATGCAAACCGGCGACAAGATGGCCGGACGCCACGGTAACAAAGGTACGGTTTCGCGCGTTCTGCCGCTGGAAGATATGCCGTATATGGAAGACGGCACCCCGGTTGACATCGTGCTCAACCCGCTGGGCGTGCCTTCGCGTATGAACGTGGGGCAAATTCTCGAGACACACCTGGGCTGGGCAGCCAAAGAACTCGGCAAACAGCTGAACGACCTTTGCGAACAGTACAAGCGCGGCGAAAAGACGATTGACGAACTCAACGCGAAACTCAAGGAAATCTACGGCGAAAAGCAGTACAAGAAAGAAATCGAGACGCTGACCGAACCGGAAAAGCTGGAAATGGTCGGCAACCTCAAAAACGGTATCCCGATGGCGACCCCGGTATTCGACGGCGCGAACGGCGACGACATCAACCGCATGCTGAAGATGGCGGGACTGCCGACGTCAGGCCAGATTGACCTGTACGACGGACGTACCGGCGAGAAGTTTGACCGCAAGGTTACGGTCGGCATTATCTACATGATTAAGCTGCACCACATCGTCGACGAAAAAATGCACGCACGTTCGGTCGGCCCGTACAGCCTCGTTACCCAGCAGCCGCTGGGCGGTAAGGCGCAATTCGGCGGCCAACGTTTCGGCGAAATGGAAGTTTGGGCGCTGCAGGCATACGGCGCGGCTTACACGCTGCAGGAAATGCTGACGGTCAAGTCCGACGACGTCAACGGCAGAACCAAGGTTTACGAGGCGATTGTCCGCGGCGAAGACAGCTTTGAATCGGGCATTCCGGAGAGCTTTAACGTTTTGGTCAAGGAAATCAAGTCTTTGTGCCTGAACGTTGAAATGTTGAACGAAGAACAAGCCTAAGCGATAAAAGGAGTTTTACAAATATGAACGATATTATGAATTTTTTTGGTCAGCAGGCTGTTTCCGAGTCTTTTGACGAAATCAAAATCTCCATTGCTTCTCCGGAGCAAATCCGTTCGTGGTCTTACGGCGAAGTCAAAAAGCCCGAGACCATCAACTACCGCACTTTCAAGCCGGAGCGCGACGGTTTGTTCTGCGCGCGCATTTTCGGCCCGGTTAAGGACTACGAGTGCCTGTGCGGCAAGTACAAGAGAATGAAATACCGCGGCATCGTGTGCGAGAAGTGCGGCGTCGAAGTTACGCTGTCCAAGGTTCGCCGCGAGCGCATGGGGCATATCGAACTGGCGGCGCCGGTTGCGCACATCTGGTTCCTGAAATCCCTGCCGAGCCGCATTTCGATGATTACCGACATCCCGATGAAACAGCTGGAGCGCGTTCTGTACTTCGAAAGCTACATCGTCATTGAGCCGGGTCTGACGGATTTGAAACTGTATCAGCTGTTGACCGAAGACGAATATCAGGAAAAGCTGGACGAGTTCGGCGAAGACGCGTTCAAGGCCGGCATCGGCGCGGAAGCAATTAAGGAAATTCTTGCCAACATCGATTTGGAAGCGGAAAAGAAAGCGCTGCGCGAAGAACTCAGCGATTCAGTTTCCGAAGCCAAACGCAAGAAAGTGGTCAAGCGCCTGAAGATTATCGAGGCATTTCTTGATTCCCACACCAAGCCGGAATGGATGATTCTGGACGTGCTGCCGGTTATTCCGCCGGAGCTGCGCCCGCTGGTTCCGCTGGACGGGGGACGTTTTGCGACTTCTGACCTGAACGATTTGTACCGCCGCGTCATCAACCGCAACAACCGTCTGAAGAGATTAATCGAACTGCACGCGCCGGACATTATTATCCGCAACGAAAAGCGCATGCTGCAGGAATCCGTTGACGCGCTGTTTGACAACGGCCGCCGTGCAAGAGCGATTACCGGCACCAACAAACGCCCGCTGAAGTCGCTGTCCGATATGCTGAAAGGCAAGCAGGGTCGTTTCCGTCAGAACCTGTTGGGTAAACGTGTTGACTACTCCGGACGTTCGGTTATTACGGTCGGCCCGCAGCTCAAACTGCACCAGTGCGGCCTGCCGAAGAAAATGGCGCTCGAACTGTTTAAGCCGTTTGTTTATGCGAAGCTCGAACTGTACGGGCTGGCGACGACGATTAAAGCCGCAAAGCGTATGGTGGAAAAAGAACGCGTGGAAGTTTGGGATATTTTGGAAGAAGTTATCCGCGAGCACCCGGTACTCTTAAACCGCGCACCGACGCTGCACCGTCTGGGTATTCAGGCGTTTGAGCCGGTTCTGGTCGAAGGCAAGGCCATCCACCTGCACCCGCTCGTATGTACCGCGTTTAACGCCGACTTCGACGGCGACCAAATGGCGGTTCACGTTCCGCTGTCGATTGAAGCACAGCTGGAAGCGCGCGTGCTGATGATGTCCACCAACAACATTCTGGCGCCGGCATCGGGCAAGCCGATTATCGTGCCGTCGCAAGACATGGTTCTGGGTATTTACTACCTGTCGTATCAGGCGGACGGCGTTACCGGCGAGGGCAGCGTTTATTCCGACGTTAACGAGGTTATGCTGGCACTGAACGCGAAAGCGGTCGACCTGCATGCGAAAATCAAATGCCGCATGCACTATGTCAACGACAAGGGCGAGCGCGTTTACGGACTGCTGGAAACAACGCCGGGACGTATCATTATTTCCGACATTCTGCCGGACAATGAGAAAATCTCGATTTCTCTGGTAAACCGCCTGCTGCGCAAGAAGGAAATCGGCGAAATCATCGATACGGTTTACCGTTACTGCGGGCAGAAAGAAACCTGCATCATGGTTGACAAGATTATGACGCTCGGTTTTGAAAATGCGTGCAAGGCCGGTATTTCGTTCGGCAAGGACGACCTGATTGTTCCTGATGCGAAGAAGAAACTTATCGCCGAAACCTCGAAACAGGTTAAGGAATTTGAACAGCAGTATCAGAACGGTCTGATTACGAGCGGCGAAAAATACAACAAGGTTATCGATATCTGGGCGGCGTGCGACTATAAGCTGACCGAGGAGATGATGAAAGGCATTTCCAAGATTGACCACGGTTATATGAACTCCGTGTTCATGATGGCGGATTCCGGCGCGCGCGGTTCCAAGGCGCAAATGAAACAGCTGGCCGGTATGCGCGGTTTGATGGCAAAACCGAACGGCGCGATTATTGAGCAACCGATTATCTCCAACTTTAAAGAAGGCCTGACGGTGTCCGAGTACTTCAGCTCGACGCACGGTGCGCGCAAAGGTTTGTCCGATACGGCGCTGAAGACCGCGAACTCCGGTTACCTGACCCGCCGTCTGGTTGACGTGGCGCAAGACGTCGTCATTACCGAAACCAACTGCGGCACCGAACGCGGCATTATCGTCCGTCCGGTCGTTGACGGCGGCAACGTTATCGCCTCCATCGGCGAGCGCATCCTCGGCCGTACGGCGCAGGAAGACATCCTCAATCCGGAAAACGGCGAAGTTCTGGTTCCGAAAGGCAAACTGATTGACGAAAACGATGTTGATAAGGTTGAAAAAGCCGGCGTCGAACAGGTCAAAATCCGTTCGGTACTGACATGCGAAAGCGAACACGGCGTCTGCGCGGCCTGCTACGGGCGCGATCTGGCGCGCGGCACACCGGTCAATGTCGGCGAAGCTGTCGGCGTTATTGCAGCGCAGTCCATCGGCGAGCCGGGTACGCAGCTGACGATGAGAACGTTCCACATCGGCGGCGCGGCTTCCGCATCGGCCGAACAGTCGAATATTGAAGTTCCGTTTGCCGGTATTCTGCAGCTTGACAACGCCCGCACGGTGGTTAACGCCGAAGGCAGCGCGATTGTCCTGTCCCGCAACTGCGACGTTGTCATTACCGACGCGCAGGGACGCGAGAAATCCCGCCACAAGGTTCCGTACGGCACCAAGATTCTGGTCAAGGTCGGTTCCGAAGTCGAGAAAGGGCAGAAGGTTGCCGAGTGGGATCCGTTTATGACCCCGGTTATTTCCGAAAAGGGCGGCCATGCCGAACTGGTAGATTTGATTTCCGGCATATCGGTTAAGGAATCACAGGACGAAACCACGGGTATCGTTTCCAAGGTCGTTACCGACTGGCGCGGCGGCGCGAGCGCGCATGCCAACCTCAAGCCGTCGGTGGTGCTGAAAGACGCGAAGGGCAACCCGGTTACGCTCGACAACGGGCACGAAGTCCGCTACTATCTGCCGGTTGACGCGGTTCTGGCGGTCGATAACGGCGACGAAATCAAACCGGGCGACATTATCGCGCGTATTCCGAGAGAGAGCCTGAAGTCAAAAGACATTACCGGCGGTCTGCCGCGCGTGGCCGAGCTGTTTGAAGCCCGCCGCCCGAAAGACCCGGCGATTATCTCCGACGTTGACGGCGTGGTCGAATTCGGCAAGGACTACAAGGCGAAACAGCGCATTGTGGTTCGCACCGACGACGACAAGGAATACGAATACCTGATTCCGAAGGGCAAACGCCTGGCGGTTCAGGACGGCGACATGGTCAAGAAGGGCGATATGCTGGTTGAAGGTACGCTCGCTCCGCACGATATTCTGCGCGTTCTGGGCGTCGAAAAGCTGGCCGAATACCTGGTTAAGGAAGTTCAGGACGTTTACCGCGCCCAAGGCGTTAAGATCAGCGACAAGCATATCGAAGTCATCGTTTCGCAGATGTTGCGCAAGGTCGAAGTTACCGCTCCGGGCGATACGACCTTCCTCGTAGGCGAACAGGTTGACGCCGACGAGTTTGAAGCCATAAACGCTAAGACCGAGAAAGAAGGCGGCCGTCCGGCAGAAGCGACACCGGTTCTGTTGGGTATCACCAAGGCAAGCCTGCAGACGAAGTCGTTTATTTCGGCGGCATCGTTCCAGGAGACGACCCGCGTTCTGACCGAAGCTGCGGTCGAAGGCAAGGTTGACCACCTGAGCGGCCTTAAGGAAAACGTTATCGTCGGGCGTCTGGTTCCGGCCGGAACGGGCAGCGTGCTGCGCTCGCTCAGAAAGGTTGCGGCGCAGAATGACCGCGAGATTGAGCTGATGAAAGCCGAAGAGGCTCAGGCGGCTCTGGAACATCAGGAAGCCGAAGAAGCCGAAACCCCGGCTCCGGAGGCGACCCCGGCAGAATAAACAAGCGGCAAGTTGCAGGCTTGGGGAAAAGGGGAGCGTTTTGCGGCGCTCTCCTTTTTGTTTGTCTGAGCGTGGCGGGGCGCGGGGCAAGGCAGTGTTGAGGGAGGAGCAAAGGGCAACGGAATAGGGAGATTTCTGCGTTCTGTTATTTTTTTTGCCGTTGTGTCGGGGGAAAAAATTGTTGCACCAGGCTGAAAAATATGGTAAAATGCTGTTTGTAAATATAAGGGTATGTCTATTATTTGGAAGTTTTTCATGATTTGTTTTTTTCGGGGTTTTTTTTCGTGACTGGTTATGCAAAATTTTTTGTAACGGGATATTCCTTATTTTACAAAAAATGTTTAACTTTGAAATGGTATCGCATGGTGCCGTTTTGCGAAGGAGTAGGGAAAGGCCCGAACCTCGTTAAAAAAAGAAAAATTATGGAAAAATTTTTTTCTGTTTCAAGGAAAGTTCTGGGCGGCTTATTTGTGTTTTTAGCCATTGCCTCCATTGTTTCAGGTGCCGTTTACAGTATCGGCGCACTGGTTGTGAAGCTGCTCATAGCAGAATTGCTGTATGCCGGGCTGTGTTTCCTGTTTCTGTTTCTGGCAGAAAGGACATGGGACAGCTGCGACAGTTTTGTTGAGCGCCTGGGGATGGGTGCACTGTCTGTGGGTGTGTTCGGCGTTGTTGTCGGATTTCCGGCCTATCTGTTCGGAGCGGATTTATGGACAGGGATTGGCACTTTGCTTGCCGTAGCCGGTCTGGGACTGGGACTTGTCATCATTGCGGGGCTCATGATAAGCCTCGTTATCTGCGGATAAAAAGAAGTAACGGGATACAAGAGGATGCTCTTGCATCCCGTTATTTTTTTACGGCTATGCCGGTTTAGGGGGCGGGCTGGAATGAGCTGAGCAAGCGGGGCGGTAAGCGTAATAGTAAGCGGGACGGCAGGCAGGGTAGTAAGCGGGGCGCATACATACAAAATTATCAACATATTGCGGAAAAAAAGCAAAAAGGCTGGAATTTACGGCAAGGTGTGTTACATACTAACCAGTATGTGTGTTTTTATGCAATGATTATTTGGAGGGCTTATGTCTTTGGGGTGCAGAACGTTTTGGAGAAGTAAAATTTGGGCGGCGGCGATGATGCTTGCGCCGGTCATGGTGCTGTCGGGGTGCGACGACAAGGCGGCGGGAGAACTGCAGGCAGGCGCGGGCACTGCCGTCGACGTGGTGCAGGTAATGCCGCAGAATGTGCCGCTGACGTTTGAATTTGCGGCGCGGGCGCAGGGTTCCAAGGAGACGGAAGTGCGGGCGCGCGTCGGGGGCATTCTGCTTAAGCGCAATTATGTCGAAGGCGCGGAAGTCAGCGAGGGGCAGGTGCTGTTTGAGATTGACCCGGACACCTACCGGGTGGCGCTGAACCAGGCCAAGGCCAAGCTGGCGCAGACCGAGGCAGAGCTTAAAAATGCCGAGACGCAGCTGGCGCGTACCGAAAAGCTGTTCAAGCAGGGGTATGCGAGCGAGAAGTCGCGCGATGACGCGGTTGCCAACGCAGACTCACTGAAGGCGGCGCTGCAGTCGGCACAGGCGGCGGTGGACGCGGCGCAGCTTAACCTTGACTATACGCAGGTCAAAGCGCCCATCAGCGGGCTGACGAGCATGGAAGTCCAGTCGGAGGGGAGTTTGATTTCCACTTCCGGCGAGGGCGGGCTCCTGACGCACATTACGCAGCTTAATCCGATTTACGTGATGTTTTCGATGTCGGAAACGGAAATGATGAAGATGGCGGAAATGATTGAAAAAGGCTATCTGGCGCAGCCGCAGCGCAAAGACCAGATAAAGGCGAAGCTTAATGCCGGCGACGGGTGGCAGTATCCGCAGGCCGGAGACATTGACTTCGTTAACCCGACGGTCGACCAGGAAACGGGGACGATTAAGCTGCGCGCGGTGTTTGACAATCCGAAAGGGCGGATACGCCCGGGACAGTTTCTGCGCCTGAGCGTGGAGGGCGTTGTGCGCGCCGATGCGCTGGTTGTTCCGCAGACGGCGGTAATGCAGGGAGCGAACGGCTCTTATGTTTATCGCATCAACGCGCAGGATAAAATTGAAGCAGCGCCGATTACGACTGGTTTTGCGACCAAAGACGGCGGCTGGATTGTAGACACGGGGCTGAACCCGGGCGACAGGGTGGTTGTCAGCGGACTGCTGAAACTGCGGCCGGGGATGGCCGCGGCGCCGCAGATTATGAATGCAACGAGTGCAGCGGAGAATAATCCGGCGGTTAAGGGATATGCACGTGCGGCCGGTGAAACGGGTACGGTATCTGATGGTGCAGGCGCGGTAAATGCGGCTGAGAGCACGGGAGCCGGGGCTGCGGGAGAAACGGGCACGGGAGCCGGGGCGACAACCGACGGTGCGGCGGCCAGTGGTGCTGCGGTTAAAGAATAAACGGGAGCGGGAAGATGTTTTCAAAGTTTTTTATCGAAAGGCCGATTTTTGCGACCGTGATTTCGCTGATTATCGTGCTGGCGGGGCTGGTTTCAATGAAAGTTCTGCCGGTGGAGCAGTATCCGAACATCGTGCCGACGGAAATTCAGGTTACGGCGACTTATCCGGGGGCGACGGCGGAAGTGCTGGCGGACACGGTAGCGGCGCCGCTGGAGCAGGAAATCAACGGCGTCAAAAACATGATTTACATGTATTCCAACGCGACGTCGTCGGGGTATCTGACACTCGGCGTGGTGTTTGACATCGGAACCGACCCGGACCAGGCGACGATTGACGTCAACAACAAGGTACAGATGGCAACGTCCAAGCTGCCGGCGGAAGTTACCAAGCAGGGCGTTACGGTGGAGCAGAAATCAAATTCCATTTTGCAGGTTATTACGATGCGTTCGACGTCGGACCTGTATGATACGGTGTACGTTTCCAACTATGCGCTGCTGAACGTGCTGGACGAAATCCGGCGCATCAAAGGCGTGGGCAGCGCGTCGCTGTTTGCGTCGCAGGACTATTCGATGCGCATCTGGCTGTCGCCCGACAAACTGGCGGAATATAACCTGACGCCGCAGGACGTGATTGCGGCGGTGCAGGAACAGAACTCGCAGTTTGCGGCGGGGCAGTTCGGGCAGGAGCCGATGACGGAATCGCAGCCCTATACCTATTCGGTCAATACCAAGGGGCGGCTGGTTGACGAGAAAGAATTCGGCAATATCATCCTCAAGAGCAACGATATCGGCGGAATGCTGCGGCTCAAGGACGTGGCGCGGATTGAACTCGGGGCGCAGGACTACAGCGTAACCTCCACCTTTAACGGCGAGCCTGCGGTGGCGTTTGCGGTTTATCTGCAGCCGGGGGCGAACGCGCTGGAAACGGCGGATTTGGTCAAGAAGAAAATGGCGGAATTGTCCAAGGGCTTTCCGCAGGGGATTACCTACGAAATCCCGTACGATACGACACTGTTCGTGAACGTGTCGATTGAAGAAGTTATCCATACGTTTTTTGAAGCGGTGCTGCTGGTTATTGCGGTCGTGTACCTGTTTTTGCAGAATATGCGGGCGACGCTGATTCCGATTTTGGCGGTGCCGGTGTCGATTATCGGCGCGTTTGCCGGAATGTATCTGCTGGGCTTTTCGATTAACCTTTTGACGCTGTTCGGGCTGATTTTGGCAATCGGTATCGTGGTTGACGACGCGATTATCGTGCTGGAAAACGTCGAGCGCCTGATGGACGAAGAAGGGCTGTCGCCGAAAGAGGCGGCAATTAAGGCGATGCAGGAAGTGTCGGGGCCGGTGGTTGCGGTGGCGCTGGTGCTGTCGGCGGTATTTCTGCCGATTGCGTTTCTGGGCGGCATGACCGGGGTTATGTACAAGCAGTTTTCGGTAACGATTGCGGTATCGGTGCTGATTTCCGCACTGGTGGCTTTGACGCTGACGCCGGCATTGTGCGCGCTGATTATCAAGAAGAAAAAGAGCGGGCAGGAACCGGCGGCGTTCTTTAGGTGGTTTAACGCCTTTTTTGACAAGGCGACGAGCTGGTATCTGGCGGGAGTGCATTACTTTTTGGCGCACCGGCGGCGGGCGGTTGCCGGGTTTGCGGCGGTACTGTTCGGCATTGCGGCGCTGTTTAAAATCGTGCCGACGGGGCTGGTGCCGACGGAAGATTTGGGGAATTTGCTGATGGCGTATTCCCTGCCGGAGGCGTCGTCTTTGCCGCGCACCGAAAAGTTTACCGAAAAAGTCGGCGCGGCGGTGCGGAAAGACCCGAACGTGCAGGATTTTCTGACGATTAACGGCTACAATATGCTTTCTTCCAGCCAGAACACTTATTCGGGCATCAGCTTTGTTACGCTCAAAGACTGGAGCCTGCGGCAAGGTGCAGGGCAGTCGGCGGCGGAGTTGGCGCTTAAGTATTCGGGCATCGGCATGAGCCAGGACGAGGGCATCGCCTATGCGTTCAGCATGCCGCCGATTATGGGCATGAGCACGACCGGCGGGTTTGAGGGCTATATCCAGAACAAGACAGGCAAGACTTCGGCGGAGCTGATGGCGAAAACGCAGGAATTTGCCGACGCGGCGAACAAACGCCCGGAACTGGCAAACGTCAAGACGACGTTTTCGGTCAGCACGCCGCAATATCGTATCGACCTTGACCGCGAGAAGGCGAAAATGCTTAACGTGCCGATTGACAACATCTATGCGGTGATGCAGTCTACGTTCGGCAGCCTGTATGTCAACGACTTTACCTATATGGGCAGAAACTTCCGCGTTACGCTGCAGTCGGAAGACAAATTCCGCCGTACGCCGGACGACCTGCGCTATGTGTACGTCAAGTCGGGAACCGGGGCACTGGTGCCGCTGGCGACGCTGATTAAGGTAGAGCGCGTTACGGGGCCGGAGCTGGTCAACCGTTTCAACATTTTTCCGGCGGCGAAGATAATGGGCGACGCGGCGGCGGGATATTCTTCCGGACAAGCGATTGCGGCGATGGAAGAAGTCGCGGCGGAAGTGCTGGGCAGCGATTATGCTTTGGCGTGGATCGGTTCGGCGTATCAGGAAAAACAGGCGGGCGGAACGTCGACGCAGGCGTTTGTGTTCGGGCTGATTATGATTTTCCTCATTTTGTCGGCGCAGTACGAGAAATGGTCGCTGCCGATTGTGGTTATCCTCTCGGTGCCGTTTGCGGTGCTCGGGGCGTTGCTGGCGGTGTGGATGCGCGGGATTGAAAACGACCTCTATTTTCAGGTCGGATTGGTAACGCTTATCGGGTTGGCGGCGAAAAACGCAATTTTGATTGTCGAATTTGCGGTGATGAAAGTGCAGGAAGGGCTTTCGTATGCCGAGGCGGCAGTTGAGGCGGCGAAGCTCCGGTTCCGCCCGATTGTGATGACGTCGCTGGCGTTTACGTTCGGTGTGCTGCCGCTGGCGGTATCCGCCGGAGCGGGCGCGGCGAGCCGGCATGCTATCGGTACGGGCATGATTGGCGGCATGATTTTGTCGACGTTCGTGGCGACGCTGTTTGTGCCGATGATGTTTGCGATTATCGGCGAAACGTTTGACGAGGAAAACATCAGGCTGCGCAAAATCAACGAACGCGCGGAAAAACTCGGGCGGCCAAAGCTCAAACGTGCGCAGAGATGAGCGTCGGTGTAACAGGGACGTTCGGTGTAACATGGGCGTTCGGTGTCATCGGTGCGTTCGGTGTAACAGGGACGTTCGGTGTAATCGGTGCGTTGGAAAAAGTCCGCTGAATGGCGGGCTTTTTTGTGCGCGTTGGTGAGGCGTGATGAGGGGAGGGAATGGGACAGAGGGGCGATTTGCGAGGGATGAAGGCGTGTTGGCGGGAGGAAGAGAGAGACAGCCGGGGCTGCGGGGCGATTTGCGGGTGGTGGCGGTGTAGGGCGATTTGCGAGGGGTGCGGGAGCGTTTTGGCTTGACCTAAGCGCCATTGTGAGGTATAATATACCTTAACAGAGAATTTGGTTGGGAGATGTCATCATGGCAAAAGATATTAAAAAAGATTTGGCAGCGGCGCGGCTGGATGCCGAAAACAGAATGCGCGAGGTGGATTTTCAGGTAGATACGCTGAGCAACGAAACGACAACAGGCGCGTATTTTCTATCGGGGGACAATACACTTACGATTAATTATGTTGAGGGTGAAGACAGCTTTAATTCGTGGAGCGGCAGTATGGCGGTTCTGATGCATGAGCAGAAACATCGGGACAATCGCAGCCAGGGGATATATGAATATGCGCTTTCGCCGGAGCAGGCGTACAAAACCGAGATGAACGACGAAATTTCCGCTAATATGGCATCGCTGGTTTATTTGCGCGACAAATATTTGAAAACAGGAGATATTTCTGTTTTTGAAGAAGACGGTTTGCGTTTTCGTTTTTATACCGATGCCATCAAAAGAGGGGAGATAAATCCGTTCAGCAACAAAAAAGAAGATTTTGACAAAGAAATGGCGCTGATTGCCAACGGAACGCGGGATATGTGGATGAGGGATTTTTCCGGCACTTATGTTGATTATGGAGTCAGGAATGCCAAGTCTTACGGCGAGAAGGACGGCAAGCACGCCGCCTATTATGACCAGAATTACGAGCGGGCGCGGAAAATCGCCTATACCATCGGCGGCGTGGATTTTACCCAATATATGGACAAGGACGTGGAAATTCCCGATGCGGGCAAACGCAGAATAATGGGGAGTGAAAAGCTGGCGGAGGAGCTGGGTTTGCCGAAGTATGACGGCAAAATGAGCCTGCTCCAGTATCAGAACCTGCTGCAGCATGCGCTGGCGGTGCAAGACCCTATGTGCGGGGTAAAATGCAGAGATGCCTTGCCTTATGGCGAGGGAACGCGCGGGCAGTGGAATACGGAAATGGCGGCTTTTGCATATCTGGCCGACAAGAAACTGACAAGCTATCAGCAAGAGGATTATCAAGCCGCGCTTGACAATGTGGCGAAAAACGACAAGGCGCTGATTGACGGGCTGGTCAACCAGGTGGCGCGGGAATATGCGGGACGGGGCGAAAAGCTGCCGGAAGGCGACGACAAGGCTTACAACAAGGCGGTTGACGAACTGTACAGCGGGAAGGTCAAGTTCAATCAGGAGGACTTGAAATTTGAGGGGAAAGTCAACCTGCGGCAGGCATTTAACCCGAAAGACGACCTGCCGTTGAAGGAACTGCCGAAAGAGGCGGCAGAACTTCAGCAAAAAGTTGAGGATATGGGGTGGTGGAAACGCGGTGTGAAGCAATATACCCATTTCTTTGGCGAAACGAAGGAAATGAACGGGTTGGACAAGCTGCCGGCGGTGGTTCGCTATCCGGCGGAGGCGTTGGGCGTGTATGTCGGCGTGCCGGTTATTGCCGGAATCAAAAAATGCGGCGAATGGGGGAGCGATGCCGTTGACGCCGTTAAGGGGTGGTTCGGCAATGATGCTGACAAGAATAAGGGCGAGAACAAGCCGGTGCGTCCGGTGGACAAAGACAAAAAGCCGGAATACCGCGAATGGAGCCCGAAAGAGCGCGTTTCCGACGTGCAGAAAAAAGAGGTGCTCAACCTGATGGCGGACGTTATCCGCAAGCCGGACGGCCGCGGCGAACCCGACGGGCTGATGGCGAAAAAAGGGAGACAGGCCGGGCAGACGGGAGCGGAACAGAAACAGGCTGAACGGGACGCGCTCAAGGGCGATATGCAGAAGGCGGCGCAGGACAAGGCGCGCATGATGCAGGTCATTGAGGGGATGAACCGGATTAACGGCGCACGGAATGCAATGGATGCCGGCGGAACGGTCAATGCGTTGTATGACAAGTTTGGCGACAACGCTTATGAACTGCTGGCAAAGGCTGTCAACGAGCCGTATAACTTTGCACAGAGCGTTGGCGATACTTCCATCAAAACCTCGCGTGCGGCGGTTCTGGCGCTGTGCAATGCCGATGAGGCGCAGAAGAACGCCATGGTACAGGCGGTGCTGAAGGCCAGAGGACGGTAGAGAGTTTTCTTTGAGCCAGGGGGCGCAGGCGGTGCTGCAAGCCGGAGGACGGTAGAGAATTTTCTTTGAGCCTGGGGGCGCAGGCGGTGCTGCAAACCGGAGGACGGTAGAGAATTTTCTTTGAGCTGAGTCGGGCGCATACAGTACTATGATGGCGGCGTGTGCGCAGAGTTAGAGGCTAGAGGAAGACAGCGCGGAAGGCCGGCACGCAGAAAAAGAAAAGCCCGCGGGGAAGGCGGGCTTTTTATGTGCGGCTTATTTATGTGCCGTTCAGGCGAAATATTCGCGCAGGTAGGCCGGGAGGTCGGCGGTGGCGATACGGATTTGTTCCATTGTATCGCGGTCGCGCAGAGTTACGGTTTCCGGCTGCTGCTCAATGGTTTCGAAGTCCACGGTCAGGCACAGCGGGGTGCCGACTTCGTCATGACGGCGGTAAGCTTTGCCGATGTTGCCGGTGTTTTCCAATGCGACGCGGCCGATGCCGAGCTTCATCAGCTTTTGCTTCAGCTCGTGGCATTTGGCCATAATCTCGGGGCTGTTTTTCTTGAGCGGAACAATCGCAATCTTTATCGGCGCGAGGTGTTTCTTTAACTTCAGCACGATGCGGGAGTTGCCTTCACCCAAGTCTTCCTCGGTGTAGGCTTCGGTCAGAATCGCCAGTACGGCGCGGTCGACGCCCATGGACGGCTCAATCACGAACGGGACAATCCACTTGTTATTTTCTTCGTCGCGGACGCAGAGTTTGGTTGTGGATTCCGGGTTTTCGTGGCAGTGCGCCTCCAACCCGAATTCGTCCTGGCATTTGGTGTGGTTGCCGAGGTCATAGTCGCGGCGGTTGGCGACGCCTTCCAGCTCGTCATAGCCCCACGGGAAGCGGTATTCGATATCCGAGCAGGCTTTGGCGTAGTGTGCGAGTTCATCGGGCTGTTGGTCATAAACGCGGAAGCGGTCGGAGGTTACGCCCTGTTCTTTCCACCAGTCAATGCGCGCCTGTTTCCAGTATTCGTGCCACTTTTCATCCTCGCCGGGTTTGACGAAAAATTCCAGTTCCGCCTGTTCAAACTCGCGCACGCGGAAGATGAAGTTCTTGGGGGTGATTTCGTTGCGGAACGACTTGCCGATCTGGGCGATGCCGAACGGCAGCTTGCGCGACGTGGAATCGACGACGTTCTTAAACTGGGTGAAAATCGCCTGCGCGGTTTCGGGGCGCAGGTAGGCGATGTTGTCTTCGTCGACGACGGGGCCGACGGTGGTTTTGAACATCAGGTTGAACGGGCGCGGTTCGGTCAAATCCGTCGAGCCGCAGTTCGGGCATTTGCCGTCGGTTAAATGGTCGGCGCGGAAACGGCCTTTGCACTTGCGGCAATCGACCATCGGGTCGGAGAACGTGTCTTCGTGTCCGGAATAGTGCAGCACCTTGCGGTTGGTCAGAATCGCGGCATCCAAACCTTCAACATCATCGCGCTCATAAACCATTGCGCGCCACCATGCGGCCTTGATGTTGTTTTTGAGCTCGACGCCGAGCGGGCCGTAATCGTATACGCCCTGCAGGCCGCCGTATATGTCCGAATTCTGAAAAATAAAACCTCTTCTTTTGCACAGGGAAACCAACTGTTCCATCTGGGTCGCTGCCATTTTTTTACCTCACCTGGGATAGATTTGTTATAAACTGGGGGGAGTTTAATACATTTGATTTTAAATTGCAAGGGAAAACGGGGGACTGGATGAAAGGGAGGATGGAGGCAGGGAACGGGGAAACGTTACGGATACAACGGAATAGTGCGGTTGGACACTAAAGAGTTTAACGTAACATCAGAGAAGCATTATGCAGGAAAAAACGGATATGGTACACGAGATAAAAAAGGAATAGAACGATGAGGCAGGGAAGGGTGCGGATGTATAAAAAAAGAGTCCTACAGGACTCTTTTTTTAATCTTCAAAACTTTCAACATTGTTAATCAGAGAAAAATCTGCGATGGGATATATTTTCTCTGTTTTCGCATCAATGAAATACTTATCAACAACATAACCATCTAATACATGGGGTTGATTGTTAATGTTAATAAAGCCAATTGCTGCGAAACAACTCTTGCTTCCGAGGGAGTACTTGGACTCTACTAAACGGAAAAAATACTCTTTGTTCTGATTCATGATCATACAAATTTACAAAATTATAAAATTTTGTCTATAGTAGCATGGCATTTGAGATTTGTCAATGGTTATCTTGTTGAAAAATTTTCCAGAGATTGTATCGTATGTATTATTTTTAATTCGTTTACAGATACTTTAGATATAAGTTTTTTCCCGTTATCCAATTCAGCTTTCCATGAGATTTCTTTCTGCATTAAAGGGGATGAAGTAATATCATTTCTGTCGGCGTAGAATTTTATTTTGTTTAGGTTATTGGCTGCGTATCCGGAGGCGGAAGCTCCAGATTTTTTCTGTAGGGCTTGCGAGCCTACGTTCAGTTTGTCGCAAGTGGTATAAAACAGGTGTTGAGGGGGAACAGGGGTTATGTTCATGTCTATCAGGTATTTATACATAAAGTCAACCATAACTGCTTTGGTTTCGGATATATAGCCTTTTCTTTGATAATCAGGGTGAATAAATTGTCCCGAGTGTCCGATTTGGGCGATATTATTGTCGTTTATTATTTTGGTTGAAATTGTTGTTGCCCCTATTAGGGTATTGGATTTTTTGTCTTTTATGCCAAGCCAAAAACCGTAACGGGGAGAGGCCGATTGTCTTTTCAGAGCTTCTTTTATAAAGTTTAAGGCAGATTTTTTAAAATCTGGTTTTAGTAAGGAAAAGTTTATATGCCAGTATTGTTCAGGGATTATGTTTTGGGGGATTAAGGAGGAAATATTTTGTTTATGAGGGGCTTCTTTGAGTATGTTTTCAGCCAGTAATTTTATCTTATTTTTATATTGCAGAAGATCCTCTTTTCCGCATTCTTTAAAATTTTGTGAAGTTAAATCAGTTCTCAGTAAAATATTAACAGTGTCATTCCATGCCATATCTTTGGCGATATCGGCAAGAGTATTTACATCTGTAAGGTTTAATTCTGTAAATTGTAAGCGCCGGGTTTCTATAATCATGTCATCTCTCCTTTTCCGGCAGGCCGTAGAAACATGTTTTCCTTTTGCTGTAAGCTGCCCACATGCGATCGCCGTAACAATAATGCCACCATTCGTTGGGTTAGTTTATGAAACCAGCTTTTTCCATGCACATTTTCAAAATTTTGCGGTTTTTGCGCTGGGTCAGCAGAATTTTTTTGCTGGAGGTTTTGATTTCCGGCGAAAGGGCACTGTAACCGGTGCCCATATCGTATTCCGTACCGTCCGAGCGGCAGAGGGTTACGTCTACGGCGCCGCCTGTCTGGTGTCCGCCAAATCCGGTTCGCGGGTCGGCAACCTGACTTTTGGTTAGGTGCTCCAGCTCTGGCGCGGACATATTCGGATGTTCCCGGCGGTTTTGCCCGAGCTTTTGCGCCCAGCGGTACTCCTGCTCTTTCATTGAGCGGAAGGCGGAACAGATTTTCAGGAAGTAATTCTCCGGCAGAAGTGTTTGGGCTTTTTTTTACCGCGCGTAAACGCTTTGGCAGAGATATACGTTGGGTTGAGCCTGTAAACTTTCGGACAGAAACAGTGCGGCGTTCTCTTTTATATCAACCAGCGGTTCGTTGTTTTCTTTGATTTCGATTTTGTTTATCGCGGAAGCCGGCAGCGTTTCGCGCAGGCGCATTGTCCAGAGTAGTTTTTTATTTTGTCTTTGAGGAAAACAGCTGCCATTTTTTTACCTCACCTGGGATATAATATTAATTAAAAACTAACTTCTTTTATATAATAATGGATTTGAATTGCAAGGATTAATTGAGGTAAAGATGAAAAATACGATTGTCGCGCTGGTATATGACTTTGACGAAACGCTCTCCACCACCTATATGCAGGATTACGTGCTGATTCCGGAGCTCGGGATGAGTCCGAAGACGTTTTGGAAAAAGGCCAACCAGTGGTCGGTCGACAACTGCGCCGACCAGATTACGGGCAGCATGTACTATTTTATGAAGACCGCCAAAGAAAAAGGCGTCAAGCTGACGCGTGAGAATTTTGCCTATTGCGGGACGCTGGTCAAGTACTACAAAGGCGTGGAGGGGTGGTTTGAACGCATCAACGCCTACGGGGAAAAGCTGGGGCTGAAAATCGAGCATTACATCATCTCGTCGGGGTATGAGGAAATTTTGTGCGGTGCGTCCATCTGCAAATACTTTACCGACGTGTACGGCTGCAGCTTTGCGTTTGGGGAGGACGGGACGCCGGTATGGCCGGCGCGCGTGGTCAACTATTCGACCAAGGTGCAGTACCTGTCCAAAATCAACAAGGGGCTGGGCAAGCTCGACGACAAGCTGGTCAACGAGTTTATGGAAGACAGCAAGCGGCGGGTGCCGTTTCCTCGCATTATCTATTTCGGCGACGGCATGACCGACATTCCGTCGATGAAGCTGGTCAAAGACCGCGGCGGCAACGCAATTGCGGTTTATAAGCCCAAAAGCGCGCATAAGGAAAAGGCCATCAAGCTTCTGAAAGACGACCGCGTTAATTTTGCGCTGCCGGCAGACTATTCCGATGGCACGGCGATTGACACGGTGGTCAAGACCATACTCGACAAACTGGCGACCGAACGCAATCTGGATGTTCTCAAAAAGAAAGAAGAAGAAAAGAAAAAGTGCGCGACCTGCGCGTAGGCGCGGGATGAAGAGGACTGCCGCAGTGCAGCAAGGTGCGCGGCCTGCGCGTAGGAGCGGGCGCAGGGCAAAGAGAATGTTTATTTTTTGCTTGCCAAGCAATGAAACCTGTGGTAGACTGTATTCCTGCAAAATAGGTTTATGTTTATTATTCGGATGTTTCCACGGTTTTGGCTTTTTCAGGTTTTCGGCTTACGGAGATTTTGAAACGGATTGTGCGGATTTTTCCGGAGCGCAAACATAACTTATTGGGCAAACCAATGTTAAACCTTTAAAAATAAAAAGATTATGGAAACAAAAATCGTGAAATTTGTGTCAAATTTCTGTGCAACAGTTTTGGCAGCAGTGGTGATTGTCCTGACGGCGAAAGCATTTGTCAGCGTTATGTATGCATTTGCGGCAAGCCCCCGGGATGCCGGAGAACTTTATGAAACGGCTTTCGGTGCATGGTGCGGAAACTGGCTGGTTACGGTTATTGCCATTGTAGCGCTTGCGGCGTTTACGGCCCGGAAAGATTTGAAGGCACGAATTGTCAGTTACGGAGGAATCCTCGGCATGCTGGCTTCGGTCTTTTTCGGCTGCGTAATTATTGCGGCGGCACTGTATGACGGCGCGTATTTCAAAGCGCTGGGGCTGGCATGGTTTTCCATCCTTACGTGGTTTGCGTTTGCACTTGTTACTGGTGGTTGCACTAGGCATATCCGTTACGGCGATACGCCGGATACCGCGGATACTGCAGCCGAAGCGGCATAAGAACTGAGGCAAATTGATGATGAAGCGCTGATTCTGCGGGGGGGAATCCTGTGGAATCGGCGCTTTTTTGCGTTTTGATGTCCGTTTTGGGGAAGGCGGTGCCGGCGGGAAGAGCAGGCGATTGAAGAAAGGGGGGAAGGAGCGGGTGTTTGAAGGGCAGGTGTTTGGGGAGCGGGTGTTTGAGGAGATGGTGTTTGAAGGGCAGGTGTTTTTTATTGGACATTTGGCGAAAGCCGGTGTATAGAGGGGGAAAACCGGCAGAAGAATAAAGCCGGGCGCGGCATGGCGGCAGGCTGAGTGTACGGTATCGGCAGGGTACGGGCGGCGGCAATGGCTGCTGAGCGCGGCATGGCGGCAGAGAGAGGTTTTGATGGCGAAAGACGACGAATATTATATGAGGCTGGCGTTGAAAGAGGCGCAGCGGGCGTATGCCGAAGACGAAGTTCCGGTCGGGGCGGTGCTGGCGGCGGCGGACGGGAGCGTTTTGGCGGCAACGCACAACACTTCCGAACACGGGCTGCACGCGCTGGCGCACGCGGAGACGGTGGCGATGAGCATCGGGGCGATTTCGCTGGAGCAGAAAAGGCTTTGGGACTGCACGCTTTACGTAACGCTGGAGCCGTGTACGATGTGCGCGGCGGCGCTGTCGATGATGCGGATTAAGCGGCTGGTGTACGGTGCGGCAAATCCGAAAGGCGGCGCGGTGGAAAACGGCGTAAAGTTTTTTGAGTCGGCGGCGTGCAACCACCGTCCGGAGATTGCGGCGGGCGTTCTGGCAGACGAATGCGGCGCTCTGCTGACGGCATTTTTTCAGGAAAAAAGGAAGAAGGACGGCACCGGGGCAAAAAAATGTTGCAATTTGTCCGGCAAGATGTAAACTGATATCCATACAAATATGTTTATGTCTATTATTGACCGGGGAAACGTTCCGACGGCCGCTTTTGCGGAGAGGCGGAAAAGTTTCGGTTTTTGGCGTATGCTAAGCGTACGGCGATAAAAGGCACAGGCATGGCATTGTATCATTAACCTAATTTATTTACCCTTTAAAATTTTTTTCGTTATGGGAAATTTTAGTGAAAGTACGCTTCTTGCAAGCGGGATGTCAGCAGTGGACTTTTTTGCCAACAAAGGCAATCAGGAAAGCGTTCTGGAGGAAATCTCCGTTTTCGGCGATGCGGAGCTGAAGGCTGCCTTTGTGCGGTTGTTTAATCCGCCGGCGGCCGCCGACCCTTATCTGACGGGCAGCGCGGCGATTACCGAAAGCGAAATCGCCCAGATGCAGGCGGCGCCGGACAACGACGTGCAGCAGGAAATTGTCCGCCATTCCTCCGGGGAGGCGGTACGTTGCCTTATTGCGCGGTTCCGGCTTTCTCTGGCGGGCGAACGGGCGTTGTTGCAGCGTAAGGACAAGAGCCTGCTGGAATTTTATTTCAGCCGTTATGCCCTGTATGAAGACGCTCAGGAGCTTTTAGTGCGCACCGCGGCCAAAAAGCAGGAACGGTATGAGATTTTGCTGGCGTATATCGCACGGCACCAGCTTTGTGCGGAAGCGCTGGCCGAAGCCGTGCGGCGCAGGTTGCAAACCATACTGGAGGCGTATCTGAAACGCTATCCTCTGGGCAGCAGAGTTTTGTTCTTTTTGGGGCTTGGCAGTTCAACGGCGGAAGACAGAAAGAAAATTGACTTTCTGCTGCCGCTTCTGCACCGGCCGCAGGACAAGCTGATGCTGGCTTTGGAAATCCGCGAGCACTTCCGGCTGGCGAAACTCAAAGAGTATGCATTTTGCCGCGACGTGAGCGCATTGCTGCGCGACCTGCCGGCAGATGCGGCGGTCAAGATTGACTTGCGTCTTACGCTCAAGGAGGAATGCGCGCTGATTAATTCCGGAAACCGGCAGATGCTTATGCTCTATGTCTGCAGCCTGTCGGAAGAGGGCGAACGCGCGCTTATTGACCGGAACGACAAGAAGATGTTCAGCGGGTATGTCGACCGGCAGGCTTTGAGCGATGCGGGACTTCGCTACCTTATCAGTGAAGGCAGGGAAGAGTTGTTTAAAACATACGTCCGCCGCCGCCGTTTAAACCGTGAAATGCGCGCTTTTTTGCACTGTTACGGAAGTTCGCAGATGACAGAGTTTTATCGCTCGCTCGGATGTTTCTGGCCGTATTGAGGCTGTTCTGTGAGCCGGTCGAGAGCTGATTGCGGGCCGGTTATGAGCTGTTCTGTGAGCCGGTTGAGAGCTGATTGCAAGCCGGTTATGAGCTGCTTTGCGAGCCGGTTATGAGCTGATTGCGAGCCGGTAATGAGCTGATAGCCGTGCGGTTTGCCATGGCGCCTGTTTCGAACCGGTTTGAGGTTTGGGCACGGAGCCGTTTGCCAACGCGGAATGTTTCCGAAAATTAAGAAGCGCTGTCTGTGACGGACAGCGCTTTTTGTGTCGGGAATGGGATGCGCGGCGCACCGGTGTACCGGTTCAGCAGCCGCGGCGGTTTTTGTTGTATTCCTCCATCTGTTTCATGCGGCGGATTTCATCTTCGCTTAATTTGCGTTGGGCAACGGCCTTGGGAGCGGGCTTTTCCGGCGCAAGGGAGGAGACGTCGTTTTTGCGTTCCCTTTCTTCGCGCGCCAGCGTTTTGGCAACTTCGTCGAGACGTTCCGAAATCAGGTTGTGCGGCGTGCGGTTGGCTTCGGTCTTTTCGTAATTGCTTTCAACCCGGACGCGGCGGCCGTTTTTATCGGTCGTATATGCCCCGGCAATCAGCCCGTCAGGCGTGTATTCGACGCCGAGCATAACGCGGTCGTTGATAATCAGTTCGCGCGCAACCAGCACATCTTTGCCGCCGACGGCGGAATAGATGGTTTTGAGGCTGGCCGGAATCATATCGATTTTGCTCTCAAAATACTTTTCGTTCAGCAGGGCTTCGATTTCCGAAAGCTGGCGTTTCATGGCAGTTCTCCTCACTCTGGGTTCCTCTTCTTTTCTTTCCTGCCTATTATAACATAAAAAAATATAAATTTAAAGTGCAAAAGAGTTTTAGTTTTAATTTTTTTGCAGGGGGAGCAGAGAGTAACGGAGCGGAGAGCAGAGGGCAGGGAGCGGGGCGATATGTGCGGGGTTGGTATGGCGGGAGAGTGGGTGCGTATGGGAGCGAGAGGATATAAAATTGGCAGAACGTAGTGAACCGGAACGGGCGTTATATTGTGTGCTGTGCGAATTGGAGCATAAAAACACCGTATTGCCAATAAGGGAATACGGTGAATAAATTAGTGTTCGAAAAGGATATCCAACTTTTCAATAATCAATGCAGGATCTACATCATCATAAAATTGAGCACTTCCCAAAGATGGCTGTTCGAAGAAGTTGTAAAGCCAATCCCGATACCTGCTATTCTCACAAAATATGACAACCTTGTTATTCTTGCTAATGGCAATCAGAATTACGTTGCCGGTATCGATGTTTAGTTTGTCAGCAATACAGGGCGCAAGTTTGTAGACAAATTCTAAGGCCATATCTTCAGCTGCGGAATAATTAAATTGAGTTTTAATAATTGTATAAGGCCTGCTAAAATCAAGAGTAAGCTTTCTTGATTGAATTATTTGTTCAGGCATTCGACCTTCCAATGGACTTTTCAATCTTTTGGAATTTAAATTTTGGTTTTTCTTTTTAGACATCATAATTTTTTCAGTTTTAATGTGGCACAATAATTTATTTAGTGTTTTTTTATTAGTACTTTTTTTTTATATTGCAAGAGATATTTGGGGCGGCATTTTGCGGTTTAATGTGCTCGTCGGCTGGAGGGCGTGCCTTGGAGAGACGGAGCGGGGCGGTATATGCAAAATTGATTTGATTTTTTTTTTGATATGGGGTAAGAAAAGGAAAATTACGGTTCAATTTACAACAAGAGGATTTGCAACGCTATGAAAATCAACGCACAGCCGGTCAGAGGCACCAAGGATTTTCTGCCGAACGAGGCGGAACTCCGCGACTATGTCCAGGGCAAAATCGCCGACACCTATAAACAATACGGATTTCAGAAAATCGGAACGCCGGCGATGGAGGATATCGAGCGCCTGAACAAAAGCGACGGCGGCGAAAACCTGGCGATGATTTTCAAAATCCTCAAGCGGGGGCAGAAACTTGACCTTGCCAAAGAGGGGCTGACGGAAGACGACCTTGTGGACAGCGGGCTGCGCTATGATCTGACGATGCCGCTGTCGCGCTATTATGCCAACAACCGGCAGTTTCTGAACATGCCGTTCAAATCCATTCAGATTGACCGGGTGTTTCGTGCCGAACGGCCGCAAAAAGGGCGGCTGCGCGAGTTTTTCCAGTGCGATATCGACATTATCGGCGACTCATCCAACAATGCCGAAATGGAACTGATTGCGGCAACGACTTCGGCGCTGGACAACATCGGGTTTACGGATTTTACCCTGCGCATCAACGACCGGCGGCTGCTGACGGACATGATTAAATCGGCCGGGTTCGGCGACGATGACGTCATGCCTGTCTGCATTATCTTCGACAAGCTTGACAAAATCGGGCTGGACGGCGTCAAAGACGAACTGCTCGGCAAAGGATACGCAGCGGAAAAGGTAGAGAAATTTATTGCGGTCATCAGCGCGGCGGACGATGAAGAGAGCGCTCTGGCGGCAGCGGAAGGGTTTGCTTCCGATGCGTCGGTGGTGGAGAAGATGCGGCAGGTGCTGCGGTTTGCGCGCGAGATTGCGTACGGGCGCTTTAACGTCGTGTATGACAAGTCGCTGGTGCGCGGCATGGGCTATTACACGGGCATGGTGTTTGAAATCGTCAGCCCGAAGTTCGGCTCGTCGGTGGCGGGCGGCGGACGCTATGACAACATGATCGGCAAGTTTACCGGCGAATCGGTTCCGGCGGTCGGTTTTTCCATCGGGTTTGAACGCATTTGCGCAATTTTGCAGGAAGAGGGCTTTGTGCCGCCGCGGGGCGAAAGAGTCATTCTGGTCTACAACCAGACCGACGATTTTGCCGAGGTTGCGGATAAGGCGCGGGAATTTCAGGCGATGGGGATGTATGTTACGATGCTCAAGCGTACCAAAAAACTCGGCAAGCAGATGGACGCGCTGATTGCGGGCAGCGGGTACAATTATATGTATTCGTTTGGCGAAAGCGATGCGCTGAAACCATTAAAGGGCTAATTTTGCGCGTTTTATTGCAGAAGATTCTATTGTAAGAGATTTTATCGCAGATGGTGCGCCACATTGTTGCGCCGTGTACGTCTGGGGACTGTCGCAGGTGCGGTATTTCCGGCAGACGAGAGAAAGGGAAAAGAAAACTAGCGGTTTTTTCCGGGCGCGGGGCGGTATGATATGTCGGCAGGCGGCCAATTGCGGCTGTGGGGTTTGCTGCCGGTTTGCCGGTTGTTGCCGTAGGTGGTGCTTCCGGGTTGCCGATTATTGTCATGGGGTTTGCTGTCGGTTTGCCGATTATTGTCATGCGGCTGCGGTGCTTGGCCCGATATGCCGTCTGATAAATACGGATTTTCCAATTCGCTGATGTGAAGGCGGGAGAGGATATTTTGCCGCTGATTAATACGGGAGCGTATTTCCTGCAGCTCGGGAGCCAGGGTGGTCAGGTTTTCTGTTCGGTTTCGGCCGATGTGCAAACCGTGCAGGTTTTGGGACAGGGCGGCGGCGAATTCTGACAGGCTGCGGGCATCTGTGCCTGAGGTATGAACGATTTCTGCGGCTTGAGCCATTTCTTTGCGCCACGCAGGCGATGCGGCGGCTCTTTGGGAGATGTAGTCGCTGCTCCAGTTTGTTAAATCATGCGGCGGGCGGATATGCGCTTTCAGTTGTGCCGACGAAGCTGATTTGGAGGCGGTAACGGTATCGGTATGCAGCTCGGCGTTCAAAGGGGCGGACAAAGCGCCATTCCGGTTTAGTTTTTCCAGCTGCGTTGCGACGGCGGCATCCATGCGGTTGTTTAAATAGTCGTAAATGCCAAAGGCGGCGTCGGCATGGTTTATGCCATAGCAGGTCGTTTCGTTTTCTGCTCCTATGTCGCGGGGGAAAATTGATGCTGTTGTTGCCGTTGGCGCCGCTGTTGATGTCGCCGCTGTTGATGTCTGACTGTTGCCGGGGTTCTTATCCGCTTGGGGACGGCGGCGCGAAAAATCGGGGTGCGGCGAATAAGAAACAGGGGAAACGTTGTCAGGAGCAGCATTGTCAGGAGCAGCGTTGTCAGGAGCAGCGTTGTCCGGGGAAACGATAGTCGGGGAAGGAATGTCCGCAGACATGACAGAGGGAGTGGCGGCTTTGTCCGGGGCGGGTTCGGAAACCTGATTAAGCCGATGCAGCACGTTATCGATTTGTTGGCGGTTTTTATAGAGATATTCGGCATTGACGGCAATAAATGCGTCCAGTTGTTTAAGGGCGTGTTCGCGTTCCGCTTCGGTCTGCGCCTGATTGGCTTTTTGGTTTAACAGAGCCAGCTGTTCCAACAAGTTGACGGTTTCCGCCTGATGGAGAATGGTCTTGGCATTTTTTTCGGGGATGCCGAGCGCTTCTGCCTTAGCGGCAAAAATCAGGCTCTTTTCTTTGCAGTTTAAGGCATGGCCCAGGTTGTCCTCATCATATCCTGCGGCGGCGAGTATGTTTTCATAACGTTTCAGCTCCTGAAAGGGAACGACGGAATATACCATATTGGGCATGGTTACGGGGTATTGCATCCGCAGCGCGAGGACTTCCCGGTTCAGGTAAACCGGATTTTGCAGAACCAGTTTGATGGCACGTTCGCGGAGAAACTCCGGCGGCAGCTGGCCGCTGAACACTTCGGACGGCAGGATGTTGCCGTAAAAGGCTTTTATCCACGGTTCGCAGCTCAGTTTCTGCCAAACGGCATATTTGCCTTCATGGCGCGAATGGATAGCATTTACGGCATTTTCGGTTATGCCGTCTCGGGTGTATGACCGATAGTCGGCAGGGAAGTTGTAGTATAAATAGAGTTTGAAATCTTCCGTATTGGTTATCATAGCGACCTCGGCAAAATGTTTATTGGGAAAATTATACTCTTTTTTCGGCGGGTTGGCAAGAGTTTTTTTGTTTGGCAGGGGGAAGCGGCGGGCAATAAAAAAGGTTCTTCCCGCAGGAGAACCTTTTTGTTTTCGGTGTTCGTGCAGCTACCGGCGCGGCATCGGCCGAAGCGGCGGAGTCGGCGGGGTAGGTGGCAGCGGTTTCGGGGGACGGTGGAACCTTGCCGGATGGTGATGCGGCGGAGGCGGCGGACAGTCGCCCAAAAGCGGGAAGCTCATACACGAACTTAATGACATTAACATTGCGCTGAGAAGCATTATCAGGAATGCTTTTCTCATCATTTTCATTTTTGTTTTCATAATTTAATTATTTAGGGGTTAGTAATAGACATATCTATAATTTTACGGCAGTGAGGATAGCATATTTTTGCGGACTTGGCAAGCGGAAAATTTCGGGGCAGGGACAGGAGAGCGGAAGGAAGCCGCGTGCAGGCAGAAAAGCAGGCACGAGAACGAAAGGAAACCGCGTGCCGGCAGAAAAGCGGGCACGAGAACGAAAGGAAACCGCGTGCCGGCAGAAAAGCGGGCACGAGAGAAAAAGGAAACCGTGTGCAGGCAGAAAAGCAGGCACGAGAGCGAAAGGAAACCGCGTGCAGGCAGAAAAGCAGGCACGAGAGAAAAAGCGGGCGGAGCAAGATTGTCGGAATTTCAGTGTGCCTGTTTTATTTTTGCGGAGGGTTCATATCGCCTTATCTGCCGTTGTACAGAAAATCAGCCAGTTTGGAATTGAATGCCGATGATTTTACGTTGTTTTGGGAAACCATCTGTTCCGCATCCAAAACAAATTTGTTCCATATCAAAGCCATGTCTTCATTTTGCCTTTTCAGTATTTCTCCGATTTTTTTATGTTCGCTTTGGGGAATTCCTTTTTTTATATCTACATCGTAAGACGGGATGGGGGAGTCATTCCATTCATCGTATTTGGCACCAATAAAAGAAATTTGTTCACCGGCGGAAATGCCGTCCAAATCAAACCGGAGAGAATAGTCAACGAGATGTTCCCCTTTGTACGCAGGGGCGCAACCGCCGTCCATGCAGCGGGTATAGGGAGACTTTCCGGTATCATGCTGTGACCTTTTTAGCGCCAGAGACAATAATTTGCCATTCAGGGCAATGTCAAAGACCAAATCGGCGTCTTCGGCTCTGCTTATGGTCGTCTGGGCGCCATTTACATTGTAGACGCCTAAAACGTCTGTCCGTTTGGCGAAATTATTTTCAGTCTTCTGAATTTTTTCATTCATTTTATGTTTCCTTAAGTTAAGAGTGCAATAAATTGAAAATGACGGACGGAACATATAATGTTTTATTCCGTCCGTGTGTCGGGTTATCTGTCCCTGTTGTTTTTTGCCAATATGGCGGCGTTGATTTTGGCGGCGGTTCGTTCCTGTTTTTCACGATTGTAACTGACTATGTAGTTCAGCACTTTTTCATGGTCGGGATAACCTCCCCAGAAAGCATTGCCGTTTTCATCGCCCAAGCCGGCTCCGCCGTTCCACCCGCCGAAATTGTCATAAACAGGGATGGTCTGGTTTGCATCCCACGGGGCGGGCTGTTCGCCAATGACGTTTCCTTGCAGCATTTTGCAGAGTTTGCCATCGCCGAAATAATTGGCTTCGCCGTCATCGGAGAGAATCAGCAGGTTTTGCTGTTTATCCTTTTCAAACAGGCGGTCGGCGACCGTGGCAGTTTTGGAGTGTGCCATCCTGACGATGGTAACGCCGCAGATTTCTTCTTTTTTACTGATTGCGCGTTCTGCTTCTTTTTCCTGTTCTTCGGTAATGCCCTGGCACATCCGGTCGCGGCGGCGCACCCGGGCGATTTCTTCCGGCGCGGCACCCATTTCCATCATGCCCGGAATATAGGCAGCATCGTTGGCTCCGATAAGCTGCAAATCCCGGGTTTTCTCAATTCCCAGCAAATCGCAGATTTGAAGGACGGATGCCGGACGGCCGGCGTTTTGGTTGTGATGGTCGATATTTATGGCGTTTTCGGGCAATTTGCAGTCTTGCTCCAGCTCAATGACGACCGGGGTTTTACCGTCGGCGGCGGCTTGGCTGATTTCCGCTTCGTAAGCCGAAGTTTTGGCGCCCCAGCCGAGATTTTTGTCTATATACGGCTGGTTATGGGCACTGAGCAGTTGTTTGATGGTTTCCATTTCGAGGTCTTTGCCGCCGATAAAGAAAATGTATTGATTGTCAGTCATTGTTCTCTTCCTTTCTTGTATTGTTGCGTATAATTATTGTACCTATAACATAATCAAAAGTTTCTATTGCTAACATGTTGTATATATTGAAAAATAAATTGTTGAATATTGTTGAAAATTAAGGTACCTTATTTTTCAGCAGTTTTTTGAGCGCGTTTTTCAGGCAAAAGCAGTGAACTGACAATGCGGCGCGGAAAATGAAAAAAAAGCTTTACATTTTATTTCTTTGTGGTATTAAAGCCAAGCCTTGTACAGGCGGCGAATCGCAAAAGGAGCGGCGGAATGGTCGGTTCTTTGGCGGTAAGCGGCTGAAACGGGGCGATATTTGGTTTCGCCGGAAACGTCATGTTTGGGGGCGGAACTTTGTTTAATCCCGTGGGGGAACAGCCATGTTCTGACCACGGACCTTTGGAAAAAACAATTTAAGAATTGAGGTTTAGAAATGGCTAAGTCTAAAAAGAAGATTTTAGGTTTAATCAAGCTTCAGATTCCGGCAGGCAAGGCTAACCCGTCTCCTCCGGTTGGTCCGGCTCTGGGCCAGAAAGGCTTGAACATTATGGAATTCTGCAAGGCGTTCAACGCAGCGACGCAGTCTTTGGAACCGGGCATTCCGACTCCGGTTATCATTACCGCTTACGAGGACAAGAGCTTCACGTTCATCACCAAGCTGCCTCCGGTATCCTACTACATCAAAAAGGCGGCGGGCGTTAAATCCGCTTCCAAGACTCCGGGCAAGGAAGTTGCCGGCAAAATCACCATGGCGCAGGTGAAAGAAATCGCCGAAGCCAAAATGCCGGATTTGAACTGTTCAACGGTTGAAGCAGCGATGAATATGGTCAAAGGCCAGGCTGTTTCGATGGGTATTCAGGTAACGGAGTAAAGCGATGACCGGAAAAAGATTAGTAAACGCCTATAAGAACGTAGACAAGAACAAGAGCTACTCTTTGAAGGAAGCGGTTGCGCTGGTTAAGGCCAATGCAGGCGCGAAATTTGACGAAACGATTGATTTGGCAATCAACCTCGGCGTTGACCCGAAATATGCCGACCAGATGGTTCGCGGCGTATGCGGCCTGCCGCACGGAAACGGCAAGACCGTCCGCGTTGCGGTTATGGCACAGGGCGAAAAAGCCGATGAGGCAAAAGCTGCCGGTGCCGATATCGTCGGTGCCGAGAATCTGGTTGACTCCATTCTGGCGGGCAAAATCGAATTTGACCGCTGCATCGCTACCCCGGATATGATGGGGCTGGCCGGACGCGTTGCCCGCGTTCTGGGACCGAAAGGCCTGATGCCGAATCCGAAGCTCGGGACGGTTACGACGGATGTTGCCAATGCCGTTAAAAAGGCAAAAGCCGGCGAAGTTCAGTTCCGCGTTGAGAAGAACGGTATTGTTCATGCCGGTATTGCCAAGGCTTCGTTCAGCGAAGACAAAATTTACGACAATGCCAAAACGTTTATCGAAACGATTTTGAAGGCTAAGCCGCAGTCGCTGAAGGGAACTTATCTGAAGAAGATTTCCATCAGCTCAACGATGGGTGTCGGCGTACGCGTTGACGCGTCTGCGCTGTAAGCAGCTGTTTTGAGCCGTGCGGCCGCTGCCGGCAGTTATGCTGAGGCGGCGGGGCGGCAGAAAAGAAACGGTTTTGTCAAGAACGCTCCGGGGAAAACTCCGGGGCGTTTTTCGTGTGGCGGTTGTGGGGGCGGGGCGTTTTTTATGCGGGGCGGTTTGAGCTGTTTGTTGGGCGGACAGTATTTAAAATGTTGAAAAAAAAGCTTGACTCCGGCAAAAGAATCATTTAAATACGGAGTCAACTTGAGCGGGGCTGCCGCCGGTATGCATCAGGGCAATGTTTGGTTGGTTTGATGCAGAACGTGCAACAGCGCTGTTCATACTGTCCAAGACCGCAGGCGGCGGCCGGACGCATTCCCGGAGTGGGGCAGAGCGAGAGCTTTGCTGTAAAGGTTTCGGAGAGGAATTTTCGAAAAGAAAGTTCTGAAACAGAATTTTCCAGACGAAAGTTTCGGTGCGGACGGGTTCCTTAATTTCCTGCGCAGACGGAGTAAACAGATTTAATTAATCAATTTTTTCTCCTCCGGACAGATTTGGTGCTGCGTGCACCGCGCCGGTTTTTTTATTGCCCGAAAGGGGCGCCGAACAGCGGTTCGGGACTGTGAAAAGCGGTTTGAGGCTGCGGAAGGCGGTTCAGGACTGCGAGAGCGGTTTGAGACTGCGGAAGGTGGTTCGGGGCTGCGGAAGGCGGCTTACTGCAAGGCGATGTGATAAAAACGGGGCGGAAGCGCAGGTGTTGTAAACGGTTTTACGGGGACAGGCGACTGTAAGGACAGGCTGCTGTTGCCGCAAAATCAGATTTTGGAGACAAGCAAGTGAATCGCGAAGAAAAAGCTGAACTCCTCAGCGAGATGAATGGACTGATTTCCGGCTCTGAAGCTGTGGTTATTTCTCATTACAGAGGACTGACCGTAGCGGAAATGGGCGAATTGAGAAAGAAAGCCCGCGAACTCGGCGCTGAATTGAGAGTTACCAAAAACCGCATTACCCGTCTTGCTCTTAAAGGTACGAAATTCGAAGGCTTGGACGATTTGTTCAAGGGGCCGACCATCATGGCTTATTCCTCCGACCCGATTTCTGCATGCAAACTCTGCGTACAGTTCGCGAAAGAGAATGAGAAATTCCTGGTTGTCGGCGGCGCTTTGAGTTCCGGCGTTCTGTCGATGGCAGAAATCGAACGGCTCGCAACCATTCCGTCTATGGACGAACTGCGCGCCAAGATTATCGGCCTGCTGCAGGCTCCGGGTGCCGCGCTGGCACGCGTTACCAAAGCTTACAGCGAGAAAGAAGCCGCGTAAGCTTAACGAGTGTGGCCGGTATCGGCCGGGCTTTTTTGACCGGATTGCGGATTTTCTGCCTGAATTGAACGGACGGGAAAGCAGACGGGGGAAAAGAGCGGCTGTTGCCGGGTGGTAATGATAAAAAAGTTTGAATAATAAGTTTAATTTAATTGGAGAAAAAAAATGGCCGATTTAGCCAAATTAGTTGAAGAATTATCTGCGTTGACAGTTATGGAAGCTGCCGACCTGTCGAAAATGCTGGAAGAAAAGTGGGGCGTTTCTGCGGCTGCTGCCGTTGCTGCTCCGGCTGCCGGCGGTGCTGCTGCCGCAGCTGAAGAAAAGACCGAATTCGACGTTATCCTCGTTGAAGCCGGCGCTAACAAAATTAATGTTATTAAGGAAATCCGCGGCATTACCTCTCTGGGTCTGAAAGAAGCCAAAGACCTGGTTGACGGTGCTCCGAAGACTGTTAAGGAAGGCGCTCCGAAGGCTGAAGCCGAAGAAATCAAGGCTAAGCTGGAAGCTGCCGGTGCTAAGGTTGAATTGAAGTAATTTTACTTCAGGCCGATACTCGGACAGGGTAATCCGGTGCCAGAGCAGCGGAAAAAACTGAGCCGAGATAAGATGAACCGCCTGCGGGGGATGCCTGCGGGCGGTTTTGTCGTGTGCGGTTTTGTTGTGTGTGGTTTTTGTTGTGTGTGGTTTTGTCGTGTGCGGAACGGGAGGAGCGTGCGATGTGGAGATGGGGGAGAAAGAAGAGCGTACGGGCGCTCAAAAAAACAGGCTGCCCTCACGGGCGGCCTGTTCGTTTCTGTCATCGGAGTTTTCATCGGCGGGAATTTTTCGGGTTCCGCGGAGATGGCTCAGCGCTGGAGATGGCTCAGCGCTGTTTGGCAATGAGCGGATTTGCACAGTGTCGGCCCTTGTGCGGGGCGGTACCGCGTTGGCAGCCGAACCGGGCATAAAGGCATTACAGCCTGTGCCAGGCCGGGGAGGCCGCGAGAAATTCCCGTGCCGGGTTTTTCGTTTTGGCGGCCGGGCGGTGAAATACCGCTTTAGCCGATGCGAATGCGAGGTCTTCGCTGCCGTTTTGGCGGCGGGGCAAATCCTGCATCCAGAGGTCAAACGCCGTATCGCTGCCGCATTTGCATAACGCCTCAACCGCAATGTCCGCGAGCGGATAACGGCTGATGAAGTACATGATTTCCTCGTTGTTGCGGCGGTAAATCAGTTCGCGCTGCGCTTCGTCACAAAGGCTGTGATTGGCGAGGTAGAGCATAATTTCGCGATGGTTGCCGCGCTTGACGAAATGTACTTCCGGCTCGTCGTGGAAACAGTGCTTTTTGATGTAAGCCTTGATTTCCGCGTGAATGCCGCGTTTCAGGAGCAGTTTCTCGCTTGCTTCGCAGAGCCAGTGTTTGGACAGGTAGCTCAGAATTTCGGGGCGGTCTTCGCGTTTGAGAATCATTTCCTGCCCGTTCGGAATCTGATAGTGCATAACGTACTTGACAAGCAATGAGAAAGCGCCGTGTTTGAAAAAGAAGTCTTCGGCTTCCTGCACAAAACGGCGGCGGGCGATGAACTGTTCAACCTTTTTGCGGCTGTTGAAGCGTATCATCTTCATTTGACGCAGTTTTTCCGCTTCTTTGCGGTTGGATTGCGTTTCAATGAGGAAGTTGACTTCTTCGTAGGTGCCGCGGGTCAGCAACGCCAGCTTTTCACGTTCGTTCAGGCGGCCTTTGGCGATGACAAGCATAATGATGTTATGATTGCCGCGCATAATCAGGTCGTATTTGGCGAACATGGAAATTCGGTGGCGGTTGATGTGGCTGATGATGGCCTTTTCACTGCCGCTCCAGACGATATCCCGCTCGGTATACTGGGGCACGTCATGACGTTTGAGGTACTTCATCACGGTGTTGTATTCGCCGTGAGTGAGAAGCAGCGCAATTGTCCGGCACGGGTCTGCGGCGCTTTCGAGCACGGCATCCACCAGCTGCGGGCGATTGGCACGGAAAACTTCTACCTGTGCCGGTTCTTTCAAGCCATAAGCTTTGATATAGAACAGGCTGGCTTCGGTTATCCCTCGTTTAATCAGCTGTTTTTCGGCCTGGGCGCTGAAACGGTTGTTTACGACGTAAGCCACCAGCTGTTTGGGTTCGGCGGAACGGATAAACTCCTGTTCCTGATCCAGATTTTTGAGTTTCATAATCTTCGTGCCGCATACTTTACTTTGCGGGCTTTATTAGTTGATAAATAATGGGGATGATAATTCACAGATTTTTATTTTGACAAAGACATGATAGCCGAAACGGCGTTTTTGTCAAGAAAAAAAGGAGCGTTGGGGAAAAGGTCGGGAGAGGAGTATTGGAGAAGAGATATGGAAACGGGGAGCACAACCGCAGGCGCGCCGGAGTGGCAGCGCCACGGGTGTAGTTATGGCGCGCAGGGCGAGGCAACAAAGGCAGCGCCACGGGTGTAGTTATGGCGCGCAGGGTGGGGCAACGAAGGCAGCGTCACGGGTGTAGTTATGGCGCACAGGGGAGCCTGCGCTTTGGTGCGCGCGAGGCTTACGGCTGCGCTGAAAGGGCGGCCTGCGCTTTGGCAAGGGCAGCGTCGTCCAGCACCAGCACGATGTATTCGCCGCTGATGAACAGGCTTTCCGGTGCAGGCCACGGGCGGGCGCGGTTCAAAATATATTCCCGCAGGTTCGGATTGGCGGCAACGGCCTCGCCCAGTCCGGCGTCGGCTTCCAGAAAATCTGCCTGATAATAGAAATTATATGCGTCTTTGGCGCGGCCGGCGGGATAATATGCCCAGGCCAGCAGTTCGCCGCTCGGTTGCTCGCCGGGCTTTCTGATATAATATTTGCCGCGCAGGCTCTGCTCACCGATTTGCAGCAGTTTGTAATGCCCGTTGACGTTAAATTCCGGCAGCTTTTCCAGCCGGGTGATAATGCGTTCGGCGAGTTTGGTTTCCGCCTCCCAGCCGAATTTCCAGACTTTCAGCGCATAGGCGACGCGGACAAAGCCGGCGAAAATCACGACGATTGCCAGCGCGTAGCCGAGGCGTTTCAAATATGCGCCGCCGAGTTTTAAGACCGTTGTCAGCGCCAGCGCGTATATCAGCGGCAGGCCGAAGAAATCTATCCGCGCCAGGTGGGCAGGGTTTTCCGCCGAAGGAACGGAGAGGAAAAACGCCAATTTGGATGCGAGCAGGATAAACGGAACCAGCAGCAGCCCGCGGGCGGCGGCTTTGACGTCCGGGCTTTGGAAAATCAGCGCGAAGAGAGCCGTCAGCACCATGGCGAGATACATGAGCTTATAAAACAGGTCGGCAAACGGCAGGGACACGGCGAACTGTTCGACCATGACCGCCAGCAGCGCCGGGATTTTGGCCGGAAGGGAGATAAGAGGCATCAGCTCGGTGTTGTAGGCCGGGCGCATAATGCCGGTGTCTTTGAGGACGACGATGATAAACGCGTAAATCATCAGCGCGGCGGTAAGGTTGGCGATACTCTGAACAATGCGTTTAAACGCGCACTTCAGGCTGATGTCGGCAAAGACGGTTTGCAGGAAGACCTTGCCCAGCACGGCGACGCCGATAAAATTAATGACCGGCAGGTAGGTGCCGAGCGCCATAACGAGCAACAGAACAGAGGCGATGTTACAGGCGTAAACGGCGTTCAGGTTGCGGCAGCGGCAGCCCGAAAGCAGCAGCGCCGCAAGCACGATGGCCGGCAGCCAGAAAATGCCCAGCGTATTTTGGGCGAAGTAAAGCCAGCTCAGGGTATAGGGCGTGATGAGGAAAAACAGCCCGGTTACGACAAACGCGGCGGTGCGCTGCGGCAGCTTCCAGTAAATGCCGAGCAGGACGCCGGCCAGCGCCAGGCCCGCGAATGCCCAGAGATTGTTGATGACAGGGAGAATCTTGCCGTCAAACAAAAGCTCCTGCAGCCACCAGGCGGAAAAACGCCCTTCACTCAGGCTCTGCGCCGGGTCGACGGCAAAGCGCACCGCCGCCCAGTCGCGGTTGCCCCACATAAAGTTGACGGTATGGAACAAAAAGGCAAGGTTGATGAAACCGAAGAGCTGCCAGAAACTTTTGCGATAAAGCCGGGGAATGGCATTGTAGCCGCGGCAGACTTCTTCCGCCCAGTCCAAATCGCAGCAGACATGGCGGATTTTTTCCCGCACCGCGGGCGTCAGCGCGGCAAAGGTTGCGGCAGCGACGGCAAACCCGGCGGTTACCGCTCCGGAGACGGAAACGGCGAAGCCGAATTTTTTGGCGATTAACAGCCCGAGGGCGGCAATCAGCCCCCCCATGACGGCACAGATGAGATAAAACAATGACTTTTTCATAAGCTTTTCACCCGGTTTGTGGCGGTTGGCATTGGCTGGCGGCGGTGCAGCGCCGGTCTTTGGAGAACAGGTTTGGGCGCACGGGCGGCCAGAGTTGCTACGGCTTCCGGTTTTCCGGCCTGAACTTCAAGTCCGGGCGCACGGGCGGCCGTTTATGGCGACGGCGGTTTTCTTTTCCGGTTTTCCGCAGGGGAAAAGGCAAGAACCGCGGTTTATGAAAACATTATAAGGCGGCGGGGCGGCGTGTCAAAAAAAAAGCGGCAGTTATCCGCTTGTTTATGCGGGGGTGGCAGCGCCACGGGCAACGAGGGCGGGGCAACGGGAGAGGGACGAGAGAGGGACGGGAGAAAAGGTGCGGGCTTTGGGGGAGTGGCAGGGCGGCGGGGGCGCCGAGCGGGCTGTTTGCGGGCGGTACTGCGTGCCTGAGCGATGAGAGGCGGGGCGGCGGCTGCGGCGGAGGAGCGTGCCTGAGCAGACGGTCAGAACAGGCCGCTGATGATGCCGTTTTCGTCCACGTCAATATTTTCGGCGGCGGGATGGCGGGGCAGGCCGGGCATGGTGTTGATTTCTCCCGAGAGGGCGACGACAAAGCCGGCTCCGGCGGAGAGGCGGACTTCAGTTATCGGGAACGTATAGCCGCGCGGGGCGCCGAGCAGCGTTTTGTCGTGCGAAATCGAATTTTGGGTTTTGGCGATGCAGACCGGCAGGCGGCCGTAGCCCCAGCGGGTGAACTTTGCCAAATCGCGGCGGGCGGCAGCAGTAAACGTTACCCGTCCGGCGCTGTATATGCCGCGGGCAACGGTGCGGATTTTGTCGGCAAGCGGGAGGGCATCGGGGTAGAGCAGGCGGAGCGAACCGGCGGATGAGGCCTGCGGGGCAGACGCAAGAGGAGGGGTGCCGGCGGATGAGCCCATCGGGGCAGACGCAAGAGGAGGGGTGCCGGCGGATGAAGCGGGGAGAACGGGGGACGCGGGTACGGCCGACGGGGAGATAGGTGCGGCGGCGCTGTTCATATTCCGATTCAACTCAATCCTGTTAAGTACTGATTTAGCAAGATTTACACAGCCTTTCCCGCCTTTGCCCCAGCCTTCGGAAACGACGGCTTCCACGCCTTCGGCGCGGCACAGTTTCTGCACCAGCTTTAATTCGGCGGGGGTGTCGGATACGAAGCGGTTGACAGCCACGACCGGTTCGGCGCCGAAGCGGCGGAGGTTGGCGATGTGAGCGCGGAGATTGGCAAATCCGGCTTCAAGGGCGGGAAGGTTTTCGGCGTTCAAATCCGTTTTGGCAACGCCGCCGTGCATCTTCAGCGCGCGCACCGTGGCGACGAGGACGACGGCATCGGGATAAAGCCCCGATTTGCGGGCAAAGATGTCAAAGAACTTTTCGGCTCCGAGGTCGGCGCCGAAACCGGCTTCGGTTACGACATAATCTGCCAGCGCCAGCGCGGTGCGCGCGGCGATGACCGAACTGGTGCCGTGGGCAATGTTGGCGAACGGGCCGCCGTGGACGAAGGCGGGGGTGTGTTCCAGCGTCTGCACCAGATTGGGCAGCACGGCATCCTTGAGGATGGCAGCCATGGCACCGGCGGCGTTTAAATCGCGGGCATAAATTGGCGTACCGTCTGAGGTTTCGCCGATAACAATCTGATTTAAACGGCTTTTGAGGTCGGCAAGGTCTTCGGCCAGACAGAGAATCGCCATAATTTCTGAGGCGACGGAGATGTTAAAACCGTCGGTGCGGGGAATGCCGTTAGCCTTGCCGCCGAGGCCGATGCGGACTTCGCGGAGGGCGCGGTCGTTTAGGTCCACGCAGCGTTTGAAGAAGACTTTGGCAATACCCAGCCCGTTGCCGAATTTGATGTGGTTGTCTATCATGGCGGCAAGCAGGTTGTTGGCGGCGGTGATGGCGTGAATGTCGCCGGTAAAGTTGAGGTTGATTTCGTCCATCGGAACAATCTGCGAGCGCCCGCCACCCGCAGCACCGCCTTTGATGCCGAAACAGGGGCCGAGCGAGGGTTCGCGCAGCGAGAGGGCAACGCTCTTTTTCAGGCGCTGCAAGGCATCGGCCAGACCGATGGAAACGGTGGATTTGCCTTCGCCGGCCGGGGTCGGGGTCAGGGCGGTAACGAGGATGAGGGCGCCGCGCGGCGCCGGGGTACGGAGAGGATGGCTGCCGTTTGGGGCAGGGGCTGCCTGGGTTTCGGAGAGGCGTGCAGAAGCGGCGATAGGGCGGGCGGTCATGGTGCGGGAGGCGAGTTCGGCAGTCTTGGCGCGCGACAGTTTGGCCTTATATTTGCCGTAAGGCTCGATGTCTTCAGCCGTCAGATTAAGTTTGGCGGCAATCCTGCTGATTTTAAACGGTTTTGCCTGATTGGCTATTTCTATATCGGTAAGCATGCGAGACCTTTCAAATTTTTTGTGAGGGAGGGGAACGGGGCGTCAGAGCGGGCGGATATCAGAGCGTCCGGGCGGCAGAATGGCAGGGGCGGCGGCGCGGGAATGCGGACTAAGCCTATTCGTCGCGGACGATGGCCGTTGGTTCTATGGGTTCGGAGCCTTTCAGCGCCTCAAGGCTGGCCGCGATGCCGCCTGACGTTTCTTCAGCCGCAGCAGTCGGGGCGGCGGCCGGGGCGGAAGCAGCAGGGGCAGGGAAAGCTGCGGGAGCGGGAACGGCAAGCGGTTCCTTTAATTCCGGAGCGGGGCCGGGAACGGCTTCATCCACGGCGGCGGAAATGGCCGCATGTCCGGCGGCGGCGGTTTCCTGCCGGAATTTTTGCAGGTATTCCTCAAACCGGGCGCCGTCTTCCGGTTCCCACCCCATAATGTAATGATTTCCCATGCAGATTAAAGGCAGGCGGAGATCGCTGTTGGGGATATTAAATTTTTTAACGCACTGTTTGTAGAGTTCAAGGTTGTGGTGAAACTTCATATCCGTAATCGGAATGTTAAGGTCGCGATGGTTGGCATCAAGATAGACAAAGGCGTCTTTGCAGGCGATGCACATGGCATGGGCGAAGAAGTAGATTTTGTCGTCAAGGAGATTTTGTTCCGGGGCAGGGGCAGTCATGCCGCGCGGATTTTGCGCCGCGGAAGAACCGGCCGAGAAAGCGGCAGGCGGCACGGCAGGAGCGTCCGGGGCGGAGG
>OIGD01000295.1_pt1 | contig 64670 bp, 100 predicted proteins | sample 1582211 | NCBI WGS metagenome assembly OIGD01 (sample SAMN04414078, study PRJEB24778) | human gut metagenome | material: faecal | host: Homo sapiens
TTTACTATCATTACAATTATTTTCTTCTATATATTTTTCACAAAGTTTTATGCATTCTTTTTTCTTTTTATCTTGTTTCTGCTTAACACTTTTAGCAATTCTAACCATATGTTGTTGTAATGTTTCTATTTGAACTTGTGGATTAGGATTATTTTTAGATTTTCTAGGTTTATATTCAAATTCTTTTTCTTCTCCTATTAATGCTTTAAATAATAATTCACATTCTTCCATACTACTAAATCTTATAGTTCCATTTATAATATTAGCTAAATTAAATGATATTGTTTCAGGTGTTATATCATCTAAATCAAAATCTTTTAATATTTCTTTAAAAAATTCATTTCTTATATTATTTAAACCTTTATGCACTAAGTATGCAACTTCTTTATCATGTATATCCATTATATCAGCTATACAACCAATTGCAACTAAATCCAAATAATGTTCTAACTCATTCTCAGTCATTCCGACTAGAAACTTATAAACAACTCCTACACCACTTAAATTATGTGAATATTCATCCAACTGATTATTGACAATAACTCCAATAAGAGCATTACTTGTATCTCTAAATACTGTTTTAAATTCTTCACTATTAGACTGTGGTCTATGGTGGTCAAGGACTAAAATTCTTTTGCCTATTGATAATAATTCTTTAATTTCCTTAAAATCATTAGTAGAAGCATCAGGTATTATTAAAAATTCTACACTAGATTTTTTTATTCGTTTAAAAACTTTTGGGTCAAGTCCATGAAATTTTCCATCATGAAAAAATAAAGTTATTTTTTCTTTAGGAACTTGACATTCATTAATTAAAAACAAATACATTAAAGCAGAACTAGTATATCCATCTACATCGGTATCAACTAAGATACCGATGTTACTCCCTTTATCAAGTTCACTTATGAATAATTCTATTCCTTTGTCTACATTTTTTATTTTAAATGGCATTTCTTGATATTCAGAAGTAGGATTAAGTAAAAAATCCACATCTTTTTCAGTCAATTCTCTATTTTTTAATACTATATCTCTTAATGTTCTACCAAAGGTGTTTTCTGTTTTTATATTATATTTCATATATTCACCAACCTAATCTTCGTATTCTTCTATTTCTAATAAATTAACATACAAAAATGTTTTATATATACTTTTATCATAACTAGATACTTCAAGTTCCACATAACTATTTGTTAAGTCAGCTATTTTTCCTATTACATTTTCATCTTTTGTTCTTACTCTTATATAATCTCCAACAATTAAAGTAATTTCTTTACCATTATTTTCTATTGTATATATTTTTCTTATTTCCATTATTTTATATCTTCTCCTTTTTCTAACAATGTGTTATATCCTAACAATTCATAAAATGAATAATAACTTAATTTTTTACCTGCTATTTTTGTAATTCCAAATCTATCTTTCATTCTTTTTATTAAAATACTTTTAATAATAATCAGCTCCTTTATTTACTTATTTACTTATATTATACTATTATTCTTATTAAAAATCAATCGTTATTTAAGATTTTTTTTTGATAATTCTTCTGCCACTTCGTTAATTTCATTGAAATAGAAGAACACATCATGAAATTTTTTAACTTCTTTATCTAGTTCTTTAGTTGTACTATAATATCCATCAAAAGAACAATGTATTCTTAAAGGCAAATCTTTGTTATTTATAAGTCTACAACTGTCTAAAATAGAAGAATAAATAACTTCTTCTATTTTCTTATACTGTATAACTCCACTGCTAACCTTTTTATCTGCAATAAGTTCTAATTCATCATTAATGTATTTTAAATAAATACCATAACTAGCTTTAGTTGTTTTATTTACTTTATTAACATATATATAAACTTCTATTAAACTATTCATACTTTCTAGCCCTCCTATACAACTCAAGGAATACAAATTCACCCTCATCAATTGGAGATTGTTTTAAATCTAAGTATTTACCATTTTTATCTTCTATAATATAACATTCAAGATTAAAATTTACTATTTTTTGACATATTTTATTTAACTTATTTTCCCATTTTTCTCCTTCTTCTCTATCAAATGCTAAATATACCTTTTCACAACCATTAACTTTTAAAAGATTAAGTTGATATTCTGATACTGAACTTCCACCAACTGCAACAGAAGGATTATTGCCATAAATTGAATCCATTTTTAATACTGATTTTTCTGCTTCAAATATAATACATTTTTTGTATTCTTTTATTGATTCCTTATTTTTATCAATTCCATAAGCATTCATTGAAAGTTTATGTTTATATGTTATCTTATGTATAAAAGATGTATAAGGTACATATTTTCTACCAAACATTTCTACTTGTCTCTTGTCTAAATTTCTCTCCCTTATGCCGACCAGTCTTCCCAACTGGTCTCTATGTGGGTATAATTATTGAATTATTTTCAATATTAAATTTGATACCATATTTATCCATAGTTTCCGCTGATATATTTTCATGAATCCATTCGATAGGTTTATAATTGACAAAAGTATTAAGTATGCTTTCGTCGTATTGTGGCAATTGTTCATTAAAATCTATTTCTTTTTTAACAGGTTTTCTTATAGGAACTTCTTTTTTCTTAGGTCTACCAAATCCTTTTTGAAAATTCATACTTAAATTAAAATAATCTTCAATAAATTCAATTGATTCTGCAAATGTTAAATCCATTACCTCTTGAACCAATGTTATTATATCAAAACTACCACAATTTGTATAACAATGAAAAATTAAAGAATCTTTATATAATTCGCATTTCCATGATTCACCACCATGACATAACGATGTATTTAAGACCATTTTTTCATTTGTTTCCATTTGTTCATTAAATTCTCCACCTAAATACAAAACTAAATCAACTATCATATCCAATGTAAGTTTATCTTTAAGTTCATTACTATTCAATTAACTCACCATCCTTTACTTATATTATACTAAAATTTTTATTAAAAGTAAATAAAAAGAGATGTAAACATTTACATCTCTTTTTTAATAATATATCTTTTATTATTTTTTCATGCTCATGTTATAAGTTGTTATAAGTTCTTCTACTTCATATCCTTCTAGTGTTTCTTTTTCCATTAATTCTTCAGCTATTGTTGATATTAATTCTTTGTTTTCTTCTACTATTTGTAATGCTTTATTATATGCTTCATCAACTATTTTTTTCATTTCTTCATGTATTTTTTCTTGCATAAATAGATTTCTTTCATCTATTTTCATTTTACCTAATTCACTCATACCATAATCACAAACCATACGTTGTGCTATTGCTGAAACACTTCCTAAATCTCCACTACATCCACTACTTTCATGTCCAAAGAATACCTTTTCACTTACTGCCCCACCAAGAGATACTATCATACTATTTATTAGGTCTTCTTTTGTTCTTATAAATCTATCATCTTCTTCATGATATAAACAGTAACCTAAAGCATCTGCATGTGGTATGATTGTACATTTACTTAATTTCTTATTATTTAATATTTCTGACATCATTAAGTGTCCAACTTCATGATAAGCAGTTATTTTCTTTTCTCTATCTATCATGACAGTAGATTTTCTTTCTAGTCCAGCTATTTGTCTATCTATTGCTCTTAATAACATATCTTGAGTTATTTCATCAGCATCTTCTCTTATTGCTATCATTGCACCTTCTGTTAATATACCTTCCATATCAGCACTAGCCATACCATGTGTTTGACTAGCTATAACTTCTAAATCAACATCATCAGCTAAAGGTCTATCAGTAGCATATAATTTTAATATTTCTAATCTTGTTTTCTTATCAGGGTTAGGTATGTATATATGTCTACTTAATCTACCTTGTCTTTTTAAAGCTGGGTCTAATATGTCACTTCTATTTGTTGCACCTATTACTAATATATCTTCATTATCAGTACTTGCTAATTCAACTAATAATTGATTTAATGTAGCATTATGTTCTTTATTATTTTCTTCTTCTCTTTTTCCACCAACTGCATCTATTTCATCTATAAATATGACGGCAGGTCTATTTTTTCTAGCTTTTTTAAATAAATCTCTCACTCTTAACGCACCAACACCGACATATTTTTCATTAAATTCAGAACCAGCCATTGAATAAAATACTGCATCTGTTTCTCCTGCTATGGCTCTAGCTAATAAAGATTTACCATTACCTGGTTCACCTTCTAACAATACCCCTCTAGGAGGAGTAACTTTAAATTTCTTAAATTTTTCTTTATCATTAAAACCAGCTATTAACTCCATAAGTTCAACTTTAACTTCTTCTAATCCAGCTACATCATCTAAAGTAGTATTAGATTTTTCACCACCATCTGAATCTTCGGCTTGTTTTTTTATTATTTTAGAATTAAATTTAGATGTATCAAAGGTAAAAAATCCTGTATTTATGTTATCATCCTCATCATCCTCATCGTCTTCGTCATCTGTTTTTTTAGGATTTCTTATTTCATCAAATAATCCTTCTATTGATTTCATACTATCTTCTATTTCTTTTCTTTCTTTTTTAATTCTTCTTTCTTCATCTTTTATTGATTGTTCTACTTGAAATATTAATATATCAACATAATTATCTGCAACATCTTCAGCTACTGATAATGCTTTGTCATTAGGTTCTGCCATTTCAAATAATAATTCCCTAGCTTCAAATTTTGTGTCTATTGATTCAACATCTTTTATGCTTAAATCATCAAGGTCTACATCTTCTTTTAATGTACCTTTTAAAGTACAAGGTGAACAAACTAAGTAGTAACCTCTTACACTAGGATAAAATAAAGCACTACCATAAGTAAAAATTATATCCATAAAATAACTTTTTTGTTCTTCTCCATTTTTTCTTATTATAACTTTATTCCTTTTCATAAATATCTCTCCAATCTTTTTATAATTTATTTTACTTATATTATACTAAAAATCTTATTAAAAGTCAAACAATTTTCTGAAAATTTTATTTTATTTAGGTATACTATAATTTCAGTAATCATAATTAATATCCTCCTTAATCTCTCCTTTATCTTATTTACTTATATTATACTATACTTTTTATAAAAAGTAAAGAAATAAAATAAATTTTTCTTACTTATTTTAACAGTTTTATTAAAAGTAAAATAATAAAATTCCCCTACAAGAGGGGAATTTGCTACTATTTATCTTCTCTTCTAATTGATAAGTAATAAAAGAAATCCCCCTAATATCATCGCAATGCCTAATATTAGTTGACCACACATTAAATCTATTATTCCTATAACTATATCAGCACAACCTATAACAATCCAAAATTTATCCACTTTATCACTCCCATTTAACAAACAATAAATAAAATCCTGTTAATAACATTGCAATACCCATCATTATTTCACCATTCATTAAATCTATTATTCCTACAAGTATGTCACATATACCTACAACCCTACAAACCTTATTCATTTTATACTCTCCTATTTAATGACTATTAAAAGAAATCCTAATATTATCATTCCCATACCTAATAGTATTTCGCCACACATTAACTCTATTATTCCTATTCCTATATCTATACCAGCTATAATAAGGGTAGTTTTATCCACTTTACATTCCTCCTTATTGATTTTTATATTCCCTTTCAACTAACCATAACAAGCAATAATTTGCTAAGTCCAATATCGTATCATCAATTTTTTCATCCTTTACTTTTTGTTCAGGTGCATTTGGGTCACATAATGTCATTAATCTATTGTATTTATCGGTAATTCTCACTAGGAAAGATACACTACCAAATTTATCATAAGTGTCAGCAACACTATTACCATAATCGTTATTTTTAGCTTTATATGTTTCTTCTAAGCCATTTAGTATATATTCATATATGTCTAATCTAGGCATTTTAACTGATTTTAAATCACTTATATGTTTAGTTTGTTTTATTAGTTCTACCATATCTTTATTCCATGCAAAAGCATTATCTTCACTAGCTAAATAAAAATCACCGTCATCATCTATATATTCTATAGTATCAACTTTTCCTCTAAATTTCAACATCCTTTCTGTAACACTACACTCTCCATATTTTTCACCTACTTGTAAATTATCCTTTATTCTAACAACATCTCCTATTTTATATTCCATATTAATCTCTCCTTTATCTCATTTACTTATATTATACTACACTTTTTATAAAAAGTAAAGAGATGAAATAAATTTCACCTCTTTATTGCATTAACATTCCTGTACTTACCTTTCCTGCATATCCATATTCTGTTAACCTTCCGAAACTATCCATTTGATATAATAATACAAAATCTGTTCTTCCACTACGGTTTTTATCACAGAATAATATTATATAATTTTTACTTTTATCTAAATAACCTTTCTTATATTCATTTTGTTTATCTGTTCCACCATTTTGACTATTGATTATTTTAAATTTCTTTTGTTTAAATGTTTTTTCAAATTTATTATATTCATAATAAAATGGGTCAATGAAAGCTTTATTTTCAGGGTCTAATTCCCAAGGTCTAACTCTTCTTGCTAATAAAACACTATGGGCAACATCCAATACTTGTTTAGCAAAAGCAAGTTGAGAACCAGTTAAATATGAAACTTTATCAGTACTCTTTAATAACTGCATTGTCATAACTACTCCATATCCATTTTTTCTTCCCCATTTATCAAGTATTTTAGAATTATTAACCATTTCTATCATTGCGCTATCCATATCATCACTCTTAAAAGTATCAACCATTAAATAGTTATACCCTTCAGTCATTCCTAATTTATTAAAAACTTTAGTTATCTTTTCAAAATTAAATTCTTCAACACAAACAAATGTCATTTTACCTTCAAATTTTTCTTTTATAAAATCATTAGCTTTTTCAAATATTTTATATTCTTCATCAGTCAAATCTGCTTCAATTAATTTTTGTCTTGTAATAGTTTTACAATGAAATACGTTACTACATACATAACTAACCATAAGTCTTTTTAAATATATTGATTCAAATTCATTTGATACATACATAACTTTATTTCCACTTTCAACTAATGCCATAGCCACATTGCACAACATAGTAGATTTACCAACCCCTGTTGTTGATGCTATTACATGAATACCTAATCCTCTTGATAAACCTACTAATTCTTTATCTAAATATTTAAATGATTGTATATATCTATCTTCATTTTCCTCAGTCTTCCATGTCATTGCTATATCAAAATGAGAAGTATCACTAATTTCCTTTTCTCTTATTCTTCTTTTTTCTTCATCTGTAAAATGTAAACTTTGTAATTTAAATTCTTGAAATTCAACATCTACTCCAACATCTAATATAATTGACTGCATAAGACTACTAAATTGAGTACAATTTAAATATGGAGCTTCCTCTATTGGTATTATAGTTCTTCCACTTATTTCATATTTTCTTTCCAAGTTAATACCTAAATCAATATATCTTTCTATTAATATCATTTTTTTCAAACTATCAATATATGATTCTATATTCTCTACATTAGCTTTTAAGTTTAATAAATTTTCTATTCTTTCATATCCACCATAATTATTAAAAACTTCAATTAATCCATTACTTCCAACAAATCCACTAACTGATAATTCATCAATTTCTTTTACTTTTTTAGCTAATTCATAAGCTAATGAAAAGAAAAATTTTGTATCATTTAAAGAAAAATATTCTGACCTTAATTCATATTCACTTGTTAATGTTAAATCTTGATATATACAAGATAGTATGGCACATTCAGTATCTAATCTTTCTTTTGAAATTTTCATATTTATCTATCCCCTTTCTTTTTACCATCTATTATTTTAAATATATTATTTGAATTTTTATCTGCATTCCTTCTTTGTCTTTCTAATCTTTCAAATATATCACTATCTTCCTCATATTTTAAATTTATAATTATATCATCATTAGTGTTTATTTCAGTTGTGCCAAAATTTGCCGTATTATCTTTTATTTTATTTCTAATGCAAGCAAATATATAACTTATTTTCCCATATTCATCTTGTATATTTTTTATTTCTAAATATTTCTTAATTTCTTCTTTATTATTTTCTACACAGTTATATATTTGTTCTCTTGTATACTCTTTTTCCAATGCTTTTAATTCATTAACTTTTACTTTAGACACAGATGTATAACCTAATATATCATCTATACTAATAAGAAGTTTTTGCCATAGGCTTTTTAAATATTTATCTTTTTCAAATTCTTCTTTAGAACAATAATATGAGTTTGTTTTTTTATTTGTTTTTTCATTAATTTTTGTTATAACATATGCTTCACTTTTTTCTATTTTATTTTTACAAATCTTACAAGTTACCTTAGCCATATTCATTCTCACCCCTCTTTATAAGTCTAAAATACATTTCTTATTTATATTATACTATGCTTTTTATAAAAAGTAAATAAAAACGACTGAAAAAATCAGTCGTTTTATATCAATTATAAATTTTCTTCTTTTACAGTTACAACTTTTCCATCTTCAGTTTCCACTATATAATAAATTAATTTTTCCTTATTATAATATTCAGCTAATATTTTATAATTTTCCATATTATTCTTCTCCTTTATCTTCATTATAACTAAACACATCATTAAATCTATCTAAATCTAATAAATTATTTCTTTTCAAAACATTCAAAACGGCGATTATTCTGCAACTATTATCATTGCAATTTAAACATAAATCGTCTATTATACATTTACTACAAGAATCATAATCAATTGCATGTGTGACTTTATTGAAAAAATTTGCAAATGCTTTTTTTGAATGTTCTTTTTCTCGGACACAACAATATTCTTCAATTAATTGCTCTTTAGTTTTTCCACTGTTAGCTAATAAATAATTTAATAAATCATCTGCACTATATTCTACCAATTCAAGCATTTCAAAAGAAAAAGTAAGTGGATAATATTTAGAATCAAGTATTTTACAAGTTCTATGTTTTTCATCTACATTTATAACAGTAAATATCATATTTTCAAATTGTTTCATACCATCTAAATAAACAATTCCATCATAACATTCACCTACAATTAAACCACTTTTTAATCTAACTTTATCTCCATTTTTTATTTTCATAATATCATCTCCTAATTATTTTATTATTTATTCTTTATCATAACTACTCACATCTATTATTTCACCACAAACAGGACATCTTAATTCAACAATAGTTATCACATTTGTTGGTGTAACCGTATATACAAAACTTTTATATCCTGTATCACATTTTTTGTAATGTTCGTGTATAAATTCATCTGCTCTTTTCTTTTGTACATCACTTAATGTGACTAAACTATTTCTTTTGTAAAACTCTAATTCTTCTCTTAATCTTGTTAATTCCTCATCTTTAAATTTTTCGTCTTTAACTTCTAAATATGCTTGTCTATAATCTTCTTTATCTTCTTGTAATAGGTTTATTAACGCTTCTAATTCTTTTAACGTATCTTTTATATCTTTCCCTCTAAGAACGGCTTTTCTCCAATTCATAATAATTCCTCCTTATTAACAATAATATGAAAATACTAAACTATCATTTTCCGTTTCAATATTTATTCTTAAATTTCCCTATTCAACGTGTTCTTTTTCACTTTATATAAGCTACTCAAGTTTTTATAACACTCCAAGGGCGTAAATTCGGATTTGAACATCCCTACATATCTATTGCTTTGTTTTTTTATTTCTTATTTACTTATATTATACTATTACTCTTATAGGATTTTTATATATTTTCATAATAATTTAAAATTTCACCTAAGCAATAATCCAATTCTTCCCAATTGTCAACTCTAGTATGAACACTAGATTTTATATTTTTATTATGTGGTGCAGAAAACAATATTGTATATGCAAAAGGATGGTATTTCTTATAATTGTCTAAATTCCCTATATAATCATCTACTAATACATCGGCTGATACAATATGCTTACAATCAGTGTTTACAAATTTATCAAAATATTTATCTATTTCATATTTTCTTAATAATTCTATTTTCTTTTCAAAAGTATTTTCTTCTTCAGTAGCAGAAACCAATATAAAATGTACACCTTTATTGTGATATTTTTCTAAGACATCTTTTATAATTTCACTTTTTATTTTCATCTCAAGTATAATGTTGGAGTCTTCTAATAATTGGAATAATCCATGTGTAAACTTTGTTCTATCTATTTTCCAATCGGTTACATCATTTTCAACAGTAAAATTTGTTCCATATTTCTCATTATATTTATCTACTAAAGTTGGTATAAAATTTATAAGAACATCATCATTATCTAAAGCTACAGTTAATTCCATATTCTCACCCCACTAATCAAATTTTTCCATTTCATAATCTAACAACATGAATTTTTCATTTGTAAGTTGTGGTAAATTCTTAATCCAATTACGTAATTCAGTCCATGTTAATAATAGTAATTGTTCTTTTGTAAATAATTCAACTTCTTCTTTACTATAATATCTTCTTATTGTCATTAATTCACTATCATCAATAGTCCAATTATTTGGAATATTTTTTGCATATACTTTCAATCTAAATCCACCTATGGTATTAAATTTTATATATGTTCCCATATGATATACACCATTATCTGTTTCAAAGAATTCTTTAATATGTCCTTCACAACAGAAATCTGTAAAATATCCCATTTCATTTAATGCAATTATGTCGTCTACTATATTATCATCTAATTCAAATACTTTAGTTTCTTTAATTAACACACACATCACTTCGTTACTTAAAACCTATAAAAAGTTATAATTTCCTTTTATTATCCTATTTCAGCGAACCTACTCTAGTAATAATATTTGAAGGACTTAAATTCCCCACTAACGAATGGGTACATATTATGGTTATCTTTTAATGTGATAATCCATAATTCATAAGATTTAAACTGGCATTGAAATCTCTGTCAATATCCAATCCACATTTATCGCATTTATAAATTCTATCTGACAACTTCAAATCTTTTTTAATATTTCCACAATTGCTACATTTTTTACTTGAAGGATACCATCTACTTACTTGTATAAATTCAATACCATTCCATTCACACTTATATTTCATTTGTCTTATAAACTCATACAGACCTAAGTTAGATACTTGTTTGGCTATTGATTTATTCTTCATCATATTAGATATGCTTAAATCTTCCATTACAACTCTGTATGGTTTGGTTTTCACAATATCAGCAGTTGTTTGGTGTAAATGATTCAATCTTATATTTTTAAGTCTTCGATAAATACGTTTAATGTCTTTTTCTAACTTTTTAATATTATTAGTTTTAACGTAACATTCTCCTTTCTTATTCATTTCATATTTTTTACTTACTTGTTTTTGTAATCTTTTTAGTCTTTTTTCTAATTTTCTAACTGTTATTTCTTTATTGATATTTTTATAAACAACACCATCACTACAAATTGCTAAATATTTAATTCCTAAATCTATTCCTATTACTTCATTTGTTAAAGTTTCAATTTTGTTTTCAATATCTAATGCAAAAGTTAAAATCCAACATCTACCATTATAACTAACATGTGGATTTTTAAAGGAAGTTTCTTTAACAAAATCAATGTTATAACTAGATTTATATTTCACTTTACCTATTTTTTCTAAATTAACTCTATTATTTTCATAAAATTTAATTTTATCATATCTACTATAGAAACTTAATTTAGATTTCTTTTTGCTTCTAAATTTAGGCAAATTTGCTTTTTTCTTATAAAAATTAGTATATGCTTTATCTAAGTTTCTAATTGCTTCTTTTAATGTAGCATTAGAAACTTCATTCAACCAAATTTCTTGCTTTTTATATTACGTTAGTATTTTACCTAATTCTGTTGAAGAATATTTCTTTTTATCTTTTTTATACAATTCATTATTTAAATTTAATGCCCAATTATAGATATATCTTTGACAATTAATGTGTTTATAAAATAATAATTCTTGTTGTTTATTTGGATATAATTTAATTGTAAATGATTTTATCATTTTATCACCTTCTTATTATACCATACTAAGATAAGTGATAAAAATCAATAGTATTTTGTAAATTTTTATAACTTATCTTTAACTGTTATTTTCCCCCCTTATTTTTAATCTAAATATTTAGAACTTAAACTTTTCATTCTTCTCATTGGTAGGTTTTTATATTTTTTTAATATTTCTTTATTAGACATTGGTTGTAAATACCATTCACCTAATTCTTCATCTTTTTCAGTTATCATTGTTACATTTCCAACTTTATTGCATTCTACACAATACTTACATAAAAAATAACCATTTATATCACTAACGTATACTAAACATTCTTTGTATTCATGTTTATGATTTGATTTTTTAACTGTTTTATTTTTCTTCTTTTTATATTTTGGTATTTCATTTTCATTATAATTTTTCATTTACTTTCTCTCCTTTATCTTATTTACTTATATTATACTATTGATATTATTAAAAGTCAATAAGTATTTAATAAAAAAAACTGAGAAAATTTTCTCAGTTATATTACTAAACAAAGTAATGCAAACATTATTATTATAATTACTATTATTATAAAAGTAATTGCTTTTGCAATAACATAAATTTGTTGATATAAAAAATCATCATCTGTATTCATATTTATATCTTTTTCTTTACAATAATCTACAATTTCATCTGAGACTTTTTTATATAATTCACTTTCTTCACCATCTTTAAATAGTTTTATGCAGGGCAATAAGAAAAAAAATATTAAATATGATGCAAAACAAATAAAACAAAATATTAATAAAAATTTTGGCATATAAACATCTCCTATTTATTATAATTTTTAATTAATTTTTTATAATGATTGAATAAACTATTTGGGTCTTTTCTCTGTATTTCAACATCATACCAAGGCATTTGTTGCCTTACACGCCAATCTCCTTCTCCTCCTTGATGTACAAATGCTTCTTTACCATGACCAACTTCACTTCCATAATACAAACAAACGTCTCCTCCAAATGAAAATAATATATCAGCACTTCTTTTAAGTTTATTTAAATCACCATTAAAAGTCTGTGAAATTCTTGACATATCGTGATTATCCAAAAAATTTATATCGTATTTAACATCATTTTTTATAACTAAAGGTTCATCGCTATTTATATGATGTTTTATCCACCCCGATTGTTCAAAGTTGAAAGACTTACCTATTGTTTTTCCATAAGCATGACTTATTTCGTACTCATCCCATGCTTCACATACTAAATAAATATTAGGTTTTATACTTTCACACATTCTTCTAAACCAACCCCAAAATTCATGACCATTTACTCCATGATGTTCTATGAATGGTACTGCATCTAATCTAAAACCATCTACTCCTTTACTTAACCAAAATCTTACTACATCTTCTATCATTGCTCTAACTCTAAGATTATTACCATTCAAGGCAGGCATTGAGTAGTCCCATGGTGCATAATAGAACTTCTGATTTCCATAACAATATCTCCATCGAGAATCTTCCTGTTCGTTACTCCAAAAATAGCAATCATTATCTTTAGTTATAGATTCTAAAAATAGTGGATGATTGTAATCTGTATGACAAAATACCATATCTAACAATACTTCTATGTTATTATCATGACATTTTTTTACAAATTTTTCAAAATCTTCCATAGTACCATATTCTCTTTTTATTTTCTTATAATTACTTACATTATACCCATGTGTACTAGGACTTTCATAAAAAGGTGTTAGCCATATACTTGTTATTCCTTCTAGTTCTATTATGTAATCTAATTTATCAGTTAAGTCTTTGAAGTTGTTACAAAATGATGGGAAAAATATTTCGTATATTATTCTTTTTTTATTCATACAATCATCTCCATTTATCTTTATTTACTTATATTATACTATTGCCCTTATTAAAAGTCAACAATTATTTAATAAAAATAGGAAGAAAGTTATCTTCCTATTTTTATTCATTATATTCCTTTCCTTTATTATCTAAATATTTCTGCTACACTAACTGCAAACATAAATAAACATCCAATACACAAAGCACTTACTAATATAGTGCCTAAAACTTGTAACATATCAACATCTCCCTTTTTTATTATTAATCTTCATCATCACAAATAAATACTTGAATAAAACAATTACAATTTTTACATTCATAGGAATACACCATACCATCGTATCCTCTAATTCCTTCATCATATAATGTTTTCTCATCTACTAATTTTAATTCTCCATCACAGTTTATACATCTTTTGTTATTATCCATTCTATCTTCTCCTATTTTGAAATTTTGTATCCTTTATCTACTGTTGTTTATTATTTTCATAGTATTTATAGTATTTACATGAGTATGCTCTATGAACATCGTAATTAATATTATGACCATCTATATAACACAAATTTTTTACACTATAAAAACAATCTTTACAATTTTTAGTATGTGTTAATTCTTTTTCTTCCATAATATCACCACCTATAAATTAGTACTATCATAACTACCAAATGCTTTTACTTTTAAAATCAAATAATCTACTTCTGTCATTTTCATTTTATCTAAATACATAGAATAAAATTTTGTGTTATCACCATCCACTAAATACGTTACTCTCATGTCAGCTATTCTATTTTTATCTTTTAACAATACTTTACCATTTATTTCTACAAATTGATTTCCTTCACTATCCTTATAATAAGTATAATTTAACTTTTGTATATATTTATTATATGCTTTATCCAATGTTGTATCTTTGTTTATATTAGATTTTATATTTTTTACTGTGTTAATAGCATTTACTTTTTCTTCATGTTTTTTGTAACCTACAATACTAGTTACTAAAGTTAAAACTATCAATCCTAACCCTATATATTTTTTTATCTTTTTACTTATTTTCATTTACATCTCTCCTTTAATCACCACTTTCATAAAATTATTTATCATTTGTTTATTTACTTATATTATACTATTGCTATTATTAAAAGTCAATGATTATTGTAAAAAAATAGAAAGAAAATTATTCTTTCTATTTTTACTATTTTATTTTATAACATCTCAATCAATCATTTAACGTCACCTCTTTTAATATTTTATAGCATTTTGCTTATTCATAAAGAAGTGTATTCCAGTTGAACATTCATTCCATCTATTCTCATCAAAATTATCTACTTTTACTATCTCTCCAACTTTATATATAAAATTAATATCATAGTCACTAGGGGTACTTTCTATTTTTTCACCAGTATCAATCTTTTCTATATCTAATACTTTAGCTTTATCACATCTACATTTAAGAGTTGTAGCACTATTTCTTTTGCTATCCTCCATTATTAGTAATTTAACAATATACTTTCCAACTTTCTTATACCCTATAAAACTACCTTCTTCAGGACAAGCTAAATTATATCCTATAGTATACATATTTGTTTTAACATTATTTAAATTTGCATTATTTAAATTAGAGCTATATAAATTAGCATTATATAAACTAGCACCACTTAAATTAGCATTATATAAACTAGCACCACTTAAACTAGCACTATTTAAATTAGCACCACTTAAATCAACACCTCTTAAATTAGCACATCTTAAATCGGCACTATTTAAATCGGCACTATTTAAATTAGCACATCTTAAATCAATATTATATAAATTAGCATATCTTAAATCAGCACCTCTTAAATTAGCACATTCTCCACCTTCACCATTTAACCATAATTTATGATTTTCTAATATTTTATCTAATTTTTCTTTTTCCATTTAACATCTCTCCTTTTATTAATTTATTTAATTATATTATACTATTGCCATCATTAAAAGTCAATTAATTTTCATAAAAAACTTTATATAATTTATATGTCTCATATAAATCACGCTTACTAATTGTTTCCATAGGGCTATGCATGGATGCCGTAGGTACACCAACATCCATTGTTTCCATTCCTCTTATTCCAAAGAACATAGCAACTGTTCCTCCACCACCTTCAGATACTTTAGTTGTATCAACTTGATATTTTACATCATTATCAACACATAAACCTTTAATATATTCTCTCATTTCTATACTTGCATCATTTCCTCGTTTTAATCCAGTAAATGGAACTAAGGCAACACCATTACCACATATTGCTTTAGCACTATCCTCAAAATGGCTACTATAATTACTATCGAATCCACCAGTTACATCTGCACTAATTACTTTTGTATTTCTCATAAACTCTCTAGTCAATAATGTATGTCCATTTGCTAAAGTAAGGAATATATCATCTATAAATTGAGTTTCAGCACCACTCATTTGTCCACTTCCAGTTTCTTCATAAGCAGTAAATAAAGCTATCTTTGTTCTTTTATTAGGTTTACTAGTTAATATAGCTTCTAATTCAGCATAAGCGCAACTTTTATCATCATGTCCATAACCTAATAATAAATCTTTATCTAATCCCATTTCTAAAGTTCTAAAATAAGGTACAAAACTTAAATCAGCTAACTCAAAATTCTCTTTTGTTATTCCATATTCTTTTTCTAACATTTTAAATAATTCTTCTTTATTTCCATTAATCATTCTTACTAATAATTTATCATAAGACAAGTCTTTCACTTCTTTTCTACCTCTTAAATGAGGCAATAAACTAGTTATAGAAAATAAATATCCTTTTTCTCCAGTATTTATATATTTGATTTCATTATCTACTTTTATTTTCCCAACTATCACAAAAGGTCTATCTAACCATAATTGTGGTATTATTCCTCCATATGGTTGTGTTTTTATAAATGTTCCATCATCATTAGATACAAATGGTTCACCTACTATAACATCTAATCTAGGACTATCAATATGACTTACTATTAAATTAGCACCTTCTGATATATCTTCACCTACTTCTACTAAAGCTATCAATTTATCTCTAAATTCAAATATTAACTTATCTCCTACATTAAAGTGTTTATAATTATAAGTTTTATATCCCACATCTTCTGCTTTATCTTTTATATATTTTAATACTTGTGTTTCATGTAAGCCTTCTTCTAATAAATATTTATATTCATCTATAAAATTATCCTCTTCATTATTATCTTGTGCCTTATATAATTCTTCTAATAAAACATCTAATACATCTCTATCTTTTTCTTCATCAATTATTTCTTTTAAGGTATCATATTTTATATCAGGAAGCCATTTTGAATACATAACATTATCTCTAAATATTATTTTTGTTCTTGATTTTTTAGCTATAATAGATTTTGTGTTTAATTCATAAATCTTTTTCCATTGAGTTGGCAATTCTCTTCCATTCGACCAATAATAACCCAATTCTTCTAATGATATTAATACTTGCTCAATAACTTCTTTATCATCATTAACTTCTATTATAACTTGTTTATCATTTTTTTTACTTAATTCCTCTATTAAACTTGTTATCCTTCTTATACTCATTTAACATCTCTCCTTCTTCTTATTTATTATTCTCTATTCTATCTTTAGACATATTAAAATAATCCTTATCCAATTCTATACCTATAAAATTCCTATTAGTCTTTAAACAAGCAACTCCTGTACTACCACTTCCCATTGTAAAGTCCAATACTAAATCATCTTCATTAGTATAAGTCTTAATTAAATATTCTAATAATTCAACAGGTTTTTGAGTAGGATGGACACCACCTCTTCTCACCTTATTAAATTCAATTAATGTTATTGGATTTTTATATTCATATGTTTTTTTATATTCTTTTCCTTTACCCATACATTTAAAATCAGCATATGCACCTGCTTGAATATTGTTGCCACCACTTTTTATAGGTTTTTCTCTTTTAATCATTTGTGGATAATATATTGTCTTTTCTCCATTTTTCGTAAATACACATATATCTTCAGTTTGTTGCATAGGTCTATATTTCGCATTTCCCATACCACTAGGTATTTTCTTATTCCAATCCCATCTATATTTAAATCCCTTTAAATTACTACATATTAAATTACTTGTAAATGGTTCATTCCCAAATAAACATATAGCCCCATTAGGTTTTATCAACTTATTTATTCTTTCCCACATTTCATTAAATGGAATTACACTATCCCATTTACATGTAGTAGTTCCGATTTCAACCATACGGAGGGTCAGTAAGTATACAATCTACTTGTATATCATGTTCTATTAAATAATCCATTACTTCTAAACAATCTCCATTAAATAGAACACAATTAGAGTCTCCGTATGAATTGAAATCACCTCCTTTAACTAAATCATTTAAATCTATCATATTAAATAATCACCTATCCTTTTCTTTATTATCTTATTTACTTATATTATACTATTATTCTTATTAAAAGTCAATAATTATTTAATAAAAAATAGGAAGAAATTTATTCTTCCTATTTTATTTACTTTATCTATTTTCTTTTAGTGAACTACACATAAATTAAAGTCTATGTGTTTCCTAGGTAAAGTTACTATTGTAACTAATTTACTAGGCTCGTAAGGTCGTTCCAACCTCTTATTTTTTCACTTGCAAATCTTCTAAACATATCACTTGGTTTTCGTTTATAAGTTTAGAAGACAATTTAGCAACTTTATACTTTCTTCATCCCATAAGCTTTATCTTGTGGAGTTTTCTTTTATTAAATCTTTCATTTCTTCTATACATAATTCTAATGCTTCGGCATTATCTTGTATTGCTTCATCTAATGTTCTTTGTACTCCTTCTGAATCAGTACCTAATGCTTTATTCATAATCAATATAGCCTTATCTCTTAATCCTAATTCAGCACATTCTCCACCTAATTTAACTACATCTTCTTTTATTTCATCTATATCTCTATACTTTTCTGTAAACTCTCCTATTGTAGCTTGTTTTCTTTCTGTTGTTATATTATCTTCACCAAAACCTTTTATTGCTCTTTCTACTTCTGTCCATACTTTCTTAGCACTATCTTTTTCATTTTTTTCTAATTCTATTTCTAATGGCATTCTTACATATTTATTAGTTTTGTTTTTACCAAAAGAAGTTTTACATTCATCAGTTACTAAAAATCTGTGAACTTTTCCTTCATCATCATATCTTTTATCTATAAACCAAACGTAATCCATTTCTTTTTTTAGTATATCTAAAATTCTTTTATTAGATTGTGGTTCATATCTTAAATAACTATGTCCTTTATTATCAGTTAATTCTTCTACAGTAGCATGGCAAGTCCATACAATATTCCAACCAGCAGATTTTATAGGGTCAAATATTTCATCAAAATATCTAGTTACTAAACCATAAGCACCATTCCATTTTTTTACTTCATCCATAAATTGTTTACCTGCTCTTGATAGTATATATGATTCTATATACGAACCAACTTTAGTAGCAGTATCGACAATCAATGTTGAATATCCTAATTCTTCAATACTTTTTGGGTCAGATAAAACTTTTGACATTTCTTTTAAATCTTTAAATGATGCAACTTCTATTTCATTTGCACAAAGACAAGCTTTTGCACCATATTCAGTAGCTAACATTAAATGTTTCCCTTCAAACATACCACTAACCAATGATGTTTTTCCACCATCAGGTAAAGAATAAACTAAATAAGAATATGAACGTGGGTCTATACTTACTTTTTTCTCTTTATTTTCTTGAGTTCTTTTTTTAATATCATTTAAATTTAGTGCCATTATACATCTCTCCTTTTTATTAACTTATTTACTTATATTATACTATCACTCTTATTAAAAGTCAATATTTATTTTTAAATTTTATATTTCAAACATAATTTCTAATTCTAACATTTTATTCATTCTCAAAAGATAACCTAACGCATAGTCACCCATTTCAACCTCTCTCAAATTATCTTTTTCATTTTTTATATATTCCCTTAAGTTATACATATTGATATAATATAATTTATCTACTTCTGATAAGTAGTAAAACATTACATCACACTTTGTTTTCTCAAAGCAACCTTTCGTTCCATAATGCTTATTACTTGTATATTCATATACTATATTTTTAGAAAGATGTGCTTGAGTATCAGTTTTTACTTCTATCTTTAATAAATCACCATTTTTACAAATCAATATGAAGTCGACATCGTTATCTCTCCAAAATTTATCATCTCTAACATCTATTATATCTTGTGTAAAATTTTCTTTTTGTAAGTATTCTATTGTTTTTATCTCTCCTATTTCACCAGTTTTAAGGTCTATTATAAATTTATCGTTATTCCCCATAATCTCTCTCCATTATCCTATAAAAATAGAGATAGGAAATCAATCAGCTATCTCTATTTTTATTTTATATTATACTATTTTTATACTAGAATGGTAAATCTGTTGAAGTCTTTTTACCAAATCCTTTATGTGCAGTAAAATCTTTTGGTTGGTCTTGTTTAAGTTCTTCTAGTTTTCTTTCGTATTCTTCTACACCTTTGCTATATAATTCTAAGTTAAATGCATTATCACCTTCATATTCTTCTTCTTCAAGTGGGAAACCACCTATTGCTCTTATTTCTCTTACAACTTTTGTAGAAGGTGTAAATTCAACTTTTTTACCAAATCCTCTTTTACTAGTTGGTGTTTCTTCTTCAACTGCAACTACTTTTACTGTTGGTACTATTGAAGTTGATACAACTACATTTTCTTCAAATTCACTTTCTACGAAATCTTTAGCACCTTCAAATTCGTCATCACTATTAAAATCTTCTTTTTTCATTACTATTTCAAATTTATCAACTGCTACACTTTCTTCTCTATCTCCCCATGCATTTCTATATTCAGGAACAGTTAATTCAAATTTTATATATTCCCCATCACTATCTTCTAATATAACTGGAACTTTACTTACTACACCTATTAATTCACCTTCTAAATAAGGTTCTTTAGCATCTGTTTCTTTTGCTCTATTTACAAAGTTCACAGATAATCTAAAGTTTGAATTTAATTGACCATCTCTCATATAATGATTCATTGAAATTTTAATACCTTTATTAGCATATACAAAATCACATTCTTCTAAGCTACCTACTGTTGTTGCTTCATCTTTTTCAGGTTTTGCATCACTACTCATTCTTTTATTTGTTACTGTACTATCCAAAGATTTATATTCATCTCTTATAGTTTTAAGTGCTTGATAAGATTTATTTGCACTACCTGTTGATGTAAATTCATTTGCAAATATAGTTAAGTCAACTTCTTGATTTTCAGCAATTCTTAATTTTAATTGTCCCATCATCCAATTTTTTCTAGTTTCTTTGTTTACACCTAACATTATATTTTTACTTATTAAATAACCACCACATTTTACTCTATTACATTCTAAAGCCATTATACATCTCTCCTTTTTATTTTTATTTATTTATTATTTTAATTATATTATACTATTACTCTTATTAAAAGTCAATATCTTAATAGAAAAACATTTTTGAAAAAAAACTATTAACCATTTCTTCATCTATAAATTCTACTAGTTTATTGTCATCATCTTTATAAGTATGTATTTTCATTACTTTTTCATTATTTTCATCATATCCTAATGTTACTACATAGCTATTCTTACCATTGTATCCTATTTTAACTACATTCTTACTTCTTATTGGTATAAATTTACCATCATATATAGTTATTGCTCTAGGTTCTCTCATGTACATCAACTCCTATTTATCATATATTTTAAAATCATCTGATACTACTTGAAAATACTTACCATCTAGTTTCATAGAACTATTATTTAGCATTTTACAAAGTTCATTTGCATATTCTTCATCTACTCCCATACAAAATAATTCATCAGGTTTCATTTTATACAAGTCTCTAACTAAAATTTTCATTTTCCATCAACCCCTAATTCTTTTAAAATTTTATTTTCTAATTCATTAGTTGTCATTTCTAGTATCCCATTTATCAAGTGACCGAACATTCTAGTTTTTTCTAATTCTATTATTTCTACTGAAACATCATTACCTTTTCTAATAAATATTACTTTACAATCTTTTTCAGCTATCACACAATAACGTTTCAGTGCTTGTTACAATTTCAGAACAAGCTTCCCTATTCATCGTATCCTCTTTCCTTTTTACAAAGTACTCAAGTTTGTATGATACTCCCAGGGCGTAAATTCGGAACTGAACTTTCCTATTTATTTCTTATTTACTTATATTATACTACTACTCTTATTAAAAGTCAATAATTATTTTAAAAAAATTATTCAACATTTGTATCGTCTATTCCTTCCTTATCAAATCTTATATATTCTCTGCCTTTCCAGGTCGCAAACCTAAATCCATATTCACCTTGTTTATTTGTGCTTATCTCAAAATAGCTTATAGTTATTACTTTACCTATTAATTCATCTTTATGTTCCCAATAATATTTTCTTTCACTATCATTAAATCCTGAACCAACATAATTAGTATAAATTTTATCGTTATATTTAAATTGAACTTCAATTTTACCTAAAGTGCCAACTAATCTTCCTTCTCCTTCTATTATATCTGTTACTAATACATCTCCATCTTGAAACTTTTTAACCTTCATTATTGTTTTAGGTCGTTTACCAAATTCATATTTACCATTTAAATCATTCAACATTAAACCTTCTAATTGTTGACTTACAACTTCATTTAACTTACTATATATCTCATCAATATCTTTAGTAATACCAAATTTAGGAACAAGTCTTATAAACTCATTTCCCTTTCCAATTTTTTCTTCCATAAGTTTTAATCTTTCTGTATATGTCATGTTGCATTTACCCTTGTGATAATCTTCTATTGGTGTCATATCAAACACAACAAATTCTAAGCCTTCCTTATTATCTGATTTACTATTTACAATAGTTGTTGTTAATCTAAAGTTTTCATCGGAAGGTATATTGTCATAATTAATTCTGATAAGTTCACCATCTATGAAATAACCATCCAATTTCAATTCTTCTAATGCTTTATTTATTTGATTTAACCCTTCTACTACTTTACCTTGTCTTGACTTATGAAGTATTCTATTGTTTTCAATCATAGCACTATTTCTAACTCCATCAAGTTTTAAACTCATAGATACTTCATTCTTAAGTTTACCTTCAAATTTACTTGCTAACATTACTTGATGTTGTTGTATTAAATTAGGTATAGCTTTATTAACTCCTTTTACATCCATTCCTATTTTCAATGATTTTGTAAATAAACCTATACAGAATTCCTTATTAGTATCAGTTTGTTTATCGCAAAATTCTCTTACAATAGCAATATCTATATCTCTACCACTATTATGTGCTTTTAAGTATTCCATAACCTCTCTAATTGTATCTAATTTAAGTTTATCATCTTTTAATGGTATATTTTTATTTATTTTTTTCTTACTTAATCCAGTGACTATATCACTATCTAATAAAAACTTCAAACATTCTATAAATAATTCATTATCTTTATTCCATCTAACTATTTTAATTTTGTCATTTTTACCACTAATTTTAGTTATTAAATTAAATATTTCCACAACTTCTTTTAAATTTTCCATATCTTCTCTCCTTATCTATCTATTATTGATTATACTAAAATTCTTATCAAAAGTCAATGTTCTTTAAAAAATTTATATTTTTCTTTTTAAGTTATATACAGAATATACATTTGCTTTTATATTCATATTGTTTAATAAACCTTTAATTTGTTTTTCACTTAATTCAATTCCAGTTTTAAGTTCAAAGTTTTTGATTTTATCTGCAACATAAGAATTATATAAAGAAGTAGTTGATATTCCTTCAACATCTATTCTTCTTAATATTCTATTTATTTTATCTCTACCTGCATTTTCTTTAATTCTATCTAATCCATCATTATTGAATTTATTTTTTCTATTTTTCCATAAGTATGGATTACTTTCATTATAGTAGTAGTAATCATAGTTACTTTTTTCTTTAACATACATTTTATATCCACGTTCTTTAGATGCTTTATCAATTATTCCCATAGTATAATCATCTAAAACTATTTTTTTATCTTCTAATTTTATTTCATTTTTTTCAACATTAATATTATCCATTTTTATATTAATGATTTCTTCACCTTTTAATCCATTTCTTAATAATAGTACTATAGCTTTATCTAAATAGTTTTCAAATACATTAACGCCCATTATAACTTCTTCATAAGGGATATATCTTAATGTTCCATTTTCTATATCTAATAAGTCATTTTTATTTATATCTCTATATACTTTATTTCCTATAAATATTAAATATTTTTTTAATAAACTCCATTTAACTGCTAATGTATTATATTTTCTACAGTCTAAAGAAGATAACATGTTTATACAGTCTTCTTTATTCCAATCTTCTATTGTTCTATTTATTGTTGTTTCATGTGCTTCTATATTTTTGAATAATGTAACATATGATTTTCTAGTACTTTCACTCATTTCTTTTTCTTTTAAAAATCTACTTATATTAGTTTCCATAACATCTCTTCTCCTTTTTATTAATTATTTGCCTTTTGTTTGGTCATATTTCTAATATCATAAACATTTTTTGTAATACCAAATTCATATTTTAAATAATCCCTTAGTTCACTTTGAGTTAAATTTCTTTCTATTTTATGTTGATGTTCAATTACTTTATCAACTACATAACTAAGGGTAAGGTTGCTTAATATGATAGTGTTATCATTTAATTCCTCTTTTATTTTTTGAAGTCTACCTCTCATGCCACTTATTTTTAAATGTGATAATCCATCATTAGTCCATTTGGTTCTTCTAGTCTTAAATAAATATTCACTATCCATATTGTATACTATTATTTTTTCATAACTCCCTAGTGCCACATATTCTTTTTCTTCTGTTGCTCTTTTAACTAGATACATTGTATAGTCATCTATTCTCTTATTATATATCATATTTCTTCTAAAATCAATATCTTTTACTTTTAATTTTACTAAATCTTCTGCTTCAAATTTCATTCCTATACCATTTCTAGCTAAGAATAATAATGCTTTATCAGAATAGTTTTCTAATTTGCTAACTAATTTTATTAAGTCTTCTTTATAGATATATCTTTTTTCTTCATACTCCTTATTAACTTCTATGACTTTATTTAAGTCTTTTTTTGTAATTAAATTTATGTTTTTATTTCCTATGAAGTCATAATACTTTTTTAATAAACTCCATCTGCTATTGATAGAATTGTATGTGCCTTTATCTATACAATGATTAAGTAATAATATAAATTCCTCTTTAGTTTCAATATCTTCTATGTTTTTATTCAATACTTTTTCTAATTCTATCATTTTTGCAAATAGACTTTCATACATGTTATATGTATTTTCATTATTAATTGTTGTTAAAAATATTTCTCTATACTTCATATATATCACTCCTTTTATATTTTATCTATATTATAGACAAAATTTAGAAGAATATACAAAATAGATAATATTTTTTATTTTTTTATCTTATTTACTTATATTATACTATTACTCTTATTAAAAGTCAATAAAAAAATGAGAAGAAATTAATCTTCTCATTTAAAACTTATAAATCAAATATATTTATTTTTCCCATAGATTCTTGTATGTCTTTACGTTGTTGTATATAGTACTTTTCACTCGTTTTTGAGCTCGAATGTCCAAGCGTATCTTTTATTTCTTGTAAAGTGATATTTGGATTTTCTCCCATTTTTGTACCTATTGTATGTCTTACATTATGAAAATGAACCCTAGGAACTCCAGCTATGTCGCAACAGTCATACCAAACATTTCTTATACCCTGTTCAGTTAATTTTTCACCATTTCTATTTGTAAATAAATATTCTCTATTTGGATTATATAATACTAATTTTTTTATAAGTTCAGCAACTTCATTATTACAATTTGTACTACGACCAATATGACCTTTATTACCTTTAGAACGTACCATTATTTTATTATTATCTTCTAATTTTAAATCTTCTATTTTTATTCTGCTCATTTCTCCAATTCTTAATGCAGTTGAAAATACTAATTTTACAATTACTTTATTTCTTAAATTTATATAATTGCCATGACAGTTAAATTCTTCTTTATCTGTTGCTTGTAATATTGCTTTTATAATATCATCACTAAATGCTTTATCTCCTTTATAATCATTTTCCCCTTTTTCATTAACTTTAGGAAATCTATATAGATAATTATCATTTAATAATCCTTCATTAACTAAGAAATTATAAAAACTACTCATTTGTTTTATTTTTTTATTTATTGTTGCTATTGATATATTCTCTTCATCTTTTTGTTTATCTACCCATTTAAACCAAAATTCCTTATCCATACCAACAAACTCATTAACTTCATTTATTTTTTCATCTTTGACAAATTTTTGTAGTGTACTAACATAACTTTTAATTGTAGCTTCACTTTTGTTTAATAAATTTAAATATTTCACATATTTAAAAATGCAATTATCCATACTCATATTTTTATCTAACATATAAACCACTCCTTTATTTATTTATATAATAATTGTAACATAAAGTTTATATAATGTCAATCATTATTTGAAAATTCTTTTTACTTTTATATTCCTTTCTTTACAATAAGGGCAATATGATATTTCGATTTTATAAATTTTATCTTCGGTATATAATTTATAATATGTTTTATCTTTTGCTATATAAGTTATTAGACAATCTTTACATCTTCTTATATTAAACATTCAATCACCCACTCCTTAATTATTTATTTTATACTTATATTATACTATTGATATTATATAAAGTCAATAGAATTCATAAAAAAACTAGAGAAAATTTTCTCTAGTCATTTTACTTTAACAAATCTTCATTCTCATATATGTTTCCCACAACTTCAACATCACCAAAATACATAGTTTCAGTGCTTGAAAACAAGCTTCCCTATTCAACATATCCTCTTTCACCTAATGGCTACTTGAGTTTGTGTGATACTCCCAGGGCGTAAATTCGGGTTTGAACATCCCTACATATTAATTTTTTATTTTTATTATCTTATTTACTTATATTATACTATTGCTATTATTAAAAGTCAATAAATTTGCACCCATCGTCATAAAATTCACCTATTAATAATTTCCTAAATCTTCTTTTAGATTTTTTATTATTTTCTCAAGAAATGCTAATTCTTTTGTTATATTTTCTCTTTCTACTTTTAATTCACCCATTCTTTTCTTTTTACAACAAATTTCTAATCCAATTTCAGGATTAAAAATATTGAAACTATTATCTATCACTATTACTTCAGGATTATTTATTATCACCACTTTAGCCCATTCTCTATTCGTAATCCAAAACTTATTTAGAAAATCATAAGGACAATCATCATCTATTCTATATATTTCCATCTTATTATTTTTTGCCATAGGCTCTATCATACTTTTACTAAAACAATATGGATTATAATAATCATCAGAATCAAGTTTTATTATATATCTAATATGTTCTTCGTTTCTTGATATTCTTACAATTTTTCCTACTTTACCTAATGTATATTCCATATCACTTATAAACTTACATCCATCATCATAAAAAGTATCAACTAATAAATCCTCTTTTACTCTTATTCTATCTCCAACTTTATATTCTTTCATTTTACCATCTCCTTTTTTAATATAATTCCATTTGTTTATGTTTTATTTTTTTGATTGCCCTATTAAAAATTTGATTTACATTTTGTTTTGATAAATGTAAAATCTTACCCATTTCCTCAAACGTATAACCAGCTAAGAACAATCTTATAATTTGTCCACTTCTTTCACTTATTAAATCAGCATATTTTATTATTTCTTTAACTAAATCTTTTTCTATAATTTTATCTTCCAAATTATAATCATATTCTATTAATTCTAATAATGTTTTACTTTCTTCTTCATGAACAATTTTTCTATCCAAACTATCAACAGTTGCATCTCCTCTTCTTTTCATTGTATTTTTATTTTGATAAAATTTTTTACAACTCCATTTAATAGAATTTTCTATAAAAACAGATTTTCCCATTACTTCATCTAATTTATCTAGGTCTTTTAATAGATTTAATATTATTTCTGATTTCAAATCTTCAAGACCAAAATAATTATTCTTTGCATTGTTATAATAAAACATTCTTGCATATTTATCTATCAGCATTTCATAATCATTTATTATGTTAACCTTTAATTCATTATTCATATACCCCATCTCCATTTATAATTTTTATTTTTCGTTTCAATGCTTATAACAAGCTTTCCTATTCAACGTATCCTCTTTCACCTAATGGTTACTCAAGTTGGTATGATACTCCCAGGGCGTAAATTCGGGTTTGAACATCCCTACATATTAATTTTTTATTTTTATTATCTTATTTACTTATATTATACTATTGCTATTATTAAAAGTCAATAATTATTTAAAAAAATTAAGGAGAAATTTCTCCTTAATCTTCTTCAACAGTAAGTTTTGCATTAGGCATAAAAACTAAAACTAAAAACCAAAACAATCCATTTAATCCGTTACTATCATTTAACATAGGTGCTAGCCAATTTAACCAAGGAATACCATTGACATTTACATTAACTATATCTAGTATCCAAATTATATAAATTGCCATCTTAACTAAGCTAACCAAAGTATTAAATAAACAACATATAAAAATATTTCTATATTTCATTCTCATCCTCTCCCATCTCTTTCAAATATTCTCCAAATTTAATAAAAACTTTCAAATCTCTTAAAGATTCATCGATATAATTAGAAGTTTTTATACTTACTTTTTCTAAGTTTTCATTTTCACATCTTAATTTATCTATTTCATATTCAATTCTATTATTCTTCTCATCAATTAGTTCAGAATAATATACATCAATTATATAGGGAACTCTATAATCAACTCTAATCTTTAACCCTTCTATCTTCCCATTTACAATATGATTTTGTAAATGTTTAATGGCTTCTCTTCCTATTGTAACCTTATTACAACGTTTACTATGAGTCATATTATATAATTTAATGTTAACTATTAATTCATCATAATAACTATATTCCTTCATAATATCACCATCCTAATCAGTAAATTTGAAAGATACTTTCATATCAGCTTTAGTACAACTAGCTTGAGCATTATATTTTTTATTTAATAGATTATATTTTATTGTATATTTGTTACAACCTAAAACTTTACAAGCTATTAAATAATTATCAAATACTTTATGATAACCATCATTATTAAATACAATTACTTCTCTATCTTCTATTTTATTACTTTCATCTTTATAATCATATTCATTAATACTTAATTCTTCTTTATTATTTATTAATTCTTTTCTTAATTTCATTACTAATTGTTGCACTCTTTGTTTACTTATTTCCATTTTACAACCTATTTCCTCATAGTTATAACCATTCATAAGCATTATAACTATATCATATAATCTTTTATCTTTTAAATTTTTTATATAATTTAATATTTCATTTCTATAAATACCTGTAAAATCATCTAATCTTCCAACAGTTCTATCTCTAACTTTTTCGGTATCTTCATCCATACCTTCATTTTCATGAACTTTTCTTTCTCCACCTTTTTGAACATATTTATATAAATCATTATTAACAAAACTTAACATTTTATTTCTAATTGATTTTACAGCCAAAGTACTAAATTTTCCTTTACTTTCATCATAAGTTTTAATGACATTATATAAAGTTATCATTCCAATTTGTTTTAAATCAGCATATACATCATATTCAGATACAGTTGTATAGAAAAATCTTTGTATTACCCAATCCACTAAACTTTCATTTTCTATTAACATTTTTTCTATTCTTATTTCATTTTCAAATTTTTCCATCTTTCATATCCCCCATTCTTTATCATATAATAATTATATTACATTTTTTATCTATTGTCAACAATTATCACCAACTTTATTTTTATTTTTTTACTTTACTCCCTCCATTCAAAATTTATTTTCTTATTCAAAATTTTACTTTTAGCACTTTTTCTTAATCCTTGACATATTTTTCTAATAGAGTTCCTATCAATACCTAATTCTTCACTAGCCATTTGGAGATTATCATAATTTTTATAAAATTTTCCATCTATAAAAGCTATAACACTTCCTTTACTTTTTCTAATTTCATGTTTAATATTAAATTTTTCTTTTAAGTTTTCTCTTATAAATAACATTTTTTTATTTATAATACGATAATTCTTATTTAATATTTCACTTATTTCTTTTCCGTTGTATCCTCTTAGCATATAGCAAAATATTATATAATAATCTCCACCTAAATTTTTTACATATTGCAAATACATTTCAATATATAAAATTGTTTCATCATCATAATCACCTAGCATATCTTCAAGAGTTAACTTTTCATCTTCTTTAGTTTGTATATCTTCATTAAGTGATAAAATATTTTTATTATTTATTGTATATTTTTTATTGATATAGGTTATAATAGAATTATAAATACATTTACTACAATAATAAATAAAAGATTTCTCATTATCTATATTGTCCATAGGTTTATAAGTCTTATATGCTTTTACAATAGCTATTCTACCTTCTTGTAATAAATCATCATAATCATTGCTATAAATGAAATTTGAAAAATGTCTTTTGATATTTGATTTAATCAGATATTCATATTTGATTACAACTTCATTTATATCAATTGCGTTCTCCATTTTTCAATTCCCCCTTTATTACTTTATTTACTTATATTATACTATCATTCTTATTAAAAGTCAATAATAAAAAAAATAAAAAAGGAGAAAATTTTCTCCTTACAAATTTATAAATAAGTTATTTCTAATCCTAAATTTTTAGCTACTCCTATAATCTGATATACTTCTTCATCCCTTTCAGGAAGTACATAAACTTCATCAGCAAAGGTTAATATTTTTAATGAATAATTTATCAACTCATCCTTATCAATGTCCTTAGAAAGCCAACCAACGGCTTTCAATGGACTTATATATAATATATGTTTCCTTCCATTCTTTAAATCATCCCTAATCAATTCTCTAATTAAGGATTCAATTGCTTTTTCTTGTCCTTCCGTATTACTACCAGTAATAAATATAACCTTATAATCATCTAACTTCATTATATCATCCCCTTATAAATTAGTAGTTTTGTATCTAATTAATTTCATTGCCATGTCGTCAAGTTGTTGAAATGATTCTCTTAATGTTTTAGAAAAATATTGTTCTTTACCTAATTCCTTTTCTCCTAATTGAACAGTGCTACCACTAAAATCAGTTTCTTCAAGTTCTTCATTTTCATTTAAACAGTTTACCATTTTATTATATGAAACATCAGTCATAATTAATACTTCTTTATATTGTATTTCAAATACTAATTTCCATTTTCTTTTATCCTCAGTTCCATTTTTATTAATTTTAAGTTTTAGGTAATCACTTACTTTATCTCTTATTGGTAATATTTCTATTAAACTTCTTTCAACAGATTTTTGTATATTATTGTATGTTCTATATATATTACTATCATTTTCCATATTCCTTATTAACCATTTTTCATGAGCTTTAACATGACATACGCCAAACATTATATTAAGTGAATGGTATAGCCATTTATTTTCTTTTTTACTTTGGTTTATTATTATTCTTATTTTTGTTTTAAAACTATTTTCTTTTGCTATTCTTCTTGTGCCTTGATTACCATGTTGTTTATATTCTTCATAACTATCTAATTTTCTATAATCTTTTCTTTCTTTTAAATTTACATTAGTTTCTAATTCTTTTTTCACAATATCTTCTCCCCTTTTTATAATTTATTTTTATTTTTTACTTTTACCTTTTCCTTTTAATTCGGATTCTTTTTCTTTTTCAGCTTTTTTTGATTTCTTAAGTTCTTCAAAATAAGTTGGTAATATTTGTTTCATTTTTTTTCTAAATTCTTTTGCAAAATATTCTTTAATTTCTTTAACTTCTTTTTCTAATTCTGTAGGTATTTCATCGCTTACATCAACTTCATTTAATATACTTAAATGTAATTTTCCAAAGTCATTATTATATCTTGCACTTTCTGCTCTAGTTTCGCTAAATCTAACTAGATATTTATTTGTATATTCTTCGTTGAAACAATATTTGTATGCATCAACTTGTCTGTCAACAAAATTATCTAATTTTTCTTTATCACTTTTTTTCATAATATCTTCTCCCTTTTTATATTTATTATATTTGTTACAATTGATGTTATATTAGTACAGTAGTTATTACTGTTTCAATACTTGTATCAAGCTTCCCCATTCAACGTATCCTCTTTCCTTTTTACAAAGTACTTGAGTTGGTGTGATACTCCAAGGGCGTAAATTCGGACTTGAACGTTCCTACATATTTATTATATTTTAATTTTATTTTTTTTATTTCTTATTTACTTATATTATACTATCATTCTTATTAAAAGTCAAGTATTATTTTTATCTTATTTATTCGTCTACTTAGTTTCAGTGCTTGTTTTAGCATATGTTACATTTGTACGTAATCCATTTTTTAAATATAGAAGACTACTATCATGTTTCAGTGCTTGTTACATTTGTATGGAAAGACTGCTAAAAAGACAATGGAGTTTCAATGCTTTATAACAAACTTCCCTATTCATCGTATCTCTTTTCCCTTTTCAGGTACTAAGATTTGTATGATACTCCAAGGGCGTAAATTCGGAATTGAACTTTCCTACATACCGAACATATCTTGTTAGTGATTATTATTCGGTTTTATTAAATTTAATATTGTGCTAAGTTTATAGAGGCATTTAAGTCTCTATCTATTGTGTGTCCACATTCAGGACAAGTAAAAGTTCTATCTTTCAATTTCAATCTTTCTTTTCCTATTCTTATGTATCCACATTTACTACAAGTTTGTGAACTAGGATACCATCTGTCAGCTACTACTAATTCAATTCCATAGTCATCACATTTATAAGTTAATTGATTTTTGATTTCATTGAATCCTTGTTGTCCTATTGCCTTGCTTAGATGTTTATTTTTCATCATTCCTTTTACATTTAAATCTTCAATAACTATTCTTTGTGGTTTCTTTTCTACTATTTGATGTGTCATTGTATGTCTATAATTATTTCTTATATCTGCAATTCTATGTTGTAATTTTAATATTTGTTTTTCTAATTTGATTATATTATTAGTTTTTATATATTTTTTTCCTTGTCTATTCATTTCATATTTTCTACTCACTTGTCGTTGCATACGTTTTAATTTCTTTTCTAATTTTCTAACATGAGCAGTTTTATTAATGTTTTTATATACTGTGCCGTCACTACAAATTGCTAAATCTTTTATTCCTAAGTCTATTCCCAATGATGTTGGATTCAATTCAGGTTTTTCTTTTATTTCTCTTAAGCCTACACTAATGCTCCAATATATCCCATTATATGTGACTCTAGGATTTACATATTTAATTTTAGGATACATTTCGCTTTCTTCATAAGGTATATAGCCTTTTCTAGCTAATTTGACTTCCCCTATCTTAGGTAACTTTACTGTATTTTTAGTAATTTTAATGCGTTGATAGTGTGGTGCAAAAGCTGGAGTTGTTTTATTTCTACTTTTAAATTTAGGATAGCCAACTTCAGGTCTTTTGAAAAAATTTTTAAATGAAGTGCAAGCATCTGTGTAACCTATAACTAGTGTCATTGAATCACAATCTTTAAGCCATTCATTTCCTTCTTGATTTTTGTAAGCAGTAAAATATTTACTAAGTCCTTTTGATGGTATGAATTTTTCTTTTTTAGGTATGTTTACATCTTCATATCTGCTTTTTTGAAATGCTAAACACCAATTATATACATGTCTTGCACATCCTGCTTGAAAGAACATCTGTTTTTCTTGTTGTTTTGTTGGATATAATCTAACTTTGAATGTTCTAATCTCCATTTTAATTCCCCCATTTATCTTTATTTACTTATATTATACTATCATTCTTATTAAAAGTCAATAATTATTTTTATTTTTTTATCTTTTATTTCTTTTTACTTGTACTCGTTTCCTTACCTCTTAGGTTGAACCACTTCCAGTTTCAATGCTCTGTTTCAGTGCTTGTTATCAAGCTTCCCTATTCATCGTATCCTCTTTCCTTTTTACAAAGTACTCAAGTTTGTATGATACTCCCAGGGCGTAAATTCGGAATTGAACTTTCCTATTTATTTCTTATTTACTTATATTATACTATCATTCTTATTAAATGTCAAATATTTTGTAAAAAAACTGAGAAGAAAATTTTCTTCTCTATATTAAATCATTTCATATAATTCTATGCATATTCTAGAAAGCAATTCATCTATTTCTATTAAGTTTTCACTACAAATAATATCAGTATATTTCATTAAATTAGTAAGAGCATTTAAAACTCCTTTAATTTCTTCTTTTGATTTAAAATTTATTATTCCATTTTTAACTCTATTGTATAAAAATAATAAATAATATTCATCATCACTCTTGAATCCTTTACCATACTTATTTAATGTTTTCTTTATGGCATCCTCTAGCATTTCACTTTCAACTAAGTTTAAATTATATTTCATAATCCCCACATCCTTTTTATTTTTTTATTTTATTTACTTATATTATACTATTACTCTTATTTATTGTCAAGTATTTTTAAAAAAACTGAGAAGAAATTTTTTCTTCTCCTAAATCAATTATTTGTTAAAATGTCTTAATTAAGAATACTACCATTATTACTACTCCTATTACCCCTAAAATTGCTCCCATTTTGCTAAATTTAATTTGTTCTTCCATTGCCATTATTAATCTTTCTTTGTCCTCTTGTACTGTAAATCCATCTTTTCTCATTTCCTCTATAAGCGTATCTATATTGGCTGAGTATTCATTGTAATATGCTCTATCTCTAATGTAATTTAGAATAGGTAAAAAAGCTAAACAAATACCAAATACTTCTAATGCTCTACTTATTAATAATAATAAATTCATAAAATACCTCCAATTTAAAGTCCTTAAGACTATTTATTTTTTTTATTTTGTTTTTTTATATTTATTATACTATTATTATATCATGTAGTTTATGTTATGTCAAGCATTTTTGAAAAAACTGAGAAGAAAATTTTTCTTCTCTTATAAACTTAGATTTAATAAATTAACTTGTTCTATTATTTCTTTATTATCAGATAAAAAAACTTTTTTTCTTCTATCGTACAATACTACATGACTACCACATTTCTTGCAACTAGCACCTTTGAAGGCTTGCTTTTTGCTTTCTGTCAATTTACTAACAGTTCCTATTATTCCATCTTTTGGACAGATTACAAAATATTTATCATTTCTTTCTTCATATTTCAATTTTACTTTCAGACTATCAGATATTTCTAAATACTTACAAACTTCTTTCCATCTATCATCATGATTACAATTATCATCGTGTAATTCATTAGCTATATAATGTGCTAATTCATGTTTTAATACGTATTCAAGTTTTTCATTTGTTGCATTTCTAAAAAATGATTTAGATATTTGCATGTCACAAGGGACTATTTTTTTAGAGTTTCTTGTAAGATAAAATCTATAACAAGCAACTTTCTTTTTAAATCTTCCATTAAGATTTATATCTTTTTCAAATAATGGTATTTCATTTCCTGTTTTCTTATTAAACATTTCTATGTTTTCATTTAAAAATACTCTTACTTCATTAACATTTTTTATTCTTCTTTCCATTCTTCATTCCCCCTAAAATATTTTTATTATTTATTTCTTTTATACTTATATTATATACTAGATTTTATCTATTGTCAAGTATTTTTGTAAAAACTGAGAAGAAAAAATCTTCTCTATTCAACTTCAACTTCTATTTTTTTAAAAAATTCTATCATTTCTTTTTCGTATTTATTGAAAAGTCTGACTGCTTTTTTATCTGCTATTTTTTCACATTCAATATTTCTATAGTGTTCCATTTGCATCTCACCAATTAACCAAGTATTTTTTTCATATTCCTTTTCACATTCAAAATATAATTTATTATATCCATGTTTATCAAGCGACCTATTAAGTGTTATCATATGCCCTATTTCATGCAGTATAGATATCATACAATACATTTGATAAAAATTCATTTCATATTTTTTCATTATGTAATTGTAATTAAAACCATAATGCTTTAAATAATCCATAAAATATTCATGTTGTCTAATTATACTTTCTCTTTCGGTATAAACATTTTCAGGAACATATAACAAACTATATCTATCAACTTTTTCTTGTCCTCCACATGCAAAAGATTTTTTTGAAAACTTTTGTATACAATAAGGTATTCCTTTTTTCAATTCTTTTTTCTCTATGAAAAAATCAAATATTGAATTCATAAAATCATCTGTAATATCAATATATTTTCTTTTTATTGAACCACTTTCAAGTTTCATTTTTTAATTCCCCCTTTATACTATATATTATATATTAAGTTTTATATATTGTCAAGCATTTTTGTAAAAAAACTGAGAAGAAAATTTCTTCTCTTTTAAAAAAATTTTTCTTTAATAAAATCTTTTATTTCAATTAGAATTACTCCTAATAATCCTATTGTTAATATTAAGGTTACAATTGCCAAGCATACTAATATAATATCCATACAAATATTCATCATACATAACCACTTCCTATTTATATAAAATTAATTTCAGCTTTTAGGTCTTTCCACATATCCAATTGGTAAGCAACATTATCATATAATCTTCCACTTTCCATTTCATCATTTGAATATACGCAAATTTTGTTTTCTAGTTTATATGCAACCAAGTCACATCTTTTTTCTAAGTATTCAACTAGCATTTTAAAAGTATGTTCATCTTTACATTTTATTTCCATTATATACATAACAACAACTCCCTTTTATTTATTATTTACTTATATTGTACTATTACTCTTATTAAAAGTCAATAGTTATTTTTTATTTTTTTAAAGAAATTTTCTTTATAGTATTATTCTTACTTTTCATGTATTCTACTTGCTCTTTATTATCTATTATATGCAATTCTCCGTGACATTTATGACAATGGCAATTAAGAATCCAATTTTCAAAAGTGCTTTTTCTTAATTTGTTTCGACGATATTCATAACCACATTTTTGACATTTACCAATATATCTTTCTTCTATCTTAGGCTTAGCAGTAGAATAAGTTGCATCTGATATGCCTAATGCTCTACAATATTGTTTAAATACTTTATCATGACCATGATTATCTTGTTTATATACATTAACTATAAAGTGTACACATTCATGTCTTATGGTATGAATAATATCTTCATCATGATAATCATTTAAAAGATTTTTTGCAATTTTAATTCCAAGTGGTTTTATTGTAATTCCTTTTTTGTCTTTGTAATTCTAAATTCAAATTTGCCTTTTGCTACTGTCATTCTAGGTGATATTGCTATTGGACAATTTTCTAATTCCTTTGTTGTTTCATATATGTCTTTTCCTAATACCTTTCTAGTATGTTCTGCAAAATCATTTACTTCTTTTTGTATTCTTTCTAAATTCCATTCCATTTTCATTTCCCCTTTTCATTTTATTTATACTATTATTATATCACATACTTTATCTGTTGTCAAGTACTATTTTTAAAAACTGGGAAGAAATTTTTCTCTTCCCTTAATGAGTTTTCGCACAAAAGTAGGCTACCTATACAATATTCCAATTTGATTACATTACATTTTTTTAATCATATAGTGCATAATTTTTCTTTTCCCTTTTTTCTTTCTTTTTAAATCATATCCATATTTTTTTAATATTTTTTCTAAAGCAGGTAATCCTATTAATCTATTTCTATTGTCTCTTAAGTTATTTTTAACAATTATATCATTAATAATAACATCTCTAGTAATCCATTTATTAAGTAAACTCTCTTCAATAGAAAAATCAATTTTTACATGTTTATGTTTTCTATGAATAACTCCAAGATGACAATGTATACATAATGTTTTATATTTATAAAACAAATGTTTTCCTAATACTTTTTCTTCTATATTTTTCAACTCTAATTCTGTATAATTATCTATTGTTTTATATTCTTCTAATCCTAATTCAACTAAAGTATCTTCTATCATATTAGCAAATGGATAAATATGATGAACTTGTAGATTTTCAATTCCACCGCATTGTTCACATTTATTTTTTTTAACTAATTTTACAAATTTATGCCAAATTTTTATTCTTATATAATTATTTAATGTTTGTTCTTTTTTCATCATTTAATATTCCTTTCTATTTTCCATTATAAATATACATTTTGTAGAAATTATCCCAAATTTGATAGTATTCTTCAGAATATTGAAGTTGTCTCAATCTACTTTCCTTCATAAGTATAGCATATTCAACATTGAATCCATTTCTAGATTTTATTTTTTCATCAATAGTTTTTTTATTTTTATTTTGTCTTTTTAGTGCCAAAGATTTTCTAATTTCATATATATCATTTTTAATTATATCCACATCGAAACCATTTAAATAGTTCTTCTTAATGTATTCTATGTCTTTAGTTAGAAAAATTTGAAATGCTTCATAAGTATATTTATATCCTAATTCACAAGTCAATTCAAAACTTAATTCTTTATCAAAGTCTTTCAATTTTTGAATATTACATTTTATATTTTCCTTTCTGTTGCCATATACTAAATCATTTCTACTTGTAATACCATATTTCTCACATATTCTATTTTCAATATCTATTACTTTTCTTAATTGTATAGAATTTGTATTAAGATACACTTCATTATTTTCTAAATCTACTGCAATTTTTACTTTATACCATTTTATTAAATTGTCTTTTTTTTCAAGTTTATTTAGAGCAGATAGAAAATTTGAATATAAGGCAGAATTTTCAACAGAGAAAAAATCTTTTTTAACTATATCTTTATCGTTTAAAATAGGATATTGATAATTAATATTCTTTTTTTCATTTGGATAAAATATTTCTACTAGAGCCATACTAGTTAGCCAATTGTCAAATGTTTTTACACAATATGTTTCATCTTTAAAATTGCAATAACCTATAATTGAATTTAATAAGGCTTGTTTCATTAGAAAACTCATGCTTTTTTCATCCTCCTTAATATCATATACTTTCCTTTTAGCACTATCAAATTCTATTCCATTGCTTCCCATAAGCGTATAATATACTCTATTTCCTATTTTATTTTTTTCTATTGTACATACTTTGGAAAGTTTATTGATTAAAGTTTTTTCTTTTTTTCTAAAATTATTATAATTGTAATCACAAAGTTCACAAAGTTCTTTTGATGTATAAGTTCCATCTTGTAATATTACTTCCATATCATCAACTCCTTTTGTCCCCCTAACAGTTCTATGTATGTATTATATTATATATATATTATAGAATTGTTTGGGGGACATTATTTATATACATAATACTACAATCTTTATTAAAAGTCAATAATAAAAATAAAAAAAAGAAAGGCTATTTAAACCTTTCTTTTATATAAATTAAATATTAAACATTAAATCACCTAAGCATAAAAGAAAATCTTTTTCTAATTCCCAATTATCACATATTAAAACAGTCTTATTTTTATTTTCATATCCATATTCATTTTTTGTATGTCCTTCATATCCTTTTTCACAATATAACCAAGTTATCAATTCACCATCTATTCCTTTATAAGTTGAACTATGTGCTACTACTGTTTCTAAATAAGTTGTTTCATGTAAAAAATCTTCATTTTTTAAATCTTCTTCTGTTAATTTATCTTTTGCAATTTCTAAAACAAATATATCATTTACATTTTCTATATCTTCATCTTTATAACCCAAAGTCACTGTTGCTTCATAACTATCATCTAATTCTTTTATCTCTACATCAATCTTATCCATATCAATATCTTTAGTAGAATTTAAATATAGTCTTTCTTTATCATTCAATTCATTATATTGTGGTTCATATTCTTCTAAATTTCTTTCAATTTCATTTTGTATATTTTCTTTTAACAATCCTTCAGCTTGTTCTATTTTATTAGAACATCCTATCATAGATATACCCATTAGACCTCCTAAAATCAATCCTAAACCCTTTCTAAATACCTTCATGATAAATTCCTCCTTTAACTTTTTTAAGTTTGTTTAAATCCATTATATCCCATTATTGAACAGAATATACAACTGAGGATATTAAATATCCTCTTTATTTGTTTTATCGGGTAGACAAATTATAACTAATAGTGCGAAAAATCCAAAGAAAAATCCTAGTATTAACCAAGCTATAGTACTTCTACCTTTTTCAGTAGCAATAAGACAACATCCAATTGCAAATAAAATACTCCAAATTAATATAGCCATAATTTCAACTCCTTTTTAAATTTTTATTTTTAGTTTTATATTTTATATTTTGTGTTACTAACTGAGGAGAAATATTTCTCCTCTTTATATTATAGATATTGATTGTATTCTTTTTCGATTTCTTTTCTTTCATTATATTCTTTTTGTTTTATTTCTTTTTCTTTTATTTCAGCTTCTTCTTTTATTTTATTTTCTTCCTTTTCAAATTTATTTAATTCATTTTTAAGTTCTTCAGCTACGAATTTAATACCTTCTATTTGTTTTGTTAAATCTTCTATTTTATCTTTTTTTCTTGATAATTTTTTACGTTTTTCAAAAGCTTTTATTGTATCTAATAAATGAAAATAGCTATCATATAAATTATCATAATCAAATTCTTCTTTTAATTTTTCTATTTTTACTTTTTCATTATTATATAAGTCAACATAAAATTTATTATTTTCTTTTGTAATATCTTTTACTTTAGCAAATAATTCTTTACCTTTATTTTCACAAAATGATTTTATTTTTTTTAGATTTTCACCCATTGTTATATAATAATTGATGTTATCAGTTGTACTCATTAAACTACTACATTGTATTACTTCACCTTTAGAATCTATTGTTACATTAAATTTATTCCATATACTTTCACTATCTTCTATTATAAATGATAAGTCAAGTAAATTTTCATTTAAATTATTCCAACTACTTCTCATATCTCTAATTTCAAAACCATTTAATTTATTCATAAATACCTCCAGTTTAAAGTCCTTTCGGACTATTTATTTTTTATACTATTATTATATACTAGTTTATATATAATGTCAAGTAAAAACCTAAAAATAAATTTAAGATTTTCATAACTGAGGATATTAAATATCCTCTTTAAATTAATATGTTATTAAATTCAATTCTTCCATTTCATTTAATAAATCATCATCACATACATCTTCGCAATAACCATTTTCATATTTAAATAAATTTATCTCATCGCTTAAAGCATTTACTTCTACATAATATATTTCATCATTTAATTCAACTTCTACTGATTTAGAACATTCTAAGAATAATTCTAAAAATTCTTCTTCATAATCAAATTTTAAATACATCCATTCAGAATATCCTGTTCTTACATCTCCGTGCCCACAATGAACTCTAAATCCAACTATATATTCATCTTCTTTAGTATCATGATAAGTTCTAAAATCAATATGATTAATTAATGGTGCATTCCAATTATAAGTATTATCGGCAGTTATTTCTTCTATCCAACCTTCATCAAGTCCTATTTCTAAATAATCATCAATATAATATTCATAATCAGTTTCTTCTTCTTTATCCCATATAATACCATTAATAACTTCATAAGGTTCTAAAACATTTAATATATTCATTATATCAACTGTCAATTCATTTTCTTTTATGTCATAAGTTCCTTCTAAGCATTTTTTTACATCTTCTATTATTGTTCTTCCAAACATATAAACCTCCAAGTTTAAAGTCTTAAAGACTATTTATTTTTTTATTTATACTTATATTATATAGTATAGTTTATATCATGTCAACTATTTTTAAAAAAAATATTTTAAATTTTTTATTTTGTTTTTATTGATTGTTACTAACTGAGAATATTTAATATTCTCTTTACAAATATAAATCAAATAAATCTTGTTTTGCTTCTTCATATGTTCCATAACTGCAACCATTTACTAATTTACCAACTGTACCAAAATTATCACTAATTTTATTTTCTCTATAAATATAATATCTATTGTCTATCCAATGTCTTTCAATATAGAATATACCTTTTTTACTTTCATATGTTTTCATTTAAATTCAACTCCTTTTATTTATTATTTATACTATATATTATATATTAGTTTATATGATATGTCAATATAATATTAAAAAAATATAGAGAAAAAATTCTCTATATTTTTCTTAAATCTATGCTATTAGTTATAAATCCTTAAACCTTACTAAGGTTTTAGGATTTTTCATTAGACATCAAATCCAATAAATCAATTCCTTTTTCAAATTCATTTATATGATTATTTATTAATACATTTTGTGTATATAATCCGTTACCCTTCGCAAGGGTAATGAAAATTTCATTTCTTTTTAAATTTATGCCAATTGTTGTAAATCAGTTTTATTTATTTCTATTTTTAAAATTTTACTTAATGCCATTATTCCTTTAGGAGTTATTTTAAGATTACTATAATTATGACCTTCTTTCTCTCCAACAATTACCTTAAACCACGTTTTATCAACTTCAGAATATGGCAACCAATTTTTACCTTGCTTGAATATAATTCTATTTTCATTTAATGTTTTATTAAATTGTTGCGCTGATTTAAATTTAAATAATTTCGCAACTTGAGTTGATGTATATAATCCATTGCTATTCATAAAATCATCATACCAATTTGCTTTTGGAGTTAAATTTTCAATTAATTCATCTTTTTTCTCTAATGTCTTTTGGGCTATCATTAATGCTTTTGCCATAATTTCAGCATCATTGTCATCTTTAGATAATGGAATATAGCCTCCAGTTCTAGCTATCTGAGGAAGGACTTCATTAGTAATCCATTTTCTAAATTGTCTACATTTATCAGTCTTCGCTTCTAACATAAAATCATACAATTGTTCTTCAGTTATATATTGTGTGTCACCCTGACACACACAAGATATTTCAGCATTTTTAATTACTTTATCTATTCTTGATTTGTATGGTGATATATATTCTTTGCCAGTTGAATTTTTTCTTTTATTGATATAGCCTAGAGCCATTCCAGTTGAATAAATTTCAAATAGAGGTTTACCATTATCATTAATAATTTCCACTTTATTATTTTCAAAATTTAATATCATATTTTCATTCATATTACCAACTCCTTTTATTCTTATTTGATTATATTATACTTATGCCTTTATTAAAAGTCAATAAAAACCTAAAAATAAATTTTAGGTTTTCGTAACTGAGGATTAATTAAAATCCTCTTATTTTACTTTATGTCCATTTATGCTATAAGTATGAGTTTTGCCTTTATTATCAATTCCTTTTACTACTATTTTATATGTTCTGTATTCCTTTAAGTCTTTTTCTATTCTTGTTCCGTGTAATTTATTTGCTACTTGTTTTACTATTTTTTTAGTTTTAGAACTATTTAAATTACTTCTAAATCTAACTACATATTCTTTTTTATTCATTTTTAAGTTATAACTTGTAATTCCTAAATATTTTAATACTTCTTTGTTTTCTCTTTTTTCTATGCTGTCAAGTGTTATGTAAGTTCTTCCTTTTGTTCCTTGAATTACTTTAGCATTAATTGTTACTGCATTTCCTAAAACCATTAAACCTATTAAACCTACCATAGTAATTTTTTTAATTAATTTTTTCATAAAAACAACACTCCTTTTTATTTTTTTATTCACCTTTTGGGTGATAACTGAGGATTATAAAATCCTCTTAAAGTAAAAATTGAAATTCATTTTATTGATGTCATCATGTATCATGTCATCGTTGACTTTTACCCACTCATCGGATACACTGCTTAACAAATCCTCTATGCCTTCATTGAAATAGCTTAAATAAAAATTGTCAAATTTAATTGCGTTCATATCCAACTCTCTATCCTCTGAAAACATATTATTTTTTGCTTCTACCGTTAATAGTAACATATAACCAACTCCCTTTTATTTATTTATTATATTTATATTATATACTAGCTTATATATAATGTCAACTGAAAACTTAAAAATAAATTTTAAATTTTCTCACTGAGGATATTATTAAATATCCTCTTAATACCATTTCCCATATCTGCTTTCATATTCAACTAATGTTATTACATTAAAATCAATCTCTGAATCTACTTCTGATATTTCAACTATATAAGGTTTTCTATTGATAAAAACTTTTGTATCTGAAACATATTTTATATTATCTAAAACCTTTTTTAAATTTTGTTTATTAAGTTTATCTAATACATTATCATATATTCCTAATGTGTATCCTTCACTTTTTATTTTATTTATTATAACCTCTTTATTTTTCATTTTAAAATCCTCCTAATTAATTTTTATACTATAATTATATCATAGTACTTATCTATTGTCAAGCGAAAACTTAAAAATAATTTTTATTTTTTTAGCTTTCCATAACTGAGGATTATAATTAATCCTCCAAAGATATTAATATTTGTTTAAATACATTGTTATTGCTTAAATCTTTTATTATATTTCTTAAATCATTATTTTTCTTACTATCTCTAATTATTAATTCTATGTCTTCTTCTATGTAATCTATACTATCATAAACATATTCTTCGTAGTCACATTCCATATAGCTTACTAGTTCTCCATTGTCATTATAATGAAATAAATCTTCATTAGAATTAAAATTACCATTTTCAATTTTATCTGCTATTTCTAATGGCTCTAAATCTTCCATTAATTCGTTGAATTCTTCCATCTCATGAACTATTAACCAATCTAAATAAAAACTATTATAACTTATAACTTCAACAAGTTCTAATAAATCAGTATAATTACCTCTATCTTCTAAGTTATTTCTTAAAGATTCAAATCTGTTCATAATAACAACTCCCTTATTTATTTTTTATTTATCTTTATACTATGTATTATATACTAGGCTTTATTTATTGTCAAGTGAAAATTTAAAAATAAATTTTAAATTTTCATAACTGAGAACTATTATATATTATAATAATCCTCCATATTAGATAATACTTTAAAGCTATCTAATTTTAATAATTCTATTTCATGTCTATATTTTTTATATTCCTTTTCTGTCATATGGGTATTAAATTTTCTTTCCCATCTTCTAACCATATAATTAGTTAGTACTTCATCTGAGTAGATATCTCTCATATATATTAATTGTCCTTCAGTTGGATTTTGTACTTCTAGTAAACAATCATTCCACATATTATCAATCTCCTTTATTTTTTATTTATTTATTATACTTATATTATATACTGGTGACTATGTATTGTCAAGCGTGTAAATAAAAAAAATCCATATATTTTTTTCATATATGGATTTTAAGTATTTTATTTAAAATAATAACTCATATTACTTACAATTAAATCAGTAACATATAATAAACCTTCTTTAGTTATGTAGATACCTTTAAGATTATTATTTATACTTTCATATGTAAATAAATTTTTCTTTTTATTCTTATCTGTTAGTCTTTCACTTGTTTTAAATTGCTTTTGTTTTACCATAAATTTATTAAATAATGTTATCCCTATTTTCTTATGATAAAATTCATATTTATTAAATAAATCTATATATTCTTTTTTACTCATAGTTACATTATCATCTAAACTATTTAAATAAGTTTTAAACTTATCTAAATTAGTTATATTAATTACTGTCACATCATTATTTTTAGTAGTTAAAGTTTTAGAACTTTTATTTAAATCATCAATTTTATTAGATAAGCCTTCTATCATTTTTAATAATTCATTTATTGTTTTATTTTGTTCTTCTATTTTATTAAGTAGTTCTGTATTGTTTATTGTTGATATTTCATTATTAGAATTTCCATTTAAAATTATGTCAAGCATTTTACTTCTTATTTCTTGTGCTATTTTACTATCTCTTAATAACATTGCTATATTTAAAAAACATCTTTTATTTACTAAATAATTATTTCTATTATTAAATTTTCTATTATCTATTTCAAAACCTCCTCTAAATGTTTTACCGAACATGTTGTTCGGTAAAAAATCTCTTGTGTCTTTAGGAGATAAGATTAATAAACCATTTTTAATTAATTCTTCTTTATATCTTTTAACTGTCATTCTAATACAATCATAATCAACTTCAAAATATTTAGCCACTCTATCAAGTGTCTCATATTCCGTATTACTAATTGTAGTTATAGTTTTATATTTATTCATTATATCTAAACTTCTATTATTGTTTAATATTTCTTGTCTTAATTTCTCTTTTTCTAAAATATCATTTAATACCATTATTACCAACTCCTTTTATATTTTTTACTTATATTAAACTTATAGTTTTATTAAAAGTCAATGAAAATTCATAAAAATATTTAATTCTCCATAAATATTTTATAGAAATATAAACTCATATTTAAATTTAATTCTTGTCAAATTTTGTCGATAAATACTAAATAAAAACCCAAAGCTAAATTTAATTTTAACTTTGGGATAACTGAGGATTAATATAATCCTCTATAAATAATACTTGTAATTAATTTTACTGTTTATTATATTACCAACTCCCTATTGTAATAATTCTAACAATTTATTTAAACCATCATCTGTTATTTTACTGTATTTATAATATCTATACATATAATTATTATCTCTAGCATATTGTGTTTCAATTTCATTTTTATCTAACCAATTTATTTTTTTAAGTTTATTCATTAAGTATTCTAAACTAATGTTGTTGTTAAGGTTATTATTTAATATTTTTAATGCTTGTCTATATGTGTATCCTTCATTTGTTTTTCTTCTCTTTTTTTCTTCTGTCGTTCTATTAATCATTTTAGATATTTGTTGCATTAATTTTAATATGTCATTATCTATGATATAATCTACCATTTTAGGATTCCATGTATAAACGTTTGTTATGCTTGCTCTGCATAAACCGTTTTTAATAAATTCATTTTCAAATTTATCATTATGTATAAATCTAGTTTTTTATTTATTAATTTATTTTCACCATACCCTTTTATTTCTAATGCTTCAAAGAAAATTTTTGTAAACAATTTCTTTGAAGGTAATTGTTTTATTAAATCTATTGTTGATAAATAATTTTCTATTCTTTCATTTTCTAATTCTATTTTATCAATTTCCTTTTGTTTTTCAGCACCATATTCTTCTTTTAGTTCACCGAATAATTTTGTATTTAAAACTCTATCTTCTTCTGTATTTGAAAATATAGATTTATAAAATGTTTCAGCTAATATTTTTTCTTTTGAATTTACAATTTCTCTCATAGTAAAATAATCATCAACTAATTTATCATGTATTTCCCAGGCTAAATCTGTATCCATTATTTTTATAAGTTTTGCATATCCTCTTTCAGATAATAGATAAATATTTTTAGCTTTGCTTATTTGCATTTTACTATAATTTAAAGAAACTAATAAATTGTTATCGATGTTATCGATATCTTTTAAATCTATAAAATCTATATTTTTTTTAAATCTTTTGATATTTTTATTAAGTGCTTCTCTAACATGAATCATTTTCATACCATGTATTTCAGATATAACTTTATCAGTTAAACATCTTTTTCCTTCACCAAAACCACCTTCTATTACTGGTATTTTAACTCCCATAAAATCTTGTGTACCATTAATTATGATATTATTCATATTTACCAACTCCTTTATATATTTGATTATATTATACTTAATATATTATTAAAAGTCAATAAATACTCATAAAAATATTTAATTTTCCATAAAAAATATACTATTTTAAGCTATTTAAATGGATTCTAAGATAGTTATAATTACTTAATGGATAAACTATTCATTAAGTTATAAACTCATATTTAAATTTAATTCTCGTCAATTCTATTAATTATAGGCATAAAAAAAATCCTCTACCATAATAGTAGAGGATTAATATTAATTAGTTTCTAATAATAAAGTTCCTTCTGATTTTATTTTGTTACTTCCATAAGTATTTCTTATAGAATTCATATTTCTTCCTTATTTATTTCTTTAAATACTTCTTTATTTTCCTCTCTATCAGGGTGAAACTTCATAGCGTTTCAGTGCTTATTAACAAGCTTCCCTATTCATCGTGTTCTCTTTCGTTTTAAACTACTCAAGTTTTTACAACACTCCAAGGGCGTAAATTCGGAATTGAACTTTCCTACATGTTATTTTTTTATTTTTTATTTTATTTACCTATATTATACTGCTATTATTATTAAAAGTCAATAAATATTTTCATTTTTTTATTTAATTCTCATAAAACTTTTTAACTTTCAGCAATAACTGAGGATTAATTAAAATCCTCTATTTGGGAAAGATAGACTTCTACAGCCTATTATTCTTCCCTTATCATCTCTTACAGATTCGTTTACTAAAGCTAAATCAGTTCTAGTTTTGCAAGCATTAGCAACCATAGCAGATACAATAAGGATAGTATCAGCTTGTTGTGGAGGTAATCCTATAACATCACCAAAAGTATTGTCAGTTATAGGAATTTCTATACCATCAGCAATTATACTTCCTGCATCAGTAGTAGTTTGTGATACTCTTATTAGAGTTCCGGAAGCTGGTATGGTAAGTATAATATTATTATCACTATCCATTATATTAATATCATGAGGCGTACAATTTATTAATTTTTTCATAATATAAAACCCTCCTAAATATTCTCATTTTTTTATTTAATTCCTATGAAAGTTTTTAACTTTCAGTAACTGAAAAAGGAATTTAATTTTCCTTTTTCTCGCACATATTTTAGGATACATAAGCTACTTGCTCTACTATAAAATTTCTCTTTTCTAACTCATGAGTTATTTTTTCGCTTTCATTTTTTAGTTTTTTTCTAGCTAAATCATAGAAGTCCCAAAAATACATTAAATTTATATCTATTCTATAACCACTTATTATTATTACTTGGTCTTCATATTCTAACTGTAAATCAGCACTTAAATAATCTTCTTCATTAACATATATCGCAACTCTTATATTATCATTATCTTTTTTATCTATCATGTTTATAGCTTTTTCAATACTATTATATCTTATTTTTTTCATAATATAAAACCCTCCTAAAATTTTATTTATTAACTATATTATAGCATTTTAGCTATATAAAGTCAATAAAATATTTAATTCTCATGAAAGTTTTTAACTTCCATGTAACAGAGGATTATAATTAATCCTCTATAAATAGTATTTGTAATTAATTATGCTATTCACATAGCAACTTTCAGCAACTTTATATGCATTTAAGCTTCTGCTTATATGCACTCCAAAAGTTCTATTTGCTATTTTAACTGCTTTTGTTAGACTTATTAATTCTTGTTCAACTGCATAGTTTAAACAAGGATATAATGCAATAATTGCACGTCTATTGCTTTCAGCTCTAACTATTTTTCCATTTACAACGAATTTTTTATTCATATAAGACCCTCCTAAATATTTCCATTTTTTTATTTAATTTTCATGAAAGTTTTTAGCTTTCATGTTACAGAGGATTTTAATTAATCCTCCACGAATATTTCTAAGATATCATCTTTAAAATCCCACGCTTCAAGATGCTTATAGCTTACATTATGTTCTTTTGCTTCTTCTCCAATGTCTAAATCAGATATTCCTTTTATGGTATATCTATTTACTAAGTCTTTAAATCCTTCAGTTACTTTAAATTCATATCTTTTCATAATACAAAACCCTCCTAAATATTTTCATTTTTTTATTTAATTTTCATTTATATTATATACCAGTTTTTATATAAAGTCAATATATAATATAAAAAAATCCAAAGTTAGGTTTAAATTTAACTTTGGAATAACTGAAAAAGGAACTAATAAGTTAAAATTCCTTTTTCTTTATAACTTGCCATTTTAAAACCTAAGTTTTCATTTAATGTTTCTATATTGTCTAATATGAAAATCTTATCGTCATGATTCAAATATGATATATTATATTCTTTTTCATTGTTTACAGTCCATGATAAAATTATATTTTGTTCTTCCATAGCATTTAATAGAATATTAATATTGTTATAATCCTTTTCCTCTGCATAGAAAACTTTTAAGTCTATTTTGTTTATTTCAATTTCTTTTTTCATATATAAAACCCTCCTAAATATTTTCATTTTTTAAACTAATTTTCACAAAAGTTTTTAACTTTTGATAACTGAGGATTATAATTAATCCTCTATTATTTCTTCATATTCTGCAATTGTAACTTCATTGTATATTTCATTTACCATATACTCAAAAGCTAACCAACTTAAATTATTTGCGTTTACTTCAAAATCATCACTTAAATTTTCTTTTGTGCTATTGTATATTTCAAATATTTCTTCCATATGTTTAATGAAGAAACATTTTGTTTCATTAAAGTATATTAATTCTCCTATCATACCACTTGCACACCCATATTGAATTACTTCCTCTAAAAATGTTATTGGATTTTCATAATCATCAATATGATTAAGAATTATATCAATAACATTATCCTTTAATTCGCTTTCTCCATACATATTTTCTAAAAAAGTATTTAATTTCATAAAAACCCTCCTAAATATTTTCATTTTTTTAATTAATTCTCATGAAAGTATTTAACTTTCACGATTACAGAGGATTAATTTAATCCTCTAAGCTATACGCCATACACATGTTAAAATCTTTATCCTTATATTGTTCTGAAAAATCAATAACTATGAATTCGCCATTATTGCTTTTATGTTTATACCATTTTGTACCAGTTAATCCATTTAGCCATGATTTTTTACCTTTGACATCACCTTCTAACATTTCAAATACTACTTCATTATTATTATATCTAATACCTTTTCTCTTGCTTATATCTTTTGTTAATTTTACATATTTTTCATTTTCCATATTTAACAATTCATGAGCTTTTTCTAAGCTAACATATCCAGTTAAAACTAATTTAGATATACTTTCTCTTAATTCTATCATACCTTGTTTTTTAGTTATTTTTTTCATAATATAAACCCTCCTAAAATTTTATTTATTAACTATATTATAGTATAACCACTATATAAAGTCAATAAATATTTTAATTATTACAAAAGTTTTTAACTTTTGTTACTGAAGAAGGATTTTATTTTCCTTCTTCTACTTCTTTATTGAATAAAGATTTTATTTTTTTAGAGAACTTTTTATCTTTTGTCACGTCATAAAATTTGAATTCATTGTAAAAAGTATATTCTTTTAACGCTTCAAGGTGTGAATTAATCGCTTGAGTAGTAGAACTTGTATCATAATTGCAATTATCAACAATTATTTTACTTTCAAGCGTATCAATTATCATTATTATATTTTCATGATACATTAGATAGTAACTATCACCAACTTTATTCATTTTATGATTACCTATTTTCATTTTAATGTTACCTTCCATTATTCCTTTAAATAATTTTTCACTGTATTTTCTCATATAAAACCCTCCTAAAATTCATTTATTAACTATATAATAACATAGTGTTTATATAAAGTCAATAAATATTTTAATTATTACCAAAAGTTTTTAACTTTTGGATAACTGAAGAAGGAATTTATTTTCCTTCTTCTTTTCTAAATCTGAACTCAAATATATTTTCTTTTCTATGTCCTTTGATTAAATCAATCTCACTTTCGCCTTGTTGGTCTGTATTGTGGATTAAATTATATACTAAAAATCCAACTCTTGTATCACCTTCATATTGAAAATAAACTAAATCGTTTTTAAAGTCAACTCTAATTTTATTTATCCATATATTTTCATTTATTTTTTTTTCTCTTTTAATCATGTCAATTATTTTATCCATATTTCTTAATAATTCTTCTCTCATTTTTCTTCTATTCATATCATACCCTCCTAAATTTTATTTATTAACTTTATTGTAGTATAACTATTATATAAAGTCAATAAAAATTTTAATTATTACAAAAGTTTTTAACTTTTGTTACTGAAGAAGGAAAAATCCTTCTTCTTATAAGTTTTCAACTTCTATATTTATAATTGTATTTCCATTGCAAGTTATTAAAAATCCTACTTTACTTTTAAAGGATTTTACGAAAAGTCCTTGAAAAAAGTCACCTTTACAGTATGAACTTTTAGGGCTATACCCTAAGATATTCATAAAAGGTATAATTTTTTTTTCACCTTTTGCAATATTTATTTCTTTTATTTCCTCTTCACTAAATATTTTTTCTTTTAATTCATAATTATTCATAATATAAACCCTCCTAAAATTTTAATTCATGAAAGCATTTTTAGCTTTCAGCAACTGAAGAAGGAAAAATCCTTCTTCTTATAATGTATCTAAAAAGTTATTAACAATTGATATTTCTTTATCGTTTAATAATATTTCAGTATGGCAATATTTAGAATTAATGTAACTATTTTCAAAATGTATATTGTTTTCATGAAGAAAATCTATTAATAACATAGTGTCCTTTCTATTTAGTTCTATATTATAATATTTTTTCATAATAAAAATCCTCCTAAAATTTTATTTCAGTAATTTAAAATTACTGTTACTGAAGAAGAGAATTAAATCTCTTCTTCTTCTTCTTCCATTGTTTCAACTTCATTATATATTTCACTTACCATATACTCAAAAGCTAACCAGCTTAAATTATTTGCGTTTACTTCAAAATCATCACTTAAATTGTCTTTAAGTTGGTTGTAAATGTCGAATATTTCTTCCATATGTTTAATGAAGAAACATTTTGTTTCATTATAGTATATTAATTCAGGTACTGTACCACTAATACAACCATAATTCATAATGTCTTCTAAAAATCCTTTTGGTTCTTCATAGTCTTCTATATGGTCTAAAAGGATATCAATAACATTATCCTTTAATTCGCTTTCTCCATATAAATTATTTAGCATATTTGTTAATTTTTTCATATAAAACCCTCCTAAAATTTATAAATTTTATTTCAGTAACTCAAAATTTATATTTGAGTTACTGTTACTGAAAAAGTATAGATTTTATAAAATCCCTTGTTTTTCTTATATTTTTTATTCTTCAATACTAAAATTTTTAATCTCAAGTCCAAAATTTTCTTGTCCCTTTTTATTTGTGTATTTTCTTATTTTAGCTCTGAAACTTATTTTTTGTCCTTCTTGAATATTTTCTTTAAACATTTTTTTAGTAACGTTGCTTATCATATCGCATAAGCAGTGACAGCATATAAAATCATTATCTTTATATATATTGTTGATAAGTGCTATTTTTCTGCACCCTCTTTTTTCTATTTTGTTGAAAGTTCCTTTGAATTCTACAATTGATTCATTGTATTTTTCAAGTCCTTTTCTATATTCATATCTCCCACTTTTACTATTTACATACATTTACAAAACCTCCCTTTTTTAAAACAAGAGATTTTATAAACTCTATACCTTTTCCGATTAACTGAAAAAGGATAAAATCCTTTTTCCGTTTTTAGGAGGAGGGAACATATTCAATTATATAATAGGATTTTTACCATTGCACTTCATACGCCCTTGTAACTGTTCAATGGCTGTTGGATAATAAAATCCAACTTTTGATTATTATCTTATAACCTTTTGAGTACTTTTCAGGAGTTCCGACTTAAAAAGTATGTTTTCGTAAGTACTTATTAATCGTCGATTAACAGTTTACCTATATAACCTTTGGTAATAGGGTTTTTACCAAAAGCACCTTTTAAGTTTTTCCTCTTGTCAGTTGCTTAAAAGTTTTAAGATAATGCTTAGCTCTAAAAAATGCTAAGCTTCTATTATATACCTTATGCGTATAGCTTAAGGATTTTTTTTATTACTTTTTCTTTAATTGTATCATGTCTTTTATTCAATGTCAACTGCTTTTTTAAAAATCTTTTAAAACTTTTTAAGTAGTTCCTAAGTTGCTTTATTAACTTAATTGTAGTAGTTCTTTTATTCAATGTCAACTATTTTTTAAAAGTTTTTTAAATTTTTTTTAAGTAGCTCTTAAACTGCTTTCCTAAGTTGCTTTTGTTTTATTATCTTAATTATATCAGGTCTTTTATCTAATGTCAAGTACTTTTTTAAAACTTTTTAAAACTTTTTTAACTGCCTTTCCTAAGTTGCTTTTGTTTTATTAACATAATTGTAGCATCACTTTATTGATTGTCAACTATTTTTTTATGTTTTTTTATGTTTTTTGTATACATTAAACAATATACAAAATACAATATTCATTATAATGTATACAATATATCTATATTCTTTTTAGTATCAGTTCTAAAATCATTTTTCTATTTTATTTTTTTTCTACTGTTGCCGTATGACGTGATATAAGGCGTTTTAAAGACTTTTAAGATAGTTAGTGGATAATTAATCAATTAGATAATATATTCTCTTATATTGTCTTCTATTGCCTTATATTGATATATGAAAAAAAATAGAAAAACTTTTGAATAATTGTTGACATTAGATAATATTATGCTAACATTAAGATAATAAATAAATAAAGGAGATTGATAAGCATGAAAAAATATAGTATAGAAATAAAGGGCAATATATGGACAAAGGAATTAATTGTTAATATATGCAAGGAAAAGAGACTATTTAAATATAATGTAACAGAATTATTAAGTGGATTAAAATACTGTATACAATTGAATGATTTAAGCTTTTGGAACTATCATTATTTTAAAAAACTTAAAAAAATAGAAGAAAAAAAATAGTAGACCCTTCTACTATTTTTTTATTGTATATATGAATAACTGTTCATATGTTTAATTGTATACAATATGTAATATAATGTATCATGTATACAATATAATATATTATGTATAATGTATTAAATATCTTGTATGTAATATTATGTATATTGTATCTTGTATGTAATATATAATATACTGTATGTAATATTATGTATATTGTATTATATTAGTTTACTTGTTAACTATTATCATATTGATAATAAATAATACTTGACAAATAAACAAGTGTTCTGCAATCGAACGTAGCATACTTTATGGTGTTTGTCAACAGTTAATTTTGTCTGAAAAGTTTAGTATAAGTAAACATTGCAAACGTGAAACCATTGAAAATACTATATTATCATTTTGATAAATTTACAAATACTAAGAAAAATTCATGACCTATTTAAATCGATTCTAAGAGGGCGAACAAAATCTCTCTTTATACTCTATCCTTTATATAAAGTTACTCTATACAGTGCTTTAAAATCGACTGTAAAAGGTCGGTATGTATTTTTAAAAAGGTGACTATAGTTTTTAATGTATGCATTTTATTGTATACAATTTATTATCATAATGATAATATATGAATAGGTATTCAAGTATTCATATATAGAATTGTATATTATATGAATACTTATTCATATGTTTAATTATCAATATGTAAATAGTAAACATGTTAACTATTATCAATATGATAATATATGAGTGACTGTTCATATATTATGATTAATGTATACAATATAATATATGGTGTATACGTATGAATAAATGTTCATATATTACTATGTATAATGCATAGTGTATAATGTTTAATGTATACAGTATTATATATTATGTATGTTATACTATGTTTAATGTATACAATATATTATATAATGTATAGTGTATGATATACTAAGTACTATGTATGCTGTATAGTGTGCATTGTATACAATATGATATACTATGTATAGTGTACTATGTACTATGTATACAATATATAGTTAACATGTTAACTACTATCAATATGATAACATATGATTGACTGTTCATAGGTTCAACTGTTATTAATATAACATATGAGTGAGTGTTCATAGGTTCATATGATAGTATGATAGAACAACTGTTCCTATGATGTTCTATGTTAGAAGAACATATGATACAAAGAACGAACTGCATAGGATTGATTGTAAGGCGTTGGCGTTGTGTCCTCCTTATGCTACATCGTTGAGAGTGTCTCTTCTCTTATATTGCCTTGTATTGTCTTATAATAGTATATGTAAAAAATAGTGTATAGAGAAAAAAATTTTCTTAAAAATTGTTGCTAAATAAGAGGTGAACTGCTAACATTATATTAATAAATAAATAAATAGATAAAGGGGATTGGTAAGTATGAAAAAATTATTAATAGTTTTAGGATTGGTTATTATTGCTGTATTTTTTAAGGACTGTATATTAATAGGCTTAATGGATATCGTCGATTTTGTGGGGAACTTATTTAACTTGAATGTAATTGTTCCGATTGACTTTTTAAATACTTTATATTATCTATAAGAAGAGAATAAGTGGGACAAAATATGTCCTACTTATTTTTTATGGTGTATTGTATACAGTATTTTTTATGCTGTATTATTTATTATGTTATGTATAATGTATTATGTATAGTGTTTATTGTATATTGTATTGATTATAATGTATGGTGAATTGATTATAATGTATTGATTGTTTATAATGTATGATATAATGATATGATAATATGAAAGAGTTTTGTACATTTTTTGTCGAATATTGTAATATAAAAAGCCTTGTTACACGTGGAACACGGTGAAAAAACTAAGGGGATTTTGTGGGGAATTGTAGGGAATTTTAAGGAACTTATAAGGGGGACTCTGAAAATTTTGTGGGACATATAATAGGGGGTGGGTCGGAAAAAATCCCACTATAAATTCTTTGTATACAGTGTTTTAAAAAAGAGTTCTTAGAGAACTATTTACCTTTTCGACATGAAGGGGGTAGTTTTCGTAACTTTTCGTGTTTTTTCGACAATATATGAGTATAGTCCCTTTATCTACACACTATCAAATTTTATCAAAGTATAACCAAATACTATCAAATACTATTAAAAACATTAAAAAAATAATCAAATTTCATCACCAAAACATAATCAATATTTCTACATCATATACCACATAAAATTAATACCATAAAATACACTACATTGTATACATTATAAATACAACACAGTATACTCTACATTGTATACACTATCCACCTTTAAAACAAATAAACAAAATAATAAAGGAGGGGGTACTTTATGATAATATCAATTACTAAATTAATAATATTACCTACCCTTATATACACTATACCAATAAAATAACTATAAAAAACGTGTTATTTTTGACCAATTTCAGTCTATTTTTAGCCAAAAACATACCATTTTTGACCAATTTTGGTACATTTTTGTACCATTTTTAACCAAAAATAACCATAAAATATACGATATACCATATAAAAAGTAATCATATAAAGTTATCCACAATTTCAACAAAGTTATCCACAGAATAATGTGGATTAAAAATAACGATAAATCACAAAAATATTAATATGCCTATTTTTATATCCCATTAAGTCTCGTTTTTATAGGGTAAATAAAAAAAATGTACGGTTAACCGAATAGGAAAAAATCCTATAAAAAATACATGGTTAACCGTACTCAAGAAATTGAAGTAAATAAAATACATGATTAATGGTATATAAAAGTGATAGAATATAAAAAGGTTAAAGAAGTAATAAAAATAGACTACTATTGCTGTCTTAATTTGTCTTTTAAGTCAGCATTGAAATAAAAAAATTCATCCATCTTTCTTTCAAAATCATCTACACATGAACCTCTATTTAATTTTTCAATCCATTCTTCATATGATTTAGTTATGTAATGGTCTAAAGTTATTTTGTCCATAGGTGTTAAACCATATGATATAGGACTATAAACTCTTTTGCAATTTGAATCAACAATAGTATTATAATTATTAGACATCATAGGAAAATGAGGTGACATCGCTACAATTCTATGAGCCTTAACTATACATTTTCCTCTAATATCGTTATAATAAGGTACAACTTTTGTAAATCTTTCTCTTACTAATCCATCTTCTTTTTTTATTTTGCCATTAGCATTATAAGTCAACCAATCTATATATAATCCATCATATTTTTCATATTGTTGCATAAAGTCATTTATATTAGAATTATCCTTTATATTTATAAATTCATCAGCATCTATAAAAGCTATCCATTTTGATTCCCTACTATAATTATATAAACAATTATTATAACATTGTATTTGAATATTACCATGTTCTTTTACATTCAATTTCCAATCTCTTATAGTACACTTATTTAAATATTCCTTTTTTATACTTTCTTTAATTGGTACTGTTGACATATTATCATATATATAAAAATGATTAATACCTATACCAATATGATATTCTAACCATTCATTAATATAAGGATTTTCATCTTTACATATAAGGCATATAGAAGTATTATATTTAAAATCTATCATTCTTGAACGTCTTTTCTGTTGGTATTTGGAATAGTTTTTGATTCAAAATAAACGTTAGTTATATTTGTTGTTATATCTTCATTATCATTCAAATCTGTTGCGTTTAAACTATATACATCTGTATAAATATATAAGTTTTTATCTTTATCATTTATTTCTTTTAATCTTATATCACTTGTTCTAACATATAAAATTTTAAAAGAAATATCAGTACCATATTGACTAGCTTTATAACATATTAATTCATTTTTTTTAACAATATAAACTGGCATGTCTTCATATGAATCATAAGAAAGTAAATTCTTTTTATCGAATAAAAGTGGAATATCTATGCTTGATGTACCAACATCAACTATAACATGTATATATCCACCCATATCTAATAATTTTTTAATATCTACATCTTTTGGTGAAATAGTAGCATTACCATATGTATCTGAAGTAAATGTTATTGGAATCATTTTTGAATCATTGGTATTTGAACCACCTGTTTCATTATTATTAACAATGAATCCAAATTTATTATCTTTATCAAACATATTATTTCTCCTTTCTATTTATTATAAAAAAATAAAGGGAAATATATAGAATTATATCTATTATTTCCCTTTATACAAAATTAATTTAACCCTATATATCTAACTTTTGAACCACTTTCAACAACAACTATTGATTCTATTATTACATTTCCTAAACTTAAAGTTTCATTAGCACGCATTAATATTTTGTCTCCGTCATTGAATATAACGTTTATTTCTCCCTCACCCATGTTTTGAACTTGAACGTTAGTTATTGATTCTATAGTTCCTTCATTACCATCAGATAATATTTCTTGATTTTCTTTTTCAGTTGTAACTACTTTACCTCTAACTTTAACTGCCATTGTCTTCACCTCCTTATTTACATTATACATATATAATATAATACTTGACTTTTAATATTTTTATCAGTATAATAAAATTAAAAGGAGAGATTTAATGGAAGAAAAGAAAGTAAGTTGTGGATTTTGCAAATATTTTAAGGTAAAAGATTTAGGTAATGGATTTTGTGAAATCCTATGTGATAAAAATGAAGTAAATTTACCCTATCAACCTTGTGAGGTTTATGAAGAAAAACTAAAATCTAATGAACAGAATGGAGAATAAATATGGATAAAAAATACGACAAAATGGATATAGATATGGAAATGTTAAATGTACCTTGTGGTAGTGTTATTATGGAATTTGAAAAAGATGGAGAAGAATATAAAGCTGAAATAATAAGAATACCTATTAAATATTTTTTAATAACTGATATGCTAGATGGATTTATGAAAAGAATTATAGAAGATTTATATAAGCAAGGTTGGGATTTTTCTAAAGCAATAGATTTTACTGAAATAGTTAATGAAGATTAGAGAGGATACTATCCTCTCTTTTTATATTATTTATAATCTCTAAATACCATAATAATACCATTATTTCTTAAGACTATATAACCTGTTTTTACAGTAAAAGAATATTCATATCTACTTCTAAATAATTTCATATTTTTTACATTTGCCCTAAGACCTAAATTGTTCATCTTTAAAAGATGGTCTTCATATTTATGGCAAGGAATACCATATAATGTATATGCCATTTGAATAAAATCTAAACTATCTTTATCTTTAGGTATTATCTTATTGTTCATATCATTTAATCTATCTAATTTATCAACTATAAATCTTATTTCATCATAAGAATAATTAAGTATACTCTTAAGAAATACATCTTTATCTCTAGGTAAACTAAAACTTAATGTTCTCCAACGAACATCTTTTTTATATCTTACTTTACATTTATTTAATAAAACTTCCCAAGGTTTCATAGTTTTTTCAAATTTTTCAATAGATTCATCTCTCATATCTAAAGTGCATACATTAGATTTATCTATATTTCCATACATTATACTTCTTAACATTAGTTCCATTTTATTTTCTGTTAATTGACTACTAGTATTAGAAATATAAGTAAAAGTATTTATAAATAAAAAATGAGAAAATATTGATTTTTTAAGTGGAATATCTTTAGTCATAATATCTACATATCTATTATCATGTCTAAATATTACATCTCCATATTCATTTATACTAGTATCTCTATATTTACCAAAGAATATTCCTTCATCATTTATTAATATATCTAATTTTCTTTGAAAAGTAATCCTATTTAATCCTTTAGATTTTCTTTTAATATAATTAAGTGGTAATAATAATTCAACATGTTTATCTTTAGGAAAATATGTTAATACTTTTTCTCCTCTTTTATAATCTTTTATATATTTCCATTCTTGTCCATTAAAATATTCCATATTTTCTCCAAAGAAAGTATTTCTTGTTTCTAATCTTGGCATTTAATATCAATCCTTTCTATTTTATTTACATATATTAAATAAGACAATAAAATTTTATACGATATTTCGAGTAATTTATTTTACTTTTAATAAAATTATGAGTATAATATATATAAAATAAATAAAAACAAAGGGGAGATAGATATGAACGAATTTGAAAAATTTATGATAATAAATGAAAATAAAAGTTTAAAGAAAGAAATTGAAAATTTAGAAAAAATAATAAAAGGTTATGAAAGTTCTAAATGTGATGAAAGTAATGAAGAGGTTGAAGGAATAGAATGTGCATATGATTATGATACTTCTAAAGAATTTGAAAACCAACTTAAAGAAATAAGAAGAAAACAAAAAGTATTAATTAAAAATAAAGAAGCTATAATACACGATATGGAATGGACAGTTCAAGGAAGTGAAGCTAAAGGTAATAAACTTATGAAAGATATATCTAATTTAGCACTTATGAGTTTTAATGATTATTGTGATACATTAATAATTAAATTAAAATATAGTGGAATTGATAAAGTGAAAGATAATATTACAAATAAATATAATAAAATAAACAAATTACTTAAATCTTTCTGTACAAGAATATCTGTTGATTTACTTAAATTAAAATACATGGAAGCTGATTTGAGATGTGGTTGGCTAAGAAAAAAAGAAGAAGAAAAAGAAGAAATAAGAAGAAAAGAAGCTGAAATAAGAGAACAATTAAAATTAGAAGAAGAAATAAACAAAGCTAAAGAAAAAATACAATACGAACAAGCGCAATACAATACCGAAATAGTAAGATTACAAGAACAATTAATTAATGAACAAGGCAATAATAAAGTTATAAAGAAACAATTAGCTAAATTACAAGACAAAATAGCTAAATTAGAAGAAAAGAAAAAAGATGTATTAAATAGACAAATAAATAAAAGGGCTGGTTGGGTATATGTAATAAGCAACCCATTATTGGATGGAGTAGTAAAAATAGGTACAACTAGAAGACTAAACGCAATGGATAGAATAAATGAATTAGGTAGTGCAAGCGTACCTTTTAAATTTAAAGTACATTCAATAATATTTAGTGAAGATGCATTTAAATTAGAACATGAATTACATATGGCTTTTGATAATGATAGAGTAAATAAAGTAAACAAACAAAAAGAACACTTTAGAGTATCTTTAGATGCAGTAAAAGAAGAAGTATTAAAACATAACCCTACTGCAACTTTTATTGATAATCCAACAGTGGAAGAATACGAATTATCTAAAACAATGTAGAGGTGATTTAATTATATGGGGTTTTTTAAGGAAAGAAAAGATAGAAAAAATGAAGAAAAAAGAATGAAAGAATATATTAGAGAATATGTAAAAGTATGTAATACAATATGTTATGAAGATATTTATATGAAAGAAATTATTATACAATATGATGAGTTAATACCTGATATGTTTATTAGTATATCTGTTGATAATAAAGAAATAAATGAAGTTTTATATGATATATACAATAGAAGATTACATGAAGTTTTATTAAAGTTCCCAAATGGACTTGAAGAAAAATGTAAAGTTAATGGAAAAATAGAGAAACGTATCGTTGATGAATTAAATGAAATAACATGGGAAGAACCTTTAATAAAATTAAAGTATTATAAAATAGATGTATCATTATTTGATTTAATAGCTCAAAATGTTAAAGTATATATATTAGATTATGATTTGAAAGGAATTGATATTGATGAAAACACAAGAAGATAAGAGTATATGTTCAACTTGTAAATACTTAAAAGGTATTTTTACTTACATCGAAGATGGTATTAAACCTAGTTATATATGTATGGCTAATGATGACTGTTGGATAACAATAACAGAATTGTGTACTAATAAAGATTTTGTTGAATGTGAAGATTATGAAAGTTTTGATAGATTACTAACAGAAGATGTGTCAATACGTGCAATTAAATATGATAATAATGGTGAAATTAACCCAACTGATTGTACTAACTGTGCATATTTTTTAACTACACCGATTCAATTTCCTTGTGGGCATTGTATGATAAAGACTGACTTGAATGTTGGCTGTTTTAGATTTTGTGAACATTTTACAACAGAAAGACCAAAAATGCAATTACGAATTGAAGCAAATGATATGGACTTACAAAAGCTTTATATACAAAGAAATCAATTATTATTAAAGAAAACAACTGAAAATAAAAGAAAGGATAACGAAGATGATGGAAGTAACTAATGTAGATAAATATTATTCATTGTTAGGTATAAGACCTTCAATGATAAATGATTCAATATTTGGAAATGTATATGTATTAATTAATTTAGATAAGTCAAATTATCCTAAAGTATTCATAGGATATTCAACTAAGAAAGAAAAGTTTTATTTATTTAACTGTATATACCTTGAAGATGCTATTTATCCTTTTGGAAAACTAGTAGAATATATAGTAGTTGATTTAACATCAGCAGATTTATTTAAGATTTTAAATAAAGGAACAAAAATAAAAGACATATATAATAATAAAACAATATTTTCATATGTAATAGATGATACAGATGGTGATTTAGAACAAGTACAAAAAAGTTATCTATCCAAAGAAGAAGATATATCAAATGTAGATTTTTATGATACCTTAGAAATAGAACTTAAGTTAACAAATGAACAATTTAATGAAATTATTTTATTATCTGCTCTTTAGAAAAAATAAAAAAGAAGAGATTAATTCTCTTCTTTATCTTCTAAACATTCTCCAAAAACCAATAATGGATAAATAAAAATCATGATAATGCCACTAAGTAAATCTAATAAACTTAAACATATATTATATATAATTTTTATAATATCTTTTATTAAATTTATAATAATTTCAAAATGAAAATTTTTAATATATCTTTTTATAAATTTCATTCTATCAACTCCTTTGGGTTTTATATAAATTATACTAAAAATTTTATTAGAAGTAAATAATAAATAAAGAAAGGTGAAAAATATGAAAAAATTTTTAGAAAAAATAGGAAAGAAATTATGTAAGGATTATTTACAAACTGTCAATGCAGAATCAGAAAACTTAAAACTTATGTTAGAAAAAAGTAGTAAAGATTTTGAAATGTTACATAAAGAAATCGAAGAATTAAGAAGTGAATTAAACATAGAAGAACCTAAAGAAATAATTGAAGAATTAGATGAAGAAGAAAAAGAAGAATAAAAAAATAGCCTACTTAATAGTAGGCTATTTTAATTTTTCTTTTAAACTTATACTAAGATTCACTATATTTATTATATCTATTTTTTTAATATTTTAAGATATTATTCATTAATAATTTATTATCCATAGACAATTACTACACCTAACCATTCTGTGGTATAAGTGAAAATAAACTCATATGTTTTATTAGCTGAAATTATTGGAATATTTCCATTTTGCCACTTACAAGTTGGTAATGTTAAAGTTAAATCTGCTGTTGTACTAAAGAATAAATGAATTTTTGTAAAAGAAGTAACTGCTGGTAATGTAATTTCAGTACCGTCTACAACAGTAGCAGTTTGATATTTATTTACTGTTAATGCTAAAGTAGTGCCTGATATATTAGTGGTTATTAAAGTATCTTTAACTTTATCATCTACGTATTTTTTAGTAACTAAATCTTTATCTTCAGTAGGAGTACCTTCTTGTGTTAATTTACCTGCAAACCATGCATTACCTTCCCAATCTAATGTATGAGCATTAGAATTTTTACCATCTTCACCATTACCCACTATATGAGCATATTTATTATTAGCATCTTCTATATTGTACTTACCTTGTACATGTTGGTTTTGAGAAGAAGCAATAGTACTAGCACCTTCTGCGTGAGAATTTTCTCCTGAAGCTGTTGTACAATTACCTTCTGCATGTGAACAATATTTTGATGCAGTTGTACTATCACCTTCTGCATGTGAACCATTACCTGAAGCAGTTGTATATTTACCTTCTGCGTGAGAATTTTCTCCTGATGCAGTTGCACTATCACCTTCGGCATGCGAATAATATGCTGAAGCAGTTGTA